>Ga0335078_10002632_pt1 | contig 27047 bp, 15 predicted proteins | sample Lox_Sample_32_FD_206711 | JGI IMG/M metagenome (GOLD analysis project Ga0335078, IMG submission 206711) | Soil microbial communities from Loxahatchee National Wildlife Refuge, Florida, United States - Lox_Sample_3.2 | ecosystem: Environmental > Terrestrial > Soil > Wetlands | place: USA... | reverse complement strand
TGCCGAGGCGGCTGGGAGACCGCCTCGGGCTAGAAAAGAGAAAGTTGATCGGCGCAGGATTCGACGGATGACTTGCGCCGGGCTGGCGCGACCGGCACTTCCTGCCCGAATTGCAATGCAGTGGCGGATCGCGGCACACGGACGAGTGGGACTTCTGGTTTGATTTCCGTTTCCTCGGTCTCGATTAGCGGCCGTTCGCCAACCGCCTGCTGCGCCTGGAGGGCTTTCCAGACCTCGTCAGCTGATTGGCCAACGCCCTGGTGCATCACCAGTTCGCGCGCCAGTGTCGTCAGCACGTCGGAACCGTCGTCCATCGACTGCAGGCCGCTGTCCGAGAATTTCCCCTCGATCGCCATCGACACCAGGAGTTTTCTTCCCATGAGTCGAAGGCAACCGACCTGGGCAGTGTTCTCGTAGCACAGAAATCGGACCGTGACGGGCTTGGTCTGACCGATCCGCCAACTTCGCCGGCTGGCCTGGCGCAGGGTGAAGGTTGAGTAGCCTGTCTGATACCAGATAATCGCTGGGCAGAACATCAGATCTAAGTTATGTGGAATATGGCTCCCCTGACACGGTAGGTCTCAGGCAGTGCGCGATAGCCATGCTTGTTTTCTTTGAAACCAGTTCACATCCGAACCACGCCGAGTATCGACTCCTGGGGGCGGTGCTGATTCGGATCGGAAACTGATGAAGGGTTGCTTTACACCAGTCACAATTGGTTGCGTAGACAGGGAGCTTTCAGGTCGAGTACTTCCGGCAGGTCGTGTCGAGATTATCGATGCGGCATCAACGACGTGCCTGGGTGACTACCTGCCAGTGGATCGGCATGCGGCCTCTCAATTTCTGGAATTGCCGTCCATCCAATGCCCGCTGCGAGTGGGCCCGTGTCACCGAGGGCCAATACCCCCGATCAGTTGACGCCGAGAGCTGCCGATTCCCGGATGGCGTTCGGTTGCTCCCGCACGTCCGGGTCGCAAGGGTACAATCGTTGAAACACGTTTATGCCTCTGGCTGCCGGAACGTATCTGGGCCCGTACGAGATTCTCACCTTCATCGGCGCGGGCGGGATGGGTGAAGTCTATCGAGCTCGCGATACGAGACTGAGGCGGGAAGTTGCCCTCAAAGTATTGCCGCAGGACATCGCTGGAGACCCGATTCGCTGCCAAAGGTTTGATGCGGAAGCGCGAGCCGTGGCTGCGCTCAATCATCCCAACATCATCGCCATCTACGATGTCGGCGCAGAAAACGGTGCATTCTACATCGTCACGGAGTTGATCGAGGGCCAACCGTTGCGAGGTAGCTTCCCTTTGCGGAAGGTCTTCGATTACGCGGTTCAGGCGGCGAACGGACTGGCCGCGGCGCATGCAGCCGGTATTATCCATCGGGATCTGAAACCGGACAACATCTTGTTAACCCGCGACGGGCGCATCAAGATTTTGGATTTCGGTTTGGCCAAGGTGAACGCGACGCGAATGGCGGCGGCAGCAACCGAAACGTTGACGGTCCACACCGAACCTGGCGTCGTCATGGGAACGGTCGGTTACATGTCGCCTGAACAGGTTCGAGGCCGCGATGCCGATCAGCGGTCGGACATTTTCAGCTTCGGCGTAATTCTGTATGAGCTGTTAAGCGGCCATCGTGCATTTCAGAGCGATACCGCCGTGGAAACCATGACGGCGATCCTCAAGCAAGAGCTACCGGATTTGCCGGACACGGTACCACCCGCCGTTCGGCAACTCCTAAACCACTGTCTGGAGAAAGATCCCGCCAACCGGTTTCAGTCGGCACGCGATCTGTCGTTCGCGCTCGCGGCGGTGTCGCAAGGCGCCAGCAACAGCAGCACTACGCTGCATCTGGCGGAAGCGCCGCGGTGGCGCCGCCGGGCGCTGACGGCCGCTGCCTCGGTTGCTTTGATGACGCTGGGAGGCGCCGCCTATCGGCTGTTGGTTCCGTTGCCTCAGCCAGCAAGCTGGATAGGAGCGCTTTTGGGCGGACCGGAAATCGGTTATAGACCCCGCGCCTCGCCCGACGGCCATCTCATCGCGTTCTATGCAGTGGACCAAGGCTACACGCAGGTCGCTGTAATGAAGCCAGAGACGGGCAACTGGTCGATGCTGACGCATAGCCGCGAGCACGGAAACGTGACCAACGTCTCGTGGGCGCCGGATGGTTCCTCCATCTATTACGACCGAACGGCGGCCATGCCGCAGGGGATTTACAACGTTCCGGTGCTCGGCGGTGACGAGCACCTGGTTTTCGCGAATGCTTTTCGCCCAGAAGTTCTTCCGGATGGGAGCTTGCTGGCGGAAAAATTGAATACCACTCATGAATGGCAACTCTTCCACTTCTGGCCCGAAACGGGGCGGGTGCAGGACCTGCCAATCGCGGCCGTCGATCCCGGGTATAGTCTGGCAAACCCGCGCGCCTTCCCGGACGGCAAAGAAGCAATGATCGATGGAGCGCCGTTGGGACAGGAAGCCAACGGCACGCGGCTGCTGGTCGTGGATCTCGTGACCGGCGCCACCCGGCCCCTTGCGCCCGATGTTCTAAGGGGCACTGGCGCGCCTGATTACGCCGTGAGCCGGGATGGAAAATCCGTGCTCATTGCACAGGAGCTGGGCGAGTTTACCCGCGTGATTTCTGTTCCCGCCCACGGCCGGGGACCGGCCCAAACTCTGTTTACGGCGACCCATGAAATCTGGGGAGTGGATAGCGCGCCGGACGGCAGTGTGTATGCCTGTGTCACGGACCTGCCGGCGGAACTGGTGAGCCGGCCGCTAGACCGAGACCAGGCGGAAACGTTGGCTCGGTTTCCAGAGGTGTCCGATCCGGATTTGATGACTGTGCTGCCTGACGGGCGCGTAGTCCTGACGGTGCTCAATTCGGAGCGCGCACGCCTGGTAGCCGTAGAGCGCGGCAAGAATCCGGTTTCCATGGTCGCGACGACAGAGGAGACTTCGACTCCCGTCACAGTAGCCGGCCCACGGGAGATCGCATTCCTGATCGGCGCCGTGCCGCGAGCAACGATCGCATTCGCGGATACGGACACCGGGCGCATCACGCGCCGGCTCTCGCCAGGCAAAGGGGAAATCGTTTCCCTGGCGGCATCTCCGGACGGCGCCACGTTGTATTTCGCCAGCGGGGACATGATCTGGTCCATTCCGTCCGCCGGGGGTGAGGCTAAGAAGATCCGGCCCGGTAATCGCGTCGTCGCCGACCCATCCGGCCGGACGCTGCTGGTCAGCCTGCCGGAAAGCCCAAATATGCGTCTGTTCCGCGTTCCCCTGGATGGCGCGCCAGCGGCGGAAGTCCCCGTCGATGCAACCGGTGTGCTCAGGTACTTGCATCTCTCCGCCGGCAGTTGGAACGCGGACGGCCGCTTGCTTGCGTCGCTTCACGACTCGTGGTTTGCGGCACCCGCGGTGCTGGATACCCGGAGCGGCCGTGTGCAACCCTTGCCGTACGACAAAACCAGCGATTACGTCTCGATGGTCTGGCTGGCTGATGGACGGATGATCGCACTGCGTGTGGGCAACCGTTCAACTTTGTGGCGGTTTGCACCGGAACGGAGGCTAAAACAGTGACGCCCTTCGTCATCGCCCACTACCGCATTACTTCCAAGCTAGGCGAGGGCGGCATGGGAGCCGTCTACCGTGCGACAGATACGAAGCTCAATCGCGATGTCGCCGTAAAGGTCCTGCCCGAATCATTTGCCAACGATCCCGACCGGCTCGCCCGCTTCACGCGCGAAGCTCAAGTTTTGGCGGCCTTGAATCATCCCCATATCGCCGCAATTTATGGCGTCGAAAACGCCGCCTTCGTGATGGAGCTTGTAGAGGGCGAATCGCTGCGCCAAATCTTGGAGCGCGGCCCGGTGCCGACCGAGACCGCACTGGAGTACGCCGCGCAAATCGCCGAAGCGCTCGAAGCCGCACACGAACGCGGCATCGTCCATCGCGACCTCAAGCCAGCCAACATTATGGTCACTCCGTCCGGGGTAGTTAAGGTGCTGGATTTCGGGCTTGCCGCCGTGATGAGCGATCCCACTGCGGCATCTGCCGATCGCGCCAATTCACCCACCCTCACCCTGAAGGCCACCCAGGCCGGGGTGATCCTTGGGACGGCCGGCTACATGTCGCCTGAGCAAGCCCGAGGCAAGTCCGTAGACAAGCGTACCGACATCTGGGCGTTCGGCGTGGTGCTTTACGAGATGATCACCGGCAAGCGCCTGTTCGAGGGCGAGGACCTGACCGAAACGCTGGCGTCAATAGTGAAAGACAAACCAGACCTCACTTCCGTTCCCGTGCGGGTGCGCGGCCTGCTCGAACGCTGTCTGGAAAAGGATCCCAAGAGGCGGCTGCGGGACATCGGCGATATTCCGCTGCTGCTGTCCGCCGCACCGGCGCCGGTTTCCCTGCAAGGCGTAGGACATCGGGCCTTGCCGTGGATTACGGCGGCCTTGCTGGCCGTGGCGCTGGGCATCTCGCTGTGGGCGCCATGGCGATCGCAGAAAACCGAAGACCGTCCGTTGGTGCGCCTGGATGTCGATTTGGGCGCCGATGTTTCCTTGCCCGCATTGGTTCCAGGCGGCATCAATGTCGTCCTCTCTCCCGATGGAACCCGGTTGGCATACAGTTCGGGTATGCCGCCAAAGCTGTTCATCCGGCGGCTGGATCAACCAAACGCCACCCTGATCAGTTCCGTGGAGGGTTCGGTGCTTCCTTTCTTCTCGCCGGATGGCCAGTGGGTCGCATTCCGTTCCGGCGACAAGATGAACAAGGTCTCTGTGGAAGGAGGGGCCGTGGTGGTGGCGGGCAGCGCCGGGACCGGCAATTACGCCGGGGCCTGTTGGGCGGAGGACGGCAGCATCATCATGAGCGAAGCGGTGGGGAGGGGGCTGGTCTCGATTCCGGCCGCGGGAGGCGTGCTCAAAACACTCGTCCCTTTGGCGTCCGGAGAATTCGCGCTGGGGCTTCCGCAGGCATTACCCGGCGGTAAAGCCATCCTGTTTTCCCAGATCACCGCATTCGAGCCGGACAAAATCAATATCCAGGCTCAACGCCTGACGGATGGCCGCAGGACCACCCTGGTTCGAGGAGGAACGTCTCCGCGATACGTCGCAGCGACGGACGGCGGCTATCTGATCTACGTCAACAAGGAAACCCTATTCGCCATCCGGTTCGATCCGGACAGGGTGGAAACCCGCGGCGCCGCCGTCGCCATTTTGAACGATGTCGCTTACGATCCATACGTAGGAACCGGACAATTCGACTTCAGCCCCGTCCCTCCGGGACATGGCACATTGGTTTATCGCCGAAGCCTGGGTAATTCGTCCCAGGTCGTGGCTCTGTATTGGCTTGATGCGAGCGGAAAGAGGGCGCCGGCGCGAGTCAAGCCGGGCACATATCATGGCATGAGTGTTTCACCCGACGGCAGGAAGGTGGCCCTTAGCGCCATGGGGGGTGAAAGGTCAGGTATCTGGGTGTACGATCTGTCCCGCGATACCATGACGCGCTTGACCTTCGACCAAGGCACATACGACGCCCCGGTTTGGACCCCGGACGGCCGATACATCGCTTTCTCAGCGTTCGGCGTGGGCATCCAGTATGCTCGCGGCGATGGCGCCGGACGGCCACGAATCTTGGTGGAGAGCAAGACAATCGTCGATCCCGCGGCATTCGGGCCGGATGGCAAGATTCTGGCCTATAACGAGATCACGGGTGGGAAAACGCAGATTTGGACGGTTCCCGTGCATGATAGCGGGGGGCAATTGACGGCCGGAAAGCCCGAGCTTTTCCAGGAGGACGGTTTTCGATCGGCCGATGGGATCTCACCCGATGGACGATGGCTGTCCTACACCTCCAGTGAATCGGGAAAACCGGAAACGTATGTCCGTGCGTTCCCGTTGGCGCCAGGGCAAGGAGGAAAATGGCAGATCTCGAACGGCGATGGCAGGGAGTCGTTCTGGGCTCCTAATGGACACGATCTGCTCTTTCGGTCTGGTAACCGCATCATGGCTGCGCGGTACACGGCTCAAGGCGACACGTTTGCCGCAGAAACGCCGCGCGTCTGGCTCGACCATTTCGATGGAACCGTGTGGACGCTGTCTCCCGGTGACAAGCGAACGCTGGAACTCGCGCCTGCCGAATCTGCCGAATCGTCGAAGCCGGAGCACGAGGTGGTCTTCCTTCAGAATTTCACGGACGAACTGCGGCGTCGCGTGCCGGCGGGGAAGTGAGGACATGGGCCCGCAGACTTCCATAGGTCACTACCGCATCGTTTCCAAGCTCGGCGAGGGCGGTATGGGCGAAGTATATCGCGCCACCGATACCCGACTCGGACGCGACGTTGCCATCAAGATTTTGCCGGCGGCGTTTGCCCAGGACATGGGACGCGTGGAGCGTTTCAAACGCGAAGCGCAGGTGCTGGCTTCGTTGAATCATCCGAATATTGCGGCGATCTACGGTGTGGAGGAGAGCGCGCTGGTTCTGGAGTTGGTCGAGGGCCCGACGCTCGCCGAGATTCTCGATAAGGGGCCGATGCCGCTTGAGGAGGCGCTGGCGGCCGCGCGGCAGATTGCCGAAGCGCTCGAATACGCGCATGAGCGCGGTGTGGTACATCGCGATCTGAAGCCGGCCAACATCAAGGTACCGCTTGACGGCCGGGTGAAGGTGCTGGATTTCGGGCTGGCAAAGGCGCTATCCCATGAGTTCAGTACCGGCAACCCGGAATCCTCGCCTACGTTGACCATGCAGCGAACAGTCGCCGGCGTAATCGTGGGCACTGCGGCCTATATGTCACCCGAGCAGGCACGCGGGCAAGACGTGGATCGGCGTGCGGACATCTGGGCGTTCGGAGCAGTGCTGTACGAGATGCTGACGGCCCGGCGGGCATTTGGCGGTCAAACGATTACGGATACTTTGGCTGCGGTCTTGACCACCGAACCGGATTATTCCCTGTGTCCACCAAGCCTGCCGCCCCGCATCCTCTACTTATTGCGACGAGGTCTCCGCAAGAAAGCGAGTGAACGGCTGAGGGATATCGGCGAAGCGCGGATCTGGATCGACGAGGCTGGCGAAGAAACTGAAGCGCCCCCGCCACCTTCCCGGCGCTGGTGGCTTGCTGGCGTAGGCACAATCGTGGCAGTCGCTCTTCTCGCCGCGTATACATGGCGGATGGTCTCGGTGCCGGTGCTGCCCGCCTGGAAAGGGACCTTCCTCGGGGGACCTGAGTTCGTAATGGATCCGCGCATATCGCCAGATGGCAAGACGCTCGCGTTTCAAGCCATGGTGAACGGATTGTTTCAGGTAGCAGTCATGAAGCCGGAGAGCGGCAACTGGGCCGTTCTGACGCGGGAGCGCGAGAAGGGATCGGTGCAGGAAATCACCTGGTCGCCCGATGGAACCAGGCTATACTTTGCCCGCGAACTGACCAGAGCCGGCATTTTCAGCATCCCAGTCCTCGGTGGGGAAGAACGGCTGGTTCTCGATGACGCGTTGAATCCGGAAATGCTGCCAGATGGCAGTCTCCTGGTTCTCAAGATCGACGCGAAACGAAAGTTCCAGGTCTTCCACTTTTGGCCGGATACCGGAAAACTCCAGCCGCTTCCGGCGGAACTCAATTTCGACGCTGTCTCTCCGCCGCTGAGGCCATTCCCGGATGGGAAGGAGGCCGCTTACGTTGGTTGGCCCATAGAGGGGGGACAGAATCCCGTTGGGACACTGTACGCACTCGATCTGGCTACCGGCAAATCGCGCCGCCTGGCGCCAAATCAGGTGATCTCGCCTCGACATGAGGGAATCGGATTTCCGATGGCGATCACGCCGGACGGAGCCAAGGTGCTATTGCGTTTGTCCGGAGGAGACCTGCGGAGCATCGTGGCGGTTCCTCGGACCGGAAATGGCGGACCGCAAACCTGGCTCAGCTTGACGCAGAGTTCTTGGTACCTGGACGCCGGTCCGGACGGCAGCCTGTACATGGACCAGGTGTTGGAGCGGCCGGAAGCACTGCGCTTCCCTCCAGGTGGTGGGCGCCCGGAGAGGCTGATGGGCGATATCGTATTAGGCCCGGTGCTGCAACGCGCGGACGGAACACTGCTGGTCTCCAGCCTGTTCGCCGGGCACAGGCGAATCGCGATGGGACGGCCAGGCACGAACCCGGCACCGGTTTCGGAAACGCGCGATGAGACCGACGTTTCGACGACGAAGGTTGGTGAGGATGCGGTTGCCTTTCCTCTGGGGCCGCAGGGGAACAGGGTGATCGCGATTGCGTCGCTGCCGGATGGAAGGATTGGCAAGAGATTGCCGGTTCCGGGAGGAGTGATCGACATCCTGGCCTCGTCTCCCGATGGCCGGCACATTTTCTACATCTCCGGACAAAAGGTCTGGTCTGTCTCTACCGAAGGTGGAGAACCAACCAGAATCACCGAGGGTGACGGTGTTGCGGCGGGTTCTGAGCAACTGGTAGTGACATTGAATAGGAACGACGGAATCCATTTATTGCGCCTGCCCCTGGCGGGAGGAGAACCGGTGAGAGTCCCGTTGCCGTCCAGCCCGGTGCTCGCAGAGACTAAACTCCATCCCGCGGCCGTGGGACCCGACGGGCGAGTCCTTGTGGAGGTGAACGAACCGCACGTGTGGTTTTACCGGATCGCCACCGTGGAGCCGAAGTCCGGAGGCGTCGACCTGCTTCCGGTCGACTACAACGGCGATATCTGGTTTCCCGGCTGGACACCGGACGGGAAGATCGTTGCGACTGGTTTGCAGTACAGTTTCAGCCTTTGGCGTATGCGGCGCTGATTCAGGCGGACTCCGCCGCTTGAAGCCGCGGACCGGAAGCGATCACCCACGTCGCCCACAGCGCGGCCAAGGCCGGAATGCAAAGCAGGGCGAGTCCGCGGCCGCCGTACCACGACCCCAATTCGATTGGCATCACGCCGCCGATGACGACATCCGTCATCAGCGCGACAAATGCCGCGAGCAATCCAAAGCGGCGCAGCAGCCAGAGGAGGATCAGATTAAAGAGGACGGTGCAACAGCCGTTCACCAAATCCTGCCAGACGCTCTGGTAGAACGTAAAACTAAACAATGCAGCCAGAACCGCCGCCGCACCATCGGCCAACCACAGACGTTTCCGAGCAAAAAGGCGGGCCAGCGGCGCGAAGAGCATGATCAGGTAGAAAGGCGATCCCAAAGCACCCGAGAACGCCCCGAAGAACATCGGAACACTGTTTAGCGCGACCAGCGGTGCAGGGAGCAGATCCCGGAAATAGCGCCCCACCAGCCATGCCGACCATGAATACGCCACTTCAGCCACCAGGATGGCGGTAATTCCGGCAATTATGTGTGACGCCACCAGAGGATCGGTGAACTGCCGCGCATGGAGGCGGCTCCAGGAAATCAACGAATCCGGCCAATGGCGGCGGATATGCGGCTCGACGCCCAGATACAATAACCCGAATAGCGTGGCCAGTACCAGGGCCCACCCCACGCCTTTGGCCATGAGATGGAACTCCCAGAAGGCGACTACGTGCGACGCGGTAAACAGCCAGTGAATCATCGCTAGCAGGAAGACCGCGCCCATTATGCGCCACGCGCCCTTGCGGTCGCAGCGGCCCTTCTTGAGGTTCAGGCACGCCAGCACCGCGGCAGTGACGAAGAAGCCAAAGCCCGATATCGCCACAGCAAACGCATATGTCGTTGTCAGCCCCCCTGATTGGCGATTGACTCCTTCTGCCGCCAGTCGCCCTCCAACGAAAAGTATGCCGGCTTTCCTTTCCAACCCGCCGCTTCCAAGTGAACGCGCTCCGTGCGGCCCGGAGCGAATGTGCCGTCCCACGCCGCTTGAACGTCGAAGGGTACCCGCGGGATCGCGCGCGGCGGCACTGGAGTGAAGCGCGATTCATCGAGTTCGGCCGCCGCGAACAGTTGTTTCCAGTCCGGCAAGTGGTTGGCCGACGTTGCCGAGGGGTTGTCCGGCTGGACCTCGAGCGCGATCAACCTGCCTTTCGCATCCAGCCGCATGCGCACCATGCCAGGCTCGATGTTCGGAGGTGAACCGTAATCCACCATATCGTTAAACCCGACGTCGAGCCACCCGACCGGCAGAAAAGAATCCGGTTGGAATACAGCCTGGTGCTGGCGATACCAAAACGCGACCACAGCCGGCCGATGGCTGGCCAGAATCTCCTCGAAGCGTGCTGGGTTCTGCCGGTTGAGCACACCGACGTATCCGCTATCGACATAATCGAACCCGTATGCCGTGGCTTTGGGATTCGCGGTGTATCCTAGATCCTTCAGGACATCGCGGGCGTGGAAAGCAAGGCCCTCCGGCGGAATCTCTAGGGAAGCGTAATGCGTGATCAGGTAGTTGTTGTAGAACAGTCCGAAGATCGTTAGCGATACCACCACGGAAAGTATGCAGAGTCCCGCCGCAGCGGGTTTCATACTCTGCTTCTCCGCCGAGGCCGCGACCATCTCGGGCGACGGCGTTTCGCCCGCCGCCAGCGCCGCCGCTACCGGATCGCCACCTGGAAGTGCCAAGGCAACGCTCAATGCGGTTTGCGGACGCCGTTTCGGATCGTCGGCCAGGCAGCGCAAAATCACCGCCTCGACAGCCGGGTCGAGATCTTTCACAATCTCCGTCGGGTTCGTCTGCGTCTCATCGCGCCGCTTGCCGGTGAACATCTCGTACAGCGTGAGTCCAAGCGAATAGATATCGCTGCGCGTGGTTACTTCCTTGCCGGCCTTCTGCTCGGGCGACAGATACGCGGGGGTGCCGCTGCGGATGTCGCCGAGCGCTACTTCCTGCGCCAGCGCCGCCAGTCCAAAATCCGTGATGCGCACTTGTCCGCGCCCATCGATCATGATGTTGGCCGGCTTGAGGTCCCGATGCAGGACGCCGCGTTCGTGCGCGGCAGCCAGTCCGGCACAGATTTTGCGCGCAAACTCTATGGCCTTGTCCTGCGGCAGCCGGCCGATGCGACGGATCAGTGAGGCGAGGTCCTCGCCGTCCAGGTACTCCATCGAAAGGAAGTGATAGCCGTCGATAAAGCCGATATCGTAGACGCGGCAGACGTTGGGGTGAGAGACCTGGCGGGCGATGCGTACTTCGTTGCGAAACCGCGCCAGCGCGGCCTCGCTCATGCCTGCGCGACCGAGGAACTTCAAGGCGACCGCCTGGTTGAGAATCAGGTCGTATGCCCGATACACCTCGCCCATGCCGCCCCGCCCGGCCAAACCGAGGATTCGGTACCGGCCCGCGAGCACCGTGCCGGCGGGAAATCGGCCTTCTTCGACGGAGTTGGAGGAGGGCGTCCCGGCGAACACCGTATGGGTCTCGGTCTGCCCGTCAGGGGTGAGAGCGGTTCCGCACTCTGGGCACACACGCCAAGTCGGCTGAACTTTCGAAGCGCATTGCGGGCAGATATTGGCGGACGCAGGTCGCATTGTCGGTCAATTCTACCAGTCGGACGCGATGCAGACGGCGCTGCCAGTGATCTGATCCGTCAAATTTCTTGCGCCGCGAAATCCCACAGCCTGTCACGGTACAATCATCTGACGCATCATGCCCCTGACTACTGGGACCCGCCTTGGCCCCTACGAGATCACCGGCCCGATCGGCGCCGGTGGGATGGGCGAAGTGTATCGCGCCCGCGACAGCAAACTAAAGCGCGATGTGGCCCTGAAAGTTTTGCCCGAATCCTTTGCCGCCGATCTGGCAAGAATGATGCGCTTTGAGCGGGAAGCCGAACTGCTGGCCGCGCTCAATCATCCGAATATCGCGCACATCTATGGAATCGAAGACCGCGCTTTGGTCATGGAACTGGTCGAGGGCGAGACTCTCAAAGGACCGCTACCCGCAGAGACCGCCCTCAATTATGCCCGGCAGATCGCGGAAGCGCTGGAAGCGGCACACGAGAAGGGCATTATTCACCGCGATCTGAAGCCGGCCAATATCATGATCACGCCCGTGGGTACCGTGAAGGTCCTCGATTTCGGACTGGCAAAGGCGGCCGACGAAACCGCGTCCTCGGGCGATCCCACCAATTCCCCGACGCTTACGATCTCTCCAACCCGGGCAGGAATGATCCTGGGCACGGCGGCTTACATGTCCCCGGAGCAGGCTCGCGGCAAAACAGTCGATCGCCGCGCGGACATCTGGGCATTCGGCGTTGTGCTCTATGAGATGTTCACCGGGAAGCAGATGTTTACCGGCGAAACCGTGACCGACATTCTGGCCTCCGTGGTCAAAGAGCAGCCGCAGCTGGACAGTTTGCCAGGGCGGGTTCGCATGGTCGTCGAACGGTGCCTGCAAAAAGATCCGCAGCAGCGCTGGCAGGCAATCGGCGACGTGCGGTTGCTGATCGAAGGATTTCTTGCCCATCCCGGAAATCCAATCGAAGCCGAAGAGCAATTCGCGAAGAAGCCGCTGTGGAAACGCGTGCTTCCTGTTGCATCCGCGGCGATTGTCGCATCTGCGATCACGGCCGGTCTGGCGGTCTGGGCGCTCAGGCCGGCTGCTCCGGCATCGATCGTGCGATTTTCCGTCAATCTCGCCGGCCAGCCTTTTACGAATACCGGCCGTCGGGATGTCGCCATCTCGCCGGATGGGACGGAGATCGCCTATATCGCAAACCGCCAGCTTTATCTTCGGCGGATGGCGGAATTGGAAGCCAGGCCCATTTCAGGCGGCCAGGATCCGGTGGGTGTGGCGAACGTCGAATTTGCTCCCGACGGCCAGTCCATCGCGTATTGGGCCGCTTCAGAACGCGCGCTCAAGCGCATTGCGCTCGCCGGAGGCGCCACGACGATTTGCCACACTGCCCAAAATCCGATCGGCATCAGTTGGGGCGCCGGTGGAATCGTATACGGTCAGGCCACACAAGGCATTTTCCGCGTCTCCGCAGATGGCGGAAACCCGGAGCTTCTCTCGGCGGTGAAGAAAGATGAAGTCCTCGGGTTTCCCCAAGTGCTGCCGGGCGGGCAAGCAGTGCTTTTCTCGATCTGGCACGGGACTGACCTGCAATCGGGCCAGGTTGTTGCCGAAAACCTGAAGTCGAAAGTGCGCAAGACTTTAATCCCGGAAGGAAGCGATGCGCGCTATCTACCGACAGGGCATCTCGTTTATGCGCTGGTTGGCTCACTATATGCAGTGCCCTTCGACGCGCGCCGCCTCGAGGTAAGCGGAGCCGCGTTTCCTGTTGTCGAAGGCGTGAAGCGAGGCGCGGGAGTCAGCAGCGTGGCGCAGTTCGACATTTCGGCCGCCGGATCGATGATCTACATACCCGGTCCGGTGACGCCCGCTTCGCACCAGTATTTTCTCACCCTTCTCAGTACAAAAGGAGATTTGGAACAGTTGAAGCTGCCGCCGGGAGGGTACGACTTCCCGCGTGTGAGTCGCGATGGCAAGCGGGTCGCCTTTGAACTTGGCGGCGGCAGGGCCTCCGACATCTGGATTTACGAATTGTCCGGAAGCAACGCGCCGCGGCGGCTCACATTTCAGGGCTCCAATCATGCTCCAGTGTGGTCCGCCGACGGCGAACGGGTTGCATTCGAGTCCAATCGCGAAGGCGACGAGGCCATTTTCTGGCAGCGCGCGGACGGGACGGGAACGGCTGAGCGGCTCACCCGGCCGGAACAGGGCGTCATTCACATTCCGGATTCTTTTTCGCCCGATGGACAGCAGATCTCCTTCACCGCCCGCTCGAACAACAATTCCAGTATATGGACCTTCGCGTTCAGCGACCGGAGAGCGACGCTTTTCGCCGACGGTGGCTCTCTGTTTGCCGAGGACTCCACATTCTCGCCGGATGGCCGCTGGCTCGCGTACTCCACCGACACCACGGGAGGCGGTGGCGACGTGCTCTACGTCCAACCGTTCCCGCTCGCGCCCGGCAAGTACCAGATCGCCAATGGGCACGCCGCGGTCTGGTCCAGCGATGGGAAGCAGCTTATATTCGACGCGGGACCGCGCAAGTTCGCGGCTGTGAAAGTGACGACAACAGGCGGTTTTGCTTTCAGCAACCCCACTCCGTTGCCGGACAAGCTCTTGGGCTCCCCCAGCGGTCCGCGGAGGTATGACATCCTCCCCGATGGACGAACGATCGGAATCGTCGCGGCGGACGCGGTGCAGACGGACGGTCATGAGGTTCAGCAGGTCCAGGTCGTGCTCAACTGGTTCGAAGAGCTGAAGCAGCGCGTGCCGGCGCGGTGACCCTCGATGCCCCTCAACCCCAGATCTCGCCTCGCGCTCACCTCTGTTGACCTGCCTGCTGCGGCCAACGCGCTCGCGGGATTCAGTAGGCATCCGGACGGCAAGGATGCAGAGTTCTCGCTTTTCGTGTTTCCTGTTGATGGAAGCGCCCCCGAGCACCCAATCGCCGATATCACTGAGCATTTCCACCTGGTTTCCTGGTCGCCCGACGGAAAGCTGATCGGCATGGAAAAAGCGGCTGGAAGTCAGCAAGAGTACGGAATCTGGATGGTCCCGCTTCTCGGGGGTAAGCCGTATCGATTCCTGGACCAACAGCGCGGCCGTCAACTTAAGCCAACATTTTCCCCAGATGGCCGCTTACTCGCGTACGTTTCAACCGGACAAGTCTACATCACCCGCTTCCCGGGTCCTGGCGAGAGTGTTCAGGTTTCTACGGAACGCGGTTTCCGATCCTGTATGGTCGCGCGACGGCCGTGAGATCTTCTATATGAATGGCGATAGCATGATGCGTGCGACGGTGACGGACCGCTCCAGGATTGAAGTAGGAAAACCGGAGATATTGTTCCAGGCTCATTTCTGGCACGCCCCGATCGCCGGTCCGAACTTCGACATCTCGCCTGACAACAAGAAATTTCTGGTGGTAGACAGCGCAAGGGAGCCTGCCGGGATCCAGGTTCATGTTGTCTTAAACTGGGCGAAAGAGTTGAATCAATGAAAGGCAGTGGCAAGTGATGAGCGCAAAGATTTCAAGGCGGAGGGTGGCTACCGTACTGGCCTCGGCGCCACTCTCGTTGGCACAGAGCCAGTCCGGTTGGCCGGCGGCGAATCCCGCTGACGTCGCCAGCGTGGACGCCGTGGTAAAGGCTTCCTATGAGGCCATTTCCCAACCTGGGGGGCGGCCGGCGCAATACGACCGGTTTCAGTCTCTGGCGCATCCCACGGCCTCGGCGAATAGCATCCGGCAGCAGGATGGCCGCTCGGTGTTCGTTCCGGGCACTGTGGTTCAGTACCTCGAGGGGCATCGTAGACGCATGGCCGGGGTGAGCGTCTTGGAAAAGGAGATTCACCGCATCCGCGAAGACTTCGGCAGTGTGGCTCACGTTTGGAGCACATTCGAAGCCGTTTCCACCAGAAATGGCCAAACCACCACCCGGCGCGGCGTAAATAGTCTGCAACTCGCCTTCGATGGAACTCGTTGGTGGATTGTGGCCAGCCTTTGGGATTTCGAGACGCCGGATCATCCATTGCCCCAGCGCTACCTTGGCGCCTAGCCGGCGGGGGCTATTTCGGCACAGCGAGAGGCACAGATGAGTCCGCATTCCTCCATCGCCCACTACCGCGTCGTCTCCAAGCTCGGCGAGGGCGGAATGGGCGCGGTTTATCGGGCAACCGATACCAAGCTCAATCGCGATGTCGCGGTGAAAGTCCTGCCAGAGGCTTTCGCCGCCGACGCCGACCGCCTCGCGCGCTTCACGCGCGAAGCGAAGGTTCTAGCCTCGCTTAACCACCCCAACATCGCCGCGATTTATGGCGTCGAAGAGGGCGCGCTCATTCTCGAGCTGGTCGAGGGTCCCACCCTCGCCGAACGCATCGCCCAAGGGGCAATGCCCCTCGATGAAGCGCTGGCTATCGCGATCCAGATCGCCGAAGCCCTGGAATATGCGCACGAGAAAGGAATCGTTCACCGCGATCTCAAGCCGGCGAATGTGAAAGTCACTCCCGAAGGTCGCGTCAAGGTGCTGGATTTCGGCCTCGCCAAAGCGATGGCCGGAGAAATGGCTTCGAGCGATCCCACCTCATCGCCCACGCTCACCATGCGCTCCACCGAGGCCGGCATGATCATCGGCACAGCCGGATACATGGCGCCGGAACAGGCTCGCGGCAAAGCGGTCGATAAGCGCGCCGACATCTGGTCCTTCGGCGTGGTGCTCTATGAACTGCTCACCGGCAAGCTTCTGTTCGCGGGCGAAACCATGAGCGACACGCTCGCGGCGGTGCTCACCAAAGAACCGGATCTGACCGCCGTGCCGCCGAAAGTGCGGCGGCTCATCGGCCGCTGCCTGGAGAAGGATCCGAGAAAGCGCCTGCGCGATATCGGCGATTATGCCGCCCTGCTCGACGAAGCTCCGGCGGCTGTGCATAGAACGCGCCCCGTTGTCATACCCTGGCTCGTTTCAGCCCTGGCGGTCGCCGCGGCTTTGGGCATGGCCGCTTCGGTTTGGTTGCGCCCAACACCGCTTCCGCCTGTCACGCGATTCCAGATCTTCGCGCCGCTCGGCAGCACTCTTCCGCTGGGAACGCCCGCTCCCTCGCCCGATGGCCGCATGCTGGCCTACACCGTGCGCGGGCAGGACCGGGTCACGCGTCTTTACCTGCGTTCCCTCGACTCCACGGAATCGCGTGTTCTTCCCGGCACGGAAGGCGCCATTCATCCGTTTTGGTCTCCGGACGGACGTTCGCTGGCTTTCGCTACCAGGAATCTGAGGCGCATCGACTTGGCTGGAGGGCCCGCGCGTAGCCTGGCAGATATCGGACCGCAATGGCAAGGCGCCTGGAGCCGGACCGGGATTATCCTCCTCAAGAATGGCGCGGCGGGCGAGGGCATCGCACAGGTGTCCGGCGACGGAGGAACTGCCACGGCAACTGTGATGCTGAATGCGGCGCGAGGAGAGACTGGCATCGAGTTTCCCTTCTTCCTCCCCGATGGGAAACGCTTCCTCGCGGTGGTGAGGCATACCGGTGGTTCAGAAAACATCGAGCTGGCAACGCTCGGATCGATGGCACGTAAGACCATCCTACCCGGCATGAATGGCGCCGCTATTTTTGCGCCGGCGCCCGATGGCCGGAATTACCTGCTTAATGTGCGCGATGCCTCGCTGGTGGCTCAGGAGTTCGATGATAAAACCGGCAGCGTTCGCCGGAGCCCGATAGTGCTGGTGGACGGGATCGGCCTGGTTGGGAATCCTCCTATGCTGCCCTCAGTTGGGGTATCGCCCAGCGGGGTTCTCGTTTACCAGACAGCGAGCCAAACCTCGGCGTACCGATTGAGCTGGTTCGACCGTTCCGGAAAACTTTTGAGCGAACTTCCCCCCGAGGTGGGGGGCTACGACCCGAGGCTTTCTCCAGATGGGCGATTTGCGGCAGTCTCCCGGCCGTCGGGTACGGGTGCGGGCGCCGATATTTGGTTGCTGGATCTTCTCCGTGGCTCCTCCACGCGATTCACATTTGGCCAAGGCGGAAAGCAGCACTACACTGTGCCGATCTGGTCGCCGGACGGAAAGCGCCTGGCCTATACCCTCGTGGGCGGTGGCATCTATGTAAAGGACGCCAGAGGGACCGGCGCCGAGCAGGAAGTTCTGAAGCGCGGATTCCCGGGGGTTCCGTTATCGTGGTCGCCGGATGGCCGCGAAATCCTGTTCGGGACCAGGTCTGGGCTGTTTCTGCTGCCTCTGAGCGGCCAGGATCCAATTCCGGTCGATGCCTCCGGTGCGGTCTCCGGCGAGATCTCGCCCGATGGCAAATACCTTGCGTTCGTATCGCAGGAGACTAGCCGCGCCGAGGTGTACGTGGAGCCGATGCCACCCGCGACCGGGAGATGGCAGATTTCCATCAACGGTGGCGCCCGGCCGAAGTGGCGCGCGGACGGCAAGGAGCTTTTCTTTCTGTCACCGGATTTGAAAATCATGGTGGCGGACATCCAGCTTGGCCAGGGCGTGACCGCGGGAACTCCGCATGCGTTATTTCAGATCGCCACTCCCGACGGCTTCGGCACGATATACGATGTCAGCTCCGACGGCCAGCGCTTCCTGGTCTCCTCGGGTAGCTTCGCCGAGGCGAATGCGCCCATTACCGTGGTCCTGAACTGGTGGGCTGGCTTGAAGGGTAAATGATGCCGCTAGCTCCGGGAGACCGCGTCGGTCCTTATGAAGTGCTTTCCCTGATCGGTGAAGGCGCCATGGGCGAGGTGTGGAAGGCCCGCGATACGCGCCTCGGCCGCACTGTCGCCCTCAAGTGCCTGAAGAACGCCTGCACCGCGCGATTTCAGCAGGAAGCCCGCGCTCTTGCCGCGCTCAGCCACCCGCATATTTGCCAGATCTACGATGTCGGCCCGGATTATCTGGTGCTGGAGTTCGTCGATGGCGCCCCGCTGAAAGGACCTTTGCCTGTCGCGCAGGCCCTGCCGCTCGCTCTTCAAATCGCCCGCGCTCTCGAAGCGGCGCACCGGCGCGGCATTCTGCATCGCGACCTCAAACCCGCCAACGTGATGGTGACGGAGACCGGCGCCAAATTGCTGGATTTCGGTCTGGCGAAGATCGCGGCGGATTCCGACGTATCCGCCACCCAAACCACGGAAGGAACGATCGTCGGAACCGCGGCCTACATGGCTCCGGAGCAAGCCACCGGCCAGCCGCTCGATGCGCGGTCCGATATTTTCAGCTTCGGCGCCGTGCTCTACGAGATGCTATCGGGCCGTCGGGCGTTCGCCGGAGAATCTTTCGCAGCCGTGCTGAGCGCCGTGTTGCGCGATGACCCTGCGCCGGTCGAGGCTTCGGCCGATTTCCAGCGGATCATGGCGCGATGTCTGGCAAAGCGTCCCCAGGATCGGTTCTCGGCAATGAGCGAGGTCTGCGCCATGCTGGAACAGATGGCCGATCGACCGCACGACGGGCAGCCATCGATTGCCGTACTTCCCTTCGCCAACATGAGCCGCGATCCGGATGACGAATATTTTTCCGATGGACTGGCCGAGGAAATCCTGAACCTCCTCGCCAAAATTCCGGGGCTCAAGGTCACGGCCCGCACTTCCTCCTTCGCCTTCCGAGGGAAGGAGCAGGATATTACCCGTATTGCGGCAGCGCTGCACGTAAGTACCATCCTGGAAGGCAGTGTGCGCCGCGCTGGAAATCGCGTTCGCGTGGCGGCGCAGTTGATCGACGCCGCGGACGGATACCACATCTGGTCGGATCGCTACGACCGCGAGATGATGGATGTGTTTGCGATGCAGGATGAAATCGCCGGGGCGATCGTCGCTGCATTGAAATTGCGGCTTGCAAGCGCGCCCGCGCCGGAGCGCCGGCGGCAGCCAAAGCTGCCGGCGTACGAAGCTTTCCTCAAAGGCCGCCATCAACTCGTGAAGAACTCGAGCGACTCCCTGGCTCGTGCGAAGACGTATTTCGAGCAGGCGATCGAACTGGATCCGGATTTCGCGGCTGCACACGGAGAATTGGCAACTTACTATCTGGTTTCCTGTGGCGCGGGTTTGCGGGCGCCTCGCGAGGCGCTGCTCACCGCCCGCGACGAAGCTCGAAGGGCACTGGAACTGGACCCGGCTGAGGCTCGCGCCCATACCGCTTTGTGCGGCGTAGCCTCTTTCCACGATTACGACGGGCGATTGGCCGAGGAGCATTTCCGGCTATCGCTCGCCTCCGATTCGGTCGCCCCGGAAATTCGGCTACGAGGCGTGCTGTACTATCTGTTGCCGCGCGCCCGCTTCCAGGAGGCGGTGCGGCAGTTCGAAACGGCGCTCGATCAGGACCCCTTGAGCGTTCCGGTTCGCTCGTACTTCTCTCTGGCCCTGGCCTGCGCCGGAGAGTATGAACGTGCGCTCGCGGAGGTCGGCAAAGCGGCCGAGATTGACGACCAATTGTGGATAGCCCACTTCCCGGCGTGTCTCGCTTATATCGGATTGGAGCGCTTCCCCGAAGCGCTGGAGGCCGGGGAACGCACCCTCAGACTCGCGTCCTGGCACCCCTTCAGCACCGGGACCATGGCTGCCCTTCTGACACGAAGCGGGCAATCCGGGAGGGCTGAGAATTTGTTGGCACAACCGAACGTGCGCCTGGGGCTCGGTATGGTGATGTACCACGTGCTGTGCGGGGACTGGGACGCCGCCCTCGATGCCTACGCCGCCGCCATCGACCGGCGCGAGCCACAAGCCGTCATGTTCGCCTCCGCCAGTTTTTTTCAGCCGCTGCGCGAACATCCCCGCTGGCCCGCTCTGGCGGAAACGATGCGGCTCCCGGCGCCGAGGTGATCGCCGCGCGAGCCTGAAGTGATACCATGCCATGGATTACCCCCAAATGAGCCCCCAGCGGTCCATTGCCCACTACCGCATCGTCTCCAAACTCGGCGAAGGCGGCATGGGCGCGGTCTATCGCGCCACCGATACCAAGCTCAATCGCGACGTCGCGGTCAAAGTCCTGCCCGATACCTTCGCCGCTGATCCCGACCGCCTCGCGCGATTCACCCGCGAAGCCCAGTTGCTGGCCTCGCTAAACCATCCCAACATCGCGGCGATCTACGTCGTCGAAGAGAGCGCGCTCATTCTCGAACTAGTCGAGGGCCCCACGCTCGCCGAGCGCATTGCCCAGGGGCCGATGCCGCTCGAGGAAGCTCTGGCCATCGCCCGCCAGATCGCCGAGGCGCTCGAATACGCGCACGAGAAGGGCATCGTACACCGCGATTTGAAGCCGGCCAACGTCAAAGTCACTCCCGAGGGCCGCGTGAAAGTGCTCGATTTCGGGCTGGCCAAAGCTCTCGGCAACGATCCGGCACCTGGCAATCCGGCATCTTCTCCCACCCTCACCATGCGTGCAACCGTGGCGGGCATCATCATCGGCACTCCAGCCTACATGTCGCCCGAGCAGGCCAAAGGCAAGCCCGTCGACCGGCGCGCCGATATCTGGGCTTTCGGCGTGCTTCTGGCAGAGATGCTCACGGGCCGGGCGATGTACCCGGGCGAAACGGTCTCGGAAGTTCTGGCCGCAGTGATTATGAGGGAGCCGGAAATCCCGCAATCGGCGCCTGCCTACCTTCGGGCGCTACTCGGCCGTTGCCTGGAGAGAGATCCGCAATTCCGGCTGCAGGCCATCGGCGAGGCACGCATCGCACTAGCGAGGCCCGCCGTCGATGTATCCACCACGCAGGACGCATCTGTCGCCAAGCGAGGTGCGCCGTGGTGGGCTGTAGGATCGGCAGCCGTGGTGCTTCTGCCGCTGGCGGTCTTCCTCTGGCGCGCTACTGGCCCTGCGGACTTACCCCTCGAGCGCCTCAGCGTGAACCTCGGACCGGACGCCGTGGAAGGCTTGCCGTACACCTTGGCTATATCTCCCGATGGGACCCGCATCGTTTACGAGGTGCGTCCCGAGGGAGGCGGCACCGCGTTGGCCACACGGCTTCTGAACCAGCCCAAAGCCACCATCCTCCCCGGCACCGACAACGCCGCGCAGCCCTTCTTTTCTCCGGATGGACAGTGGATCGGATTCACGGCCGATCAGAAGTTAAAGAAGATCTCGGTGGAAGGCGGTGCCGCAGTGACTCTCTGCGACGCACAGAATATGCGCGGCGCGGCATGGAGCGCGGATGGATATATCTACATTACGAACGCCTTAAGGAATCTTGTGCGTGTCCCAGAATCCGGCGGCCCCGCGCAGCCGCTGATCAAACTCGCGGAATCGAACGAGCATTCGCAACACTCGCATCGCTGGGCTCAGGTGCTGCCGGGCCGTGCGGCTCTGCTTCTCTCTGCCGGTTCCAACGCCAGGAGTGGTGGTTGGGACGACGGAAATATCGAAGTGTTCTCCTTTCAGACGCAGCAGTTCAAGATCGTGCAGCAGGGCGGGTATTTCGGGCGTTATCTGCCCAGCGGTCACCTCGTCTACGTTCATCAGGGCACACTGTTTGCCGTACGGTTCTCCCTCGCGCGCCTGGAAACCCAAGGAACTCCAGCGCCAATCCTCGACGAGGTCGCTGGCGAGAACGTGAACGGCGCGGGGCAGTTCGACTTTTCGCCGGCGCCATCCGGGCACGGCACTCTGATTTACTTAAGCGGCAAAACCGGCGTAGTGACCCTTCCCGCTGTGTGGCTGGATGCCGCCGGGAGCAGGAAGTCGCTTTGGGACACTCCGCCAGGCCCACTGATATCGCCACGGCTTTCTCCGGACGGCTCGAAGCTGGCAGTCTCGCTGGATAGCGACATCTATATCTACGATCCGCGCCGTGGATCGAGCTTGCGGCTGAGCTTCGATGCAGCATACAATGCTTACCCGGTTTGGACACCCGACGGCAAACACATCGTTTACAGCCGCACGGGTGGGAGCGGCATGTGGTGGGTGCGGTCGGACGGCGCAGGCCAGCCGCAATTGCTCTACGAAGCAAAGAATGGCAACGCGATTCCCGGCTCCTTCAGTCCCGATGGCCGCCGGCTGGCCTTTCACCAGCCCGGAGGCGGCACGGGCCGCGACATCTGGACGCTGCCGCTTGACCTGGCCGACCCGGACCATCCGAAGGCCGGCACCCCCGAACTCTTCCTGGCCACGCCAAGCGACGACGTCCAGCCCGCTTTTTCCCCCGATGGCCGCTGGCTCGCCTACACGTCCGGCGAGCTTGGGGTGGGTGAAATATTCGTGCGGCCTTTTCCGTCAACCCCCGGCGCCGGCAAATGGCAGGTCTCGTCCGGCGGTGGTAAGTTCCCCATGTGGTCCCATGCGTCCCAGGAACTGTTTTACCTGGACTCGGGCGGCCGCATCATGGTGGCTCCGTACACCGCCAACGGCACTTTTTCCCACGGTGCACCACGCGAGTGGTCGGCGACGCCCTTGCGTGTCACCGGCCTCCGAGGAGGCGCTGGCTCGGACAACTCGTCGCCGCTCGATCTGGCGCCGGACGGCAGGCGCTTCGTGGTCTTCCTCGGGCCTGAGTCGCGGGGTCCCCGATCTGATGTGCACGTCACCTTCCTGCTGAACTTCTTCGACGAACTGAAGCGGCGGGTGCGCTGAGCGCGCCTTGGTGACCGTCACCGGGTGGGGGCAGCAGGCTTAAGGGCAACTGGCGGTTGTCTTCAGAACAGCGAGAACTGCTCCGGTGCCGGGGATGGCGCCTCTCGGTGGCGGCTCCCACGTGCCGGCGGTCGCACTCCGAACCTTAGTGCATCCGCAAGTCTTGGCCCCGCAAGTGCCGGCTGTGGCGCCAAAGGCGGTGGCGGCGAGGGGACGGAATCGAGTTCAGATGCGTCGGCCACCGCTGGCGGAGCCGGCAAAACCCTGCTTTGTTCGATCTGCAACTGACGCCAGAGGACATCGGCCGATTCGCCGATCCCGTGTTCGGTGACAAGCTCTCGGGCCATCGCCGTGAGAATGTCATCATCCGCTTCGAACGAGTGCAGCCCCCCTTCGTCGAACTTGCCCTCCATTGCCAGTGAGACGAGCATCTTCTTGGCCATCAGTCGAAGACAACTCGATTGCATGGTCCCCTCGTAGTGGAGAAAGAAAACGCGCACGGGCTGGCGTTGCCCGATCCTCCACGAGCGTCTGCTGGCCTGCCGGAGCGTGTGGAGAGAGTACCCGGACTGGAAAAAGATGAGGCTGGGATGGCCGAGAAGATCGAGTCCCGTCTCGATAATTTTTGGGTGGCTGATCGTGACTTGCACTCCCTCTCGCAGCTTCTGTGCAATCCACGCTTCCCGCTTTTCCGGCGGCACCGCGGATGTCAGCACGGCGGCCCGAATCCCTTCGCGCTCCAGAATGTGCGCCAGCCGCGCCGTGACATCGCGCTTCTGGGTATAGACCGCGTACACGTGACACCGGCGCCGGCCGCCCTCCAGTTCGGCCTTCACAATCTCGATTAGCCGCCTCTCCTTGGCATACAGGACGTTCTGATCCAGATCCTCCGGCGTGGCGATCACAAACCGCTCCCGGCGTTGCGTCTCCGGATCGTAGTCATAGCCGTACAGATCCCCAATGCCCCACGCATGATCGGGATAGAGCAAAAGTGCATTCATCCCGACGCTGAGCACTGAATGGTTCATGTGGTGCTGCTTGATTGCGCTCTTGATGTCTTCTTCCAGCGCCTTGTACGCCGCTTCCAAACGTGCGTCCATGGGCACCCCGACCACTTCCTCGGTATACGGAGGCAGTTCCGCGGAAATGTCCTCCAACGAAACGAACGCAGCCAGGCCCATCAGAAACTCGCTGAATAACAACGGCGAGGCGCCTGGCCTACGCTTGATCTGCTTGGTGATGCGCGCCTTCGAGCAACTGTTGTCTGCCGGTTCGATAGTGGTAACCCGTTCCAAAACGCCGTAGGTTTCGGCGAACGATCGGAGCCCGGTTTCGCCCCATTCGTATCCGTGGCCGACCATCTTCCGGGCATCCACTCGGAAGAGAAGATTATAGACATCGCTGGCATAGCCGCCCAGCAGTGTGCCGGTGAGAATCAGGGTGTGGTTCGCGCAGGCTGCCAGCGTTCCCAAGCCATTGCCTTGTGCCGTATCGTTGGCCAACTGGTGTGCCTCGTCGCAGATGGCATAGTCGAACCAGTCATCCATATAACGCCCGATGAAATCCAAGGGTGCCACACGCCGGATCCTCTTGCCGTCGGCTTGCCAGAGCGGGCTATAGATCGCCCGCCTCGGTTTCAGATCGGCCTCGCCTTCGCGTTCTCCAGTACCGCCGATTATCTCGCTCAAACGTGCTTTCCGAAAGTCGGCTCTCGTAAGCCAGCCGTCGCCGAGTTCCACTCGCGCGCCTGTATCCGGGTTGACGACACTTCCGAGATACCGTCCGGAGCGAGCCACCTGATAGGCGTGCCGCCAAAAGTGCGATAGCTTCCCTTTATCTCTCCCCACCACGAACAGGGCCGGTCCGGAGCAGATCTCCCGCTGCCAGCGGGCGCGGGCACTCTTGTGGTTCTTCCGCAAGCGAAGATCGGTCAGGCTTGTGTGCAAGCCTTCGCGGACGATCTGTCCATGGCGCAACCGCACTTCGTTGACGCCGCATGGCGCGCTACTATCGCGGATTCGGTCCCGGAGACCGTCAATCAGGAATACCCTTAGCCGGGGGATCGTTTCCAGCGCCTCCTTGCACCACTTCAGCGTGATATGACCCGGCGCCATCACGATCGCGGTAAACGGCCGCCCATCACAATGAACATGCACTGAAGCGAGCGATATCAGAGTCTTTCCCGTGCCACATTCTGCAATCACAGCGGCACTCCGATCCGTCTCCCATTTCTTCGCGACCCCCATCGCAGCCACAGCTTGTGCGGGGAACGGCTTCCGAAGGAGTGTCCGAAGCCGAGGCGATATCGGATCTGACAGATTGTGCAATGCCGGAAAACTCTGGAGGACGCGCTCGCCAAGTTCGGAGCCGAATACGCGCAGGTAATCGGAAATTGATTTCGGGGTTGACATGGCCTCCTCTTTCGCAAGTGGGGAATCAATACGGTGCGAAGCAGCACTGCTGCGGTGAAACATTCGCCATCATTCCTGTTTTGAAACCAAGACTTCATCATCCTGTTTCATAACTCTGCAACGCTTATTCCATCTGATCGGCAGGGAGAGAATCAGATGACTGACATTCGTTGGCAGCGCTATCCGCGGGCCGCCGATTGCGGCTTCGCCCGTGCCTGGCTGCTACTGCAAGCTAACCTCGGGCTTGCCAAAAATACGGTGGATGCCTACGCGCGCACCGTGGAGGAATATCTTGCTTTCAGTGCAGCCAAAGGAGTCCCCGTCGTCAACGCCACAAAGGACCACATCGCCGCGTACGTCCGGGATCTCACTTCAAGGCCGCATCCGCGCGGCCCCAACGTGGTTGTGCTCGATTCCGGCACCGGGCTCGCAAATGCGACGCTACAACAGCGTATTACTGCGGTTCGCCTGTTTTACGACTACCTCATGGAGGAAGGCCAGCGTTCCACCAATCCTGTTGGGCGCGGCCGTTACACTCCCGGCAAAGGTTTTGGCGGCACACGGGATCGCGGCCTGATCCCTCGATTCAGCAAGCTACCCTGGATTCCCAATGACCAACAGTGGCAAGCCATCCTTCAGGCAGCACGGACGGAAGGGTTTCGGAACCGCGTGATGCTGGCTCTGGCCTACGACTCGGCTTTGAGGCGGGAGGAGCTATGCAGTCTCGAGACTGGCGATATTGATCCCGCCCACCGGATGGTCACGATCCGGACGGCCACCACGAAGACCCGCCGCGCACGCGTGGTTCCTTATTCCACGGCGACTGACGATCTGCTCGCAGCATACCTGCGCCGCCGCCGCGAGTTGACTCGGGATCGTGGCCCACTGTTTCTGTCCGAATCGCGGCGCAACAGCGGACGGCCGATCACGAATTGGACCTGGTCCAAGGTCGTGGAACGAATCTCGGATCGCTCCGGCGTCCCGGAGTTCACCACGCACACTACGAGGCATTTGTGCCTGACGGACCTCGCGCGCGCTAACTGGGATGTTCAGGAGATCGCCGCTTTCGCCGGGCACCGGAGTATCTCGACCACCCTGCTCTACATCCATCTGAGCGGACGAGAGCTGGCCGCGAAACTCGCGAAGGGCATGGCTGAGATCCATGCCTGGCGTGCACAGGTCGCGAAGGAAGTCCTGTTTGAATAAGCTTTATATCAACTCCGCCGCCGCAGCTTCGCCGACGCGGGAGCCGGAATGGTCGTGGCCCGTTGACCCGGCGAAGTACGATCGACGGCCAAAGCTGAGCAGTAACGAAATCGCCGAACTGGCCTACCTCGCCCGCCGCCAGAGGCCGTACGGTCATTTTCCCCCGCACACGAAGGCGACGCTCAAGCGGTTGACGGATCCGCTTGACGACGTGATGACAGCGATTCGGCCGCCTCAGCAGACGCGCTCCGGAACGATGACCGTCATGTTGGTTGAGATGCACAAACGTAAGCGAGCGTTCTGGGGTTGGACATCGGACGAGTGGATGGAGATTTTGTGTCCATCCTCGATCGGGTTCCAAGACCGGTACCGCCACACGAACCGGCACACGCGCCACATGCTTATGGCCGCGTTATACCTTTTGGGGCTGTTCGACGAC
>Ga0335078_10002631_pt1 | contig 27048 bp, 31 predicted proteins | sample Lox_Sample_32_FD_206711 | JGI IMG/M metagenome (GOLD analysis project Ga0335078, IMG submission 206711) | Soil microbial communities from Loxahatchee National Wildlife Refuge, Florida, United States - Lox_Sample_3.2 | ecosystem: Environmental > Terrestrial > Soil > Wetlands | place: USA... | reverse complement strand
GTCGGTCCCGTCCCCGCGAAGGAGACCCCGAACGCGCCGCGGGCTCCCGCGTGAGCGCTCCGGAACGGCGGAGCGGCGGTTCGCCGCCGCCGAGCGAAACGCCGCCCGCCGACGAAGAGTACGTGCGGGCGTACGCGGCGGGGTACGAGGAAGGAGTTCGGAACTCGCTCCGCGAGACGCTCGAGCACATCTCCCACGGGCATACGCCGCAGGAGATCCGGATGCTCACCGCGAGCCGGCTCGCCCGGCTTCCCGAGGAGGTCGACCTCAAGCGGAAGAGCCTGCTCGCGCCCCCCCGCCGTCCCGCCTGGGGATCGCTCCTGCGTCCCCCCGCCCCCGCGCGCCCGTGGGTGGGCGCGGCGCCGGCCGCCTCGGCTCCGCCGTTCCGCCTCCTGCCGGGCCGATCGCTCCTCGTGCGCGAGGAGCGACCGGCGCGGGCGGTCGATATCCTGCGGGCGAACGCGCCCGCCTTTCCGCGGCTCGCCGTGGTGTCGCTGCGGCCCCCCGACGTTCCCGGGTACGCGCCCGGCCGACGCCTCGACCTCGTGCTGGGGGGCTCGGGCACCGCCGACGACCCGCAGCAGGGGCGTCTTTCACCGGGAGAGATCAGCGGCCGACTGCGGGACCCCACCGAAGCGAACGGGGGGGCGCTGGTCTACGTGGACGCGCTCGAGTATCTCGCGACCGAGCATACCCTCGAGACGACGATCAAGTTCGTCCACTGGCTCGTCACGCAGGCCCAGGAAACGGGCTCCGCGCTCCTCGTGTCGTTCGACCCCCGTTCGCTGGATGTGCGCGATGTGAGCCGGCTCGAGCGCGCGTTCGAAAGCGTCCTCTGACGCTCCGCTCACCAGACCATCTTCCCGCGGGCGGCGCGAGGCAGCTCGGAGCGCGAACGTCGACGAAGGACCCGCCAACCCAGGAATACCGAAGTGATGCGTCCGGACCCATCCCGGCGGAACTGGACTGAGCCCTTCTGTCCGTGGGCGCGGAGCAGGAACTCATCGTTCCCCGCCGGCCGCAAGCGGAGGTTCTTCGCGATCGCCTCGATCCCGCGGAAGTCCAGACGGAGATCGTCCCGGCGCGCGCGCACTTCGGCCCATATTCCCTCGCCCGAGCAGTAACATCCGGCGTACGGCGCGGTCGCGACGGGCGTCGACGAGACCCTCGGTGTCTCCACGAGCGGGGTCTTCGCGGGGAGGCCGAGCGAGAGGTTGACCGCGGCGGTGAGCATCGGCGCGGAAGGAGCGCCCTCCGCGTTCGTGAGCACGGCGCCCGCGATCCCCTTTCGGGGGACCGCGACGACCAGCGAGCTCACTCCCTTGAGACCGCCGCTGTGCGAGACGACCAGCGAACCGTGATAGTTCGGTTGCACCGCGAGGCCGTATCCGTAGTGGACACCGTGGCCGACCGGCACGTGGGGTCGCATCATCGCCGCAACGGACGCCGAAGCAACGACCCGCTCGCGGTCGACTCGGCCCCCGGTGAGGAAGATCTGCAGGTAGCGCAGGAGGTCGAGGACGTTCGTTCGCAGCGAACCGGCCCCGCGAAGGCACGTGTCCTCCCACCACTCCTCGCTCGGAACGAGCGAATGCCGGCGACCCGTCCACTTGGGCGAGTAGAGCGTGGTGACCTCGGGCTGTCGGAACAGGATCCCCGTGTCAAAGGAGGTGGCTCCCATACCGGCCGGGTGAAGGAGCTCTTCCTCGAGGAAGCTCTCGTAGGTCCGACCCGACGCGCGCTCGATCACCGCCCCGAGCAGGCCGAATGCTTCGTTCGAGTAGCTGAACACCTCGCCGGGAGCGCCGAGCAGAGTGTACCGTTCCTCGGAAAGGTAGCGCATCAGCTGCTCGTAGGTGTCGATCGGGGCGTGGTCGGGGTCGATCCCGACGCGCCGCGCGATCCGGGGGTCGTACGGCGGGTCGCGCCGCACGCTCCGCATCGACGTGTAGTAGATCGATGGCAGCGGAGGGAGTCCCGAGCTGTGGGTCAGGAAATGGTGGAGGCGGATCGGCCGTCGAGCGTTCGCGCCCGGGATCTTGAGCTCGGGCAGATGGCGAACGACCGGGTCGGAGACCCGAAGGAGACCGTGTTCCTGCAGCCGAAGGATAGCGAGCGCGGTGAACGACTTCGTGACCGACGCGATCCCGTACACGGTTCGGGGGGTGGCCGGGAGCTTCGCTTCCCGGTTGCGGTACCCATACCCCTTCACGAACGGGGGACGGCCGGGACGGAGGAGCCCCAGCGATGCTCCCGGCGTCTTAGATCGGGCCATGCCCCGCTCAACGATACGGTCGAGTCCCGCGAATTCCGCAGCCATGCCTCCACTCCGGTGCGGGGCAGCCCCTGTCGACCCATAAGCATAGGAACCCCCGCGACGCACGCCTTCAGCGGGGGCGACGCTCGACGGAGATCGCGTTCTTCACCGAATCCTACCCGCCCATCCAGGACGGCGTGGCGGCCGTCACCGAGGGCCTCGCCCGAACGCTCGCTCGGATCGGTCATCAGATCCGGGTCTATGCCCCGAACCCGGGCTCGGGTCCGTCGACCGAGGAGACCGAGGGGCGGATCACGGTCCGCCGGGTCCGCACGGTCCCGATGCCCCTCTACGGCCAGTACCGGTGGCCGATATGGCCGTACGGCCTGATCCGCAGCGCCCGCGGGGCCAGCGACGCGGACGTCATCCATCTTCACACGCCCGGTCCCCTCGGCAGCATGGCCTTCCTCGCCTCCCGCCGCTTCCATCGGCCGCTCGTCGGGACGTTCCACACGAACATCCGGGAGATGCAACAGAGCGTTCCTCCGAAACTCCTCGTGGCCACGTTCTTCCGCGTCGCCTGGTGGTACAACCTCGGAACCTACTGGAGGTGCGACGCCACCACCGCGCCTTCCGCGGCGGCCGCGGACGCGCTCATGGACGCCGCGCGCAAGCCGTTCCACCGGCCGGTCGAGGTCGTACCCAACGGGATCGACGTCGACCGGTTCCGCCCCGACTCCCGGGTACCGGATTGGAAGGCGCGGTGCGGCCTCCCCACGTCGCCGCTCGTGACCTATCTCGGCCGCCTCACGGTCGATAAGGGGGTCCACCGGTTCCTGGACGCGGTCGAGGCGGCTCTCCCGCGGACCGACTTCGTCGCGGTGATCGGCGGCCAAGGTCCCGAGGAGGCCCGCGTCCGCGAGCGCCTGGCGGCGGACCCTCAGCTCGCGGCGCACGTGAGATACGTCGGACCCGTTGCGGAATCCGAGAAGGCGGCGCTGCTCTCGCAGTCGGATCTCTTCGTCCTTCCCTCGACCAGCGACACTTCGAGCATCGCGCTCCTCGAGGCGATGGCCTGCGGGACGCCCGTCGTCGCGCCGGCCGCCGGGGGCGCCGCGGAGATCGTCGAGGACGGAGTGACGGGCTGGAGGGTCCCGGTGACAGTACCGGGAGCGCTCGCGACCGCCCTCGAAGGGATCCTCGACGCGACCGAAGAGCGGCGCCGAGCGGGGGCTCGGGCCGCGGCGTTCGTCCGCTCGGCCGCCTCGCTTGAAACGATGGCCCGCCGCTTTATCTCTCTCTACCGGCTAGTAGAGTCGGAGAGGCTGCACCGTGACATCGGTATCCCTGCCTGAGCTCGATGCGCTCGCTCGGCAGCTCGTCGGCGACCGGCACGACCCGTTCAGCGAGCGGGCCCTGGCCCGGTCCTACGAGGAATACGTCTCGAGGAATCGTCGGTCCCTCGCGCCCGTCATCGTGACGGGCGACGGCACGGAGTATCCGACGATCTATGCCTTGCTGGCCGACCCGAAGGCCGCTCCGGGCGAACTCGAGATCCGCCCCGAACCGGCCCCCGCGCGCGGCACCTGGGGGTTCCTGCGCCCGTTCGAGCGCATCGTCATTCATCCCGACGGCTCGGCCGACCTCCATCCCGCGGACCCGGGCCCCCCCGAGCGAGCGATCGCCCGCGTCCTGCTGCGGGAGCATTATCTTCCCCGTTCCCGGGGGGATGAGCACCGGGGCGCCGCCGGGGGAAGCCGGGTCGAGCTCGCGACCTACATCGGGACACTTGCCCGCGGGTTCGAGGTCTACCGCGAGCAGGGACTCCTCCCGTTCTCGGTAGCGATTCTCCTCTATCTCTCCGAAGAACGGGTTCGCTACGAGTTCGACCTCTTGTCCACGAGCCTCCTTCCCGACCCGCGCAGCAACCGGCTCCCGCCGGCCCGCCTCGTTCGCCGGCCTTCCCGGGTGAGCTTCGCCGTCGACAAGGTAATCGGCCGCGGCGACCTCTCCCTGCTCGCCGCCCGCTGCCTCGAGGTCCTGGTCGACTCTCCCGGTCTCACGTCCGTCGAACTCGCGCACATTTTCGGCGGCGTTCGGGAACTGGTCGACTCCGCCCTGCAAGGATTGGTGGCCCGGGGCTTCGTCACGTTCGACCGGCGCACCGGGATCTACCGACCGCGCATCGACGCGTTCGTTCCGACGGGCGCTCCGGCTCCGTCCTACGTGGCTGCGCCGCTCTCCGGAAGCGATGCGATGCTGAAGACGAGCGTACGCGAGCTCATCGCGGCCGCGGACGCGCGTGCCACCTGCCCGCTGTGCGGGTCCCCGCTGCCGGTCGGCTGGAGCGGGATCCTCTGCGAGAGCTGCACGGCCAAGGTCGACGCTCCCGCCTGAGCATGCGGGCGGGCCTGTCGGGAGTTTCCGTCCCGAACGGCCGGCGTTCGGGACCTTTGAACCCGAGTTCACTGGCTTAGAAGGCCAGGACTTTGTCCATGCTAAGCTACAGGCCCATGGGCGCTATCCTATCGCTGGCTTAAGGACCAGTCGGTCGGACCGGTCGCCGTGGGGGCCGGCAGGGCCCAGCTCCGTACGATTCCCAGCACTCCTAAGTTGCCCCCTCGTTCCGCGGTGGAACCACTCGGCCTCGGGGCGCCCGTCGCCTCCAACTATAAGCATGGCTGGCGGACTGAGATACAGTGGGAGGGCCCCTTTGCTACTCCCCAGTACCCGTCGGCAGCTTCGGTCGGTTGTTGTTGTGACCACGTTGTTCACGGTGGCCTCCGTGGTCCTTTCGGGCGGGGCGATTCGGTGGGGAGCCCCTTCCACAAGTCCGAGCAGTGTGGACGGGACTGCCGCTGCTCCTGACGGGGCCCCGGGCGGCTTCGAGCCCAGCGCGCTGGCCCAATCGACGTTTTCGTTCTCCAACGATTCGCTGCGGCCCGGGAACGGACAACCGTCGGCCGCCATCGCCACCGGGTCCATCGCCGCTGCTGCGGGTGTCGGAGAGGTCCTGGTGGCAACTCGGGGCGGAATTTTGGGCATCAATGCTTCAACAGGGTCGACCCTTTGGGCCGATCCGTTCCCGGGTCTTACCGCCGAATACCTCGCGATCGATGCCGTGGGTGGGGTCGCATTTGCCGTTATGGTCGGTAACCCGAGTGAGATCGTGAAGATTGGCCTTTCGAACGGTTCACTGCTGGCCCGAACGGACAGCGTTTCGACGTGGCCCATCGCTTTCGACCCGGTGTCGAATCTCCTCTACCAGAGTAATTACCCCTTCGAAGGAATCTCCACGTACTACGCTTCGAACCTTACTGGTGCTGAGAGCCTGGCGAGCTTCTCCGGAGGGGGCTTCAATCCCGCGGCCACCGGTTTCGTAGTCGATCCTCGCACCGGCGACCTGTTCGTGACGTCGGTCAACGGTTGGGGGCAGATCGTTCAATACACCAATGCGGGGTTTGCAATCCTCTCGCCCCAAACCGGCGCGGTGCTGAACGAGACCTACGTCTGCGGTCCCGGCACCACCGGCCCCACCCCCGATGCGATGACCTTCGATTCAAGAAACGACACGGTGTTTGTCCTCTGTACCAATGCAACCAGCTCATTCCTGGAGGTCCAATCCGGGTCCACCGCCTCGACCGTCGCCACGCTGCCGGTGCCCGAATATTCGACGGCGGGCTATCTGTTTGAAAACACGCTCGCGTTCGTCCCGGCCACCGACACGGTCGTCCTGGGGAACGAGAATGGGAGTCTGACGACCGTCAATGCGACCACCTACCGAGAACAGGTGAACTCGACGGTCATTCCCGGAAACGGACCGGACTTCGCCCTGGTCCAGGGCGGACCGAACGGACTCCTGTACGGAATCGACGAGTCCTCGAACACGGTCAATGCGTTCGATACGAACCTCTCGGAGTTGGCCTTTTCCCGTCAGCTCGCACCCGAGCCGCTCGCGCCGACGTACGTGGACCAGCGGGGGGAACTCTGGGTCGCCGGGGTGCCGCGTGCGGATTCGGTCGCTATCATCAACACCACCCTCGGACGGGCTGTCGGCCAAGTAGAGGTGGGCCGAGTCCCGGATGCGATGGCGTATGACCCCGTCCATGCCAATATGTGGATCGCGAACGCTCTATCATACAACGTTTCGGTCGTCAGCGCGCTCACCCACGATATCGTCGCTTCCGTTCCCTTGGGTTCGGTACCGGTGAGCGTGGTAGTCGTCCCATCGCTCGGCGAAGTCTTCATCGCCGAGAGCTCGGCGTACGCGTACGGGTATCCCTCCACGTCAACCTTGGCGGTCATCAACGATTCCAGCTTTGCGGTCGAATCCACGATCAACCTGACGCTGCCCACGAACTTCGACAACAACCCGAACGCAACCCTCCCGACGACAATCTATTGGGATCCGGCCGTCGGGCGCGTGATCGTGGGCGACGCTTACCAGTTCTCCGTCGGCCCGGGGGAGTTTAACTCCGGATTCTGGAGCATCGACCCAGCTGATCTTCCACACTCCGCGACCCCGACTTCGATGTTCGGGATGGATGTGTCCGGCCTCGGCTACGATCCCAGTACGGGGAGTCTCTACGCCACGGGTTGGGAGACCAACACATCGACGAACCAAACTCTGTGGAAAGTGAATCCTTCGAACGGAACCTTCGAGGGGACTGTGGGCAACCTCTCCAACGACTCGAGCTCGTCCGATGCGAGCGACACGGGCGCGTTCGGTTCGAACATCCTCCCACTTTCGGGGACTTCGTCCGTGGCCGTGTTGGAGGCTACGGGGGCGGGATATCGGCTCTCGTTGTTCAACACCAGCGCGCCCGGATTCGCCTTCGCCTCCTACCCGGTCGGAAGTCTTCCCACGGACATGCAGTGGAACCCCTCGGCGGAGGAGATCTATGTGACGAACTATTTCTCCGAATCCGTCAGCTGGTTCGATCCGATTCCCCGGGTCACTGTGAACCTCACCGCGACGGTGACCTGCGGCGATTTCCCTGAGCTCGACGGCGTTGAGGCGGGTTCGTCCGTTTCCGTACTGGCCCCCGGAGCCTACCCGGTCGGCGCGGTCGGGTTTTGCGGGTCTTCAGTGTTCGACTCGTGGGGGGTCTCGGGCGAACTTTCGGTGAGGCCCGGCGCGGGTACCCTGGGCGATACAGCAACCCTCACGGTGAACGGCACGGGGACCGTCACCGCCAACTATCTGAAGGAGCCCAACGGCCTCTACCCGGTGGTTCTGGACGAGTCCGGACTTCCCTCAAACACGACCTGGACCGCGGCGCTGGGTTCCACGGTCGGAGCTGGGAACGGGTCCACGATCCTCCTCGCAGTCGCGAACGGCACCTATGATCTGCATATCTCGGACGTCTCCGGATATTCCCCGTCTAACTACTCGCGGTCGATCGTCGTCCAGGGGGTGGGCGCCCTGGTCAACGTGACGTTCGAGCGCTTGCCATCGCCCGGGCCGCGAGCGGCGGCAGATTCGATTCTCCCCCTCGTGGCCCTCCTGGTGGGTTTCGCCGCTGCCGGGGTCATACTGTCGTTATCGGTTCACCGCCGGTTGCGATCACCGCGAAGCTAGTTCCTCCTCGGTCCCGGAGCTTAAGAACAAAGAGAGTCTCGAGCCGCGTGGCGCTGCACCTCATCGCGTCGGGTGCGCCCCCGCGGCGATTTTCGGGGGGCGCGCGGCCGTCCGGCGGACGCCACCAAGTGGGCGAGACGCAGCGGTTCGGGGCAGAATCCCCGCACCGTGGAGCGCTGAACGAGTCGCACCGCGTCTCTTCGGGAGCATCCGACCGCGGCGGCCAGTATCGGCCGACCGGCGGTCGGCACCCGGAACAACCGGTGGGCGCGTAGAAGAGACCACCGAGCGCGGGCGGAACGCGGGAACCACTTCACGAGCGCCTCCCGGATCCGAGCGAACTCCGGGGCCCTCCGAGTGACCGCTACGATCGGTCGGTCGAGTGCTCGGGACATGGCGTCCAGGTCGAGGACGTTGAACCCTCCCACGACCGCGCCGTCGACGAGGATCGCGCGCACTCCGTCCAGCGGTCCCAATCTCCGGACGAGCGCGATGACGCGCCGGGTGCCGTCGGTGCCGTCGACTCGGACCCGGGAGGTACGGACCGCTTCCACGTGTTCGGGGAGGGCGATCGCGACCGCCGCGATCGGGGCGTAGCGGTCGCCCCGCTCGAATGCCCCGTCATCCACCCCGACCACGCGCGGGTGGGCCTTGCCGAGAGAACGCCTTAAGGCTAAGACCCCCGACGGGGTTTGGCGTCTCGAATGGGAGCTCCGACGGTCTCGGTCCGGTGCCCGACGTGCGGGGCGGACCTGCGGGTGGTCCTCGCCCCCGCTCCTCCGACGCAATGGTTTCCGTGCCCCCAATGCCGTAACCCGGTGCCCGTGGTCGTGCCCCGGGACCCTCCGCCTCTGTACAGCTGGGAGGTCCTCCCGGGCCTATATCCCGCGCTCCCGCCGCCGCGCCGACCCCGGGTGCGCCTCCGACGGATGGCCGAGGTGGCCCTCATCGCGGTCGCCGTGCTCGCGGTCGTCCTCGGGGGGTTCCTCGCTCTCCTCGGGACCGAGGCGCCGGCCTCCGGCAGCTACGACGTGAACGGAACCGTGTTCGAACGCACGGTGAACGGACTCACGATACCGGCGATCGGAGCCACGGTCGTGCTGACGGACGAAGGACCCACGGCACTCATCCAGCATACGTCCGGCTCGGGCCAGTTTTCCTTCTCGGGAATCCCAACCGGCGGCATCACGGTCAACATCTCCCAATCGGGATACGCCCCGGTATCGGTCGTGACGTTCGCCTCCAGCGTCTACGACGCGGGGACGACCAGCCTCTCCGTCACCCTCACGCCCGGCACATCCTCGAACGGCACCACGGTCGCGCTCTCGCCGTTCCCGAACCTCGAGAGCTTCCTCGCCTCGATCGGCAGCGGGGTCGTGCTCCTCGGCCTCGTCGCGGTCGTGGGCGGCATCGCCGCCGTCGTGACGGCGCGCAGCGACCGACCGGCGGTCGGTGTGGTCGGCGGCGCGGCGGGGATCCTCGCTCCGGTCGCCCTCTACTTCCTCGCGCTCGGGAGCATCTTTCCCGCGGTCATCTCGGGGTCGGCGGTCCTCGCCGCCGTCGGGGCGTTCGCGGTGACGACGCGCACGTTCGAGATCTACCAGATGGGTCCGGAGTCCCGGACGACCTAGGCCGAACCCTGCGTCCGGGGCGGGGTCGCACGGCTCGAGCCGGGAATCGGTCGGCGCGTGCGGAACCCGCCCGAGAGCGAGTGGAAGAACCCGACGACGGGCTCGCCCCGCTGCCAGCAGAGGAAGACGATCTCGCCCTCCTGGAACCCGTAGAAGTCGACGAGCCCGCTCGCGAGGTCCTTCACTTCGATCCCCTCCGCGCGCAGGGCGCCCACCGCTTCTTCGAGACGGCGGGTCAGGTGCCGCCACTCGGAATCGAGGCGGGTCTTGAGCTCGTGGTCCGGCTGGTCCTCGGCGTCCGCCTCCGCGCCCCAGAAGTCGGAGAGGCGTTCGCGCTGTTCGTGGACCTCCGCGAGGCGGGCGACCCAGCCCCGCAGGCGCGGCAGGAGCTCCTCGAGCCCCGGTAGGCGGGCGTTCGCCTCGGCGACCGTCCAGAGACGGGGAGGCTCGACCGTGGATTCGTCGCGCGAGCGCTCCGGACCTTCCATCGACGCCTTCCCTACACTATTCCACGAGCCCTATAAACGGAGGTGATAGGCACCGGGTAACCGCGCTCGACCGGCGGCTTCAAATCAGGGAGAGCTCGCGGCCCGCCTTCGCGAACGCGGCGATCGCCGTCGTCACGTCCTCGTCGCGCAGGGCGGCGTTCATGATCGTGCGGATCCGGGCCTTGTCCTTCGCGACCATCGGGTAGACGATCGGGAGCGCGAAGACGCCGAGCTCGAAGAGCCGCGCGCTCAGTCGCTGGGCGAGCGCGCTCTCGCCGACCATGACCGGGGTGATCGGCGTGTCCGAGTGGCCGAGGTCGAACCCGAGCGCCTGCATCTCCTTCTTGAAACGACGGGTGTGCGCCCACAGACGCTCGACGTGCTCGGGCTCGTGCTCGAGGACATCGACGGCCGCGAGGCACGCGGCCGCGACGGGCGGGGGGTGCGAGCCCGAAAGGAGCCAGGTGCGCGACTTGTTGTACGCGAACCGGACGAGGTCGCTCGAGCCCGAGATGTGCCCTCCGACCACGCCGAACGCCTTCGAGAACGTGCCCATCTCGACCTGGACCTGGTCGCGCCGCAGCTGGAAGTGCGAGACGATCCCCCGGCCGCCCTTTCCGAGGACCCCCTCGCCGTGCGCGTCGTCGACGTAGACCATCGCGCCGTGCTTTGCCGCCGCCGCTGCGATCTTGTCGAGCGGGGCGATGTCCCCGTCCATCGAGAAGACGCCGTCCGTGATCACGAGGATCCGGCGGAACGCGGGCGCGTGCTCCTCGGCAGCCGCGAGCCCGCGCTCGAGGTCGGCGACGTCCGCGTGCTTGTAGACGGCGCGCTCCGCTCGCGAGAGTCGGACCCCGTCGATGATGCTACCGTGATTGAGCTCGTCGGAGATGATGAGGTCCCCTTCGCCCGCGAGTTGGGGGATGAGACCGGCGTTCGTCGCAAAGCCGGTCTGGTAGACGAGCGAGGCCTCGGCCTCCTTGAAGTGGGCGAGTCGGCGCTCGAGCTCGACGTGGAGGTCCATGTTGCCGGCGATCGGGCGGACCGAGCCCGAGCCCACGCCGTGGGTGTCGATCGCGCGGTGGGCGGCTTCCTTGAGCTTCGGGTGATTGCTGAGCCCGAGGTAGTTGTTCGAGCAGAACATAAGCACCCGCTTCCCGTCGATCTCGCACCAGGGGGCGCTCGGCCCCTCGAGCACCTTCAGGCGCCAATCGAGCTGCGCGTCGACCAGTTGCCGATACTCTTCGCCCAGGAACGCGGTCGGGTTGCGCATGGTTCTCACCATTTGAGTTCGAGCGAGACCTTGGCGGCCTGCATCGATTCGATCAGCTTCATCGCCTGGGGCAGGTCGCGGATCGGCACACGGTGGGTGATGATCTGGTTCATCTTCTCCCGGAAGCCGGGGTCGGCGAGGATCCCCTTCACCTGGAACCAGGTCTCGAACATCCGCCGGCCGTAGATGCCGTGGATCTTCGCCGCCTTGAAGATCACCGCGTCGTCGAAATCGAGGCTCACGTCGTGGTCGAAGAGACCGAGCAGCGAGACCCGACCGCCCGGCGTGAGCGCATCGAAGCAGAGCTTGAGGCCGGCCGGGTGGCCGGACATCTCGACCGCGACATCGACGCCGCGCCCTTCCGTCTCCTCGTGGATCACTTTCACCGGAACGACGTTCGGGTCGGTGGGGTCGAAGACCCGGTCCGCGCCCATCTTCTTCGCGAGCGCCGCTCGCAGCGGGTTCACCTCCGACGCATAGACCCGGCGGGCGCCGAGCGTGCGGGCGACGGCGACCGCAAGGAGCCCGATGGGCCCGCACCCGGTGACGAGCACGGTCCCGCCGGCGATGTCCTCGAGATTGTCCTCGGGGAGGAGCGAGTGCACGGCGTTGCCGAGCGGCTCCTGGATGGAAGCGAGTGCGGGGTCCAAGTGCGGGTCGTTCTTCCACGCGTTGAGCTCCGGGAGGACCGCGTACTCGGCGAAGACCCCGTTGCGGTGGACCCCGAGCACCTGCACGTTCTCGCAGATGTGCATCTTCCCGGTCCGGCACTGGTAGCAGGTGCCGTCCACGATGTGCGTCTCCGCGGAGACGCGGTCGCCGATGTGCAGGCTGCGGACCGATTTGCCGACCTCGATGACCTCGCCGCAAACCTCGTGGCCGGGGATCATCGGCACGTGCTTCACGTGCGTCTGGGCCCACTCGTTCCAGACCCAGATGTGGACGTCCGTTCCGCAGATCGAGGAGGCGAGGACCCGGATCAGGACCTCGTCATCGGCCGGCTTCGGCTCGGGCACCGTTCGGATCTCCGCGCCCGGGCCGCGCTCCGCCTTCACGAAGGCCTGCATCCTGGTTCGCTCCGCCGTTGGGAGGGCGCCGGCCGCTTAACGGTTGGGGAGTTCGACGTCACCGGACGGCCCCAACGCGCGGCTCCGTCGCTCTACGCGCGCGTCCGAGACGCCGGCCCGCGGCGCTCCGGTTTTCGAGGAGAAATGCGCGTCTCTGACGGTCCCGGACTTGCGCGCGCGCGAGCGCTTATATAGGGCACCCTTCTCCCCCGCCCGCACCGGAGGCAGGACCTCCTATCGACCCATGGCGCGACGGCATCGCCCGAGGCGAGGATCCCTCGCATTCTCCCCCCGCTCCCGGGCCGTACGGCCGGTGCCGAGGGTCCGTTCCTGGGCGGCCGGGACCAAACCGGCCGCCATCGAGGGCTTCGCGGGGTTCAAAGTGGGCATGACCCACGCCTTCATCGTCGATTATCGAAAGCGCTCGACCACGGCGGGCCAGGAAGTCGCCATACCCGTCACGGTGGTCGAGGTTCCTCCCCTTCGGGTCGTCGGCGCCCGGCTCTACGCGCGGAACCCGTACGGTTCGCGCGTGGTCGCCGAGGTCTGGTCGACCGGCCAGGCCGAGGAGCTCGAGCGCAGGATCCCGAAGCATCCCGCGAGCCCGCCCGACGCCGTGGAAGCGTTCGGGAAGATGGCGGGCGACGAGGTCCGCCTCATCGTTCACACCCAACCCCAGCTCATCACCGGCACCGGTTCGAAATCCCCCCATCTCTTCGAGGTCCGGGTCTCGGGCGAAAAGTTTGACGAGCGGCGCGCGTTCGCCCTCGAGCAGCTCGGTCAGGAAGTACCCGCCGAGCGGCTCACGAAGGAAGGGGAGTTCCTGGATGTCATCGGCGTCACGAAGGGGTTCGGCTTTCAGGGCCATATCCAGCGCTGGGGCGTGAAGCTCCAGCCCCGCAAGAACTCGAAGCACCGCCGCATGATCGGCACCCTCGGACCCCACAACCCGAGCTTCGTCACGTACCGGATCCCCCAGGCGGGCCAGCAAGGTTACCACCGCCGGACGCAGTTCAACATGCGGGTCCTCAAGATCGTCCGCGACCCGCGGGCGGACCCGATCACGCCCGCCGGCGGGTTCCCCCATTACGGCGAGGTCCAGAGCGCCTGCATCGTCCTCCACGGCTCGCTCCCGGGCCCGGCGAAGCGGCTCCTTCGGTTCCGCGCGCCGATGCGTAGCCACGTTTCCGCGGTCGAGAAGGTCGACCTGCGCTACTTCAGCACGCGTTCGAAGCAGGGAGCATGACGCCCGATACCGCCACGGGCGAGAAGCCCGCCGTTTCCGAACGCGCCTCGCCCCATCACCGCGTCCACGCGGTGGGCCTCGACGGAAAGCCCGGGGCGGTCGTCGCCCTGCCCCTCGCGTTCTCGACCCCCGTGCGCCCCGACCTGATCGCGCGGGCCGTGGTCGCGGCCCAGTCGCACCGGCGCCAACCCTACGGCACGAGCCCGACCGCGGGGAACCGGCACTCGGTCGAGTGGTCCGGGAAAGGCAAGGGCGTTGCGCGTACTCCCCGACTGATGGACTCGATGCGCGGTGCGCAGGCTCCGAACACCGTGGGGGGTCGGCCCGCCCACCCGCCGCGGGTCGAGCGGATCTGGTCGAAGAAGATCAACCGCAAGGAGAATCGACTCGCGTTCGCCTCCGCGCTCGCCGCCACGCGCGAGCACCAGCTCGCCGAGGACCGGGGCCATTCGCTTCCGCATTCGGTCCATCTCCCGGTCGTCATCGACGACCCGATGGAGGAGATCCGGCGCACGGAGGAAGCCCGCCTGTTGCTCGAGCGCCTCAAGCTCTGGGACGATGTCGAACGGGCTCGGGCCGGAACGCACCTGCGCTCGTCCGGCCGCGCCCGGCGCCGGGGCCGCGTTCGGCGGACGCCGCGCAGCCTGCTCGTCGTCACGAGCGGACCGGGGAAGGCGCTCGGGTTCCGCAACCTGGCCGGAGTCGAAGTGGTGCCCGCGCGCCGTCTCGCGACCGAGGACCTCGCACCGGGCGGCGACCCGGGCCGACTCACGATGTTCTCCCGGGCCGCGGTCGAGATGTTGCGCGAGCGCCTCGGGGAGGTCGCGCCGTGACGGACCTCCAGCACCGCATCATCATGCACGTCTACGTCACCGAGAAATCGATGGACGAGATGGAACGGCAGAACAAGCTCGAGTTCGTCGTCGACCGACGCGCGAACCGTGCCGAGATCCGCCGCGCCGTCGAACAGACGTACCAGTGCAAGGTCGAGAAGCTCACCGTCAAGATCGTCCGGAGCGGCAAGATCGCGACGGTCCGCTTCACGAAGGACTTCTCCGCCGAGGATATCGGCGGGCGAGCGGGAGTGTTCTAATGGGAAAGCGCATCATCTCCCGTCGTCGCGGCGCCGGCACCACGCGCTACCGCTCCCCGAGCCACCGTCACCACGGTGCCGTCTACCATCCCGCGCCGAGCATCGTCGGGGAGGGCACGGTCACCGCCATCCTCCCGGCGCCGGGCCGCTCCGCCCCCATCGCGGAGGTCCTCGCCCCCGAGGGTTCGACCGTCCGGATCCTCGCGACCGCGGGACTCGCGACCGGCGACAAGGTCGCGTTCCAGGAGGGGAAGCTCGATCGCGGTTCGATCCTGCCGCTCGGCCACATTCCCGACGGGACGCTCGTCTCGAACCTCGAGATCAAGCCGTTCGACGGGGGCCGGCTGGTCCGGACCGCGGGCACGAGCGCCCTCGTGGTCGCTCACTCGGGCTCCGACGTGACGGTCCAGCTCCCCTCGGGCGCCTTCAAGCTCCTGCTCGCCACGTGCCGCGCCCAGGTCGGGGCGGTAGGCGGCGGCGGCCGCAAGGAGCGGCCGATCATCAAGGCGGGGAAGAAGTACTGGGCGACCCGTTCACTGGCTCGCCAGCCGTTCAAGGTGCGCGGCGTCGCGATGAACCCCGTCAACCATCCGTTCGGCGGCGGCGCCCACCAGCACGTGGGCCGCCCGAGCACCGTCTCGAGCGGGACGTGGCCCGGGGCCAAGGTCGGCCGGTTCTCGCGTTCGTCCCGCAAGAAGCGCCAGCTGCGCGAGGGGAAGGCGAGGTAACCATGCCGAAGGCCCGTCGCACGAAGAAGGTCGAGGCCCGCCGCAAGCGCGAGTTCACGCTGCGGGGGCGGACCCTCCCGGAACTTCAGGCGATGAACCTCCAGGACCTCACGAAGGTCCTCACCGCCCGCGCCCGCCGCTCGATCCGCCGCGGCTTCAATTCGGAGACGACCCTCTTCTTCGAGCGCATGCGCTCGACCGAACCGGGCAAGGTCGTGCGCACCCACTGCCGGGACGCCCTCGTCCTTCCGGAGCACGTTGGCCGCCGGGTCGCGATCCACAACGGGAAGGAGTTCAAGGAGATCGAGGTCCGGCCGGAGATGATCGGCCACTACTTCGGGGAGTTTGCCCTCACCCGCCGCTTCGAGAAGCACTCGGGACCGGGCGTGGGCGCGACGCGGTCGTCGAAGTTCATGCCGCTGAAGTGAGGGAGGAGGTCAGACGATGCGGGGCTACACCTACCGAGGCGAATCGGGCGTCACCGTCGCCCGCGCCCGCGGCGTCGAGCTCCCCATCTCCCCGAAGAAGACCTACGAGGTCCTCAACGCGATCCGCGGGCTGCCCGTGGAGCGCGCGAAGACGATCCTCGAGGACGCGATCGCCCTCAAGCACGCGATCCCCTTCCGCCGGTACAACCAGGAAACCGCGCACCACACCGGTACCGGACCGGGCCGCTACGCGAAGAAGGTCGCAAAGAACGTCCTGAAGGTCCTCGAGAACGCGGCGGAGAACGCCGAGTACGAGGGGCTCGAAGCAGACAACCTGTTCGTCAAGGTCGCGGCGAGCAGCCGCGGGAAGATCCGCAAGGCGAACATGCCGCGCGCCCACGGACGCGCCACCGCCTGGCACGAGCAGACCACCCACATCGAGATCGTTCTCGCCGAGCGCAAGGAGAGGGAATGACCGCCGAGCGCAAGGTCATTCAGGAGCAGATGCGGCGGGTCCTGCTCAAGGACTACCTCGTCAAGGAGAGCGCCCGCGCGGGGTTCGGGGGCCTCGAGATCACGCGGACACCCATGGGCACGCGCGTCACGCTGATCTGCGAACGGCCCGGGATCCTCATCGGCCACCGCGGCGAGCTCATCAAGCGACTCACCGAGGATATCCACGCTCGCTTCCAGCTCGATAACCCCCAGATCGAGGTCCAGGAGGAGCGCGCCCCGAGCTTGAACGCCCAGCTGATGAGCGAGAAGCTCGCGTCCACGCTCGAGCGCGGTTGGCACTTCCGCCGCGCCGGACACTCGACCGTCCGACGGATCATGGAGGCCGGCGCCCGGGGCTGCCAGGTGATCCTTTCGGGCAAGCTCACCGGCGAGCGTCACCGCACCGAGCGGTTCAAAGCCGGGACCATCAAGTACTGCGGCGAAGCCGTGCATCTCTGGATCGATAAGGGATTCTACCAGGCCCGGTTGAAACCGGGCGCGATCGGCGTCAACGTCTGGATCATGCGACCGACCGCGAAGCTCCCCGACGAGATCGTCGTGAAGGGCGTCGCGGACCGGCCGAAGCCGATCCCGGTCGAGCTCCCGCCGGTCGAGGACGCCACCCCCGTGCCGCTCGGTCCCGAAGTGGAGGCACCGGACACTCCATGACGCTCCAGCGCATGAAGGACCTCCGGGCCCTCTCCGACGACGACCTCCGTCGTCGGATCTCCGAGGACGAGAACCTCCTCCTGCGGGAGCGCGGAACCGCCGCCATGGGCGGCGCGCCGCCGAGCCCCGGTCGCATGCGGGCGTTGCGGACCAACGTCGCCCGCGCCCTCACCGTACTGAGCGAACGCGCCAACGCCGCCCGGGAGGCCCGCCACCCGTAGGAGGCGCGCAGGTGAGCCGATGTCGAAGGAACCCCACGCCCTCACCAGCCTCTCCCGCGCCGAGCGGGAACTCCTCGCCGGAGAGATTCTGGGCGCATCGGTCGCGTTCCCCGCGTCGTCCGCGCTCCGGCACTCGGTCTCGGGAACCCTCGTCGACGAATCCCTCTCCACGTTCACCGTCCGACTTGCCGGCACGGCGCGCACGGTGCGTGTCCCGAAAGCGGGGCTCGAGGGGACGATCGCGCTCTCCTCGGGAGAGTTACCGTTAAGAGGCGACACCCTTCGCTGGCGGCCCGAGGACCGCACGAAGCGCCTTCTTGCGGGCGGTTCCCGGAGGCTCGCATGACCCCCGCACGTACCGCACCGGCCCGCCGCGCGCGGGACATCGGTCTCGATGTACGCGCGCCGAAGACCCGCTGCGATGACCGGCACTGTCCGTTCCACGGGCGCCTACCGGTCCGGGGCCAGATCCTCGAAGGAACGGTCGTCTCGACCGGGATGCAGCGAACGGCGGTCGTCGAGCGCACCCTGCTCCACTACGTTCCCAAGTACGAGCGCTACGAGAAGCGACGGCGCCGCTACCTCGCGCATGCGCCGCCCTGCCTCAACGTGCCGATCGGCCACCGGGTCCGCATCGCCGAGACCCGCCCGCTCTCCAAGCTCGTCTCCTTCTGCATCGTCGAGGACCTCGGGGAGGCGGCCCGGCGGGTCCGGGGCGAAGAGCCGACCGAACCGGCCGCGCCGGGGCCCGCCGTCGGGGAGGAAAGCCCATGAAGGGCCTCGCGGGCCGCCGGGGACGCTCCCTGCCGAAAGGCGCGCGCCTCGAGTGCGTCGACAACACCGGCGCGAAGGTCGTGGAGATCATCGCCGTGCGCAACTGGCACGGCACCCACCGGCGCTACCCCCGCGCGGGGATCGCCGACCTGATCATCGTCTCCGTGAAGAAGGGGACGCCCGAGATGCGCCGACAGGTGCTGCACGCCGTCATCGTCCGGGCGCGCGCCCCGTTCCGGCGGGCGGACGGCACCCGGGTCCAGTTCGAGGACAACGCCGCCGTCATCACGACCGAGACCGGAGAGATCAAGGGCTCCCAGATCAAGGGGCCCGTCGCAAAGGAGGCCGCCGAACGCTGGCCGCGGATCGCCGCCGCGTCGTCGATCATCCTCTAGGAGGTTCTCGAACGATGTCCGCTTCTTCCTCATCCCCGCGGCGTCAACGCAAGTCGCTCTACACCGCCGATTCGTTCGAGCGGCGGGTGCGCATGGGCGTGCCGCTCTCGCGAGAGCTGCGGGCCCGGTTCCATGCCCGGTCGCTGCCGGTCCGCAAGGGCGACACCGTGCGCGTGCTCGCGGGAAGCTTCGCCGGCCGCGAGGAGCGCGTCGCGAAGGTCCACCGCCGGACCTACCGGGTCACGCTCGACAACGTGACGCTCAAGACCGCCGAGGAGAAACTGAAGCCGCTCACGCTCAGCGTCGGCAACCTCGTGATCACCCGTCTCAACCTTTCCGACCCGTGGCGCCGCCGCTCCCTCCGGGTGAAGGACGAGGAGGTCACGCCGGAAGAACGCGGTGAGCCCGCCGAGGGCGAGGAGACTTCCGAGGCCGAGACCCCGGCCCTGCCGGCAGCCGCCGAGCCCGCGCCCTCGGCCGCCGAGGAAGACGACGACCGCGCGAGCGACGCGGACGAGGCCCCCGCGAAGCCGGCCCGAAAGCCCCGCGCTAAGGCCACCGACGCGGAGGCGGAGGACGCATGACGTTCCGCCTCAAGCGCCGGGCCGCCCCGCGTACCTGGACCGTCCCGCGCAAGGGCACGAAGTGGCTCAAGCGTCCGGCGCCGGGCCCGCACGCCCAGGACCAGTCGATCCCGCTGCTGCTCGTCCTCCGGGACCTGCGGCACGTGGTGACGAGCACCCGGGAGGCACGCCTTCTCCTGCGGACGGGCGCCGTGAAGGTCGACGGAAAGGTCGCCAAGGACCTTTCCCGCGGTCTCGGGCTCATGGACACCCTCTCGCTTGCCGCGCCGCTCGACGCCCACTACCGGGTCGTCAAGGACCGGCGGGGAAAGCTGGCGCTCGTCACGATCCCCTCGACCGAGGCCGCGGTCAAGATCGGCCGCGTTCGCTTCAAGCACGCGGTCACCGGCGGCAAGGTCGAAGTGACCCTTCACGACGGGCGGAACCTCCTGGTCGCCGCGTCGACGCCCTACCGGGTCGGCGACTCGGTCAAGATCGCGCTGCCCGGCCAGAAGGTGGTCGAGCACCTCCCGCTCGCGCCGGGGACACTTGCCTACATCGCGGGCGGCTCGCACGTCGGCGAACTCGCCCGGGTCGACAAGGTCGAAGTGCGCAACTCCTCGCAGCCGAACCTCGTCCACTTCAAGGAAGGGTTCTCCACAGTGAAGGAGTACGTCTACGTGGTCGGCCAGAACGCCCCCGAGGTCACCCTCGGCGAGGGGGTCGACCGATGAGCCCCCCGACGAGCGCGGCCCCGCAAGCCCCGGCGGGCTCCCCGTCGACCAACCCGTACCGTACGGTCCGCGTCATCAAGGTCGTCGTGAACGCCGGCGTCGGGGAATCCGGCGAACCGCGCACGAAGGCGGAGAAGGTGCTCCAGATGGTCACGCACCAGAAGCCGGTCGCGACCCGCTCCCACTCCACCAACCGCGACTTCGGCATCCGCCAGGGCCAGGAGATCGGCGCGAAGGTCACCCTCCGGGGCGACGCGGCCCTCGATTTCCTCAAGCGGGCGTTCGAGGCGCGCGACAACCAGTTCGACGTCGACTCGATCGACCGGAACGGGAACTTCTCCTTCGGGATCGCCGACTATACGGACTTCTCGGGGATGAAGTACGACCCGGCGATCGGCATCCACGGAATGGACGTCGCGGTCGAGATGGGCCGCGCGGGTCACCGGATCCGCAACCGGCGTCTCCAGGCCCGCCCTCTCCCCCGCGCGCTCCGCTCGACCCGCGAAGAGACCCGCGACTTCCTCGTTGCATCGCTGGGGGTGACGCTCCTTGAGTGAACCCAAGAAGAACTTCGGGCGCAAGGACGGCTGCTTGCGCTGCGACCGCAAGCGCGGGATCGTGCGCCGGTACGGCCTGCATCTCTGCCGCCAGTGCTTCCGTGAGGTCGCGATGGACCTGGGGTTCAGGAAGTATCAGTAACGGAGGAGGGCAACGATGCAGATGGACCTACTCAACGACGCGCTCGTCACCCTCCGGCACGCCGACCAGGACGGGAAGCCGCACGTCGAGATCGCCCCGACCTCGAAGTTGATCGCCGAGGTGCTGCGGATCTTCCGCGAGCACCACTACATCGAGGACTTCACGTTCGTGCCGACCGGCCGCGGCGGGAAGTACGACGTCACCCTCGGCCGGCGGATCAACTCCTGCGGCGTCATCAAGCCCCGGCTCGCGGTCGCGTACGACCGGCTCGAGCGTTTCGAATCCCGGTTCCTTCCCGCGCAGGACTTCGGCATTCTGGTCCTCTCGACCAATCGCGGCGTCCTCTCCCACCAGCAGGCCCGGGAGCTCAAGATCGGAGGTCGGCTGCTCGCCTATGTCTACTGAAGAGGACCGGGGCCAGCAAACGGTGGACGTCCCGAAGGGCGTCACCTTCACGATCACCGGCCGACGCCTCCACGCGAAGGGCCCCCTCGGAGCGGTCGACCGGCCGTTCCCCGCGGACGCCCTCGACCTTACGATCGCCTCCGGGAAGGCGACCCTCACGCTTCGGCTCCCCACGCACCGAAAGCGTTCCCAGGCGCTCCTCAAGACGTGGGCCGCGCACCTTCGCAACCTCGCCGGCTCGCTCACGCTCGGCGTCGAGGCCCGGCTCAAGGTCGTCGCGGCGCACTTCCCGATGAAGGTCCAGGTGAAGGAGAACCACATCCTCATCGAGAACTTCCTCGGGGAGAAGCACCCCCGCTCGTCCGACCTGTTGCCGGGAACCTCGGCGAAGGTCGAGGGCGACATCGTCGTTCTCTCGGGATACGACATCGAGCAGGTCGGCCAGAGCGCGGCGAACATCGAACGCGCGAGCCGCATCCGCGAGTACGACCCGCGGGTCTTCCAGGACGGCATCTACCTCGTCGAACGCGCGCACCTCAAGGAGGCGGCCTGATGGCGGAGGAGGAGACGACCGCGCCGGCCCCCGAGGCGCCCGCGAAGAAGGCCGCGCCCCGTCGCCGCGCGAAGCCGGCCGCCGCGCCCGCGACGCCGCCCGAGGAGAAGGCGGAAGCCCCCGGGAAGAAGGACGAGGGTCCCCGGGCGCCCCGCCGCGCGGAGCTCGCGGAGGGCGAGCGCGTGCTGATGCGCGCCCGCGACGAAATCGACCGCCGGCGCCCCCTCTTCGGCCGCCAGGCGCGGTACCGATACTACCGGATCGGCCGGGACATGTCCTGGCGCCGTCCGCGCGGCCTCCAATCGAAGCAGCGTCGCCACTACGGATACCGGCCCAAGGTCGTGCGGGTCGGCTACCGCTCGCCGGCGCGCGTGCGCGGACTCGTCCCGAGCGGCTTCAAGCCCATCATCGTCCATACCGCGAAGGACCTCGAGGCGCTGAACGCGAAGCTCGAGGCCGCGATCATCGCGCGCACGGTCGGGACCCGCCGCCGCCTCGTCCTGGAGGAAGCGGCCCGCAAGCTCGGCATCCGGGTGCTCAACCCCATCGTGAAGGCGGAACGGGAGGCGTAGACCGGAGCATGCCCGACCTTTCGAATCAGCGGCGACTCGCGGCCTCGCTCCTCAAGTGCGGCGAGGGGCGCGTCTGGATCGACCCGGCGAGCCAGGAGGAGCTCGCGGATGCGGTCACCCGCTCGGACGTCCGCAGCGCGATCAAGGCGGGCGTCATCCGCCGGGCCCCGATCCAGGGCACGTCCCGGGTCCGCGCTCGCCGCCACGCCGCCGAGGTCCTCAAGGGCCGCCACTCGGGGCCGGGTTCGCGCCGCGGGACCCCGTCCTCTCGGGTGCCGCGCAAAGAACGCTGGATCCGCCGCATCCGCGCCCAACGGAAGCTCCTTTCCGAACTGCGGGCGTCGAAGAAGATCCCGCCCGCGGTCTACCGCGAGTTCTACCGCCGGGCCAAAGGCGGAATGTTCCGCAGCCGCGCGCACCTTATGGTCAACCTCCGGCTCGCGGGCCACCTCAAGGAGGGTCCCGCATGAGCACCGGCCCGCGCTTCCGCGTCCACTTCCGCCGCCGTCGCGAAGGGAAGACCGACTACCGGGTCCGCCTGCGCCTGCTCAAGAGCGGGATCGACCGCGCGGTGGTCCGCTTCTCCGACCGGCGCGTCCGGGTCTCGATCGTCCGCTACGACCCGGTCGGCGACCGCGTCGTCGCCGCCGCGGAGAGCGCCGAGCTCGGCCGTCTCGGCTTCCCCTCCTCGAGCTTCTCCTCGACCCCGGCCGCCTACCTGACGGCGTACCTCGCGGGCCTTCGTTCGAAGTCCGCAGGGTCGGAATCGGTCGTTCTCGACGCCGGCATCCTCCACCCGACCGAGGGGGGCCGGCTCTCGGCCGCGTTGAAGGGGCTCCTGGACGCGGGCGTCGAGGTACCGCACGGGGAGGGTGTCTTCCCGAGCGCGGACCGCCTCAACGGCGCGCATCTCGCGAAACCCCTCCCGCAGCCGCTCGAAGCGTACAAGCTGAAACTGCCCGAACTCGTCCCGCGACCGGAGGCGAAGGCGTGAGCGCGGCGATGTCCGGACCGTCGCGCGGCGGCCCCGGCGGCATGCCGGCGCCCCCGCCCTGGGTCCCGAAGACCGAGCTCGGCCGGCGCGTCGCCGCCGACGAGATCACAACGATGAGCGCGGCGCTCGAGAGCGGTCTTCCGCTGCGCGAGCCGCAGATCGTCGACAAGCTCCTCCCCGGGCTGCACGACGAGGTCCTCGACGTGAACATGGTCCAGCGGATGACCGACTCGGGCCGGCGGTTCAAGTTCGCCGTCACGGTCGTCGTGGGGAATGGGGATGGGTTCGTCGGGCTCGGCCGGGCGAAGGGCCGCGAGGTCGGTCCCACGATCCGCCGGGCGATCGACCGGGCCAAGCTCGAGGTCGTCGAGATCTTCCGCGGATGCGGCAGCTGGGAATGCGGCTGCGGCCGCGCGCACACGCTCCCCTTCCAGGTCCAGGGACGCGTCGGCTCGGTCGTTGTGACGTTCCGGCCGGCGCCCCGGGGCGTCGGGCTCGCGGTCGGGGATGTGGCGAAGCCGATCCTGCGATTCGCGGGCATCACGGACGCGTGGGGCTTCACCGACGGCCACACGAAGACGACCGTGAACTACGCGCAGTCGGCCTTCCAGGCCCTCGTGGCGCTCTCCGAGCTCAAGGTCCAGGGCGAGGACGCCTCCCGTCTCAAGATCGTGCGCGGTCCCGTCGGGACCTCGATCCTTCCCCCGAAGGACGAGAGCGCGCCGCGCCCCATGCGCGGAGGACGCGGCCGGCGCCGCGGCGGCCCCCAGCGGGGCGGCCCGCAGCGCGGCGGCGGCGGGGGGCCCGGTGGACCGAGGGGCGGACCGCCCCGCGCGCCGCCGAGGGGGCCGTAACGATGGCGTGGATGGTCGTGCGCGTCCGGGGCTCGGTCCACGCCCGACACGATGTCGTGGAGACGCTCCGCTACCTGCATCTCACCCGTCCGAACCACGTGACGGTCGTTCCCGAGGTCCCGTCCGTGCGGGGGATGCTCACCACGATCCAAGGGTACGTCACGTGGGGCGAGGCCGAACCGGAAACGGTGACGCTGCTGCTCCAGGAGCGCGGCGAGACCGTGACCGGCGAGCGCCTGAACGACGCGACCGTCGCGGAGGTGGCGCCCGGCCAGGACCTCCCGGCGATCACCCGGTCGGTCGCGGAGAAGGGGCTCACGCACGTCCCGGGGATCAAGCCGCTCTTTCGGCTCAAGGCACCGAAGGGGGGCTGGCGCTCCACGAAGAAGTCGTTCACGCTCGGCGGGGCCCTCGGCTACCGCGGACGCGCCGTGAACGACCTGGTCCGCCGGATGATCTAGGGAGGGAGCAGTCGATGCCGAGTCGTACGCGCAAGTTCCGCGGACTGAGGACCCACGGTCGGGGCATCAAGGCCGGCCGCGGCGCGGGAAAGCAGGGCGGCCGAGGCAACGCGGGCCTTCACAAGTACAAGTTCAAGTCGATGCTCATCTACGCCCCCGACCATTTCGGTCGGCACGGCTTCAAGCGGCCGCCCGAGATCGTGGGGCGCCCGACGAGCCTCAACGTCGGCGAGCTCGAGGCGTTCGTACCGACCCTCGAAGCGGCGGAAGCGCTCGTTCGGGAGGGTGAGACGTTCGTCGCGGACCTCACGAAGGTCGGGGTCGACCGACTGCTCGGTGGCGGCGCCGCGGCCCGTCCGTGGAAGGTGATCGTGCCGCACGCGACGAAGCACGCCCGCGAGAAGGTGACGATCGTCGAGGACGCGAAGCCGGCGCCGTCGAAGCCGAGCCCGAAATCCGTCCCGTAGACTATATAACTCGCCCACCGGGTCCACTTTCATCACATGGCGGAGGAGGAGATCCCGCGGGATCGCCGCTGGGCGGTACCGCTCATCCTCATCGCGGCCGGGATCCTCGCGCTCTACTGGTTCTGGGGGCAACCGACCCTCCTCGCGTTCGGCCTGATCGCGCTCGCGATCGCACCGCTCACGGTCCTCTTCTACCTCGGCCTCTCCTACAACGGCTCGCGGTCGAAGCTCTACGGCCTGAAACCGGTCACGACGCGGATGCCCGCCGTCTCCCAGCCGAAGGGCCACGTCCATTTCCGGACGAAGTTGTTCTGGACGCTCGGGATCCTGCTCCTCTACTTCCTGCTCACGAACATCTACCTGTTCGGCGTCGACCAGGCGACCGTCATCGACCTGTTCGCCAGCTACCGCGCGATCCTCGCGGGAGCCCAGGGCACGCTCATGCACCTCGGGATCGGCCCCATCGTCACGGGGTCGATCATCATGCAGCTGTTCACCGGCGCGAAGATCATCAACCTCGACCTGACCGACGACGAGGACAAGGGCGTCTACCAAGGTACGCAGAAGGTCGTCGTCATCGCGATGATCTTCATCGAGGCGATCCCGCAGGTCTACGGCTATCTCTCTCCGTCCGGCTCGCTCGTCTCGAGCCTCGGCACGGTCTCGCCGGGCAACGGCCTCCTCCTCGCGAACGCCATCATCATCGCCCAGCTCGTCTTCGGCAGCTACCTCGTCTTCCTGATGGACGAGGTCGTCTCGAAGTGGGGGATCGGCAGCGGGATCTCGCTCTTCATCGCGGCCGGCGTCTCGCAGCAGATCGTTCAGGGGACGCTCAACTGGGTCCCGCAGAATCCCTCGCTCCCGATCTCGGCGAGCAATCCGCCGAGCGGAACGATCCCGAAGTCGCTCTGGTTCTTCACGCACTATACCGCCTCCCAGATGGCGGGGGGCGGCTGGGAGCAGGTGCTGTTGCGTCAGCCGAACCCGATCGTCGCGCTCGTCGGCACGGCCGCGATCTTCTTCCTCGTGGCCTGGACCGAATCGACCCGGATCGAGCTTCCGCTCTCGCACGCCGAGGCCCGCGGGGCGCGGGGCCGGTACCCGTTGCGGCTGATCTACGCGTCGAACATCCCGGTCATCCTGATGTCGGCGTTACTCGCCAACGTCTCGATGGTCTCCATCCTGCTCTGGACGAACCCGACGCTCATCCATTTCCCGGTCCTCGGCCATCAGTGGTGGGTCGGGGCGTACCCGACCGCGACCCAGGCGACCCAATTAGGGATCAGTCAAACGACGCCCATTAGCGGCGGCGCGTACTACCTCTCGACGGTCAACGGCTTAGAGGCCTGGCTGTTACCGATCCTGAACTACCAGCAGTACGGGGTCTTCCTCGTGGGACACGCATGGTGGCAGGGCCTCCTCCACGTGGCGGTCTACTTCGGCGCGATGGTCGGCGGCTCGATCCTGTTCGCAAAGTTCTGGATCCAGACGACGAACATGGGTCCCGAAGCGGTCGCCCGTCAGATCGAAGCATCGGGGATGCAGATCCCCGGGTTCCGCAGAGAGCCGCGTGTGTTGCGGCGCGTCCTCGAACGGTACATCCCCGTCATCACGGTCATCTCCGGGGCCGCGGTCGGTTCGCTCGCTGCCGGCGCTGACCTGATCGGTACGCTCGGTAACGCGTCGGGCACGGGCGTGTTGCTGATGGTAGGGATCATCATCAATCTCTACGAGGCGATGGGCCGCGAACAGCTGATGGAGATGAACCCGCTCCTGCGCCGATTCCTCGGGGGCGAGTCCTAGTGAGCGGCGACGATAAGCCCCTTCCGTCGTCCTCCGACGAGGACGAGAGCCAGGACGAAGCCCACCGGATCATGCGCGGCGAGGCGGAGCCGCTCGAGGAGGAGGGCGCGGAGGAGGAGACGACCGAGGCGGCGGCTCCCGCGGCGCGCCCCGCCCGGCCGCCCCCGCCGGCGTTCAAGTTCACCACCTTCGTCTACGTCTTCCTGGGCCTGCTGGGCCTGTGGATGCTGATCGACACCGCCGCCCGGAACTCGATCGCCTGCACGCTCGGCATGTCGAACGCGGCGAACTGCCCGGGCGCCGCACCGTGGGGACTGTACTGGCTGATCGGGTTCAACTCGAACTACCTCCTTCTCACGATGCTGCTCGCCGGCGCCATCGAGATGCTCATCACGTCGGTCGCGTACAACTTCACGACCGACTGGGTGAAGGCGGCCAAGGTCCAGAAGTGGAGCGCCGCTTTCCGCAAGGTGCAGATGGCCGCGATCCGCTCGGGAAAGAAGGACCGGATCGCCGCGCTCAAGCCCCACCAGGAGCGGCTGACCCGCCTCTCGGGCGAGGTGTCGATCGCCCAGTTCAAGGGGATGGCGATCACCT
>Ga0335078_10002630_pt1 | contig 27066 bp, 21 predicted proteins | sample Lox_Sample_32_FD_206711 | JGI IMG/M metagenome (GOLD analysis project Ga0335078, IMG submission 206711) | Soil microbial communities from Loxahatchee National Wildlife Refuge, Florida, United States - Lox_Sample_3.2 | ecosystem: Environmental > Terrestrial > Soil > Wetlands | place: USA... | reverse complement strand
ACCGTGAGGTGCTGCAGCCGGGAAACCTCCCAGACCTGCTTGACGTTCCCGGTCTGGGTCTCCGAGCGCTGGTTGATCCGGAACGCGTACCGGTCCGACGGGGCCCGCCTGCCGGTGACCGGGTCACCGAACCAGTCGGGCCGCAGCATGTCGGTGCGGGTGACGCCGAGGACCTCCCACTCCCCCGCCTGCAGCCGGCCCGCGGCCGCGAGCAACGCCTGCCTGGCCGCGACCGGAACCCGCCCGGCTGTCCCCGGCGGCAGGACCGCCGCGAACGACTGCGCACCGGGCAGCGTGCGCGGCCGCGAGGACCCGAGCCGCTCGCCGCTGACCTGCCGGCGCTGCCAGGCTCCCTGCCGCAGCTTGTCGTGCACGCGCCAGGGCACCTCGCCCGGCGACATGCTCGCCAGGCGCCGGGCATACCAGCGCAGGCGGGAGGGCTGCGGTCCGGTCATGCGCGCTCCGGCCTGCCGCTGGCCAGGCTCTCGCCGGCCGCGATCGTCGCGCGCGTGGTGGCCACGAGCGAGTCCAGCGAGATCGGCATCGGGCCGCCGGACCTGCATGCCTCGGCAAACCGGGTGACCTGATCGCGCTGGCCCTTGTCCTGGCCGCCCCTGGCCTTCGTCGTGGCGGGCTTGCGCCCCGACCACACCGTCGCTGCGCGGAAGTTGTCGAGCCTGGCGTTCCGGCCGCCGCCGACGGCGTCGAGGGTCTCCTTGGGGAAGCGGACGTTGCCGCCGGTCAGGTAGCTGATCGTCGCCACCGACTGGTTCTCGAACCTGATAGTGGCATGGACGTCGTCGGGCTCGGGGCCGGGCACCGCATACACCTCGGCCGGCAGGCTGTCCGCCCACCAGCTGACGGTGTCGATGAAGTGACCGCCCTCGCCGGTGAACCGCGACCCTTCCAGCTCTGCATTCCGGTACCAGCTGGTCGCCTCCAGTGTCCCGGCGTTGACCAGGTAGCGGGTCGCCGAGCCGGCCTGCGGGCCGCCGAACCGCTTCCTCAGGTCCGTGAGCAGCGGCGCGAACCGCCGGTTGAAGCCGACCATGAGCCTGTCGTTGCCGGTGCTGACGACGGTCTCGAGGATCCGGTCAAGCTCGTCGCGGGTCAGGGCGAGCGGCTTCTCCACGAACACGGCCTTGCCGGTCGCGAGGGCCCTGCAGACCAGGTCGGCGTGCGTGTGATGGCGCGTCACGATGAAGATCGCGTCGAGCGTGTCGTCGCCGAGCACCGCCTCGGCGTCCGTCGAGGCGGTGCCGAACCCGAACTTGCGCTGCGCGTTGACCGCCGACAGTGACCTGGTCGTGGCCACGTGAGCCAGCCGCACGCCCGCCATCCGGCTCAGGTGCGGCAGCAGCATGGACGTCGCGTAGTTACCCGCGCCGATGAAACCGACGGCGAGCTGCGCCGAGCCGGCGGACCGGCCGGCGTGCCCCGATCCCGCGATCAGCTGGCTGGTCGCCGGCGCCGGCCCGTCCGCCGTGGCCGCGGGGTACTCCAGCAGCACGCCCACCGCCGACAGCGAGCCAGCGGCCAGGTCGGCGTAGACCTCGGTAGCGCGCTCGATCGGGAAGACGCCGGACACCAGCGACTCCACCTCGATGTCCTGGTGCGCGATCAGGTCAAGGAAGCAGGCGAGGTTGCGCCGCTCGGTCCAGCGCACGTAGCCGGCTGGGTAGTCCACGCCCTCCAGCTCGTACCGGTCGTCGTAGCGGCCCGGACCGTAGGAGCGCGAGAACCGGACCTCGAGTTCCTTGTCGTAGTAGGAATTCCAGGGCAGGTCGAGGCGCGTCTTGCCGACGTCCACGATGCGGGCCCGGTCGCGGGCCAGCGTCGCGGCGGTCTCGACCGGGCCGTTGGACGAGCCGCCCGCGGTGATCAGCACGTGGTCGGCGCCCCGGCCGTCGGTCATCTCGGCCAGCGCCTGCCGGACCGCCGTCAGCCCGTCCTCGGTCGGCGGGCCGCACACGATCGCGCCCGCCTTCTCCGCGAGCCGGCAGCGGTCCTCGAGCACGTCCAGGCCGACGACCCGCACCCCGGCCGCCGTGAGCAGGCGGACCGTGAGCTGACCGACCAGCCCGAGACCGATGACACAGGCCGTGTCCCCGAGCTGCGTCTCCGCGCGCCGCACGCCCTGCATTGCGATCGCGCCGACGGTCGCGAACGCGGCGTGCTCGGGCGCGACCCCCGCGGGCACCGGCACGCACAGGTTGACCGGGATCCAGTTGTACTCCGCGTGCAGCGCGTGCTCGTTACCCGCCGCCGCGACGAGCTGGCCGACGCGGAACTCCTCGGCACCCCGGCCGACCTCGGTCACCACGCCGCACAGCGAGTAGCCGAGCGGGGTGTAGGAGTCGAGCCGGTTCATCACCTTCTTGTAGGTGCCGACCGCGCCCTGCTGCGCCACCGAGTCAAGCACCTTGCGGACCTGGTCGGGCCGGGCCCTCGCCTTGCCGACCATGGACAGCTTGGCCTCGGTCACCTTCATCATCTCCGTGCCGGTGGAGATGAGCGAGAAGAGCGACCGCACGAGCACGCCGCCCGGCTTGCAGACCGGGGCCGGGGTGTCCAGCACGATCAGCTCACCGGACTTGTAGTTCTGCGCTATCTGCTTCATGGCTTTCCTGTGCGGTGCTTTCTGGTGCCGGGCGGCGGGGGCGGATGGTGTTGTAGTGCGTCGCTGCGCGCGGGCCGGCGGGCTAGGCCGCCACCCCCATCGACTGGGCGTTGCGGTACCAGAGCTCCAGCGTGAGCAGCTGCCAGATCTGCTTGGACCGGTCCTCACGGCCGGCCCGGTCGTCGGCGACGAGCTGATTCAGCGCGTCCCGCCGGATCATCCCGGTGTCGACCAGCTCGCCGGATACGAGCACGTCGCTGATCAGCTCGCGCAGGTCGTGCCGCACCCACGCGCGCAGCGGAGCGCTGAACGACGCCTTCGGGCGGTGCACGATCTCCCGCGGCAGCCAGTTCTCGGCCGCGCGCTTGAGCGCGACCTTCCCCTGGCGGCCGCGGATCTTGTCCGCGCCCGGAATCGAGAACGCCGCCCGTGCCACCTCCGGGTCCACGAACGGGACCCGCACCTCGACCGAGGCGGCCATGCTGGACCGGTCGGTGTAGGCGAGGTTGAGACCGGGCAGGAACAGCCGCGCGTCGGCCAGGCACATGCGGTTGATCTCGTCGTCCAGCTGGTTGTCGGCGTAGATGCCGGCGTGCTCGCCGATCACGTCGGCCACGTGCCCCGCCAGCTCCGGGCTGACGAGCGCGGCCAGCTCACCCTCGTCGTACAGCGTGTAGCTGCGCCTGAACCGCGGCTCCTCGGGCAGCTCGGCAAAAGTGAGGAAGCGCTTGGCCCAGCGGGCGTAACGCAGCCCGTGCCCGGCCGCGCTGACCGGCAGCGCGCCGACCGCCGGCCGGATGAGGCCGTGCCGCAGCGGACCCGGCAGCCGCCCGTACCGGCTGGCCAGCACGCAGGCCAGGTGCTTGCGGTACCCGCCGAACAGCTCGTCCGCGCCCATGCCGGACAGGATCACCTTGACCCCGCGCGCCCTGGCCGCCTCGCACATGAGCACGGTGTTGATGGCGGCCGGGTCCCCGATCGGCTCGTCCAGCACGTCGACCATGCGCGGCAGCAGGTCCGCGATGTCCGGTGCGATCTCGATCTCGTGCAGCTCGATCCCGTAGCGCTGCGCGACCTTGCGCGCGTAGATCGCGTCGTCGGGCATGGCCTCGAGCCGCTGGTCCTCGGGCCGGAACGTGATCGTGTAGGCATCGATCTGCGCGTCGGCCTGGTGCGCGAGCACCGTGACGATGCTCGAGTCCAGGCCGCCGGACAGGAAGCTGGAGATCGGCACGTCCGCGACCAGGTGGGCGGTCACCGACTCCTCGATCACCTCGCGCAGGTCGGCGGGCGGCCCCGCCTCGGCCTCGGCCGCCACCGACGCGACCCGCCAGTACTGCTCGACCGCGGCGGTGCCGTCGGGCCGGAACAGTGCCCACGAGCCGCCGGGCAGCTTGCGGACCTTGTCGATCGCGCAACGCTGCTCGGGCAGCCAGTAGTAGAGCATCGACGCGACCAGCGCGCCCGGCTCGATCCGCAGCTCGGAGCCGGCCGCGGCGACGATCGCCTTCAGCTCGGAGGCGAACACGACCCCGGAGCCGCGCGGCAGGTAGTAGAGCGGCTTGATCCCGAACGGATCGCGGGCCAGCACCAGCTCGCCGGTGTGCTCGTCCACCAGGGCGAACGCGAACATGCCGCGGAACCGGCGCAGCGCCCCCGGACCCCAGCAGCGCCAGGACTCCAGCACGACCTCGGTGTCGGAGTGGGTGCTGAAGTGGACGCCGCGCGCGGTCAGCTCGGCGCGCAGCGCCCGGTAGTTGTACAGCTCGCCGTTGAAGATGAGCGCGAGCCCGTCCTTGCGCATCGGCTGATCCGCGGCGGCGCTGAGGTCGATGATCGACAGCCGCCGGAAGCCGAGATGGACGCTGACGCGCTCGTCTGCGTAGCTCCAGCTGCCGGTCGAGTCCGGTCCCCGGTGCGCTATCCGGTCGGTCATGATGTCGGCCAGCTTCTGGCCGTCAGCCTGCTGGTAGCAGCCGGCGATCCCGCACATCGTCAGCCCCCCGTCCGGTCCGGTGCCATGTGGCCGTCGAGCAGGTCCGCGTACACGCCGAGGTAGGCCCTGGCCTGATGACCCCAGGCCAGGTCCTGCTCGACCCGGATCCGCCCGGTCTTGCCGAGCCTCGCGCGCCGCGACTCGTCGTCCAGCAGCGCGACGATCGCCGCCGCGTACTCGCGCTCGTCGTTCGGCGTCACGTAGACCGCCGCGTCCTGCGCCGACACCCTCGTCTCGCGCAGGTCAAAGGCCACTACCGGCAGCTCGTAGGCCATGTACTCCATCGTCTTGTTCATCGTGGAGAGGTCGTTGAGCGGGTTGAGCGGGTCCGGCGACAGGCCCACGTCCGCGGTCGACATGATCTGCGCCACCAGCTCGTCCGGTGCCCGCCCGGTGAACTCCACGTACTCGCCCAGCCCGAGCTCGTCGCGCAGCGCGACCAGCTCGGCGAAGCAGTCGCCCGAGCCGATCAGCGTGAAGCTGACGTCGTCACGGTGCAGCTCGCGTACCACGATGCCGGCCGCCCGCACCGCGATGTCCACGCCGTCCTGCGGGCCCATCACGCCGATATAGGTGACCAGGTGCTTGCGACCCCGGCGCAGCTGCGGCACCTCGTCGCCGCGGCGCAGCTTGTCCGGGTCGGGCCCGGTGCGCACGACGGTGACGCTGGCGGGCTGCTTGCCGCTGCGGCGGATCGCGATGTCGCGGTAGGAATCGTTGGTCGAGATCACGTGGTCGGCGGCGCGGTGGGTGCGGCGCTCCAGGAACAGCAGCCCGCGGTAGGGCAGCCGCGGGCCGCCGGGGAACCGGGACTGGAACAGCTCGGGGCACAGGTCGTGGTGGTCGAACACGAACCTGGTGCGGTCCACGGCGCGCAGCGCGAACGCGATCGGCCAGAAGATGTCCGGCGGGTTGCAGGCCTGCAGGACGGCGAACCGGCCCCTGCGCCGGGCCTTCAGCACCAGCCACGCGGTGGCCAGGAACGAGTAGACGTACTCGAGGATGAAGCCCGCCTTGCTGCCGCCCGGGGCGTACGGCCGGTACTTGAATACCTCGACCGAGTCGATCACGGCGTGCGCCGGGTCGCCCTTGCCCTTCGGGCAGACGACGGTGACCTGGTGACCGGCCGACGTCAGCGCGCGGCACTCCAGCCACACCCGCCGGTCGAACGGGACCGGCAGGTTCTGCACGATGATCAGGATGCGGCTCACCAGCCGATCCCCTCGTATCCGGGCAGGGACTCCACGTCCGGGCCGAGCCGCCCGCTCAGGTCGATCAGATGCGCCGGCGACGCGGCGAGCAGCGCATCGATCACCGCGGCGTCGCTGGTCGAGACGACGGCGACGGCCGCGCCGCGGAGCGCCTGGCCCGGCTCGTGCGTGAGCACGCGCTGCAGGTGCGGGAGCCTGGACTCCACGTACCGCCGGTTAGCGCCGACGAGCCGGGCGGGGTTGACGATCTGGTCGTAGACCTGCACGTCGAAGCCCTTGCCGATGAGCCGCTCCGCGAGCTCGACGTTCGGGCTCTCCCGCAGGTCGTCGGTGTTGGCCTTGAAGCTGAGCCCGAGCAGCGCCACCCTGCGCGCGTCGCAGGCCACGACCCGGTCCACGACCTCGCTGATCACCAGGTCGTTGGTGGACATCGTGCCGGCCAGCAGCGGCAGGTCGACGTCGCTGAGCCTGGCCAGGTGCAGCAGCGACCTGAGGTCCTTCGGCAGGCACGATCCGCCGAACGCGTAGCCGGGCCGCAGGTAGGCGGGCGAGATGTTGAGCACGCGGTCGGCGCAGAACAGCGACATGACCTCGCGCGAGTCGACGCCGAGCAGCCGGAACAGCCGGGACAGCTCGTTGGTGAAGGACACCTTGGTGGCGTGGAAGGCGTTGCACGCATACTTGAGCGCCTCGGCCGTGCGCACGCCGACCACCTGGACCGGCTCGCTGAGGAACCCGAACAGGCTGGTGACGGTGCCGGCCACCCGGGCGTCCGCGGTGCCGACGACGATCATCGGCGGGGCGTAGAAGTCAGCCACGCCGGATCCCTCGCGCAGGAATTCCGGGCACATCCCGGCGCCCGCCACCCCGGTCAGGATGGGAACGACGAGTTCCTCGACGGTGCCCGGCGGGACGGTGGAGCGGATGATGACGCTGTGCGAGCCGGCGCTGGCAGGGCCGCTGGCGTGCAGCGCCGCCGCGATGTCCTCCACGGCCCGCCGGATGTAGGTCATGTCGGCCGCGCCGCGGGTGGTCGACGGAGTCCCGACGCACACCAGCGACAGCTCTGCGCCCGGTACCGCCTCGGCGCTCGAGGTAGTCGCGTGCAGCCTTCCGCCGGCGACCGCCTGCGCCACGATCTCGTCCAGGCCGGGCTCGGCGACCGGGCTGCGGCCGGACCGGATCTCCTCGACCTTGGCGGCGTCGACGTCCACGCCCCAGACGTCGTGGCCGTTGGCCGCCAGGCACGCGGCCGTCACAGTCCCGACGTAGCCGAGGCCGATCACCGCAACTTTCATCGCGTCCACTCACTCGGGCTTGTGGCCCCCGGCTCGTCCGCGCGGGAGGCTCTCCACCACATGGGAGCGCCGACTGCCGTGCCGTGATACGCGGATCTGCTCAGCGGGCGCGTGCCGTTCTGCGGGCGTTGCGGATGCCCGTGATCGTCATCCGCAGCTCGGCCAAGCTCGGCCCCGGGTCACGCACGTCGAGACAGTCGTAGTGGCGGGTGCGGGCGAACTCGGCCGCGAACATCGCCAGCGCACGGGCGGCGGGCACGCTGTCTGGCCGGCCGGCCCGCCCGTAGTTGTTCCGCAGCCAGCGCATGTCGCCGCGCAGCCAGCGGGTGCGCACGCCGGGCCGGTAGCCACCGGCCTGCGGTACCGGCCGGCCTGTTGCCCACTGCCAGGTCATGAGCGTGAAGTCGAGGCCGGACAGCAGGGCGTTCTCGATCGTGCCGCCAAGCCGTGCGTTGATCTCCATCAGCAGCGGGCGGCCGGATGCGTCGCGCCGGAACTCGACTTCGCAGGGGCCTTCCAGGCCGATGGCCCGGACCAGGTCGGCGGCCGGCCCGTAGGTGTCGCGCGGCAGCGCGATGCTCTGCCGCAGCACGGACGCGCCGCCGAGCGCGGGAAGGGTGCGGTGGGCGAGGTGCGCCCAGCTCGCCCGGATCTCGCCGGCCACGACGAGGAAGAAGAACCCCTCCCGGCTGCCGGCGGCATATTCCTGCGCCAGGCAGCCGATCCCGAGCGCCCGGCACCTGCCGAGGATGCTGGCGGCCTCGGCGCGGCTGACGACCTCGGCCGCGTGCAGGCGGCCGTCGGCCTCTGGCGTCCACGACGTGATCGGCTTGAGCACGAACGGGAACTCGAACTCGGCGAGCACCTCGTCGAGCCGGTCCTCGCCGTCGATCAGCATCGTCCGCGGGCAGGCGATGCCCAGCTTCTCCGCTATCTCAAGGGTGCGGTCCTTGTCGCTGGCGATGTCGAGCGCCGGCTCCGGCGCGATCGCGAGCGCGCAGCCCAGGCGCGCGAGCTCGTCTCGCCACGGCCGCATCGCGGCGATGGCGCCGTCACCGCCGGGCAGCACCATCCCCGTCGGGTTCGCGCGGACGAAGTCGACCACCGCGACCCCGAACGCCGTCGCGTCGGCGTCCAGGTCGGGCAGCACTACCGAGCGGGCGCAGTAGCGCGACCGGAACGCCAGCGCCCGGCCGGCGGCGTCGCAGTCCCCGGCGTGCTCGCCGGCGGCGACCCGGAGGCCCGCCCGGCCGAGGCTGCGAACGGCGGTCAGGCCCTGGCGGGTCGCCCCGTCGAGGACGAGGACGTCGAATGTGTCCGGCCCGTGACCACGGGCAGGCACAGGGAGATCGCTCACTATGGCCCCTTGAGACGCACCGCCGCCGCATCGGCGGTAACCCTGATTTCTACATCAGATCGGCGGATTCTACGCCTGATACGCCGGCTCCCGCTTCGCTGGCTTGCGCGGCAGAATGCCTGCTCGTGGGTGCTAGCAGCCAGAACCCGCGAGCTCGCGGATGTATCACATCACTGCCAGGGCTGGTCTAATTGCTAGTGGCGTACGGGTCTGTCCAGTCGGAGCGGAATGCGGAGGCGGTCGAGGGTGCAGGTGTCATGCGAACCCCGCGTCCGCGGCCGCACCGTGCGCACGGGCACCTGACGTGGTATCGGTCGGCGCCGCCGGGCCCGATCAGGAATGGCCAGGACCCCCGCAGGACGCAGATGACACACTCGTGCAGGCCGTGAGTGCCGGCCAGGCTGGGCAGCGGACCACGACGGCCCCGCCGCAGGAGCGGCCGCCGTCCGAGGACACCCCGGCCGCCGGGCCGCTGACAGCCACGCAGGCTCCTCCCGGCGCGGAACTGCAGGCCGCTGCCGAGCCCCGCAGGCGGCGCGCCGGGGGGCTGCTGCGCGCACCGCGGCAGATGGCAGGCCGGCTCAGCTGGGGCCTGGCCGACCAGGCTGTGTCCAGCCTGACCAACGCGGCGGTCAGCCTCTACGTCGTCCGCACGCTCGGCGCGGTCGAGTTCGGCGCGTTCAGCCTTGCGTACGTGACGTACGGGTTCTGCCTCAACGCGTCCCGCGGCCTGGCCACCGATCCGCTGATGGTCCGGTTCAGCGGCACCGACCTGCCGACCTGGCGCCGCGCCGTCAGGGACTGCACGGGTACCGCCGCGGTCGTCGGGCTGGTACTCGGCATGGTGATGATCGCGGCCTCGGTCTTCCTGCCGGGCTCGACCCGGATGGCGTTCCTGGCGCTCGGCCTGACGCTGCCCGGCCTCATGCTGCAGGACAGCTGGCGGTACTCGTTCTTCGCGCTCGGCCGCGGCTCCCAGGCGTTCGTAAACGACCTGGCCTGGGCCGTCCTGCTCGCGTTCGCGCTCGTGTTCGTCCGGGCCACCGGCCACGACAACGTCTTCTACTACGTGCTGGCCTGGGGCACGACGGCGGCGCTCGCGGCATCGCTCGGGCCGGTGCAGTCGCAGGTCGTGCCGCGGCTGCGGGGCGTGTGGCCGTGGCTGTCCCAGCACCGTGACCTCGGCTGGCGCTACCTGGTCGAGGGCACATCCGGCAGCCTGTCCACCCAGCTGCGCACCTACGGCGTCGGCCTCGCGCTGGGCCTGACGGCGGTGGCCAGTCTCGGCGCCTCGACCACCCTGATGGGGCCGATGACGATCCTGTTCCTCGGCATGGCGCTGGTGACGCTGCCGGAGGCGGCCCGGGTGCTGAAGCGCTCGCCCAGGCACCTGCCGGTGTTCTGCATGCTGGTCAGCGGCGGGCTGGCCTTCGCCGGGCTGGCCTGGGGCGCCGTACTGCTGATCGCGCTGCCGCGCGGCCTCGGCGCCGACTCGGTAGGGCACATCTGGAAGGCCGCCTACCCGCTGGTCGTGCCGCAGACTATCTACGTCGTCGGCCTGTCGGTCACGGTGGGCGCGGGCACCGGCCTGCACGCCCTCGGCGCGGCCCGGCGCAGCCTGCGGATGAACCTCATCGGCTCGGCCATCTCCGTAGCCCTGTCGCTCACCGGCGCGTTCCTCGGCGGCGTGGTCTGGTCGCTCGCGGGCATGGCGACCGCCACCTGGATTACCGCGGTCTACTCCTGGTGGCAGCTGCGCCGCGCGATGCGAGAGTCGGGCGGCAAGCCCTTCCCGGCGCCAGTCCAGGCGGCAAGCAAGCGCCAGTCGGGGCGCCACCACCGCAAGCTGGGGGAATCCGAGGCCCCGGTGTCGCTGGCCGAGTCCGGCCAGACCATCGGCGAGGTGCTGTTCTACGCACGCCGCCGGGCGGGCATGACGGTGGGCGAGCTGAGCCAGCGGACCGGCATCGAGAACGCCGTGATATCCGGGATCGAGCGCAACGACTACTCGGCGTGCGGCGGCGACTTCTACGCCAGGGTGTACATCCGCAGCATCGCGCGGGTAGTCGGCACCGACCCCGCGCCGCTGATCGCCGAGTTCGACGGACTGCCCGCGATCACCGATCAGACCGACCACTTGCTGCTCGGGACGAACACCCTGGCGCTGATCCTGCCCACGGAGATCTCGGCCGCATCCAGGCCAGCGGTGTCGCTGCACGGACGCGGCTGGACCAGGATGCTGTGGGCGCCGATCATCGTGCTGGCGCTCCTGGCGGGCGCCGCCGGCTACGTCTACCACAACAGCCACTCCTCGCACTCCGCGCCGAAGCCCGGGCCCAGCAGCACGCACTCGGCCCGGCCGCGCGTCAGCCCGGCGGCCGCGCCCCCGCCGGGAAGCACCGTGCTGCAGCCCGCGAGCATTACCGCGTTCGGGCCGGGCGGCCCGCGGCACGGCGATCACCCGGGCACCGTGTTCCTGGCTACCGACGGCAGCCCGGCGACGGCCTGGCAGTCGAACTGGTACGCCACGGCCAGGTTCGGCGGCCTGCAGGGCGGTACCGGGCTGCTGCTCGACATGGGCAGGAAGGTAGCCGTCTCGAGCCTGCAGGTAACGCTCGGCCTGGCGCCCGGAGCCGATTTCGAGGTGCTCGCCGGTGACGTGCCCGCACTGGTCACGCTCCACCAGGTGGCCACCTCGTCAGGTCTCGGCGGGGCAGTGGAGGTGCCGGTCGCCCACCCCATCCGGGCTCGCTACGTGCTCATCTGGTTCACCAGGCTGCCGCCGGACTCGGCCGGCACCTATCAGGTCGCCGTGTACGACCTCAGGCTGGCGGGGCGCGCCTGACGGTATCAGGGCGCCGGGCCGGTCCTCATATGTGCATGCTCCTGCAGCAGCGCCGCACCACGCCGATGCGCGCGGCCATCAACTTGCTGACCGATCACCCCGATCATCCGTCCGGCGCGCACTGGTCCCTGACCCGCACGATCGCACAGATGGCCGGCCGGCTGGAGGCCGGCGAGGAACTGTATCTCGTGGTGAGCCCGAAGTCGCGCCGGCTGCACGAGGATTACGGCCCGGCGGTCCGCTACATCACCTATCCCTGGTCGAACGAGCGCCGTACCCCGCGGACCCTCTCGGAGCACCTCTACTCCCCGGTGCGGCTGCCGCTGAGCCGGATCGACGTCTTCGACACCCTGATGGCACCGCTGCTGAACCCGACCTGGTCGCTGGTCATCCACATGCGCACCATGCACGCGTACGCGACACCCGAGGCGATCGGCCCGCTGCCGCGGCTCTACCGGCGGATGCAGTACCCGAGGACGGCGCGGCTGGCGGACACGATCATCATCAACTCCGAGAGCCTGCGCGCGGAGATCAAGCAGTACCTCGAGGTGGACGAGCGGAAGCTGCGCCTCATCCCGGAAGCCGTGGACCACGACACGTTCCGGCCCGGCGACGCCGGCGCCGCCCGCGCGCACGTCGCGTCGCACGGGGTGACCAGGCCGTTCGTGCTGTTCGTGTCCTCGCTCTGGCCCTACAAGAACTGCGACGGGCTGCTGAAGGCGTGGGCTCTTGCCAGCCCGCAGCTAGGCGGCAGGCAGCTGGCGATCGTCGGTCCCGGCCGGGACGAGGCGTACGTGGCCAGGCTGCACGACCTGGCCGCCGAGCTCGGCATCGCCTGCGACGTCGTGTTCGTCGGCGGGGTGCCGCTGGAGGAGACGGTGGCCTTCTACCGGGCTGCCGACCTGTTCGTGTACCCGTCCTTCAACGAGACGTTCGGGCTGCCCATCCTGGAGGCGATGGCGTGCGGCTGCCCGGTGGTGACATCCGACACGACGTCGATGCCGGAGACAGCTGGCGGTGCCGCGGTGCTGTGCAACCCGGCCGAGCCTGCGTCGATCGCGCGGGCCATGGTCGAGGCGGCCGGCCCGGCCTCCGGCCGGCTGCGGGACGCGGGCATCGCCAGGGCCGCGCAGTTCACCTGGGCGGCGACGGGCGCGGCCACGCTGGATGTGTACCGCGAGGTCGCCGAGCGCCGCAGGGCACGCGGCCGCTGACCGGCAAGCCTCAGCGGCCGCGCCCGACCACGTCCTTGTAGACCTCCGTCGCCGCCGCCGCCTTGGCGGTCCAGACATGCCCGGCCGCCCACTTCACGGCGGCGCCGCTGCGCTGCTCCCAGTCGCCGTCGGTGAGGATCTCGTGCATCGCGGCCGCGAGCTGACCGGGCAGCTCGGCCGGGTCCCGGGCCACCGGAACCTTGATCGCGGCCGGGCCGACGTCCAGGTCTCCGATGCCGTGGTGGTCGAGCGCGACCGCGGGCAGGCCGCGGCCGAGTGCCTCGAGGAACTGCATGCCGGAAGAGTCGCGCAGCGACGGGAACATCAGCACGCTAGCGGTGTCGTAGAGCCGTTTCACGTCGGCCCACGGGATGCGCCCCAGCAGGTCCACGTCCTCGGCAACGCCGAGGCGCGCGACCGCCTCGCGCACCTGCGGCATGACGGGGCCGTCGCCGGCCATCACGAGCCGGGCCGGCCCGACCTTGCGCAGCTCGGCGAAGGCCTCGACGGTCATAGCCGGTGCCTTGCGCGGCAGCATCCTGCCCACCCAGAGCACCAGCGGCACACCGGACGGCTGCGGCCGGGCGTCGCCCAGCCACTCGTCCGGCAGGCCCTCCGCCAGCATGTACCGGACGTCCCTGGCGCCCATCCGGCGGGCCGCGGCGCCGGTGTCGGAGTTGGTCACGAGCACGACCTCGGCGTTCCTGATGGTCTCCTTGCTCCGCCGGTTGACCTTGAGCATGGGCCCGGTGATCGCGGTGCGGAAGGCCTCCATCGGCCAGTTGCGGCCGAAGTAGCGCTTGTACTGCCTCGGCGCGGTCTGGCCGCCGCCGATCGGGCCGTAGATCAGCGGGGCGGGCAGCCGCCAGGTCCTGCTGCCCAGGTGCAGCGAGCCCCAGGTGACGTGGTGCACGATGTCGAAGTCCCCGTCGAGCGCCGCGAGGTACTTGTACGCCGCGTCCTGCCAGCGCAGGTACGCGCTGTAGTGGATGCCGTAGCGCTCGATCCATGACTTCGGGTGCGGCACGTAGTGGAACGTGATGTCCGTCCGGCCGGCCGCCGTGATATCCGCGCGCAGGTGCTCGGCGGTCAGCACGGTGACCTCGTGGCCGATGTCGGCGAGTGACGTGGCCCAGAACCACGCGACTCCGAGCTCGCTGCCCTGCCATGGAGAGCAGTGAAACGCAGGCAGAAGGACCTTCACTGAGCGTCCGTCCTTATCCGGATAGGTGGGCTGGACTGGATCGGTTGCTGGCTTAGAGAGGTTCTGGCTCCGGGTCGGGCCTCGACGACGCGAAGAACGCGGGCACGAGCAGCGACGCGGCCACCGCCATGTCCAGCAGGTAGGTCGAGGCGTCGGCGAAGCCGTCCTCGGTGAACGAAGCGAGCAGGCAGTAGACGAGCAGGAACAGTGCCAGGGCGCGCTGCACGCCGCGCGGCGTGAAGAACGCGGTCACCAGCATCACGAGCAGGATCGTGCCGCAGACGATGTCCCCGAGCAGGCCTTCCTCCTGGTAGGCCAGCAGCCAGTTGCTGTCGATCGGGTTGCCGTTGAACGACCCGTTCGTGATCCCGAAGCCGAAGATCTCCTGGAACGGCGTCCGCGGGGCGCTGAGCAGCGCCGTCCAGAATCCCTGCCGCCCGCTGAGGCCGGTCAGCTCCGACGAGGTCTGGCCGCGGGTCAGGTAGCTCGTGATGATCCGCGACAGCGTCAGGATCGCGACGGTCACCACCGCGCCGACCGCGGCGAACGCCTTGCGCACCCGGGCCTGCGTCACGACCATGCTCATGCCCGAGATCAGCAGCCCGGCGACCATCGCGATGATCGCGGTCCTGGTGTGGGTCAGGAGCAGGATGGCGGCGGCGGCCGCGCATGCGAAGAACGCGCTCCTGCCCTTGTACATCCGGCACATCCACAGCACGATGACGATCCCGATCGACACGGCCGCGTAGTGGGCGACCTGGGTCGCGGGCGCGGGCCAGATCGAGTCGGTCAGCCGGCCTGTGCTCATCGCGTCGCCGTGGCCGATGAAGTAGCCGATGCCGACCGTGATCAGCACCACGAACATGGCCTTCAGGTGGTAGCGGACCAGGAGCATGTCCTTGCGGCCCCAGAACGGGGTCAGCAGCCACAGCACGATGACGAACTCGACGAACCGGAACGTCCGGAAGCTGGTGCCCCGCAGGTACTGGGCGTTGATGGCGGTCACGATCGTGTCGATCGCGAGCACGCTCATCAGGCTGAGGAACAGGTTCCGCCTGATGACCAGCCGCGGATTCACGCTGAGCGCCACCAGCAGCGCGAGCGACAGCGAGCCCTGCGTGATCGCCTTGCCGATGGAGTTGGGCAGCGGTATCACCGTGCCGCCCTTGGTGTAGGGGAGCACGTTGAGGAAGAGCAGGCCCCAGCACAGCGCGACCCGGCGCCGGATGGAGCGCTCGTGCGCCTCGGCTGGCGGCAGGATCCTGGAACTGCGGGTCGGGCGGAGGACTACGGACGTGCTCATGCGCGCGTGGACCGGCTGCCGGCTGCGGTTGTGATGCCCGCGCAGCCAGGACCTTCCACTGTCACCTCCATCGCCGCTAGGCTGCCGGCCCCTGGCGGCCAGGCGCTGGACGCCTGCTGCCGCACTGCATATGACCACCGGCGGTGCCATGGTGATACGTCCTGGCGGCAAAAACCCGGGTGCAGGCTAATGATGGCAGCCGCGGGCAACCGAGACAGCTAGTCACGGGACCTGCCGTTCCCGTCTGCGCCCCCGGCACCGTCACTCGGCCCGGCCTTGGCGGCCACGGCGCCGGCGGCCGCCTTCTCGTCCGCGGGCTCGGTCCGCACGGACTGGGCCTCGGCGTCCGCCTGGCGCTGGACGGTGACGGTCCCGATCCGGTTGCGGCGCCCGGCCAGGCTCTCCGCGGTCAGCCGCAGCCCGGAGACGGTCGCCACCGACCCGGCGATCGGCACCTTGCCGAGCCGGTGCGCGAGGAGGCCGCCCACGGTCTCGACGTCCTCCGCGTCGATACTGACGTCGAACAGCTCCTCGAGCTCCTCCACCGACAGCCGGGCGCTGACCCGGGCCTCGTCCTCGCCGAGCCACTCCACCGGCGGCCGCTCCCTGTCGTACTCGTCGGCTATCTCGCCGACGATCTCCTCCAGGATGTCCTCGATCGTCACCAGGCCCGCGGTCCCGCCGTACTCGTCGATGACGATGGCCATGTGCACGTGCCGTGCCTGCATCTCCCGCAGCAGGTCGTCCACCGGCTTGCTCTCAGGCGCGAAGGTGGCCGGGCGCATGATCGTGTCGACGGTCTCGGTGGACTCGCCCTCCCTGTGCTCGTGGCTGCGGGTCACGATGTCCTTCAGGTACGCGATGCCGACCACGTCATCGAGGTTCTCGCCGATCACCGGGATGCGCGAGAACCCGCTCCGCAACGCCAGCGAGAGTGCCTGCCGCAGGGTCTTGTGCCGCTCCACGAACACCATGTCTGTCCGGGGGACCATCACCTCGCGCACGATGGTGTCGCCCAGCTCGAAGACCGAGTGGATCATCGCCCGCTCGCCCGGCTCGATGATCTGGCGCTGCTCGAGCAGGTCCACCAGGCCGCGCAGGTCCTCCTCGGTGCCCGACTGCCCGTCGCGCCTGGTCTGGCCCGGCGCGAGCGCCGTGCCGGCCCTGGCGAGCAGCCGCGGCACCGGGCCGAGCAGCCGGATCACCGGACGCAGCACCGCCGCGGCCGCGCTGGCGACCCCGACCGGGTTGTGCCTGGCGATGCTGCGGGGCAGCTGGCCCGCGAGCAGGTAGCTGGCGGCAGTCATCACGACGGCGGTGACGAGGAACGCCCGCCAGCCGACGCCCCACCAGTGCACCAGGACGGCGGCGACCAGGACCGCGGACGAGATCTCCGCCGCCACCCTGGCCAGCATGACGACCGACAGGTACCGCGGCACCTCGGTGAGCACCGCCTGCAGCGGCTCGGCGGACTCCCCTGCCGACCTGCCCAGCTCCTTCGCGCCGGCCCTGGACACGCGCAGCAGGGCCGTCTCCGCGCTCGTGCACCAGCCGGCGATCAGCATGAGCGCCACCGCGGCGACCAGCAGCCAGCCCATCGGCAGTTACCTGGCCTCTCCTGAGCTCGCGGGCGGTCCCGGCGGGTGGCCGGGCAGGCGCTGTGCCCGCTCGGACCGCCAGGAGGCCAGCAGCCGGTCCTGCAGGCCGAACATCTCGGCGTGCTCGTCCGGCTCCGCGTGGTCATACCCGAGCAGGTGCAGGATGCCGTGCGCGCACAGCAGGTCAATCTCGTCCTGCACGTCGTGCTGCGCGGCGGCGGCCTGCGCGGCGGCCACCTGAGGGCAGATCACCACGTCGCCCAGCAGTGCCTCGGTGGCGTCCGGGTCCGGCTGCGAGTGGTCGCCGTGCGCGCCCGGCTGCGGCAGCCGCAGCTCGTCCATCGGGAATGCGAGCACGTCCGTCGGCCCGTCCTCGCCCATCCACTTGACGTGCAGCTCGGTCATCGCGGGCTCGTCCACCAGCAGCACGGACAGCTCCGCCAGCGGGTGCACCCGCATCCCGTCCAGGACGTGCCTGGCCAGCGCCGCCAGCAGGGCCTCGTCCACGTCGACGCCCGACTCGTTGGCTATCTCAATGCTCATGTGGCCCCCGCCCGTGCCGTGTCACCAGCCGCCTGTCACCGGGCCCGGTTCGCGTCCCGCCGCTGCCGCCCCGCGGGCAGCCGGCCCGGATCGGCGGCCGCCTGCCTGGCGTCATACCGCTCATAGGCATCAACGATGTCAGCCACCAGCTTGTGGCGCACCACATCATGACTGGTGAGCCTGGAGAAATACACATCCTCCACGCCGTCCAGGATGTCCTGCACCTGGCGCAGCCCGCTGGCGGTCCCCGACGGGAGGTCTACCTGGGTGACGTCGCCGGTGACGACGATCCTCGAGCCGAAGCCGAGCCGGGTGAGGAACATCTTCATCTGCTCGGGCGAGGTGTTCTGGGCCTCGTCCAGGATGATGAACGAGTCGTTCAGGGTCCTTCCCCGCATATACGCAAGGGGCGCGATCTCGATAGTGCCGGCGGCGGTCAGCCGCGGGATCGAGTCGGGATCCACCATGTCGTGCAGGGCGTCGTACAGCGGCCGCAGGTAGGGGTCGATCTTCTCGTACAGGGTGCCGGGCAGGAACCCGAGGCGCTCCCCGGCCTCCACCGCGGGCCGGGTCAGGATGATCCGGTTGACCTCCTTGGCCTGCAGGGCCTTGACCGCCTTCGCCATCGCGAGGTAGGTCTTGCCGGTGCCCGCAGGGCCGATCGCGAAGACGACCGTGTGCCTGTCGATCGCGTCCACGTAACGCTTCTGGTTCAGCGTCTTCGGCCGGATCGTCCGGCCGCGGTTGGACAGAATGTCCAGGTTCAGCACCTCGGCGGGCCGCGCGCCGGTCTTGCGCCGCAGCATCGAGATGCTGTGCTCGACCGCGTCCGGGGACAGGTCCGCGCCGCTGGCCACCAGCTGGGTCAGCTCTTCGAAGAGCCGGGAGGCCAGAACCGTCTCGGCCGCGGGGCCGCTGACGGTGATCTCGTTGCCGCGTACGTGGAAATCTGCGTCGACGGCGTTCTCGATGATCTTGAGCAGGCCATCGCCGGATCCGAGCAGGCTGACCATCGAATGGTCGTCCGGAATGACTATCCGGACCTGAGCTGCGCCTTCGGGCTTGCCTGCCCTGGTGGTCAGCTCACTGGGATTGTCTGTCAATGACTCTTTCCTGCCGCAGGGAAGCGCGGTCCTGCGCTGGCCCGCGCATACGCCATGATATCGGCCCGGACGCCGGGCAGTCCGGTCCCAGGCAGGCTCCGGCCGGCTCCGGCCGGCCCGGCGTGACCGAAATGTCGCTTTAACGCTCGGGGGCGGGCGCGTCAGCCTGGCGGCCAGCTCATCGCCCGGCCGCCGAGCAGGTGCGCGTGCACGTGGTCGACGGTCTGGCCGCCGTTGCGGCCGGTGTTGAACACCACCCGGTACCCCTCCTCGCTGATGCCCTCGGTCTCGGCCACCTCGCGGGCGTGCTCTACCAGGTCGCCGAGCAGGTCGTCCTCGGCGGCCGACAGCGCGGCGAGATGCGGGTGATGCTCGCGCGGGATTATCAGCACGTGCACCGGAGCCTGCGGGTTGATGTCACGGAACGCGAGGGTCCGCGGCTTGTCCGACACGATCGCGGCCGGCAGCTCGCCGGCGGCGATACCGCAGAAGATGCAGTCAGGCACGCAGGAGATCTTAACGTGTGAGCCGTCTGGCGGCCGTCCGACATATATGGTTGCACTACTGCGAACCCACGGTGCACCACCCCTCTGGTGCAACGGGCCCCGCCATCTGCTGGCTTTCCGTCGCTCCAGGGTGCGTCAGCGCGGGCGCGCTGCGCGAAGAAATGTAGTGGGCGTGGGGGGTAGTGCAACTTGAGGCAGCCTGTCGATCCGCTGCACGTCGCGATGACCCGCGATGACAGCGAGTGAACCTTCGGACGTGGCTGCGCGTCCTATTCACGTGACCGAAACCCTGGTGGCGGGTGTCGCCCTGGGTTCGATTCCGGCCGACTGGGATGCTGACCGGGCAGTAACGGAGCTGTACACCACGCACTATCGCTCGCTGGTGCGGCTCGCGGCGCTGCTGGTACGTGATATCGGAACCGCGGAGGAAGTAGTGCAGGACTCGTTCGTCGCGATGCATGGTGGCTGGCGCCGCCTGCGGGACAGCGAGAAGGCCCTGTCCTACCTGCGGCAGTCAGTGGTCAACAGATCACGCTCCGTGCTCAGGCACCGCGTCGTCGTGGACCGGAACGCGCCGAAGCCCCCGCCCGATATGCCGAGCGCCGAGCACGGCGCGATTGCACTGCTCGAACGCTCCGCGGTCATCGCGGCGCTGCGGACCCTGCCGGCCCGGCAGCGTGAGGCGCTGGTCCTGCGGTTTTACGGGGACATGTCCGAGGCGCAGATCGCCGAGGCCATGGAGATCAGCAAGGGAGCAGTCAAGAGTCATACCGCCAGGGCCATGGCCACGCTGCGCACCGTGCTGGAGCGTGACGCATGAGCGAGGCATTCGGCCCGGAGGCGGCCCTGCGGCGCGCCCTGCACGCTGCGGCTGAGCAGGTAGAGCCAGGTGACGACGGACTGGAGAAGATCAGGGCCCGGGTAAGTCACCGGCGCCCCATGCCGCTGCCGGTCGCCTGGGTTGACATCGCACTGACCAGGCTGGCCCTGCGGGTTCCCGACGGCTTCTGGACTATCTGGGACCGGATGGCGCACGAGGTGCGCGCGGTCGTCGAGCACTTCCTGCCCGAGCGGATCCGCTCCGACCGCCTGCGGCTCGGCTGGCTGCGCCCGGTCGCGGCGATGGGCACGGCTGTCTTCATCGTCGCCGCCGTCGTCTACATGGCGGTGGAGGTACCGCAGGTCATCGCCCCGGCCGGGTCCGAGGCCACCCAGCTGCACAACGGCGGGTCAGGCCAGCACGCCGGCGGCGGCACCGGGCCCGGCGGCCAGCCCTATACCCAGCCAGGGTCCAAGCCGACCAGCTTCCCCGGTCCGTCGCTGGGGGCGCCGAACGCATCCGCGTGCCCCTCCAGGAAGACATCGCCGCGAGGGACGATCACCAGCTCGCCGCCTGCGTCGTCGAGCCCGTCGCCGACGCCGTCGCCGACAACTACATCGCCGTCCTCAAGCTCGAGCCCGTCGCCGTCGCCGTCCGACACTGACAGCAGCGCACCAACCGGATCCGGGACTAGCCCGTCGGGTGCCGCCGATCCCGGCAACAGCGCGGCGGACGCCGCCCGCGGCGGCCAGACGCTGACGCGGGCCGAGAGCCTGCTGCAGGCAGCGGCCGGCGCCAGGGCCCAGACCGCGACGACAAGCCCGTCGCCGAGCCCGTGCCCGTCCTCGAAGCCGAGCCCCACCTCGACAGTGAAGGTGCACCCGGACGCGGCCGGCGGCCTGGTGCTGTGGGCGCAGGGCGCCGGCCTCGGGCCGGCTGACATCCCGGCCGGCCTCGGCTAACCGCTGGCCCGGGCCCGCTGGCCTGGCCGGTTCCGCCTCACCAGCGGGCGGTGCGCGCGAGCACCAGGCCGGCGGCCACGGCGCCGGCCGAGGATGCGCGCAGGACCGACGGGCCCAGCCGCGCCCTGATGGCGCCGGCCCCGGCCAGCGTCTCGTGCTCGGCCTGCGTGATGCCGCCCTCGGGCCCGACGACCAGCACGATGGTGCCCGCCGTCGGCACGTCCAGGTCAGCTACGCGGCCGATTGCGTCGGGATCGAGCACGATCGCGAGCGTCGCGGCCCGCACCCGGCCCGCGACCGCCGCCAGGTCCTCCTGCGGTGGCACTCGCGGGAAGTAACTGCGGCGCGACTGCTTGGCCGCCTGCAGCGCGGCGGACTGCCAGCGCGCCAGCGACCTGGCGGCACGATCGCCGCGCCACACCGCGACACAGCGCTGCGCCGCCCACGGCACGATGGTGTCGGCGCCGACCTCGGTGAGCAGTTCCACGGCCAGCTCGCCCCGGTCGCCCTTGGGTATGGCCTGCACGACCGTCAGCGCTGGCTGCGGCGCGGGCTCGGCGGTGACGCCGAGCACCGAGAGCTCGAGCTCGCCGGGTCTGGCCGAGCGGACGACGCACCGGGCCAGCCGGCCTTCGCCATCGGTCACATAGACGGTCTCGCCCGGAGCTAGCCTGCGCACCGTGGTCGCGTGCCGGCCCTCATGGCCGCGCAGGATGACCCGCTCGCCGTCCAGGGCAGCGGTGTCCGCGACGAAGAACGGCGGCTTCAGGCCGTCCGCCGCGCGGGCACGGGCCGGCTCACCGGCCGTTGAACGCGTCGCGCAGCCGGGAGAAGAAGCCCTGCTGACCCGGTGCGAACTTGCCGGGCGGCGACTCCTCGGCGCGGAGCTTGGCGAGCTGGCGCATCAGCTCCTCCTGCTCGGGCTCGAGCTTCATGGGCGTCTCGACCGAGATGTGAATGATCAGGTCGCCCCGGCCGGAGCCGTTGAGCCGTCCGGTGCCCTGCCCGTACAGCGGGATGGCCTGGCCGGTCTGCGTGCCAGGTCTGATGTCGAGCTCGGCCGGCCCGTCCAGCGTCTCGACCTGAAGCGTGGCGCCGAGCGCGGCCGCGGTCATCGGGATCGTGACGGTGCAGTGCAGGTCGTCGCCCTGCCGGTCGAAGATCGCGTGCGGCCGCTGCACGATCTCAAGAAACAGATCGCCCGGCGGGCCGCCGCCTGGCCCGGTCTCGCCCTCGCCTGCGAGCTGGATGTGCGTGCCGTCCTCGACCCCGGCCGGAATGCGTACCTTGATCGTGCGCCGGGTCCTGACCCGGCCGTCGGCGTCGCACTCCGGGCAGGGCTTGCGGATCACGGTGCCGAAGCCGCCGCATCCCGGGCACGGCCGCGAGGTCATCATCTGGCCGATGAACGACCTGGTGACCTGACTGACCTCACCCCGCCCGTTGCAGATATCGCACGTGACGGGGTGTGTACCCGGCGCGGTGCCCTCACCCGAGCAGGTCGGGCACACGACAGCAGTGTCGACAACCAGGTCCCTCGTCGTGCCGAACGCGCACTCGGACAGGTCCAGGTCCACCCTGATGGTCGCGTTCCGGCCGCGCCGTGCGCGGCTCTTCGGGCCGCGCGGAGCCGCGCCCGCCCCGAAGAAGGCATCCATGAGGTCGCTGAACGGAAATCCGGCCGTCGTGAAGCCGCCTGCTCCCGCGCGGCCGCCGCCTGGTGCGAACGGGTCTGCGCCCAGGTCGTACATCTGCCGCTTCTCCGGGTCGGAGAGCACCTCGTAGGCCTGGGTGACCTCCTTGAAGCGCTCCTGCAGGGCCGGGTCCGGGTTGACGTCCGGATGCAGCTCGCGCGCGAGCCGCCGGTAGGCCTTCTTGATCTCGTCCGCGTCGGCGTCGCGGCGCACGCCGAGCACGGCGTAGTAGTCGTTTGCCACCGGCATCCCTACGACTCCGCCAGGATCTGGCTGACATATCGTGCCACCGCGCGCACTGCTCCCATCGCTGTCGGGTAGTCCATCCTGGTCGGGCCCAGCACGCCAAGACGGGCCAGCGCCTGCTCGCCTGCCCCGTAGCTAGTTGCCACCGTAGAGGTGGCGCGCAGTCCCTGGTACTCGTTCTCCGCACCGATCCGCACGGTCACGGTCGCGTCACCGGACTCGCCGAGCAGGCGCATCAGCACTACCTGCTCCTCCAACGCCTCCAGGACCTCGCGCAATCCCCTGGAGAAGTCGGCCGGGGTGAGATTCGCGGCACCACCGACGACGACGCGCTCCTCGTGCCGTTCTACCAGGGTCTCGACAAGGACCGAGAACACCGCGGCGGCGTTGGGCCGGTCAGCGGGGCTGACCCTGGCCGGAAGGTCCGCCACGACCGCGGCGACGTCGGCCAGCCGGCGGCCGTCGAGGCACGCGTTGAGGACGGCGCGCAGGTGGGTGATCGCCTCGTCGCCGATCGCGCCCGGTAGCTCGATGGCCCGCTGCTCGACCCTGCCGGTGTCGGTGATGACCACGAGCAGTATCCGGCGGTCGGAGAGCGGCACCAGCTCGATGTGGCGCACGGAAGACTTCGTCAGCGAGGGGTACTGCACGACCGCGACCTGCCGGGTGAGCTGCGCCAGCAGCCGGACCGTCCGCATGACGACGTCGTCGAGGTCGTACGCGCCTGTGAGGAACGTCTCGATCGCCCGCCGCTCGGCCGTCGAGAACGGCTTCACCGCCGACAGCCGGTCCACGAACAACCGGTAGCCCTGATCGGTCGGGATCCGGCCCGCGCTGGTGTGCGGCTGGACTACGTAGCCCTGCTCCTCCAGCACCATCATGTCGTTGCGGATCGTGGCCGGCGAAACGTCAAGGTTGTGCCGGTCCACAAGGGACTTCGAGCCGACCGGCTCGTTCGTGGAGACATAGTCCTCCACGATCGCGCGCAGGACAGCCAGTTTCCGGTCGTCGAGCACGCAGTCACCTCCCCTTGGCACTCCCGTGACCTGAGTGCCAAGTCTATGGCGGAATCACGCGCAAGGCACAGAACGAGCCCGGTCACCACGCTGTCGCGCGGGGCCGGCCCGGTTTTACGGCCCGAAGTGCCGTGCTGAACCGCTGGTCAGGCACCGTCAGCCCGTCAGGCCCCTGATCACCGCGTCTGCCAGCAGCCGGCCTGCCTTGGTGAGCTGCACCCGGCCGTCCGCGAGGGCCGGCGGGCTGGCCAGCCCGTCGGCAGCGGCCTGGCGTGCCGCCGTCAGCCCGGCAGGCGTCAGCACCGACGCGGGGCAGCCGGAGACCAGCCTGGTCGCGAGCATGATCTCCTCGGTCCTGCGCTCGGTGCTTGTCAGCACCTCTCTGGCCTGACCAGGGCTTACGCCCGCGGTGACGCGCTGCGCGTAGGCGGCGGGATGCCTGACGTTCCACCATCGGGTACCGGAGACGTGGCTGTGCGCGCCGGGCCCGACGCCCCACCAGTCGCCGCCGGTCCAGTAGAGCATGTTGTGCCGGCACCTCGACGGCTCGGCGGCCGCCCAGTTCGACACCTCGTACCAGCTCAGACCCGCGGCACTCAGCATCTCGTCGGCGATCAGGTACCGATCGGCCAGCACGTCGTCATCGGGTGCGGCCAGCTCACCACGCCGGATCCGCGCCGCCAGCCGCGTCCCGGCCTCGACGATCAGGGCGTACGCCGAGATGTGATCTGAGCCCGCGTCGACCGCCTGGCGCAGCGAGAGCCGCCAGTCGGCGTCGCTCTCGCCGGGAGTGCCGTAGATCAGGTCAAGGCTGACCTGGCCGAACCCGGCAGACCTGGCCCAGGCCACGCAGGCCTGGGGCCGGCCCGGCCGATGGACCCGGTCCAGGACCGCGAGCACGCGCGGCACCGCGCTCTGCATGCCGAGCGAGATGCGGGTAAAGCCCTGCTCGCGCAGCTGGCTCAGAACGCGCTCGTCGACGGTTTCCGGGTTCGCCTCGGCGGTCACCTCGGCGTCGGCGGCGAGGCCCAGCTCGCCGTCGACGGCGCGCAGGATCGCGCCAAGATCCGCCGCCGGCAGCAGCGTGGGCGTGCCGCCGCCGAAGAAGACGGTCTGCACCGGCCCGGCGCGGCCCGCCAGGACGCGTCCCGCCATCCCGATCTCCCTGATCGCGAGCGCCGCATAGGTGTCCCGAGACGCGCCAGAGCCGAGTTCCGCGGCGGTGTAGGTGTTGAAGTCGCAGTAGCCGCACCTGGTCTGGCAGAACGGGACGTGCACGTAGACGCCGAATGGCGCGCCACCGAGCCGCGCAGCCGACCGCGGCGGCAGCCCGCCGTCGGCCGGCACCGGCTCGCCGTCCGGCGGCTGACCAGCCATGCTCACCTCGCCCGTGCGCGGCCGTTCAGGCCCTGCTCAGGACCGCCGCGCCGATCGTGTCCCACTTCTCGCCCCGCCCGTCAACCGCGAGCAGCCGGCGCATGATCTCCCGGTCACCGTAGTAGGCCAGCATCGACTCGGCGACGGTGACCGCTTCGCCGGGCCGGCTGAGGACGGCAAGCCCGGACCCGGCTCCGACGCTGCCCTCGGTCAGTACCCGCAGGTAGGCGCCGGGCTTGCGGGCCGCGGCGAACCGTCTCACCCAGTGCGGCTCGCCCATCCATGCCTGGAACGTCACGCACGGGATCCGCGCTGCGGTGACCTGTACCACCGCCGAGCCGAGCTGCCAGACCTCCCCGATGAGGGCGGCGCTGATGTCCAGCCCGGCGGTAGTGATGTTCTCGCCGAACAGCCCGTCCCGCAGCTCCCGCCCTAGCTGCCCCGCCCACCAGTCCAGGTCTTCCCGCGCGTACGCATAGACCGCCTGGTCGCGGCCGCCGTGATTCACCTTGTCGCCGTACTCGTCCCCGGCCAGGCCGCCGCTGCCGACGGTCACCGGGCCGGCCGCCGGCTCCTTGCTGATTCCCGTGCTGGCTGGCTTTCCGGCCACGAGCATGTCCCGCTCCGGGCCCAGGTTGACTGATATCACTCGCGCGCTGACCATGCCTGCGACGCTATCTGACCGTGTCGGTGCAGGTCGAACGCATATCGGGCAGCCGAACGCGGCACCTTTCCCGATAAATCGCGCTACCGGCTTCCGGATCGGCCATACTTGGCCGACTATCGAGTTTGCCGGGCCATTTAGCCCAGGGGGGATCATGACTTCAGACCAGCCGGAGTTTGGCCAGGGGCCATTCTCGGGACCGCCGCCGGAGCAGACGCAGGCGGCGCAGACACAGCCCGCGCAGACACAGCCCGCGCAGACACAGCCCGCGCAGACACAGCCCGCACAGACACAGCCCGCACAGACACAGCCCGCGCAGACACAGTACGGGCAGCAGGCACAGTACGGCTCCGCCCCGGCGTACGGGCAGCCGCAGAACGGCCAGGCCATGCCCTACACCCGGACCGCGCGTGGCACGAATGCCCTGGCGATCACCGCGCTGTGCTGTGGCATCGGGCAGATCATTCTCGGTCCGCTGGCGGGCATCCCGGCGGTGATCACGGGCTTCATGTCGCTCGGCCAGATCGCGCGCACCGGCGAGGACGGCCGCGGCATGGCGATCGCCGGACTGGTACTCGGCATCATCGGCCTGCTGCTGACGGCGCTGTTCATCATCCTGTTCGTCGTCGCCTGGAATCACGTCACGTCGTCGCAGGTGATGCCCGCCGGGTAGCTCGTCCGGCCGTCGGCGCTGGGCGGACTCGCGGGCGCGACAATCAGCGCGGACTCGGCCGGGGCCCTCGGCACGGCACTCCCGATGGACCTTCGGTCATTCTGCACTCTTGTTCTGGGTGCATACGGTTATTACCGTCTGAAGCATGAAGTTTATAAGTTTCACTGCTTTCCATATGAAACGATCCCCACGTCAGCGCCTGCTGGGAGTGCTGGCCGCCGGCGGCCTCGCCGCGGCCGGATTCACGCTGGCGCCACCCGCGAATGCTGCCGCGCCTACCATCTCGCTGGTGTCGGTGTCGCCGGGCGTGCTGGAAGCCGGATTGCCGTACTCAGCGACGCTGGTCGTCACCTCGACGGGCAGCATCAGCGTGCAGGCGATCCTCGTGGCAGTTCGCGACTCTGACGGCGACAATCTGGACTTCCCTGGCGCCGTGGCTGCCACGATCAACGGCACCTACGTCTACACCTCCGCCGCGAAGTCGTTCGCCGCCGGGACGTACACCGAATTCGGCAGCTACGAGATCGGCAGCACCTGGCACCCGTTCGCGGGCCGGACCCTGACCGTCACGGCCGCGCCGAGCAGCGCCACCCCGAACCCGGCACCAGTCGGCATCCCGGGCGCCTGGACCAGCACCCTCAACGACGGACCTGCCTACAGCGGCGGGACCACGGTAGACAACGTCTCCGACCTGCTGACCTGGATCGGCGCCCATGGCGCACCGCAGTATCCGCACAACAAGACCAAGGAAGACGATTGCTACGATCCCGCGAACGTGAGCCAAAACGGCAGCTTCATCGATCTCTCCCTCACCAA
>Ga0335078_10002627_pt1 | contig 27086 bp, 16 predicted proteins | sample Lox_Sample_32_FD_206711 | JGI IMG/M metagenome (GOLD analysis project Ga0335078, IMG submission 206711) | Soil microbial communities from Loxahatchee National Wildlife Refuge, Florida, United States - Lox_Sample_3.2 | ecosystem: Environmental > Terrestrial > Soil > Wetlands | place: USA... | reverse complement strand
AGTGCAATGCGATGGATGAAGTGTGGGTTCCCACCGAGTTCAACCGCGAGACGTTTGCCTTCTCCGGGGTCGACGAAAACCGCCTGCGCGTGCTGCCGATTGGAATCGACTCCAAGCTGTTTTGTCCCGGACAAAGACCCTTTGGCTGGGCGGTGCAGGGCTTCAAGTTCCTTACCAACTTTGACTTGCTCGACCGCAAGGGCATGAAGTTGTTACTGAAAGCCTATCTCGCGGAGTTCAAGGCGGATGAAGATGTTTGTCTCATCCTGAAGCTGGCCCAGCACGGTAACCCCGCGGCCGACCCCGAAGCTTTGCTCACTTATTTCGTGGAGAAGGAAACGGGGCTCAGCTTAGAACATACGCCACCCATCATTCTGGTCAAGGGCTCCATCCCGAGCGTAGAGATGCCGCAGCTCTATGCCAGCGCCGACGCCTTCGTGCTCCCCAGCCACGGGGAGGGCTTCGGTCTTCCCTATATTGAAGCGATGGCCTGCGGCTTGCCCGTGATCGCCACCCGCTGGAGCGGACATCTGGATTTTCTGCACGACGCGAACAGCTATCTGATTGATATCGAGGGCCTGGTGGAAGCGTCTCCCGAAGTCGAGTACTACGCTGGGCATCGATGGGCGCAACCCAGCGTCGAACATTTGCGCCAACTGATGCGAACCGTCTTCTCGTGCCCCGAGGAAGCCCGTAGCCGGGCCCAGGTTGGACGCCGGGAAATCGTCGAACGGTGGGATTGGGGTGTGGTGATGAAGACTTGGTCGGCGGAGTTCCGGCGGCTCCTGGATCAATAAGCGTAGCAAATCGAGCAGCCGTCCCTCAGGGGATCAAGTCGCCGAGGGTAAACCGAAATGCCTATTCAGGTCTTGAATTACCGCGACGGTTCAATCGTTTCCAACTATCATCGGAGCCCCGTGGTTACTCTCGTCACCGACGCCGCCAGCGTCGAGAGTATCCCGGCCGAAGTGCGGCCCGTAGCGGACCGCGTCATCACGGCCAATGTTGATAACCTGAGAAGCCTTCGTATACCGGACGGAAGCGACGGAGTGCTGGTGTGGCTCGAAGGTGATCAGCTCTTGGACGGCACCGTGCCCATCTTGCGAAAGAACCTGCGCTTGCCGGGGCGCCGAACCTTCATTCCCGTACACTACCCCTATCTCGACGAGGCCGACCTAATTGTCCTGCAACCCCGCTCGCTCGCGAAAGGAAGACCGCAGGACTATTGGGGTTTCAATCTCCGCATCCTTAATCGGGGTACCGCCTCGGAAAAGGTCTTGTTCGCTCTTAGGGCCGCCGGAGAGCCATGGGCCCAGCTCTCCGTCGCGGTGCTTCGCGAAATCGCCCAGCCGGGCGCTGGGGCTGAGGGTTTGCTAGCCTTGTGGCAAGATGCTTCCAAAATCAGGATGCCTCCCGTGGTGACGGCGCTCGTACTGCGCAACCTTATTGTTGTGCTGATGCGTCATCAGGATTTCGCCCGGGCCCGGCAGTTGCTTGAACTGGGAATGAAGACTTACGAGGGCTACGCAGAGCTGCTCTATCTCTCCGCTCTCCTCTGCTTGCGGGATGGGCAGCCCGCGAGGGCCGTCCCCTGCCTCCAGAGGATGAACTCGCCCAGCCGGGCTTTCATCGGCAGCGGCGGGGAAAACACGTACCGGCTGTCTTGGCTATTGGGCCTGTGCGAACTGGGGGCCGGCGACGAGCGCCAGGCGTTTGACCGCTTCATGGCGAGCGCAGGCGGCGCCACGACTTTCGCCCCGGCGGCTGAACAAGTAGTGAAGCTGCGAGCCCCGCACGAGGTGGTCGAAAAACGCCAGTGGAGCTTGTGCCGGATGGTCCGCCGGGAGCCACAGTTGCTCGACAAGATTTTCGAGTATTTGCTCCAGCATCGAGCTTTTCCGGCCGCCCGGCGTTTGGCTGATACTCTCACTCTTCCCGAGGAAACCCGCGCCGCCCTCCGGGAGCGGCTCACGCGAGCGGCAGCGCCTTTCCATTCCGGCTCAGAAATAGTCTGCGGCAAGGCGGGAGTGGTTCTGGAAGGACCATTCCTGGAGTACTCGAGCCTGGCGCGCATCAACCGCGAAATCGCGACGAGCCTGATTCAAGATTCCCGATTTGATGTGGCTCTTGAGGCTACCGCTTATAGGAGCGTCGCCAGGAAAGCGCAGGTCGACGGAGATCTCATCCGGCAGGGACTGAACCACCAGCCCGCGCGGCTGGATCTTACCGTTCGCCACCAGTGGCCTCCCAATTTCACCCGGCCATCGCGAGGCAAGCTGGCGGTGATCCTGCCCTGGGAATACGGCGCCGTTCCACGCGCGTGGGTTGATCAGATCAACCGCAACGTCGATGAGCTCTGGGTGCCGTCGCGGTTCGTTCGGGATGTCGTAGTGCGTGGCGGGGTGGCGGACGAGCGCGTGCGAGTCATTCCCAACGGCATCGACCCGAACCTCTTCACTCCCAAGGGCCCCTGGACCCGGCCGCGCACTGTTCGTGGGTTCATGTTCCTGTTCGTCGGAGGCGCCATCCGACGCAAGGGGATCGATCTGTTGCTACAGGCTTACGGCGAGGCTTTTGACCCGGGTGACGATGTCTCGTTGCTGCTGGCCCCTCTCGGCTCTCAGGGCGCCTACCAACACAACAGCTTGCTCGACGAGGTCATGTCCTCGGCCTGGAATCCTTCGGTCCCTCACTTGGAAGTCCTGACCGGCGAACTGGACGACGCCACTCTGGCGAGCCTCTACCGCGGTTGCGACGCCTTCGTGTTGCCGTATCGCGCCGAGGGCTTTTGCATGCCCGCACTCGAGGCCATGGCCTGCGGCAAGCCGGTGATTACCACTGCGCTCGGCCCTTCGCAGGATTTCTGCTCGCCGGCGACAGCGTACCTGGTTTCGGGCCGCGAGTGCCAAGTACTCGACGATCCCCCCGCTTTCGGCGAGTTCGCGGGCGAGTTTACCTGGTTCGAACCTGACGTTGGGGATTTGGTCCGATCCCTGCGGCGGGTCTACCAGAACCGTGAGGAAGCAGCGCGCCGTGGTGTGGCGGCGGCAGAAGAAGTTGGGAGGCGGTTCGCTTGGTCTCGGATCACGAGAGTGTATCGGGAGCGCATCGCGGCGCTCACAGCCGATGCACGCTTAGCGGGGCAGTGCGAAGCCGCTCATCTGTGCGCGTAAGGACACGATGCCTACCGTTGGTTTGTCAATGATCGTGCGCGACGCCGAGGCTGACTTGGCCCGGTGCCTGGGGAGCGTGGCCGGCATCGTGGACGAGATCGTGATCGGCGACACCGGTTCGACCGACTCGAGCCTGGAGATCGCGCGGCGCTTCGGGGCCCGGGTGATCTCTGTCCCTTGGGAGAACGACTTCGCTGGAGCGCGCAACCGGGCGCTGGAGGAGGTTCACACTGATTGGGTCCTATCCCTCGACGCCGACGAAATGCTCGATCCCGAGGCGCTGCGAGCCATGCCCGAACTGCTCTCTCGGGCAACAATTGCCGGTTACAAGGTGCCCATTAGGAATTATGTTCTCAGCTTGAACCAGCGGGTTTGGGACCGCGCTGCCCAGCCCAACACGTCGCGCTTGCCGGCGGCGAGCGGCTACCCCGCCTACATCGAGCACGAGAACGTGAGACTGTTTCGTCGGCGGGCGGAGATCTACTTTGAAGGGCGGGTCCACGAGACCGTCGGGGCGCGTGTGTTGGGCGCCGGACTCAAGTTGGGAACCGCCAATTTCGTGATCCACCATTTCGGTTTCGTTGCCGATCCGGAGGCTCGGTCGCGCAAAAACCATCTGTACCGCGCTCTGGGGCAGGAAAAAATCCGCGAGCGGCCGCAAGACGCACAGGCCCACTTTGAGTTGGGCGTCGAGGAACTCGACCATTTCAAGAATGCCGCGGCCGCCCTCGAATGCTTCGAGCGCGCCACGAAGCTTAACCCTCGCTTTCAACTGGGGTGGGTGTTCTCCGCCGTGGCTCTCCTGCAACTTGGGCAACATCAGGAGGCTCTGCTCAAGCTGAGAAGCGCTGAAAAAGCGGGCTCGAAGAGTATTCTTGTTTTCGAGTGCCAGGGCGATGCCTATTACAACCTCGGCGACTTCGAGTCGGCGCGGCGCTGTTATCGGCGGGCCGAACAACGCGGCGGCGATACCGCTGCGCTCGACAGCAAGTTGGGGCTGGCGGAAGTCCGCGGCGGGCGGGTGACGGAAGGGCTTGCCCATTTGCGCCACGCCATTGAGCGCGAGCCGCAGTCGGGCGAGACCTTCGACGCCCTGGTGTCGGCCTATGTGTGGTTGGGACGTCTCGAGGAAGCGGCCGCAACCTCCGAGGCCAAGCTGGAGGCTGTCGAGCCGCAACCCCAATTCTTCCTCCGCGCCGCCAGCATCCGCGCTCGTCTCCAGGATTTCGACCGCACCACACGCCTTCTGCAAAAAGGTCTTGATCTTTTCCCCCAGGCTCCGAAGTTGCTTGAAGCCCGGCGCGAACTCGAAGCGAAGGCCGGGGCTGAGAAAGTGCCATAGAGCCGTGGCACCCCAATTGCAAGATCGGAAGTCGTGCCGATACTGGCACGTGGTTTTGGAAAGTGGTGCCCGAAGTGGAACAGAGGGCTGACAGCGCCGGGGTCCGACCTCGGCGCGGGTTCTCAGACCCGAGACGGGTACCCAATTTTGAGAGGAGAACCCAATGGCTATCAGTCTCTTGAATAATATTTCGGCCCTGGAAGCCGAGAACAATCTCAACCAGACGTCGAATAATCTGCAAAGCACCCTTTTCCAACTGTCATCTGGCTCCCGGATCAATAGCGGAGCCGATGACCCCGCCGGCCTGGAGATCGCCAATGGACTGCAAGCCAACATCACTGCCCTGAACCAGTCGGCGACCAACGCCAATGAGGGTGTCGGCCTGGCCCAAACTGCTGACGGCGCCCTGGCCCAGGTGACCAATCTGCTCAACCGGGCTACCACGCTGGCCACCGAGGCCGCCAACGGGACTAATACCGGCCAACAGCTCACGGCTCTTAACACCGAGTACACTTCGATCAAGGCCGAAATCGATCAGATCGGCCTCAACACCACTTATAACGGTACCTCGGTGTTCCAGGCGACCACTACCAGCATCTTCCTGAGTGACGGAGGTGCGGCGGAGACTTTGGCGACCTCTACCATCGGAGTCACACCCGGCACGCTGAGCTCGACCGGTTTGGGTCTCTCCACCGCCCTCGACTCACAGGCCGATGCAGTCACTGCGCTGTCCCAGATCACGACTGCCGTTCAAACCGTGGCCGGTTCCCGAGCTGGTCTCGGCGCCTCCATCAACAGGCTGAACGCAGCCCAGGGCGTCGAAACCTCGCAGGTGCAGAACCTGACGTCGGCGGAGGACGGGATCACCGCCGCCAACATCCCACAGGAGGTGGCGAACCTGTCCAAGTACTCGGTACTGGACCAGACCGGCATCTCGGCTTTGACCCAAGCCAACAACACGCTGCAGAATATCCTGGGCCTGTTCAGGTGATTTTCGAGGTCTGGTAGGACGACGGCACGCGGGGCGCCGGAACGCCCCGCCGCCAGCGTCCGTCGCCCGCCGCCACAAATTCGACTACAGCACGTACCTCCTGCCAGAAAGCCCTGACCTTTATCCTCAAGCTTCGAAGCGGCTCGAAGCCCGGCCAGAGCTGGAAGCGAAAGCCGGGAGTACGAAAGTACCATCGAGCCTTGGGCTCCTTATTAAAGAAATCGAAAGTCGTGCCGATAGGGGTACTTGGTTTTAGAAAGCGGTGGTTGAAGTGGAACAGAGGGCTGACAGCGCCGGGACCTAACCCCGGCGCGGGTTCTCGGACCCCAAACGGCTACCCAATTTTGAGAGGAGAACTCAATGGCTATCAGTCTTTTAAATAACATTTCGGCACTGCAAGCCGAGAACCAGCTCAACCAGACGTCTAATGCACTGCAAAGCACCCTTTTTCAACTGTCATCCGGCTCCCGGATCAATAGCGGAGCCGACGACCCAGCCGGCCTGGAAATCGCCAACGGACTCCAAGCCAACATCACCGCCCTGAACCAGTCGGCGACCAACGCCAATGAGGGCGTCGGCCTGGCCCAGACCGCCGATGGCGCCCTGGCCCAGGTAACCAACCTGCTCAACCGGGCTACTACGCTGGCCACCGAGGCCGCCAACGGCACCAATACCGGCGCTCAACTCACGGCTCTCGACACCGAGTTCACTTCGATCAAGGCCGAAATCGATCAGATCGGCACCAACACCACCTATAACAGCACCTCGGTGTTCGCTGCCGGCACCACCAGCATCTTCCTGAGCGACGGAGGTGCGGCGGAGACTCTGTCGACCGCTACCATCGGAGTCGCCCCCGGCACGCTAAGCTCGTCCGGTTTGGGCCTTACTACCGGTCTCACCTCCCAAGCTAATGCCGTCACTGCACTCGGCCAGATTACGGCCGCGGTCACAACCGTGGCTGCTTCCCGAGGTGGTCTCGGTGCCGCGGTCAATCGGCTGAACGCAGCTTCGGCCGTCGAATCTGCCCAGGTGCAGAACCTGACCTCAGCGGAGGACGGAATCACCGCCGCCAACATCCCCCAGGAGGTGGCGAACCTGTCCAAATACTCGGTGCTTGACCAGACCGGCATCGCGTCTTTGACTCAGGCTAACAACCAATTACAGAACATCCTGGGCCTGTTCAGGTAGCTTTCAGCGTCTCGTAGGACGACAGAAGGCGGGGCGCGGGCGCGCCCCGCTTTCTCGAAATTCAGCACGGAGCAGTCCCCATGCCGACCGACCCAGTCCAAGCATCCTCAGCCGCGATAGCGGCAGAGCAAGTGCTGCCGCCCGCTCAGGCGAAGAATCGGTCCGAAGCCACCGGAGCACCCACGCCAGCGCAGGGCCAGCCGGACACCGACTACGCGGAGTTGTCGCAGGCCCAGCAGCCAGCGGCCCAAGCGCAGAAGCAGCCAGCGCCGGCGCAATACGTTCTAGCCTATCACATCGACGAGCAGACGAAGCAGTTGTACTTCCAGGTGGTCAACCCGCAATCCGGCCAAGTCATCTCTCAGGTGCCTCCACAAGACGTTTTGAACGACGAAGCACAAATCTCGCAGTATCTGCAAGCTCAGTCGGCACCGTCCAAAACGTCCGCCGTGAAGGGGAAAGGTGATTAGATGGGAACGTTCGGTATCAACCTCAACACCACCGGCCTCGGACTCGGCGCGGGGATCAATGTTGAGTCCACGGTCGCCACATTGGTCCAAGCCCTCGAACAACCCGAGCAGCCGATGCTGGACCAGCAGACGTTTCTTCAGAGCCAAAGTTCGGCCATCAGCAACATCAGTAGTCTGCTCACCACCTTGCAGAGCGCGGTTCAAGCACTGCAAGATCCCGAAGGCCAACTTACTGACCAGGTCGCCAACTCGTCGAACACAGCTGTCCTCACCGCCACCACCACGGGAGGGGCGACCCTGGGAAATCACACCATCACGGTGAGCACCCTGGCCACCACCTCCTCGGTTTACACCGACGACTTGACCGACGGCAACACGACGTTCAGCGGCGGCCAAATCCAATTGCAAGTCGGTTCGAATAGCCCGGTTACCATCCCTGTCGACGGCACCACCAACAACGACAACACACTGAACAGCCTCGCTTCCTATATCAACAAGAACAGTCAGACGCTTGGGGTCACCGCCAACGTGATCACCGATGCCGGCGGCGCCCGCCTGTCGATCGTCAGCAACACCACCGGCCAGCCCGGCAACATCACGGTCGTCAGCAACACCACCGGCTTGAACTTTAACAACGCCACCACCGGCCAGCCCAACGCCATTGCCGGCGTCAATGCTTCGCTCACGGTGGACGGCGTCCCGGTCAGCAGCGCCAGCAATACCGTCACCGGCGTCATCCCTGGGGTCACCTTGAATCTGGTTGGGACCTCGAGTACCGCCGTGACGTTGGGTATTGCGCCGGACACCACTCAAGCTACCGCGGCGATCAACAACTTCGTCTCTGCCTATAACGCGGTCGTGCAGGCCATCAACACTCAATTCGCTTACACGGCGGGCGCTTCGTCGCAGCCTCCGTTATTTGCCGACAGCGGCCTGCAACAGGTGCAGCAGACGCTGAACAGCGATATCAACACCGCCTTGAGCGGCAACAATGGCATTACGAACCTGGCGTCCATCGGCGTCAACCTCCAACAGGACGGAACGCTCCAGGTTGACAGCGCCACGCTTTCCTCTGCCCTAACCAACAACTTCAGCAGCGTCCAGACCTTCTTTCAGCAGGTCACCGGTAAGAACGGGTTCGCCGTTCAACTGAACAACGATCTCACCAGCCTGACGGATACGGTGAACGGACCGCTGGCCATCGACTTGCAGGGCGTCAACAACAGTCTCACAGCGGTAGGAAATGAGATTAGCGATTTTCAGGCCAACATCGCCACCCAACAGCAGACGCTTACCACGGAGTTCAGCCAGGTCAACGCGACCTTACAGCAACTGCCCCTGACTATTCAGCAAATCGACAGCGAACTTGGTCTCTCAACCGCATCAGGAGCGTAACCAATGGCTGATCCAGCGCGTACGTATCGTCAATTCGCCGGTCAAGGCGCCAGCCTGGTGAACCTGGTGATCCAGTCTTACGACCAGATACTCAACGCGCTGTACGGGGCCATTCGCGCCATCGAGGCGAATCGTATCGAGCAGAAGACGAAGGATTTGAACCACGCCTTGTTGCTGGTGGGACATCTTCAAAATGCTCTCGACTTCAAGGCCGGGCCGCAGGTCGCCCGCAATCTGGAACAGTTTTACAATCTGGCTCGCCGGCGGATCATCCAGGCGAGCGCCCTAAGCTCAACCCGAATCCTCCAGCAGGTCGCCCAAGACTTCGTCTCGATGCGCGAGGCTTGGGAGCAAGTGGAGAAGTCGGTCGTCTCGGCCGATGCGGCTCCGCCGGCCCAACCCTCGCCTCGTCCCGCCGCCCAGCGTGGCCCCTACACTCCCACTGGGTCCGCTCCCTTGTACGATCCCATCGACTGGTCGGCCTAGCCTCACACGTTGCCGGCGTTCAGTTGCTGGCGTTTCAGCATCTCTTACGGCTCCACCTCCTCCAAGATCTCAGACACCCTTTTGGCCAGCGTGCGCGGGCTGAATGGCTTGAGCAAAAAACCGGCAATCAGGCCTTTGCCGGAGTTGCCCCGGTGCTGATAGCCCGAGGTCAGGAGCACTTTGGTTTCGGGATGCAAAGCCATCAGTCGCTTGGCCAACACCGGCCCGTTCGCCCCCGGCAACTCGGCGTCCGTGAGGAGCAGATGGATGGGAGTGTTGGCGCGGGCGGCGATCTCCAAAGCTTCGGACGCGCTCGAGGCGGCGACGACCGCGTGACCGCACATCTCGAGCGTCCGGCAAACGGACTGGCGCACGCATTCGTTGTCCTCCACCACTAGAATGGTCGCCGGCCGCCGCGTCTGCGGTATGGCAGCATGCCGGATCGGAGGCGCCGCCAAGGGGCTCCGCCGGCGGAAGTAAACCCGGAAAGTGGTGCCGCGGCCACGCTGACTATCGACCTCGATGAACCCACCCGCCGTTCTCACCACCTCTTGGATTGTGGCCAATCCCATACCCCGGCTACCCGGCCCCGTGTTGGTCTTGGTGGTGAAGGACGGCTCGAACAGGTGTGCTCTGGTTTTTTCGTCCATGCCGCACCCGGTGTCGGCGGCCGTCAACAGCACATAAGGCCCTGGGCCGATGGCGGGTAAGTGACCGGAGCGCTTTCCGTCAGGCCCGGCGCGCGCCGTGGTGAGCACGAGGGTTCCGCCGCCGGGCATCGCATCGCGCGCATTGAAGGCCAGGTTCAGGATCAGGCGCATGACATCCCCGGGATCCGCTTCGATGGCTCCCGAGCCTGGTCGCGCCTGGACCTTGAGGATGATCTTCGACCCCAGCACGGCCCGCAGTGTGCCGGTCATTCTTGCCAGAACGCTTCCCAAGTCGAGCGGTTGCGCCGAGCGGATGCCGAGGCCGCTCGACGCCACCAACTGACGTGTGAGAAGCGCCGCAAATTCCGCCGCGCTCATCACCCCCTCCACCATAGTTCGCAGGCGATCGTCGCGGCGGACCTGTCGAAGCAAGAATCCGCAGTCGCCCAGGATGGCGGTCAGCAGATTGTTAACGTCGTGAGCCACGCCCGCCGGCCCCAGAGCCATCTTTCGCGGCTCTCCCAGTTGTTGCCGCCTCCGCTTTGGTTTAGCGCTTTCCATCAGCGTACCAATCTCCGTGGTCCCGGCCGACGACGTCGTCCAACGCTTCCATTCTCGCGCCCCTGCCGTCGAGGCGCCGGGGTGCCCGTCGTTCCCAGCCCAACCCAGCCTGAGTACCTTCCGGGTAGATAACGCCATTTATATTAAATCGAGAGATGAAAGATTGTCAAGGCCGTTCGGTGAAGGGTTGGCAGGAAGCATTTTCATTTCTGTGTGCCCACTATACTAGCCTATGAGTAGCCCAGCCGGTGATACCCACGGGCAGGCGGGAAGGGAGGGAGTCCCGCTGAAGCGAGACCCCCTCGCGGCTTCCGTCTTACTCGGGATGCTAGGGTTCCGTCGTCTTCTTCGTCGACTTCTTGGTCTCCTTCGTGGCGGGTTTCGCCGGCTTCCTGGTCTCCAATGGAGCAGGTTTAGCCGGTTTCTCCGCTTCCGGCGTGGCGGGCCGCGCCGGGTTCTTTGCTTCGGGTGTGGCAGGTTTCACTGGTTGAGCGGGCTTGCCCTCGGGTGCCGCTGGTCTCGTGGCAGGTTTCACCGGTTGAGCGGGCTTGCCCTCGGGTGCCGCTGGTCTCGTGGCAGGTCTCACCGGTTGAGCGGGCTTGCCCTCGGGTACCGCTGGTCTGGTGGCAGGTTTCACCGGTTGAGCGGGCTTGCCCTCGGGTGCCGCTGGTCTCGTGGCAGGTTTCAACGGCTGAGCGGCCTTCCCCACGGGAGCGGCCGGTTTCGGAAACGGCGCCGGGTTGGCAACGCCCTTAGTCGCGGGCTGGGCGGGGGCCGCCACTGATCCGGGCTTGCTTCCCGCCGCTGCTGCCTTGGGCGGAGGAGCGGGCTTGGGGATGGCGGGCGGCGCCGCCTTGACCAGATTGGATCTGGCTACAGCTTCATGGTGCCCAAGGGGTACCACTTGCGGCGCAGGTTGCATCTTGGTGACGATGGGCCGATTGGCCAAACTGGCCGGAGGCTTGACGGAGGCGGACTTCGAGGCCGCCGGCACCGGGCGCGCCTCGCTGGCGGAAATGGGCTGAGCCACCACCACGTTGGGGTGCTGGATCTGCTCCGGCGTAATGTTCACCGATGCTTCCTTCACCGACCGACCGCCGACGAAGGCTTCTCTGGGGACCGCCGTCACCGCGCCGGGGGCGTTTTGGTTGGAGTAAGTAATGTTGGTGACGCGGACGTTGTTCACCACCGTGGTGTTGTAGACGTTGGTGATCTGCGTCCGCTGAATCACCGTGGAGTTGGAGATGTTGACGTTCTCTACATATCTAGGGCTACAGTGATAGGCTGGAACCCAGACGTCGCGAGGCCCCAGCGGGAACCAGGCAACCCCTGCCCCTCCTCCACCGAGGGATAGCGAGACGCTGAACCGCCCCCCCCCCACGAACGCCACCAAGGCCGGAGCGTAGACCGGCCGCACGGGAGGACGGCCTGCCACCACCGCTACGGAACCGGGAACCCAAACCCAGGCGCCGCCCGAGTAGGCCCAGCGTCCATAGTGAAATGGGGCAAAGCCCCAAGGTTGGTTGTCCACCCAGGTCCAACCCCAGGGCGCGACATTCACCCAGTGTCCACGACGATAGGGAGCCCAGCCCGCTTCGACGTTGGAAGGCACCCAGACGTGACCATAGACGGGGTCGACCCGCCACGTGCCGTACCTGTCCAGCTCCTCGTACCCAATTACCTCCCGCGAGATATATCTCGCCGACGTCGACGCGTCTTCTTGGCGATTGAGCACGGCGCACCATTGCTCAAAGTCATCCAGGGGGGGTGCGTATTCGTTGTCGACCGACAAGGGAGCGGTTCCGGAAAAGATGGCTTCTTGGCCGACGGCCAAAGTGTAGGCGCTTCCTCCGCCTGTCACTTCGCCGGTTCCATTCCGAACAATAATCGTTGTCGTGTTCCCATTGGGGTCGACGGTGATGCGGTAGTCGCCGGTGTCGGTAATGGTGAAAGCTAGGTTGGGCGTATCCACTTCGTAGACATCGTTAGGGCTCCGCACCAGGACGCGAGCAACAATCGTACCCTGGGCGAGCTGAATCTGGACGGCTTGGTCGTCCAGATTCAGGAAGGAGATGCCGGTGTCGGCCGCAAGACGAATCGCGGCCCTGCCCGTTTGCATCTCGGCTCGGCTGTTGTCGCCCACCCAAACGCCGTCCCCCGTGGTCAGCGGGCGATTCGGATTGGCGTCCAACCAGTCCTGGGCTCCGGCCAGTTGTATCGAGACGGAGCCCTCAATGATGTTCATCCGCGCGACCCGTCCCGGCGGATCCTGCGCACGGGCGGTACGCGGCAACGCCGCCAGAAACAAGGCGGCAAGGAGCAAAACCAAGCATTGAGGCGCTCCTTTAGCAAAGTTAGGTTTCTTCATTGACAGTTCCTCCATGTTGGGGGGGTAGCGGGTAGGCCCCCCCACCTCGACGGCGGGGAATCAAGGCCACTCGCTCTCCGGAAAGGCAGGAGACTTTGAATCGTCATACCGATTCCTCTTCCGAAGCCATGCCGAACATACACCCAACTTCGGCCGAGGCACAAGGTTGGTCCTTGTTGTGTGCTCGGGCAACTAGGCATGACGTAGCGATTGCCGCCAGCCAGCTACTCCCGATATGGCTTGACAAGGAAAGCGTTGATTGACAAGCCCCTTAAAAAGGGGGTCCGAAAAACCCCGTTTTTTCTGCCACTTCTTGCCACGTTTTGGCAGAAAATGGCAGATTTTGCCACGATTTGCCACGAAAAAAAGGCCTCAAAACGGCCTCAATGTGAATTAACCCTTTTGTTTGCAACACCGAGTCCGTGTCAACTCGGGGGAAAATGTAATTGATTCCCAGGCTAATTTAATAAATTATACCATGAGAGTATAACATAGGACAATTCAGAGGTCGCATCTCGCCAACGTTTCAGTCGTCTTGAGTGAATGCCGGAGGTCTTCTGGCCACCGCCAAACGGCGCCGTCCCTAGACCGCATAACTCTAGCGCCCTTGGCTAAACTCCTACTTCACTCCGCGGCTTCCTCGCCCCCTGGTCCTTGGGGATTTCTCCTCTTCTCGGGGGAGACAGCGCCTTACTGCCCCTGCTCCCTTGCAGATTATCGAAACCACTATAGAACGTCGGAATGAACCTGTCAAGCTATGTTTCTGTGCCGCCGATCATTCTCGCCCAGGGCCGCCTTCCTTTTGATCGAAGAAGGGACTTTCAAAGGGAGAACAATGCGTTTCCACACGACGTCGTGCGACAGGCGCCGGCAGCGCAAGTGAAGTAGCCCCTTGAGGTCTGCTCAAGGTCACGAACGGATCTACGCGTGTCAGGGTGCCGCAGCACTGCTCAGCGGATGCTTTGCAGCCTCCGCAGCACATGTGCTTCAGCGTGGGTTCGCACTCCTTGCACTCGTCCGGCCAGGTGTCGCGGAATAGCCTGAGGTAGGGATTATTATAGTAGATATCGCTGAAGCGCTCGCGCCTGAGGTTTCCCAGGACCACGGGTGAATGGTTGCAGATGCGGACATTTCCCAGCGGGTCGATGGTGAAGTAGGATTCCTCCCCCGCCAGCGGACACCAGCCAAAATGAACGTGGTGATATTTTCGCACGTCAACGACGCAGGGCTCGATCACCACGGAGGCCGCAACAGGAATCCCGTATTGGGCCGCCAAGCCGTCCAGTACTTCCAGGTTTTCCCGGATCATGTCGGGCGTTGGCAGCAATCGATCCGCGTAGCGCAGGTTGTGGGCACCGAGATTCATGCGGTTGTACATGATGGCGCCAGCGCCCAGAGCGATGGACAACTCGGCCGTCTTGCGCAGATCCGCAACGTTGAGTTTGGTGGCGACGAAAACAGCCACCAAGCTGCCTCGCGCTTGTCGAACATTGATCATGCCGTCGATCGCCGCTTTCCAGGCACCGCGGCGGCCTGCCAACTTATCATGCACCTGTTCGCGATAGCTGAGCAGTGTCACTTCATAGGTCACCCCGTCCTTGGTTGCCGCCACCTTTTCCGGGGTCAAGAGCGTCCCATTGGTGATGACCACCGGGGCAATCCCCTTGGCATTGATGAACGAGAGGATCTCCGGGAGATCCTCTCGCAGCAGCGGCTCGCCCCCGGAAAGCGCGATGGTTTCGACCGGGGTTTCCGCACAGAGCTTCGCGATGAGGTCAGTAAGCTCGGCGGTGCCCATCTCGCCATTCCGGGGCGAGTCAGACTTCGATTGAAGCGCTCCCCCTTCGTTGTAGCAGTAGAGGCAATGGTTGTTGCACCGCCTGGTCAGCTCCAGGACAAAGGTTTTGGGAAGCGGCCGGGATTCGAAATCAGCCGAGTTTTTCATAATTCGCTTGGCTCAGGATTCCCTCATTCAGCAACTGCTTGGCCAGGGCTGCTCGCGCATCCTCCTGAACCACTCCAAAGAGATTCGGGTCCGCAGGAAAGTAGCAGATGATCCGCGGAGGTCTCACTCCTGCTACCCCCCCAGCTTTTACCAATCCGATGACAAAACTCTTGGGTTCTGAGGAAACAATCTCGACCTTTTGCCCGACCAGTTGCTTCAGTTGGGCCACGTCAACGTGAAGCCCGACAGGTATCGCGTGTTGCTTTCCTTCTACTTCGAGGAAGTAGTTGCCATCCTTGAATGCCACCGTCCCTATTGCCGGTTTATTCTCCATGGTTTTCTCCTTTCGATTCGTTTCTGCTTGAGTCTCCCCCTCTGTTATTATTACTGTGCCTAAATGTGTGCACCTTGGTATGACGTGCGTCACATACCTTTGTGACGGCGCGCGTAATCACATTAACACTGATGGTATTTTGATTAGATAGCCAGGCGGGTAGGAATTCTGGACCCTGCGGGGTACGCACCTTCTGTGCCATGCGACACAACTGCGCCCCAGGGACAAGCCACTATTTTGCAATTTATTGCCTCTCTTGCAGCGACCTGCACTATCTAAATCTCTGGTACTATGGGCGCTGGAATGCTTCAGCTCCGCCCTGATGCCCTCAGAACTGCTTGAAAACGTCAATGACGTGTTCGGCGGCGGGGCTGAGGCCCCCAGTCATCCGGGAGGAAATCATGAAGACATCCTTGGGTAGTAGGCAATGGGCAGGTAAAGTTGCCGCGGGGCTGGCACGAGCTACCCGGTCGGCATTGGTCGCGTTGGCGATGCTGTTGGTATTTGCGTGGGCGGCGACGGCGCAGGGCAACCCGCTGCCCCGTTCGAATTCGGGTCCGGATTTGACCAAGCAGCCGACCCTCTTCGTGGTCGGCTACGCTCACTTGGACACGGAATGGCGCTGGGAGTACCCGCAGGTGATCGACGAATACCTCAGCAAGACGATGCGCAACAACTTCTACTTGTTTGACAAGTATCCGAACTACATCTTCAACTTCACCGGATCCAACCGCTACGAAATGATGAAGGAGTATTATCCGGCCGACTTCGCGCGGCTCAAGCGTTACGTGGCGGCGGGCCGATGGTTCCCCGCCGGCTCTTCCGTGGAGGAGAATGACGTCAACTCGCCCTCCGCCGAGTCGATCATCCGCCAGGTCCTCTATGGCAACGAGTTCTACCGCCGCGAGTTCGGCAAAGCGAGCGAGGAATACATGCTGCCCGATTGCTTCGGGTTCCCCACCTCGTTGCCCAGCATCCTGGCGCACGCCGGCATCAAGGGCTTTTCCACCCAGAAGCTTTCCGCGGCCTGGCAGCCGGCGCCGCATGTGGGCGGACCAGACTCGCCGGAGCAGACCCCAGAGGGAATTCCGTTTAACGTGGGGATCTGGGAAGGCCCCGACGGCAAAAGCGTGATTGCGGCGCTCAACCCGGGCGATTATGGCAGCGATGTCTACTCTGATCTCAGCAAGAGCAACGCTCCGCCCCCAGGGATGCCCGCTGAGACCGGCGGGTACGTCCTGGATTGGCCCAGCCGCGTTAGTCTGGACGGCAAGGTGACCGGCATTTACGCCGACTATCATTACGTGGGCACGGGCGACGTGGGAGGCTCTCCCAACGAGTTCTCGGTCAGAATGATGGAGGCCATCGAAACCAAGAGCGTCACCACGCTGCCGCCGCTCCCCAACTTCGACGAATCGGAGGAGCAAGCGGCATCGCCACTGGGTCCGCCGACGCGTATGGGCGAGGGTCCGTTGCACGTCACCTGGTCGGACGCCGACCAGATGTTCCGCGATATCAAACCCCGCGAGACCGGTCGCATGCCCCGGTACAAGGGCGACCTGGAGCTGATTAATCACTCTGCGGGATCGATTACTTCGCAGGCTTACCACAAGCGTTGGAATCGCGCCAACGAGGTGCTGGCCGACGCGGCGGAGAAGGCGTCGGTGGGCGCGGCGTGGCTGGGCGGCCGGCCGTATCCGCTGGAGCGGCTGAACCGCGCCTGGCGGCTGGTGATGGGCGGCCAGTTCCACGACGTCATGGCCGGTACGGCGACGCCCAAGTCCTACGAGTACTCGTGGAACGACGACGTGGTGGCGATGAACCAGTTCGCCGGCGTGCTGACCAGCGCCACAGAGGCGATTGCCTCCCGCTTGGATACCCGGTTGGACAATCAATCGCGCGGCGTGCCCGTGGTGGTCTTCAACCAGCTCAACATTCCGCGCCAGGACGTGGTGGAAGTCGACGACCTGCCGTTTGGCATCCCGACGGTTATGAAGGAAAACAAGGTCGTCCTCTCCGCCCCGCCGCCGGCTGGCGTTCGCGCGGTGGGACCCGACGGCAGGGAAGTTCCCGCGCAGTTGGGGCAGGGAAGCGACGGGCGTGCCCAAGTGCTGTTCCTGGCGAGCGTCCCTTCGGTGGGCTACGCGGTGTATGACATTCGGCCGTCCGATTCAGCGGCGCCCGCCTCCTCCGCGTTGCAAGTGAGCGAGTCGTCGCTCGAAAACGATCGTTACCGCATCAAGATCGACGAAAACGGCGATGTCTCCAGCATCTTCGACAAGAAGCTCGGCCGCGAGCTGCTTTCCGGTCCTTTGCGTCTGGCCATCTCCAGCGACAATCCTGAACACTGGCCGGCGTGGAACATGGACTTTGAAGACGAGCAGCGGGCGCCGCGCGCCTACGTCGCCGGTCCGGCGCACGTTCGGGTGGTGGAGAATGGACCCGCGCGTGTGGCCGTGGAAGTCACGCGCGAAGCCGAAGGCTCCAAGTTCGCCCAGACCATTCGCCTGGCGGCCGGCGACGCCGGCAATCGCGTCGAGTTCTCCAACGTCATCGACTGGGCGACCAAGGAGGCCAATCTCAAGGAGACTTTTCCCCTGGCGGCCTCCAATGCCATGGCGACCTACAACTGGGACATCGGCACCATCGAGCGGCCGAACGAAAACGAGCGGCAGTTCGAGGTGGCCACGCACCGTTGGATCGACCTGACCGACCAGAGCGGGTCCTACGGCGTGACGGTGCTCACCGACGCCAAGACGGCCTCCGACAAGCCCAGCGACAACACGCTGCGACTGACGCTGATCCGCACGCCGGGCACGCGCGGCGGCTACGAGGATCAGGGCACGCAGGACTGGGGTCGCCATGAGTTTGTGTTCGGCCTTGCCGGACACGAAGGCGATTGGCGCCAGGGTGAGACGGATTGGCAGGCTTACCGCTTGAATGAGCCGCTGGTGGCGTTCCGGACCTCCGCCCATCCCGGCCCGCTAGGGAAAGACTTTTCGCTGCTGAAGGTCAGCAACAGCCGCGTGCGCGTAATGGCCATGAAAAAGGCCGAGGCGAGCGACGAAATCATTGTGCGGCTGGTGGAGACGAGCGGCAAGCCGGAGCCGAACGTCCGGGTCAAGTTCGCCGCGCCGGCCGTGGCCGCGCGCGAAGTGAACGGGCAGGAGCAATCGATCGGCGCGGCCACCGTCGAGAACGGCGAATTGGCGACGGCGTTCACCGCTTATCAGCCGCGATCTTTCGCCGTGAAGCTGGCGCCATCGTCATCGAAGGCGCTGTTATCGGAGTCGAGGCCGGTCACTCTGCCCTACGACGCCTCGGTCGCCACCCGCGACGGCAAGCCGGCGGAAGGCTGCTTTGACTGCGATCCCAACAGCCAGGACGCGCCGCAAGGCAAGGCGCTGCCCGCGGAAATGCTGCCGGCGGAGATCGCGTATGCCGGCGTCCAATTCCGCCTGGCGCCCGCCGGACCCTCTGGGCTGACCAAGCCCGATGCTGTAACCGCTACGGGTCAGAAGATTCCCTTGCCGGCCGGCCGCTTCAATCGGCTGTACCTCCTGGCCGCCGCGTATGACGGCGACCAAACGGCGACGTTTGAGATCCAAAGCCCATCGACGACGGTTCACGAGGGTTTGAGGATCGAGGATTGGACCGGCTTCATCGGTCAGTGGGACACGCGCACCTGGACGGAGAAGCGCGTGGAAATGCCGGTGCCGCCCGAGCCCGCGCCGGACGACAAAAGCCCGCGAGCCGCGAGAGCACGGCGGATCCGGGCCTACGTGAAGGAGCACGGACCGAGATTCAGGACGGAGATGATCTACACCGGCCTCACGCCGGGCTACATCAAACCCGCTCCGGTGGCGTGGTTCGCCTCCCATCGCCACGCCGACGACGGCAGCAATGAGGCTTACAGCTATTCGTACCTCTTTGCCTACGACCTGGATCTGCCGCTGGGAGCGACCGCCCTCGTCCTGCCCAACAACCCGAGGATTCGCATTCTGGCGGTCACGGTGGCGAGCGAGTCGCCGCGAGTCACCCCGGCGCATCCGCTCTACGACACCCTGGAGCGTGCGGGCGTGGACATGTCGCGCTGGCGCGTCGTCCAGGCGTTGAGTTCCGCCACTCCTGCCGAGCGCTGAAGAACTCAGGGTGCGATCGGCGTGATGATTGCCGCCGCACCGCCGCCCGGCGCCAAGTGCAGTTTCAGATTGTCACTGGACGAAACGCGTTGTCGGGTGATCTCGAGACTGGTCGCCACTTTGTCTGCGTTCGTCCCGTCGGTAAACAACTGGGCCTCGTACGCGCCCGAACCAAGGAAGTTCAGAGGGACTTCTACGTCGCGCGCGTCCCAGTTGGTCATCGAGCCCAGATACCAGGTGTTGCCGTGGCGCCGCGCGATGGTGACGAACTTGGAGGGCTCGCCGTTGGGCACACGCGTTTCGTCCCAGACCGTCGGTACCTTTTCCAGGAACTCCATGCCCGGTTGGTGGTCGTAGGACTCGGGGTAATCGGAGAGCATCGCCAGCGGGCTGAAAAAGACCACATACATGGCCAACTGGTGGGCGCGCGTTCCCTGGCACATGGGCTCGACGTTGCGCGGCTGGAACTGCGCGCGGGTGGCGTTCTGGAAGCACCCCGGCGTGTAGTCCATGGGGCCGGCCAGGTTGCGCGTGAAGGGAATGGTGACGTCGTGCTCGGGCGTGACGCGGGTGCTCCACTTGCTGTATTCCATGCCCATGATTCCTTCGCGCGTCAGCAGGTTGGGATAAGCTCGGCGCAGCCCCGTAGGCTTGTAGGCTCCGTGGAAATCCACGGTGAGGTGGTAGCGGGCGGCCTTGCTCACCATCTCCTGGTAGAAGTTCACCATCTCCTGATCGTCGCGCTCCATGAAGTCGATCTTCACCCCGGAGACGCCCCATTTTTCGTAGAGCGGAAACGCCTCGTCGATTTGCTTCTTGACCGCCGACCAGTAAAGCCAGATCAGCACCTTCACCCCGCGCGCGCGGGCGTGCTGGACGATGGCCGGGATATCGACCTCGGGCACGTAACGGGTGATGTCGCCCTGCTCGTAGCCGGCGCCGTGCGGGGACCAACCGGCGTCGATCAGCATGTATTCCAGATGATGCTCGGCGGCGAAATCCACGTAGTGCATCATGGTGGCGGTGTTCATGCCGGGCTTGAAGTTCACGTTGCGGGCGAAGCTGCCCGACCACCAGTCCCACGCCGCTTTACCCGGCTCGATCCAGGAGTTGTCGCCGATCTGGTTGGCCTGGCTCAGATTCATGATGAGTTCGGTCGATTCAATCAGGCCGCCGGGGCGCGAGTTCACCATGATGACGCGCCACGGTGTGGCTTTGGGCGTCGCGCCAGCCACCGCCCGCTCCGAGTGTCCGATCATGGGCGAGAGCTTGGCGGCGAGGCCGTTGGGGACGCCCAGCGCGGCGCCGACGTAGAGGCCGGCGTAGTCCGTCAGGTCGGCTTCGGTGATCGCCACCCACGGGCCGCCGCTGAGCTGCACCAATAGCGGCAGTCCGATGATCGATGTGGGCTTGATCTGGTCCAGGCGCAGGTGCTCGAACTCCGATTCATAAGGGCTCTGGAAGCGGCCGATGTTCAAGGCGAAGGTGGAGCCTTCGCGGGCAAAGTAGAAGCCGGTGCTCTCCGAGGAGATTACGAAGTTTTCGAGCCCGCCCTCGCGCGGTAGGAAGTAGCGGAATGCCACGCCCTCGTTGTAGGCTCGGAAGATCACATCGACGCGACGGAAAGGGGCCTGCTTTTCGCGCAGGGAGACCGTCAGTTCGTGGTAGTGATCGCGCACCTGGCGCGCGGTGCCGAAGGAATTCTCCCAGGTATCGTCATGAGAGTCACGGGCCGTGCGCAGAACCTCGAAGTCGTGATCCATCGGGCGCATATCGAGGAAGTCGATGCCCAGCGGAGAATCGGTGAGGACGGCGGCTCCCTTGTAAGAAACGCGGTAATAAGCCCTCTCGCCCGGCAGGTAGGGCTGGGGATTGGCTTTCAGCTCGAACGCAACTTGCAGATTGCCGTCGGGAGAAGTCACCACCAGCGGCTCCTTGGCGGCGGCAAACCCGATGCCGCACAATGTTGCGGCGGCGGCGACGAAGATGAGTTTGGTCGACATGCTGTCCTCCCTCTCACGGCTGGGCCGTGAGGACCGAGTCTACTGGAACCCTTCAGAAGAATTGACGATTGCAGATTGACGATTGGAAGAGAACCGTTGACGATGGTCGAGGGCCTATTGAAGAGGCGTGCGACTCATTTCTTCCTTTTCAATCGTCAATCTGCAATCGTCAATGCTTCGCCTTGTCCCCCAGTCCCTAGCCCCCCGTCAGCGCCTTGAGGTAACGATAATAGAACTCCACTCCTCGGTAGTAAGATTCCACTCCCAGGCGCTCGTCCTTGCCGTGCGCGCGAACGTCGTCCGTATCGATCGCCAAGCCGCAGATTCCGTAGGTCGGCATGCCCGCCGCATTGGTGTAGACACCGTCGGAAGCGCCGGTGGACATGGTGGGGACCACGGGCGCTCCCGGCCACATCTCGGCGGCCACGCGATCGAGCGTCTGCATCACGTCGGGCCGCAGCGAAACCGGGGGCAGGGCCTCGGCGTTGGGCGCGGTGTCCAGAACCCGGCCGCTGTTGGTGACATAGCTGACTTCGATCTTGCGGTCGGACAGCACCTTGATCAGCGTCTGGCGCACTTCTTCGCGCGAGTGTCCGGGCAGGATGCGGCAGTTGACGTTGGCGCGCGCCATCTGCGGCAGGGCGTTGTTGGCGTGGCCCGCGTCCAGCCGGGTCGCCACGCACGTCGTGCGCACGTTCGCATTCCATAGCGGGTCGGTGGAGAGGCGCGCGATGGCCGCGGCGGCGGGAGGACTCTCGACGATGCCGCGCATGTCGGCCGCCGTCTGGCCGCTTTCCACGCCTGCCATGCGCTGGAAGAAAGCGCGCGTGACCGCGGTCAGTTCGAAGGGAAACTGATAGCGCTCGATGCGCGCCAGGCCGTCGGCCAGATGATAGATCGCGTTGTCGGGCACCGGGAGCGAGCTGTGTCCCCCGGGATTAGTCACCGTAAGCTGGTAATCGGCGTAGAGCTTTTCGGCGGCGTCCATGGAGACGATCAACGGCTTGCCCTTCACCGTATCCACACCGCCGCCATCAGCGTTGAGGACGAACTCGGCGTCGATCAGATCGCGATGGTTTTTGAGCAGCCAGTCCACGCCGTTCGATTGGCCGCCCTCCTCGTCGGCCGTGAGCGCCAGGATGAGATCGCGATCGGGCTGGTACCCTTCGCGCTTGAACCGGATCAGCGTGGTCACCCAGATGGCGTCGCCGCTTTTCATGTCCTGCGTGCCGCGCCCGTAGTAGTAGCCGTCCTTTTCCAGGAACTGGAAAGGATCGGTGGTCCAGTCTTCTCGCCGCGCCTCCACCACGTCGAGGTGGCCGATCAGCAGCACGGGCCGGTGGACGCCGCTGCCGTGAAGGCGCGCCACCATGTTCCCCTTGCGGTTGTTGGGGCCGAGCACCACCACGTCGGTGGCCGGAAACCCGGCGTCGCGCAGGCGCTCGGCCATGGCCTCGGCGGCGACCGTGGTGCTGCCCACCGAATCGGTGGTGTTGATCTCAATCAGTTGCTTGAAGATGTCGTGCGCCAGTTGCCGCGTGGCGTCGTCGACGTCGTCAGGCTGGGCGCACGCGCCGCGCGCCAGCACCAACAGGGCCACGACGGCGAGGCAATCTTTCCAGTTGAGTCTTCGCATGAATTCACTTCCTTACCAAAGAAGTCGAAGGTCGAAGGTATGCCTTCGGCTCTCAGCTTCTCAGCAAAGACCATCTTCCGCACTGAGCGCTGATAGCTGATAGCTGACGGCTAGCGAAAGCAAGAGTCAAGCAAAAAGTTCAACGATAGTGGGCTACGGGGACGTCGGCATTCTGGCGCCATCTTGACTTTGACGGGTGTCAGGCTACAGGCTAAACTCCCTGGTATAGAGTGAGAATACGGAGCATCGCCCACCAGGGCCTGAAAAGCCTCTTGGGGAAAGACGGCTCATCGGCGTCCTTGACCGAAAGGAGATGAAATCATGAGCCAATTCTGCACCAGTTGCGGGAGCGCGTTGACGGAGGGCTCCGCATTTTGCACGGCGTGTGGGGCTCGGCAGCCTTCAGGGGCACCAAGGGCAATGCCTGCGCCCGGCCCGGCGCCGGCGGCTGCTCAGGCGCCTTCACCCCAAAGAGGAAGCCCGGTAATCAAAATCCTGGCCGCGGTCTTCGGCGTGATCGCCCTCGGCACGGTGATTGTGATGGGCAATTGCTTCTATATCGCTTATCGCCTCAAAAACACGGCGAAGCAATACTCGGCGGTTTTGAACGAGGCCCGGACCCCTTCCCAACCCAATCCCGCGTCGGGCAGCGCCATGCCGGATCTCGCCGGCGCCATGACCAGGCTGGGCGACTCAATCCAGAAGCCGACGTCGTCGCTCCACGTATCGTTCAAGAAAGCCAGCTCCGATGGCTTTACTTATTCACTTGAGGCGGATGTTTCTCCCCACAGTGTCACCGGCCAGGAAACCGACACCAGGCCGCAGAGCAAAACGGGGAGCATGGAGTCGGGCGGCACAACTGTTTTCCCGCGCAACGCCACGGGAGTGGGCACCCCTCAGTGGGTAACAACCGCGGGCGCGATCGAATTGGCTTACTTGAACCCGACCATGAATGGAATGAGGGATGCGCAGGCGGGAATGAAATACGTTGGTGATGAACAGACCGGCGGTTACGAGGCGCGGCGGTACGACTTTGACTTGGCTTCGGCTCCGGCCAGCGCCAAGCTCCCCACGCTACTGGCGGGCAAGTGGCTCGGTTCGGTGGCGAGCGGCGTCACGGGCAAGCGCGTGATGCTGAAAGATTACAACATCAAAGGCTCGGCATGGCTCGCCAAAGACGACGGCCGCATGGTGAAGTTCCAATACGACTACATCTCCATGTTCGACAACGGGACCCAGAACGTCACCCACTACGAGGGAATAGTCACCAAGAAGTGACGGCGTAGGGGCCATCTGGCCGCGGGACGGAGGCCGATCAAGGGATCAACCGCCGCTTGGCGACTGGTGAGGGTATGCCTCCTTGAGTCTCTGTGTTCCGAACCGTGAAGGGCACATCTCAGGTTAGCCGACTATACGGCAAAGTGATTGCATACTGCGGGGGACAGTTTTGGAGTCCGCGATTATCCAACCACGACCCAGCCCGTCGCCACAGTTGTTAGCCCCAGCCGGACTGGGCCAGCGTTAGCCGAACATAAAGGACATTAGCTACACGTACTACGGGCGCTTCATGTACCTTACATAAGAGCGACAGACGACGCCTCGGCCTTGTCACAGGTGAAAGTAAACAAACCGGTTGATGGTTTGTTTACTGAGGAGACAGCGAGGTTGCTCCGGCATGGGCAGGATGCTGGGGTGCGCATTGGATTCGGCAAATGGTAAGTCATTGAGGTATGCCTGATGGTTCTTTCGGCAGAATTTTGATGGTGTCATCATCTTGTAGCAGGCGAACCAAACGAACGTCTTACAAGTCCTTCAGTGCTGGCTATGTTTGTGCGCCATGAAATCAGCCCATGAACACCGGAGGATTGTACAGGGCGAGGCTTGGTTCCATGGTCGTCACAGGTTGACCCGATTCGGCAGTCAGCACCCAAACTCAAGCTGGGACACGCGCTCCCGCGAAATGAAAGTACTTGAGCAACTCTCCAAAAGACCTAACTTGAACGTCGGCCCTCGCGTCACTACATTCGGCGCGGAGGCGCTCATTCTGAGCGACGTGATCCGGGGTCCAATGGGTCACTCGCACTAGTTTCCTCCACAAGGAGTCGTCCACCTTCGCCCCGTATTCTGCCCAGGCACTCCGTAAGCCCGCAGAATTCGCCATTGCGATGTCTTTCTGGAGGCTATCACCAACGTACAACGCACACGATGGGTCGATTTGAAAATCCTTGCAGATTGATCGTAGGGCGTCGGGATCCGGTTTTCGATGGTTTCCCGGAAGCATCGAGATCTTATAAAGTGGTGCGTCGTGACGAGATAGCCCGGTGCGAGAATCGATGTTGCCATTTCCTTCTGGTGCGTAAAGAGCGTCGATTTCCGGCCAGAGTTTCAGGACGTCGAGCTTGGCGGCCGCACTTTCAACCCGCGCTTCGGTATACGCGACAACGGGGCAGCCTGTCCGTCTAACCTGTCTCAGGGTTATGAGCACGGTCGGGTACAGGTGGAGATTTGTTTGGCGGGCTTCGTTGAACACTTCAAATGCTTTCTGCAGCCGCCGCTTTTTTTCGGCAAAAGACATCGTTGGGTAGGACCGTTGCACTGTTTCGGTTTCCAATAAGGCGTACGGGTGCTCGCTGCTACCGTACCGCTGGTGGACAGCCCGAAGATCGTCCAGGAGCCGTTCGCGGTCGGCTTGCAGGCCCTCAATCCGCAAGGCCTCTTCAACCATCGCGTAAAAGGATGGGACGAAACCGGCCATCCAGTCGTACAGTGTGTTGTCAAGATCCGAGATTAGCAGGTTGACGGTTGGTTTCATGGCATGTTCTGAGCCTAGATTTTTCTCCAATCCGACATAAGTAGTCGTGAGGTGCTCGGATTAAGCGACAACTCTGCCTTCCACTCCGCCATCTTCCTGAATGCTCCACTGCTTTTCGACTTGAACATGGTCAGATTAACCTTGCTGCTCCCCACGTCGATGAGATTGAAGTAATTCGTGTCACTATCGGTTTCGATCGATCCCGCCGACCCGCCTCCGAGAACTGCCACGCGACCCAACTCCCAACTTGGCTCGGTGTGCTCCGGGAGTTCGTACACGGATGAGCTCCAGACGAATACTCGGTGCTTGTGACCATGCAAGACTAGGTGTACTCCATTCCGAGCCGCCATTCTAAGCGTGTTAGGCGCATCGATACACAAGCCGAAGCCTCGATAGTAGTCTCGAAAGGGCTCAAGGTTTTCAGTGAGCACTAAGTGGTGGTGGAGCGCCAGGATACGAAGGCTAGCGCTCGTCTCTTCCCAATGAAACTTTTTGGCAATGCCGTCAAATGCCGCTTCCTCGATCTTTCCCATTCCGGCCAGGAAGCTCTTGCCCGTCTCAAGAGAGGATGAGTTGAGAGCGCATGTTTCGAGCACTATGCCTGAAGGCAGGATGAAGCGCCGGGCCATTGAAAGCCTTGAGTCCGGACTGTGCCCGAATAATGCCTGGTAAAAGTCGGCGTAATTCTGCACGGCCACCGCGGGGGCGGCCTTAACCTCAAGGTCGTCACTGTAGGCGGCATTCTGTGACCACTGGATATCGTGGTTCCCCGGCATGATGACAAGTCGGTCCCTGTCGAGATTCAAGAGGCCGAGCAATCGATTGACTGATGCAGATGCCTCCTTGAATTCCGCACGGTCCCCTACAAACGTGAAATCCCCCGTGATCACAACGAGGCCAATCTGTCTCCCATTCAGCGATTGTGAGATGGCATCGCAGAGAGTGGGTCCGCTCCGAGGCGTTTCTGACTCAAGTGCCCAGACGTGCTTCTTGCGGTTGCTGCCTGTTGCGAAGTGTGGGTCAGTGATGTGTAAGATGGTTGTCGATTTAAGCTCCCGCACATCGAGCGAAAGGGCACTGGGCAGCAGGGGTATGGTGAGGATGATTGTCTCGTCACGATCACCGTCTGACCGAGGTCGTATTCTCCAAATTGTTACATCCATTCCCCGCAACTCATCGGGGCTCTTGATGACCTTGTCGCGGAAACTGGCAAGGACTTTGCTCGGATAGAGGGGAAGCGGGGGTGCCTCGGCAAAAGAGTAGCTCCCAAAGAAATCGATGGGTTTCGGATCGATATTCGAAAGCTCCATCCAAGCCCGGCTGAAAGGGCTCTGGCGGTAGTACTCCGGTACGTACTCCTTCTCGCCCTCATTGGGCAGAGGTGGCGTACCGTTCGGATCGTCGAGCGGGGGAACGACGCGGGTGACGTATGCCGCATACACCTTGCCCTCTCCGGAATCGAAGAGGCCCACAATGAGCTGTGCTGACGCATTAACTTCCCGCTGCAGAGCTTCCCAATCGTCGTTTCGCCCGCCTTCCGTCGGACGTTTCCACCAGCCCCACCAGCATCGCTGGTGGATCCGGATTACT
>Ga0335078_10002626_pt1 | contig 27101 bp, 26 predicted proteins | sample Lox_Sample_32_FD_206711 | JGI IMG/M metagenome (GOLD analysis project Ga0335078, IMG submission 206711) | Soil microbial communities from Loxahatchee National Wildlife Refuge, Florida, United States - Lox_Sample_3.2 | ecosystem: Environmental > Terrestrial > Soil > Wetlands | place: USA... | reverse complement strand
GAACCGGGCAGCGGCAGCCACCTCCGCTGCCCCAGATCCCCGGTGGTCCCATAACTGGCGGACAGGTGGTCCCATGCTGCTGGCGAAACTCAGCTCAGCCTGGCCCCATGCTCCTGGCGGGCGACAGGACAGTGTCGCTCGGCGCGATGCGAAGTTATAGATATAGAGAACGCGGACAGACCCACCGGAACGCTAGGGAGCCACTAGCCGGACGCGCTTCAACTCGTGTGCCAGGCGGGGGATCCAGGTGTGCTCTCGCCTGTTCAACCGACGCGATCCCCCACGCCGACCCCCGTGCCATCGGGGGTCAGCCCGTGAGGCTGAGTGCCAATTCTCTACGTCCAGAACGACGGTCAGCTGACGGTCAGACGATCTTGACGGTCAGCACGGCAGGTTAGAAAGCTGCGCCTGACCTGGGATTTCGTGGAGCCCCCTTACGGAATCGAACCGTAGACCTTCTCCTTACCATGGGCCACCAGCCGGTTCCTGTACCGGCCATATAGCTCCTGAACAGGCCTAACGCTCGCTCCCGCTAGCAGTCGCCAGCAGCCACAGCCCCCCGCTGGCCCCGTTGTGCCCCCCAATTTGCCCCCGGGAGCGCCCCCGCTGGCCAGGGGACTGAATTGATTGTGCTGGCTGCCTGGACAGCAGCACTTACAGCCGGAACGCTGTCAGCCAGACACACATATTGGGGCAGAAGCTCCTATCAAGGGCCGGTCCCGGTCCTCCGAGGTTGAGGAAACGATCAAGGCCGCCGACTTGCAGCCGGGGAAACGCAAGCCAGTATCAGGCTGGCTTGCCGAAGCTGCCACTGGTAAAAGCATGTGCGGCGGCCTGAACGCGGCCGCGCGTAACTCGCCGATCGGGTTAGCGTGCTTGAAGCCGTGGCCACTAGCCTTCGGCGCCGGGTAAACCAGCGGGCACCTACCGGCCCGCCCAGAGGCTGTGGCTGCGGCCCAGCGTCCTTCCCGCATGTGCCCTCTCTTCTGCTGGATAGGCTGAGAGCTGGCGATGAGGCTCGCCATTAACCGCACCGCCTGGTGCTGATGGCCTCTGCGGACGAACACGCACGCGGAGGTTGCGGTGGACATCGAGGTCGTCATCGAGATCCCACAGGGGTCGCGGAACAAGTATGAGCTGGATCACTCTAGCGGCCGGATCCGGCTAGACCGGATGCTGTTCACCTCGACGAGGTATCCGGCCGACTACGGGTTCGTCACCGGCACTCTGGCTGAGGACGGCGACCCGCTGGACGTGCTGGTCCTTCTCAGCGAGCCCACGTTCCCCGGCTGCGAGGTCACTGCTCGGCCGGTGGGTGTGTTCTGGATGCTGGACGAGCACGGTCCGGATGCGAAGATCCTGGCCATACCGGCGCACGACCCGCGCTATTTGGAGGTGCAGGACCTGGGTGACGTGCCGGAACACGTTCTCGCGGAGATCAGTCACTTCTTCGACGTCTACAAGGAACTTGAGCCAGGCAAGGCAACCGACGTACGGGGCTGGCAGGGCCGGAAGGCCGCCGAGGAAGAGATCGGCGCCGCGACTGCCAGGTGCCAGAGGCATCCGGTGGCCGGGCGGCGTCCGAGCTAGGCGGCCCGTTGCGCAGTGGTTGCGCTACGTTACGGCCAGTTCGATGTGATTGAGCCCTACTCCGCAGCGCCAGTACAGATCGGTTACGAGCTGGCGGGAGAGCGGGACCGGATCGGGGAAGCGCTGCCAAATGGGCCCCCTGGCCGGCACTTCGGCGATCGTGTGCTCGGCTAGGATTGCCCGCACCAGTTCATCTGCATACAGGGCGTCGATGAGTTGGATTTCATCGGGGACGGATTGGGACGCGATCGCGCCTGTGCGGACGGGTATGCCCAGATCATGGGCGGTGCGCAGGACGATCTTCCGCGATGTGCCGAGCTTGCGCCCGACGTCGGCGGCGGAGAGGCCATGAGCCTGGTAAAGCAGGCGGAGAGTTTCGGCGGGCAGGCTGCGCCGGTCCTCGCGCTGCCAGCTACCCCGGGTGCGTACTCGGATGCCATAACGGCGGAGCCGGCCGCACCCTCCGCTCCGGGATTCCGAGCAGTTCACTGATCTGGGGCGTGCCAAGGCGCTGGTTGACATAGAGCTCGGTCAGCAGCGCGGCCAGGTCGGGCGGATCCGCGCTCGGGGTATGGGGCCGGGACCCGCCAGCGCCGCGGGGCCGGATTGGCACGCCCGCACGGCGCAGCAGGCGGGTGACGCGCTGGCTATCCCAGGCCAGTGAGCTGCCCGACCAGGTAGGTGGAAAGTCCTTCACACAGGTACAGGTGCGCCAGCCTCGCCAGCGGGACCTCGCCCTGAGTGGGCGGGACGGCGAGGGCAGCGGCACTGCACAGGCAATCGCCGTCATCCCGGGGTGTACTGTCAGCGGATACCGGTTTTCCGCGAGCAGGGATGGCAGCCTCGCGGCTGGGCGGCGGCATGCAGTTTCCTACCGTTTGGGTAGGGACCGTTGGCGACGTCCCCAGTCTCGGCGAGCCCCTCCGCCGTACCCGCAAACAAGGTACAGCGAGATGGTGGTCCGCAGCGCCGGGGCGTGGTGGCGCGGTGTTTCTTCTAGTGCAGGTCGGCGCGGGTGCTCGCCGGGCGGCCCATCTGACTGGATTCGCTTGCGTGTTAGCCGGCGGTATCACCTGCCGGATCGGAGCGGACGGCTGGCTGGTGGCCGTCTTTGCCGGGTGCGGTCGGTGGGAGAAAGCCGGATCGGCGCAGATTGCTGTCCACGGCTCCACACAGCCGGTGGTGCTCCCGCGGGCGCCATGGCTGAGGACCAATGCTACTGCGATCAGCACCACAGTTACGGTAGCAGGAGCAGGAACCACAGGAACAACAGCGCGCCCCGGCTGGGATCCAGCCGCTGAGAACTTGGCCGCAGCCACATCGTGCCCGGACCGCGGCTGTGCCCGCTGTGGCCCGGCCGTCGGCTAGCGTGCCGCGAGCCCGCCCAGATCCTTTCGCGAAGCGGCATTCCTCACCGGAAACCAGCCGGGTGAATGTGGCCATTAGCCCGGCCAGCTTGGGGTCAGAATCAGCGAGCTGGTCTTTGATCGAATCCAGAAGGTGCTGTTCTCGGGCGCTGAGGCTCATAGTTGCGGCCGGTGATCAGCTGGCCGTGAGTTCAACCGAGGGAAGCCACCCGTACTACACCAGCACTGACCAATGACGCACGCCGGATCTCGGCCCAGGGACCACTCAAAAACCCAGATAACCATAAAGGCCTCCGCCTGCGCACCATGCGTCTGCTGACGCCAACAGGTAGAGGCCATCAGCCTGGGGTAATTGCCCTAGGTATTACGCGAGCCTCATCGCGTTGCTAGTCAGCATATACCATTCCGGCGGGCGGGGCTGAACGCTGCGGTGCGCCCCGGGTGACGCCAAGGCTGTTGTCACCCAGGGCGTCCGCGCCCTGCGGAACCGGCCGGGGGCTACCGGCGCAGGGAGTTCCTCGGGAGCACTGGCCGACCGAAGGTGGGCGCGATGACGTCGGCGTCGGCGTGGTACCAGGCGAGCACGACGAGGGCGAGTGCGACCCAGCCGCCCGCCCGGGTGACTCCGGTCGTTGAGGCACCGGCGCCGATCGCCAGCAGCACGAGGCTGATGAAGATCGGGGTCAGGACGGCCACTAGGACCATGTCGGTGCGCAGGGATGCGATGACGAAGTAGAACGTGAGCACTCCGGACATGACCACACTGGCGGCACCCGCCGCGTTGAGCAGGTTCGCGTTGTAGATGCCGAGCATGAAAAGGCGTAGTCACGAACGCCGTGACAGCCAGCCCCTGGGTCAGCCAGGCCTGGCCTCGCCGCAGCGGCTAGCGCTGGCCCGACCGCCCCGGTGGGGCCGCTGACCGGCTGGGTGGGCTGTGACATGCGCATCTCCTTGGGTTAACCAGGACGCAGAGATGCTGACAGCAGAGCAGGCAATTCCTGGCCACGTGATATCGGGAAAGGTACCAACGAGTTAATCCCTGGCCACGGCACAACAGGAACCCTGTAGGCAGCACGCACGGCAGCTCCAATCGCAGGAGCCATCAGCCGTGGCAGTTATGGGGCAAGCTCCATCGCCCGGCTAAAGCTTAACTCCTGTGCCCGGATAGTGGTAGTGGGATGTCAGCGGAAAACCCGTCAGGCTGTCTGTTGCCAGTGGCGGAGAAATGGGGACAACGGCGTTAGTTGTCGGTGAGCAGACGCGCATACACGCCGAACTGGCGCAGCTCCGCGCAGACCCGGGCCTGGCGGGCGAACGCGGCGGTGTCCCCGTGCTCCAGCGAGTCCCAGCACAGCCCGTTCGCCATGGCCACGGCGCGCATCGCCGCCGTAGCCAGGCCGCTCAGCGGCCCGCTCTCGACCTGATGCCGCAGCCGGGTCACGTCCCTGGCCGCGGCCCACTGCGGGGTTGCCTCTTGCAATTCCTCCAGGTGCACTGACAGCTCACCGGCGAGGTAGTCCTGGTTCATGACTGGCGTCTCCTTCCCCGTGGGTCCGGCCAGGTAGCGCCCGCCGATGCCATGCCTGCGTGTCGGTCCCGTCACAACGCGCCCAGCAGGTAGGCGAGCAGGATCATCAGGAAGATGTAGAAGAGGTAGAGGCTGACGTCTCCGGACTGCAGCGGCCGGATCACGTCGGCCAGCCACTCCACCGCGCGGATCACCGGCCGGTACAGGTACCGGAGGAACAGCGGGGTCACCTGGGAGTCGTAGTGCACCGGCCCGGAGCGGCCCGCCGGGTCGTCGGACGCGCGGCGCACTGACACCGCCGGCCGGTACAGCGCGTCGAAGGTGACCCGGGTGGGCGCGGAGAAGGTCATCGCGGAGTACTGCATACGCGGCCGGAACACGACCATGCCGCCGTCCCAGACCGGCACGGTGACGCTGTCCGCTCGTGGCCGGCCCGCCAGGTAGATGAGCAGCGGAACGGCCGTCACGGCGACCAGGAACACCGCCAGCCAGGTGGGTGAGAAGGCGGAGAAATCGGTGTGCGCGGGGAGCACGGTCAGGTTTCCCGGCAGCAGCACCGGCCGCAGCGCGACCCCGGTAACGGTGCGCATCGCCCGGCACAGGACCAGCAGCACGACCGGGGCGCCCACGGCCAGCGCCGCGCAGGCGACGGCGAGCAGGGCCGGGCCGGTCACCGGCTGGCCGCGCTCGGTGGCCGCGGCCGCGGGCCGGGTACGCGGCATACCGAGGAACGGGATGCCATACCCGCGCACGAACGCGTAGATGGCCAGCCCGCCGGTCAGACCAAGGGTGGCCGCGGCGGTGACGATCAGGATGCCGAGCAGGTGGCTGCCGGTCCGGAAGCCCTGGAACAGGCCCTGGAAAATCAGCCATTCGCTGACGAACCCGTTCAGCGGTGGCAGAGCGGCGATACCCAGCGTTCCGACCAGGCTGATGACCGCGGTGCGCGGCAACCGGTGGATCAGCCCACCGAGCCGGTCCATGTCCCGGGTCCCCGTGGTGTGCTCGATCACGCCAGCCTCGAGGAACAGCAGCGTTTTGTATGTGCCGTGGTTGGCGACGTGGTAGAGGCCGGCCAGCAGCAGGAACGCCGCCAGGGCCGGCTGGTGGTAGGCCCCGAAGATCAGGGCAGCGCCGAGCGCGGTGACGATGATGCCGATGTTCTCGATGGTGGAGTAGGCCAGGAAGCGTTTGAGGTCCCGCTCGTTCATCGCGTAGAGGATGCCGATGGCGGCGGTGAGCGCCCCGGCCGCCATGGTGATCAGCCCGGTCCAGGCCGGCTGGGCGGGCAGCAGGCGGAACGAGAACAGGACCATGCCGTACACGCCCAGCTTGGTGATCAGGCCGGACAGGAACGCGGAGCCGTCGGCGGGCGCGACCGGATGGGCCTCCGGCAGCCACACGTGCAGCGGGACGAGCCCGGCTTTGAACCCGAATCCGGCCAGAGCGAGCAGGTATGCGGTGTCCCGCCAGGCCGGGCTGACCAGGTGCATCCGGGCGACGATCACACTCAGCTCCATCGTGTGTGTTTTCGTGGCCAGGATGACGAACGCCGCGATGATCAGTACGAATCCGGTTTCGGACAGGGCCAGGAACCAGAACGCCCCGGCGGCCACCGCCTCCCGACGCGGATGGCGCAGGATGAGCAGGTAGCACAGCAGCGCCATGGATTCCCAGGCGACCAGGAACGTGACCACTCCCCCGGCTGCGAGCACGGCCACTGACGCGACCAGCGCGAGGTTGTACACCGCCAGGTACAGCGCCGTGCCGGGGCCTGGCTCGTGGTACCGCGGGACATAGAGGGCGATCGCGACCGCGACCAGGCCGAGCAGCGCCGCGAACACCCCGGCCAGGCTGGTCGCCTGCAGTTGCAGTGAGCCGGCCACCTCGGCGGGGCCGATGGTGATGACCCGGCCGTTGCCCCACACCAGTGCCGACACTCCCCCAGCAATGGCGGCTGCACCGCCGAGCGCGGACAGCGCGCAGCACAACCGAAGAGCACCTGGCCGGCCGCCCCCGGCCAGCGCGGCCAGCACTGCGAGCCCCCACCCGGCCGCGGCCACCGCCAGCCAGCCTAGCGCGGTCAACTGTCTGCCCCGTCGGCCGTGAACGAGAGACCGGATACCTTCTCGGCCAGCCGGTCCACCGCTACCAGCAGCCCCTGGAGCAGGGCCAGCGGGCTGGGCGGGCAGCCGGGAATCCACACATCGACCGGCAGGATCTCGCCCACCGTGCCGTGCACGAAGGCGTCCGCAGGGTACACCCCGCCCAGGGCGCAGGCCCCGGTAGCCACCACGAGCTTGGGCCCCGGCATCGCCTCGTACGTTTTCCGGGCGGCCACGTCGAACGCCCGGATCATCGGCCCGGTCACCATCAGCAGGTCGGCGTGTCGCGGCGCGGGCGTCAAGAAGAAGCCGAGCCGGTGCAGGTCATAATGCGGCGCGCTGAGCAGCCGGATTTCCTGCTCGCACACCGCGCACGATCCGGTGTCCAGGGTGCGGATGTGCAGGCTGCGCCCGAACTGGCTGGCCACCCGCTGCCGCAGCCGCTCGGCCAGGGCCGCCTCCCCGTCCGCCGCGGCGCTCACTGGCCGGCCTCCAGCACCAGCCCAATTTTCTTAACGAATGCAGCCTGGCTGGTGCCGGCCAGCTCGAACTCGCCGCTCGGAGTGACCGCCAGGGGCGCCACTTCCTGGCACCGGCCGCACGCGGTGCACCGGCTCACGTCGAAGACCAGCACATCTCCGTCGCGGTGCAGCGCCTGGCTCGGGCCCGCCGCGACGAGCTCGCCGGCCAGCTGGCGATCGATCATCCCGGTGCGGAACGCGGGCGGTGTGGGCAGGCAAGCGGCGGAGGGATCCGGGCGTGCCGGGTAATGGGTGGTGACGATCCCGCGGCGCAGGCCCCGGGCGAACCACAACGGCATGACTGCCTCCTCTCAGCGCGCGGTCCCGGCCACCGTGAGCCAGAAGCTGGCCTCGATAATGGGGATGTCGGTGAACACGTTCTGCGAGCGGGCCGCGTCGTCGAAACCACGCCAGTTCCGCACCGATGCCGGGCGCAGCCGGGCCCGGGTGATCCGGCCGTCGGCGTCCAGGCTGACCCAGGCCAGCGCCTCGCCGCGGGGTGATTCGGCCCAGCCCAGCCCGGACCCGCCGCCGGTGGGCAGCGCCGTCGCGCCGTCGCCCGGGCCAGCGTCCAGCAGGTCGCCGATGAGCCGGACCGAATCGGCCGCCTCGTCCAGCATGACCCGGAACCGGGCCAGGACATCGCCGGCGTCACGCACGGCGAGCGCGGGCGGGTGCACGGAGTAAGGGGCGGTGGGCTGGTCCAGGCGGCTGTCGATGGGCACCCCGGCGGCCCGGGCAACCGGCCCGACCAGGCCGAGGCGGCGAGCCTGCTCGGTGGTGACGATGCCGGTGGCCTCCAGCCGGTCCATGAACGAGTTGGTACCAAGCAGAGCGTCGGCGGCCCGGCGCAGCTCACCGTAGGCGCCCGGAAGTCCGTCCCGCAGCGCGGCCTGGTCGGGGGCGCGCCGCACCCCGCCCGCATCGAGCACACCGAACAGATAGCGGTGGCCGAACGTAGCCGCGTTGACCCGCAGCAGCCGTTCCAGCGCGATCTCGGCAGCGGCCTGGCCGACGGACAGGCCGGTGGACTGGCATAGCGCCGCCATCGCGGCCGCGTGGTTGTACAGCCGTTCCAGCTCCAGCGCGATACCCCGGGTCAGCAGCGCACCGGGCGGCGGCTCGGCGCCGAGTGCGGACTCCACCGCGGCCGCGAGCGCCCAGGTGACCGCGGTGGCGCTCAGCCCTTCGGTGCGCTCGGCCAGGAACATCGCCTCGGCGGGCCGGCGACCACGTAGCCGCCACTCCAGGCCGCGGTGCTTGTGCCAGGTGAACAGGTACAGGTCGACGATCTCCTCGCCGCTGGTCACCAGGCCGTAGTACAGCGACTCCACACCGACCTGGCGGACCGGGCCGAACGGGAACTCGAACGCCTGCCCGCCGACGGTGTGCGGCGCGTGCGCCTCCGCCGGGGCCTCCGGCGGCTGATGCCCGAGCCGCGGGAAGTCCTTCCCGGCGTGCGGGGGAAGGGCTACCCGGTTCAGCGGCTTGCCGCTGGCGGGCCGCACCCCAAACTGCTCATAGATCTCGCATTCCTCGGTGAACGCGGCGGGCGCGATGTCAGACAGTGGCGGGTATTCCGGGGAATCCAGCGGCGTTTCGGTGATCAGGTACTGGCGTTCGGTATCAAAGCCCCAGATCAGGCGGAGGGTGACCTGGTCGCCGTCCGCCGCGAACAGGTCGGCGAGCCGGGCCCCGCCCGCGGCCAGATGGTGCGCCGCCGTCTCGAGCTGGGCGGCGGGCACGGCCACGGTTTCCGCGCCGCCGCGGTCCCGCAGCGTTGTGCCGTTGATCGCAGTGAGCAGGCTGGCCGCCGGGCCCGGCCGGGGCTGCAGCGTGGTCACGAGATCACCGCCACCGAATGCAGGATCACGGTGTTCAGGCCTGCCGGGATCCACAGGCCGAGGACGAGCAGCGCGGCCAGGCCGAGGACGAGTGGCGCGGCCGTGGCCAGCCGGGCCGCCCGCGGCCGGTAGGGATCGGGGACGGCGGCGGGCGGTGGCCCGGTCACCATGCCCGTGGTGGTACGGGCGAACGCGATGAATGCCACCGCGAGCAGGGCCAGCAACAGCAGCGGGAGCGCCGGGCTGGCGTGCGCGAACCCGGCCCGGATGATGGTCAGCTCAGACAGGAACAGCCCGAACGGCGGCGAGCCGAGCACGGCCATGGAGCCGAACAGCATCGCCCCGCCGGTGACCGGCACGGCGGTGAGCAGGCCGCGCACGCCGGCCGCCTCACGGGTGCCGTAGCGCAGCGCGACGTCCCCGCTGCCCAGGAACAGGACAGACTTGGCCACCGCGTGGTTGATCGTGTGCAGCAGCGCACCGTACAGGCCGAGCACGCCGCCGAACCCGAGCGCGACCGCGATGATGCCCATGTGCTCGACCGAGGAGTAGGCGAACAGCCGCTTGAAGTTGCCCCGGCGCACCATGAACAGAACGCCGATCACCACCGAGGCGAACCCGAACGCGAGCAGCACGGTGCGCGGGAACGTGGGGCCGAGCCGGGCCTGGGTGATGGCCAGGAACCGGATGATCGCGTACATGCCGGTGTTGAGCAGGGCCGCCGAGAGCATCGCGCTGGCCGGGCTGGGCGCCTCGGCGTGCGCGTCGGGCAGCCAGGTGTGCATCGGGGCCAGCCCGACCTTGGTGCCGTAGCCCACTACGGCGAGCAGGAACGCCAGCCGCAGCGGCGCGGGCGCCAGCGCGGCCGCGTGGGTGAACAGGTAGGGCCAGGTCAGCCGCTGGCTGGAGGTGAGGTGCAGGGTGCTGGCCGCGTAGAACAGGTACAGCGTGCCTGCCAGTGCGATCGTGACGCCGAGCGAGCTGATGATGACGTATTTCCAGGCCGCCTCGAGCGAGCGGGCCTTGCCTTCCAGGCCGACCAGTGCGGCGCTGGCCAGCGTGCTCGCCTCGATCAGCACGAAGAGCAGGCCGAGGTTGCCGGTCTCCAGCGACGCCAGCATCAGGGCGGCGAACAGGCCGAAGAACACGAAGTACAGCCGGACCTGGAAGCGGCTGAACGTGCCCGCGTCCTCCTCCGCTGACACGTACGCGATCGAGCCCACTGCGGCCAGCAGCGTCACGCCGCTGACGGTGAGCAGGAAGAACCCGCTGAGCGTGTCGACGTACAGGAAGCCGCCTCCCGCCTGCAGCGGCGCCCGGTGCACCAGGAGGGCGAGCAGCGCGATCGCCGCGGCCAGCGACACCGCCGCCCCGGCCGCGCCGAGGATGCCCGCGAGCCGGGCCCGGGCCCCAGCCAGCACGGCCACCAGGCCGGCCAGCGGGCCGGCCACCACGAGGACCGCCAGCGCGATCATCCGTGTAGTCCTCTCAGCTCACCGGCGCTGGCCTGCGCCAGGTGGCGGGTCAGGCCCGAGGTGAACACCAGCATGATCAGCACGCCGGCCGCCAGGTCCAGGAAGATGCCCGCTTCGACGATGAACGGGAACGTCGCCACCAGGGTGATCGCGCCGAGGAACACGCCGTTCTCCACGATGAGCCAGCCGATCAGCTGGGCCACGGTGTGCCGGCGGACCACCATGGCCAGCGCCCCGAGCAGGATCACCGCCGTGGACAGCGGTACCACCGCGGCCGCGACCAGGCCGTGCGGCAGCAACTGCGGGCGGGTGACCAGGTAGGCGAATGCGGTGAGCGCGCCGCCGACGATCAGCGAGGTGGACAGGCCGGTGGACAGGGCGGTGTCCCGGTTCAGCGCCAGACGGCGCACCAGCAGCCGCCGGGTGACCAGCGGGATCCCGATCCCCTTGATGGCCAGGGTGGCCACGACGAGGATCCACAGCTCGATGCTGTGGAAGGTCCACGCGGCGACCGCCGCGGCGAACGAGAGCACCACCGACTGGGCACCGTAGTACGCGACGTAGCGGTTGAACAGCTTGGACGCGAGACAGGCGAACGCCAGCAGCAGGATCAGCACACCGGACAGGTCGAGCAGCACGCCCGCCGGGCTGGTCGCCGCGAGACTTTCCATGCCTCACGCTCCGATCACGTACGAGGTGGCGATGCCGACGAGGGCGAGCAGGAACGACGCGCCGAGGAACTCGGCGATGCGGAAGAACCGCAGCTTGGCGAACGAGGTGTCGATCACGATGATGGCCAGGCCACACAGCGCGAGCTTGCCAGCCAGGATCGGGATGGCCAGCAGCGCACTGGGCAGGTCGGTGGCCGTGCCCAGCCCCCAGGGCAGCACGAAGACGTTCATGAGGATCGACGACAGCAGGAACAGCTTCATCCAGCTGCCCCACTTGACCAGGGCGTACTCCCGGCCGGAATACTCCAGGACGCGGCTTTCCTCGATCATCGAGATCTCGGTGGAGCCGCCCGGGTTATCGATCGGGATCCGCCCGTTCTCCACCAGGACGATCATGAAGAACGCGACCAGGCCGAGCAGGTGGGTGGGCAGCACCAGGACGTACGGCGAGCTCGCGATGGCGTGGTTCATCAGGTACGGGTTGTCGGACGCGGAGACCGCGCCGACGGTGAAGAACACCAGGATCAGCGCGGGCTCGGCCATGCTGCCGATCCAGCTCGCCCGGCTCGCGCCGAGGCCGCCGTACGGGCTGGCCGTGTCCAGCCCGGCCAGTGAGATCACGAAGCTGGCCAGCGCCAGCACGAACGCGCCGCCGATCAGGTCGGCCAGGAAGGCCAGCGGAAGCGGCGTGTCCGTGATCACCGGGACGATCACGGACACGGTCAAGTAGCAGCCGAAGGCTACGAAAGGCGCACCGCGGAACACCCACGACGCCTGGTCGCTGACCGCGCTGCCCTTGCGCAGCAGCTTGGCCAGGTCCCGGTAGGGCTGCAGCACGCTCGGGCCGCGCCGGGAAGTGACCATCGCTTCCGCCCGCGTGATCACCCCCGCGTACAGCGGGGCAGCCAGCAGGACGACCAGGCTCTGCAGAACCTGAATGAGGAAGGACACCACCAGCCTCCACCTGACATCCCGACGTGCGTCACGCCTGTGCAGGTAGAGGCCATCAGCCGGGTTACTGCTGGATCCGGCGGTACGCGAGCCTCATCGCGTAAACCCGGATCTACGGTACACCGGTCAGCGTCCGCTGACCAAGAGCACCGGGACCTCGCTGGCCTTCACCGCCGCCTCCGCGACCCGACCGAGCCGCGGGTGCAGCACCCCGCCATCGCCGTGCCGACCCAGGACAAGCAGGTCGAACCCGTGCTCGGTGGCGTAACCGCACAGCGAGCTGGCCACTTGACGGCCCGCCGCGGTGTGCAGGTCGATGCGGGACCGCGAGGTGGCCTGGAGGGCGGCCCGGGCCCGCGCGAAGTCCTGCCGCACCCGTTGCGCGTCCGCGTCGCTCTCTGCGCCTTCGACATGCGTGCACTCGGGCAGCACGGTGAGCGCCACCACGTGCCCGGCACCTCCGCTGACTAGGGCTGCCGCTGTGGTCAGCGCGGCCACCGAGTCCGGCGAGCCGTCCCACGCCACAAGCACCCTGCGGAACGGACCGCCGGGCGTCCCGGCCTGGCCCTGGCCGTTATACGAGGCAGGAATCATCGCGGCCCTCCTCTGAGCCAGGAACTGTTCTCGTGCCGCATTGTGATCCGCCCCGCACTCCGCGGCAAGGGCCGTCCCGGTATTGGAGTTGCGCTCAGGTTCTCCCGGCCGGTGAGATAGCGGGTCTTCGCCAAGCATGGCGGCGAGCCGGGCCAGAGTCCGGCAGTGGGTCACCCACTGCCTGCGGGCGGCGTCGCGCAACCCAGCGGGGGGATGTTCGATCTCGGTTCCGCGAGCAGGGCTCAGCTAACGCCAGCAGGGCGTTGGTCAGCATGCTCTTGCCCCGCGTCGCTTCGCCGACGGCCGCGACCCGCAGCCGGTTAGCATCCAGCCTGTCCCGCAGCATGGCCAGCCGTTCCCGGTCCTGCTCGGTCCCCAGCCTAGCCAGCTCGGCGAGTGCCGCGGCCAGGGAGTAGCCGGTGCGGGCACCTGCGCTGCTCGCGGCTTGCGTTCCGCCCTCACCGGGCCGGGCCGCCGCAGAACACACCGCCGTCCAGGAAGGCCGCGGCCCGGCGCCACGCGGTCATTTCCCGGCCGCGGGTTTCCTGACGGTTCGCCCATGTGCTCTTGCGGAATGCCTCGCTGAGCTCGGCGATCAGCCGGTCCGCGCGTGCGGCCGCGCCATGCGCCGCCACCCGCCCGGCCGACGGATCAGCCGCCCGCAGGGCGAGGACATGCCGAGCGCACAGTGGCGCCGAGAGGCCCGGATCGGGACGCGATGCGCGCAGCGGCCCGCGCAGCTCGCCGAGGACCTGCCGGGCCGCAGTCTGGCTGCGCAGGCAGACCGCGCACGGCACCGGATGCGCCGTACGCCTGCGCCAGCTGGCCCAGGCGGTCGGCGGGGACAGGACGGCGGACAGGCAGCCGACTTGCCAGGCCAGCAGCGGCTGCATGCATTCGCGCCCGGCCAGCACGACCAGGTCGCTCAGATGCCCGGCGCACAGCAGCCTGCGGCGATCTGGCTGGCCCCGGCTACCAGGCTGGCCCAGGCCCGCCAGGTCGCGGCGTTCGGCGTGTGCCGCGGCCAGGCACGCCGCGCAGCCGTCAGCCCCGGCCCGCGCCCGGTCCGGGAGCGCGTTACGCAGCCAGACCCGGGCGGCTGCGTCGTGATCTATCCCGGCCAGCCAGTCAGGGCCAGGTGGCGGCGAGGCCATCAGCGCAGCCGTCGCCGTCTCGGCCAGCCAGGCCGGGAGCCGGCGCCGGGCCCGTACGGCGGCGGTGCGCAGGTGCGGGATGCATAGGCCGCCGAGTTCCCGGTAGCGCTTGCGGACCGAGCTGTCGGACAGCTCGTCGAGCACTGTCTCCAGCGCCCGCATTGCCGCGGCGTTGTCATGCTCGCATGCGGGGCATCCGGCAAGCCGGCCCACCCGGCCGGTGAGCTGGTCGCGCGCCGCCTGCACGACGTACCGGTTGACGGCCGTGAGCCTGGGCCCCGCCCCTGGCTGGCTCAGCAGCCCGCGGGTATGCCGCGGGCACATACCCAGCGATGCGCACAGCCGCGTGATGGCCGTGGCCTGCGCGTGCCCCTCGAGCGCGAACCAGGAGAAATACCGGTCGCTGGCCTCGTCGGCGTACCGGCACGCCGGGCAGCCCGGCCCCGTTAGCAGGTCCGTTGCGCTGTAGAGGGTCAGCACTGATGGGCCGCGCGGGATCGGGGTGGCGGCCGGCATGTCAGCGCTCTCCCCGGGTCATCAGGATCCGATCCTGGTCAGATCGGGCGAGAGCAGTTCCAGCAGCCGCGAGCACGGCCAGCTGGACCACCGGCGCTCCGTTTCCGCGGTGGTTTCCTCCATGCTCGCCGGCCGGTCATCGGGCTGGCCGCGCCAGCGCGGGCAACTGTCGTAGAGCGGGCATTCGCTGCTGCGTGGCCGGCCGTGCGGCGCGCACGCGGGCCTGCCGCCGGACCGGAACGTGCGCAACGCACGCCACAGCAGGAGGACTTCGTCTTCGCTCACCTGGGACATGAGACCGCCCTCATCCTCGGGGTACCGGATGCAGGGACCGTCAGCGGCGTCTGCCGCGGTCTGGGCGAGCCCCTTCGCCAGGCAGCAAGTCTGGCCAGTCCGTCCGCGTGCCGTCAAGGATCACCCCCGGCCGGTGTCGCGGCCTGGCGGCACCTGCTGGTCTCAGCTGGCCCCGGGTTGGCTCTGGCTCGCGGCCGCGGTTTGCCGCTGCCCGCCGCGGACGGCCACAATGGGAGTGGCGATGAGGCTCGCCATAACTGCGTGACCGCCGCTGATGGCCTCTACGTGCTGGTTGGGCCCGGGTGAGCAGCGGAGGTGCGCATGACTGGTGTCGTGGTTCTCGATGTTGCTGATGACATCTCGGCCCGGCTCGGCGAGCCGACGGTCACGGCGCTGAGCAGGCGATTTGGCCCCAAAGGCCGATGCCTCGCCTGCCGGGCGCCGTTCGGTGCTGTGCCGCTCAGCGTCCGGGCTTACCACGGGCTGGATGGCGTCACCACGCTGGTGGCTTATCACGCCGACTGCGCCGCCTCGGCGTGGCTGGCAATCGGGCCGGGCATCCTGCCCCGGCAGGACACCTGGGCGGCCGCAGTGACCAGTACCCAGGCGCGGATGGCCGTACCGCGGGCACGACACCAGCTGCGCGGGCCCGGACTCCAGGACCAGGTCATGCCGGTCATGCTGGTCCACCCCAGCCTGGACCGGGCCCGGGCCCGCCAGGTCGGTCCCGGTGAGGCGGTTAGCGCCGACGTGGAGGAATACAGCGCGCTCGGATTCGCTGATCCCGGCACGGCCCTGGCCGCCTGCCTGCTGCGGCCTGCCGGGCGGGCCCGCATCCAGGCGGCGGGCGAGGACGGCCGGCTGGAGGTGACCGTGGCCGGGCGGACCTGGTCGGCCCCAATCTCCCAGCCGTACGCGACACTAGCCACGGGCCGTGGCGGTATCGTCGTGGGGGTCACCTCCGAGAGCGATCCTGGCCAGCTGGCCGCCGACCCGGCGCGGCTCGAGTACGTTATCGCGATCGGCGGCGTTCTCCTGGGCTGGGCACCGCTGCCCCGCTGACACTACCCGCCCGGTCGGCAGCGGTGTGGATCCGGACCGGCATCGGGCAGTAGCTGGACGCCCGGCTGGACATCGGGCACTACGGCACTTTCGGAGGCCTGCCCTTAGGCCGGGACGGCGCAGTCCGGTGCGATATTATTGTTTTGGGCGGAGGGGCTCGTCACGAATGCCACAAGTGCCAACGGTCCCTGCTGAGCAGGGACGGCGCGCATGGCATGAATCAGACTCTGATTTTTAATCACGCCCCGGAATTCACGCGACGGCAGGGCCCGCTTGACGAAGCCACCCTGACGTCCTTCTGGCGCCAGGATCAGCGCCGTAAGGGCCGAGGAGAACAATCCAGCGCGGACTGATGCTGCTCCGGACCAGTTTCGTCGGCCACAGGCACAGCAAACAGAGCGACTGGCCCTCTCACCCCCAGCACAGGCCGTCCCGTCATGGGAAGGAGCCGGATTATGACCGAAGGCTCCGCTCAGAAACCATCGCCGCGCCCGCGAGCCCTCGCTACGGCCGCGGACATCATGCAGCCGACGCTTACGACAGTGGAACCGAACGACCATGTCGCCGCCGCCGCTTATCTTATGCATCAGGCAGGAGCAACAGCTCTGGTCGTCGTGGACGACCAGAAGGCCAAACAGCCAATAGGGCTGATTACGGAGGCCGATATCGTCCAGCCGGTCGCAGCCGACAGGGAGCTGCATGACCTCAAGATCCGCGCATTGATGACCACGTCCCTGGTCGTCATAACTCCCGACACGAGTCTTCGTGAAGCCGCCGAAGCCATGGTCGCTAGGCATTTCCGGCACCTGCCTGTTGTCTCAGGTTCCCGCCTGGTTGACATGGCCGGGATCAGCGAAATCTGCGAGGCGATGCTCGGCATCCCCAGCGATGATCCCTCGACTACAGACCGGAAGCATGTGAATGAATATCCGCCGGTTGTTGCTCGACGTCGATAAGGCGGTGGAGTATCCGTCGGTGCTGGAGATCGCGGAAGTGATCGGGCACATTATGGGAGTGAAGGCGTGAACATCGCAGTGAATGACATCGACGCGGAAACTGTTGGGATGGAAATCACCATCGAGGGCAAAAAAAATCGACTTCCCAGCGCTGGAGGAGGCGATTACCAGGGTGGGGGCCGCTCTGCACAGTATCGATGAGGTTGTGGCCGGCGACCGCATGGTCGAGCATATGCCCCGCTCGCGTTGACTCGCTGGCCGTCACTGACCACGCCCTAATCCTGGCCACAGGGGTCGTTCTCAATGGGGAACCGGTATCAGCGTCCGTCTTGCGCTGAAGGTGAGATGCGTAGCGTTCGTGACCGCTGTGGTAACCATGTTCATCGCCGAGTATGCGGAGTTGCGCGCCCGCTTGACGCGAGCTACGCACCAATTGAGCCTTTCTGGCCGCGGGCGGCTGGCTGTCATGAGCCTCGGCCGGAAGGTGTGGTGGGACGCGGTTGAGGCGGGTCTCGTGGCCAGCCTGTCGAGCTTTGCTGGTGCCACCCTGCCGCTGCTGATCGCAGGCGTCCTGCCTGGTGCTCCGTGGATCGGCTTGGTTGTCGGCCTGATTCTCCTGGGGCCGCGCTGGCTAGCCGTGTCCAGGGCAGCCGCCGGCGCTGGGTATCCGGGTTCGTCCTGGCTGGGGTCGTGGTGGCCGCTATCGGGGCGCAGTTGAACATCGCCTGAACTGGTCCGGCTGGCCGCCGCCCCGGGGCCCCCGGTGCGGGAAGGCAGCGGTTCATCCTGTTCCCGGCATGCCCGGTGACGTGGCGGCGGTCTCACCTGCCCGCCCGGCCCGGCTGGATGCCTTCTCCGCGGTCAGGGCATGCCGTACTGGAGGGTGGGTGCGGCGGCGGCGATCTCCAGCAGCCGGTTGTACTTGGCGACCCGTTCGCCACGGGCGGGGGCGCCGGACTTGAGGTGGCCGCAGCCGGTGCCGACGGCCAGGTCGGCGATGAAGGTGTCCTCGGTTTCCCCGGAGCGGTGCGAGACGAACTGCCGGTACCCGGCCTGGCGGCAGATGGCCATCGCCTCCAGGGTTTCTGTGACGGTGCCGATCTGGTTGAGCTTGATCAGTGACGCGTTGCCGATCCCGCGGGCGATGGCCCGGGTGATGATGGCCGGGTTGGTGCAGAAGTTATCGTCGCCGACCAGTTCGGTGCTGGCGCCGAGGCGGGCGGTCAGCGCGATCCACCCATCGTCGTCGTCTTCGCCGAGGCCGTCTTCGATCAGGTGCACGGGGAACCGCCCGGTGATGGCGGCGTACCGGTCGATCATCTCGGCGGAGGTGAGCAGGTCCCCGGCGACCTTGTACCGGCCGTCGGGCTGGCGGAACTCCGAGGATGCCGGGTCCAGGGCGATGGACACGCCCTCGGCGCCGGTCTTGTACCCGGCGTCGCCGATGGCCTGCACCAGCAGGCTGAGCACATCTTCGGGCTGGGTGATCTCGGGCGCGAACCCGCCCTCGTCGCCCAGCCCGGTCGATAGCTTGCGGGTGGTCAGCTCGCTGCGCAGCGCGGCGTAGACCTCGGCGCCGGCCCGGACCGCCTCGGCCATCGAGGGGGCGCCGAGCGGGGCGATCATGAATTCCTGGAAGTCCAGCTCGTTGGGGGCGTGCACGCCGCCGTTGAGCACGTTGAAGTGCGGCACCGGCAGGGACGCGGTCACGCCGTCCGGGGTCAGCCACCGCCACAGCGGGACGCCAGCCGAAGCGGCCAGGGCGCGGGCCAGCGCCATCGACACCCCGACGGTGGCGTTCGCGCCCAGCCTGCCCTTGTTCGCCGTACCGTCCAGGTCGATCATCGCCTGGTCGGCGTCGGCCAGCGTGGCCCAGGACCGGCCCCGCAGCAGCTCGGCGAGCTCGGTGTTCACGGCCGCTACTGCTCCCAGCACACCTCGGCCCGCATAGCGGGCCGGGTCACCGTCACGGCGCTCGACCGCTTCCCGTGACCCGGTGGACGCGCCGGACGGGACCCGGGCCGTAGCGGCGGTCCCATCGGCCAGCCGGACGGTGACCGCCAGCGTGGGCCGCCCGCGCGAGTCCAGGATCTCCAGCGCGGACAGATCGGCGACAGCGAAATCCATCATGTGCTCCTCCCGTCGGGCCGCAGCCACCAGGCTGCGGCGCCGTCTCAGTGCTGATTGTCTGACCCGGCGCCGGCCCGGCGGCAGGGTATTCCGGCCTGTTTACCGGCCCTGCCTGATCCCGGAGCCGGTGCCTTGCCCGGGTGCCAGTCCGTCGTCTTGATCTGCCAGGCGATGACCGGCCGAGGGGGCGCGGTCTCCCGCTCAATCGCGGCGCCGACCGGGCCGCCGGGAACCCGCGGCGCAGCCAAGCCGCTGCTTGAGACCTCCGCACTTGGCGGTATAACCCAGCACGAACCCGGAAAGCTGGATGACGGCCTGGCCGTGCACGCTCGCCCCCGCCGCACGGCCGCGGGGGACCTCGCCTGCCCACCCGGCCGCCCGGTGCCAGGCCCCGTGCAGTGCGCGAGCCAGGCATGGGTAACGCCGTCGGCCAGCAGCCTGCGCCCGGTCAATGCCCGCCTCCCAGACACTGTGATCGTCATCTGCGAGAGGCCATTAGCCTGGCGGCAGTTCTGGGGCGGGCTCGCTCCAGCCGGGGCCTCATCCGGCTCTGTCTGATCCTAGCCGTGCGGCGCGATGCCGGCCCCCGGGGTTGAAGCGAGCAGCCGTAGAATGACTGTGGCGAGGCTGCTCCCCGCCCGGCGGTGGATCCCGCCGCGCCCGCGTGCCGGAGTCCTGTGCGGGCTTGCCGGATGGCCGATGGGTCCTGCTCTCTCGGTATTGGAGGGAGGACACATGACCGCATCGGTGTCACGGCTCGCCGGGCAGCCCACTCGGCTGGGGCGGCTGTGCTGGCTTCCGGCCGGCGGGTACGGGGACGGGCTGGATGACCAGGCGTGGGCGCCGGTCCTGCGGGTCAGCGAGCAGGTCCTCCCGCAGGCGCTGGAGGGACTGCGAGCCGCCGGGGCTTCCGCCTACGCCGCCTGGGTGCGACCGCCGCTACATGGGCCACAGGACCACGTGAGGAAGCCGGGCAGCTACCAGCTGTGCGCTGGAGCCAGCGCGTATAGCCGGGCAGGGGCGACCCTGCTGGCGGTGACGCCGCGGCTGGCGCGGGAGGCGGCCCGGCGTCGTGACGGCGCATGGCGGTGACGGCCGCCCGGCGGATACCCGGTGCCGCCGCGGCGTTCGCCGCCGTATGGATGCTTGCGTCTGCGGTGGGTGATGGCTGGGCGGCCGATGCCGACCGGGTGCTGTTCGAGCATGTCCGTGGGCGGCGGGGCCGGACGGGGACCGTGATCGCCCGCGTGGTCAGTGCGCTGGCTGAGCCGGCCGTGGTGTACCCGGTGCTCGCGATCGTAGGCGCTAGCGCAGCTCGGCGGGCCGGGTGGCGGCATGGCTGGGAGCCGTGCCTGGTGGTGGCGAGCGGCGCGGTAACCAGGCGGCGGATGTCACAGGTGATCGCCCGGCCGCGTCCGCCCAGGCAGGCGTGGCTGGCTGAGCCGGAGGGGTTCAGTCTGCCGTCCAGGCACACCACCATCGCCGCGCTGGCCGCCGGAGCGTGCGTGAGGGCCGCTGGGGTCCGCAGCGTTCCGGCGCGGGCCGCGCCGCTGCTGGCCGCCGCGGGGGTTGGCGCCAGCCGTGTCTACCTGGGCGTGCACTGGCCCGCGGACGTGATCGCCGGCTGGCTGTTCGCTGAGGGGTGGCTGCGCCTGACCGTCCCGCGCTGACTGTCCGTCTCTTGGCTCGCTGGGGGCACCGGCCAATGACCGCGCCGCCAGGTGGCGGGCGGCAGGTTACCAAGGCTGCACCGCCACATGCGGCGGCGAAAAGGAAGGGATGCTCATGGATACGCCCGCAGACATCGACGTGCGCTGCTCGGCCATCGTGTTCCGCGGCAATGCCGTGCTGCTGGTCCACCGTGCCGGGGCTGGCGACTGGGTGCTGCCCGGGGGCACGCCCCGTCCAGGGGAGAGCATGGCCGCGTGCGCTCGCCGGGAGACCCTGGAGGAGGCTGGGCTGGCCATCGACCCGGCCCGGGTCGCGTTCATCGCGGAAACCCTGGCGCCAGGGTCGGCACGGCGAGCCGTGGACCTGGTGTTCCTGGCCGCGCCCGACGTGCGCGGGGATCCGTTGCCCTCCGAGCCGGGGCTGGAGGCCCGGTTCGTCCCGCTCACGGCGCTGCCGCGCCTGGATGTCCGCCCGCCGCTGGCCGGGCACCTGCGTGCCCTGCATGCCCGTGGCAGCGAGCCCACGGCAGCCTACCTGGGTAATCTGTGGCGCCCGCAGCGCCATGACGGCACAGGCGCGGCACGGCTGGAGGCAGCTGGGGAGCCGGCTGGCGGCGGTTTGCCGTAGGGCCGGTCTCCTGCGGGGCCGGCAGCCGGTCGGCCACGACCATCGGCGGCCGGGGATGAAAGCGGAGCGCGGGCGGGCCCTGAGGCATGGATCCGCCCGCGCTGTTCCGCCGGTGGCCTACTTGAGCAGCGCAGGGCCGACGGGGAGGACCTTGCGGCCGAAGGTGAACTCGATGATGTCGCTGGCCGCGTAGTACCAGGCCAGCACCGCGAAGGCCAGGACAATCCAGCCGCCGGCCTCGGTTATGTCGACTTTATTGGCTCCGGCGCCGACCGCCAGCACGACCAGGCCGGCGAAGATCAGCCAGATGATCACGGTCAGCACCAGGTCGGTGCGCAGCGAGGCGATCGCCAGGTAGAAGGTGATCACCGCGAACACGGCCAGGAACAGGCTGGTCGCGTCGTTGAGCTGCACGGGGGGGACGCTGGCGGCGTACAGCGTGTCGAACGCGCCGAGCATCACCCAGAACGGGCCGTAGGTGCCGAACACCGCCCCGGCGAACAGGTTGCCGCGGGTGAACTCCATGATCGCCACGATGATCTGCACCAGGCCGCCGAAGAAGAACGCCGCAGGCAGCACAATGAGGATCCCGGCGTTGTTCAGCAAGTGGGTCTGGTACATGCCGAGCATGAACGAGGTGGTGGCGAACGCGGTCACCGCCCACGGCCCCGGGTTGGCCATCCCGCGCTCGCCGGGCGGTGGGGCCGGGGCTGCCTCAGCCTGCTCTCCGATAGCACCTGATGTCGTCATTGGGCATCACTCCTGTCCTATCTCCGACCGGCCAGAGTGGCCGGCACGTCTGCGGTGAACAGCGCTGGTGCGGTCTGCGGGCACGCCCGGGCGTGCGCTGGATGCCTGGCTGGCTGCCTGCCGGGAAGCACACCAGCGGCGCAGGAATGGGGTCCGCCCGCCTGGGCGGCGCAGCGGAATACCGGCCCGGCGCATGAATCCGCGCACGGTCATGGCCGGCTGGCCGGTGAGCAGCTCGATATGAGTCAGCGCGACGCCGCACCCCCAGTACAGGTCCTTAACCAGGGGGGTGGTCAGCGGCACTGGGTCGGGGAACCGCTCCCAGATGGGGGCGCCAGGGGCGACACGGTGGATGTTGTGCGCATCCAGCACCCCAGCGATCAGCGGGTCCGCGTACAGTTCCTGGACCAACTGGATTTCCTCGGGGCCCGGCGCCGGGACGGCCCCACCGGCCCGGACGGGGACGCCCAGGGCATGCGCACTGCGCAGCACAACGCCGCGGGAGGTGCCCAGACGCCGGCCGACCTCGCCGGCGGTCAGGCCCAGCCCGGTGTACAGCGTGTCCAGGGCGTCGGCCGGTACCACCTGGCGGTCTTCGCGGTTCCAGCTGCCGCGGCTGCGGACGGCGATGCCGTAGCGGCGCAGCCGGTCCCGGATGGTGCGCTCGGGCACGCCGGTGATGGCAGCGATCTGCGGCGAGGTGAGCCGTCCCGCCTCGTACAGGCTGGCCAGGAGCCACTCAAGGCCAGGCGGGTCCTCGCGGCGCAGCGGCCTGCGGCGTCCGGCGCCGCGGGGCCGCAGCGCCACCCCGGCCTTCCGCAGTAACCTCGTCACCCGCTGCCGGTCCAGCCCGGTGATCTCGCCGATCGCGTAGGTGGACAGTCCCCGGCACAGGTACAGGTGAGCCAGCCAGCCAGGCTCCTGCCTGTCCACGCTGTCCGGGGCGGGCGCCATGCCATGACCGGCGGCACAGTGATCGCACGGCGGCGCCATGCGGTCCCGGGCGCCGGCCGTGGCGGAGTCACGGTCGAGCATGAGCATGCGGCCTCCCGCCCGCGCTGACAGGCAGGGACCGTTGGCGGTGACCGCGCTTGACGGCGAGCCCCTCCGCCGTACCTGTTCCTGATCATAAGCCCGGCTGGTAAAGCACGCGCCCGCCGGGGCAGGACAGGCCCGCCGCCACCGCGCAAGGCCGTCCGGCGGGCCGGGACGTCAGCGTTCCGCTGACGTCCCGCAAGCTCGCGGCCACCGCGTCGTCCTGGCTGGCGCAGGCGGCCGGCGGCTATGAGCACACTTACGCTGGGTCCTGACCGGCCCAGGGCTGGGTGAGAGCGGGCAGCCCGGCGAGCCGGCGCAGGGCATCGGCGTGGGCGCGGGATTCCTCGGTGGTGACCAGCCCACCGCGGTAGGCCTCGCGTTTGAGCGCGTACGCGCGCATGTCCTCGCTGTCGCGGCGCAGCCTGGCGGCGAGCCCGCGCAGCAGCGCCTGCCCCGTCTGGGCGTCGGCGCCTGCCGACAGTGCCAGCGCCAGGTGCCGCAGGCACAGCGCGGCAGGCGCTGGCGGTACCTGCGAGATGAGCTCGGCGGTCGCGGTGCGCTCGCGGCCGGCCAGCGCCGTGCACACCGGGCACGTTCCCGGCCCGGCGGTGAGGGCGGCGACGTCGCGGGCCAGGTCCGCGGCCGCGAAGCCTGGCCCGCTGAGGCTGTCCAGCGCGTCCGCCACCGAGGCGGCCAGCCCGGCGTATCCGGCTGAGATGCCGAGCGGGGACGCGACGGCGGCGTACTGCCAGGTATGCAGCGGGCAGAACCCTCCGCCGAGGGTGTGCCGTTCCTGCTCGTCCTCGCGGGTGGCGAGGCGGAACTGGCCGGAGTACAGGTGGCCGGTCAGGGTCTGCTCCATCTGGCGGCACACCGGGCAGTCCTCAGCAGCGGCGTCAGGGCTGGCGGCTGCCGTCACGATCCCGGCGGAGGTCTCATCCTTCTCCTCCGCGATACCGAGTCCCGCCTGGAAGGCGGCGAGGCGGGTGATCAGGCTGTCCAGCGCGGCCAGATCCGCATCGGACGGGACGGTACGCAGGCACTGCCGGAACCAGTCCGCGGCCTGGCGCATCTGCTGTGCGGCCTGCTCATCCAGGTGCCCCGCCCACTCCTGGGCGGCCTGCTGGAAAGCCGTCCGCGCGCGCCCGGTGTACGCGGCGGATGCGGCGGCAAGCGCGGCGCCCAGGCGATCGCGGACGTCCGGGTCGCCGGGGCCAACGTTGCGCCGCGGCCGGCGCGGCAGCTCGACCTGGACGGTCCAGGCCGGTTGCCGGGCTGCCAGGTCGGGGATGTCTTCGGCTGACCAGCCTGCCAGGTCACGGCGGTCATCCTCGCTGGCCAGGCCGGCGATCCCCGCGCCGGCCAGACCGGGGGACCGGGCCAGCTCCAGCAGCGCGCCGATCTCACCGCCTGCCGCGCCGGTGATCATCTCAAGCACTTCGCCCGCCCGCCGCTCCAGCCAGCTTCCCACGGCCTCGCGGCCGGCTCGTTCCAGGCTGGCCCGGGCGTTCTCCAGCATGTCGCGGACCGGGCCGCTGCCGGCGCCTTCGGGCAGGGCATCGGCGGCACGCGGGCCGAGCAGTTCCAGCAGGCTCGCCCGCCAGCCGGGGCTGCGGGCGGCGAGCAGGCCCGGCAGCCTGGATTCGATCCGCCCGGCGATCGCGCCCGCCACGGCGCGACGCTGCCGGTCCAGCTCGGCCATGCGCGCGTCGAAGGCGGCCAGCACCGCCCCTGGATCCGGGCCGCCGTCCCGGGCCAGACGGCCAAGGAGCAGGTCGCGCCGCTGGCCCGCCACCAGCGTGGCGGCGCGCCCGGCGATGTTGCCCAGGAACAGCCGTGTCTTGCCGGTGGTCAGGAACTCCCGCAGCTCGGCGTGCAGCTCCGGCACGCCGCTGCCGGCCAGCCGCCCGGGGTCGTCCCCGGTCACGGCTTCCAGCGCTCGCAGTGCGGACAACCCGAACAGGCGCTGCCCGCCTAGCCCCAGCTCGCGCAGCCGCTGCCGGATGAACTCCGCCGCACCGTCAGCGTCCGCGGCGGAGACCAGGTCGCGCTTGTTCACCACCACGAACAGCTGGCCGGCGTGCCGGGCCGCATCCGCCAGGAATTCCACCTCGGCCTCGGTCAGCGGGGAGTCAAAGCCGGTCACGAAGAGCACCGCGTCGGCCTGCGGCAGGAACCGCCGCGTGGTCGCGGTATTGATCTCGATGGCCGACCCGACACCGGGCGTGTCGATGAACTCGAACCCCAGCCGGAGGATCTCGGCCGGGATCTCCACCTCCACCGACATCACCTGCAGCTCGGAGCGCGTGGCGCTGGCCTGTGCGACGTAGCCGGCCACCTGGGCCAGCGGCACCTCGGCCCCCAGCCCTGACGCCCGGCGGCGGACGATCGCCCGGGGCCGGCTGCCATACCGCACGGTGGTGAGCACCGACGTCATCGGCACCGCGCCCATCGGCAGGTACGCGCCACCGAGCAGCGCGTTCATCAGCGTGCTCTTGCCCCGGGAGAACTGGCCGACGACCGCCAGCCGGAACCGGTCGGCGGCCAGCCGCGCCAGCAGGTCCCTGGCCCGCTGCTCAGCCTGCACATCGCCCGCCTCGCGGGCCAGGTACAGCGCGGCCCGGATCATGTCACCGAGCTCCAGGCGGCGATCGGCGTAAGATTTCAGCTCATCCATCTCTTCTCCCCGCCCCGGTGCGAGCGGCTCACGCCCTGGTGCCGGCGGATCAGTCCCCGGGCTGCTGGGCGGGCGTCGCACTGTGGCCGCGGACGATCCAGATCAGCGGGATCACGGCCAGCTCACAGACCATGCAGAACGCCACCAGACCGCTCACCGAGACGCTGACCAGGACGCCGATCACGATGCTGCCGGCCACCCAGGCGGTGCCGTAGATGCCGGTGAACAAGCCGTACGCCGAGGCGCGCCGGCCCGCAGCCACCATCGGCGCCACGGCCGCCGGGATCAGCGACTCCTGCACGCCCATGCCCAGCCCCCACAGCGCCGAACCCACCAGGACGGCCCAGAACCCGCCCAGAAAGACCAGCGGCGCGTACACCGCGGAGACGACCGTCAGCGGGATCAGCACCCCGATCCCAGCCCGGTCGAAAAGCTTCCCCAGCACCAGCGACCCGGTGCCGCTGACCGCCATCGCCACCGCGTAGAACACCGGTGTCAGCGTGGCCGACACGGTACCCGCCCGCTGAAAGTGGAACGCGATCAGCGGGAAGTCAGCGAAGCCCGCCGCGGCCAGCGCCGCCCCGGCCACGTAGATCCAGAACACCCGCGGCAGCCCCTGCGTGCGCACCTGCGCCGGCGCGGATGTCAGGTCCTGCGGCCGGGGGTACAGCACCCGGGCCACGCCCAGCAGCGACAGCATGATCGCGGCCGGGATGGCCAGCACCGCGAACGCCACCTTGTAATCGTGGTCGCCCACCGCCAGCACCAGCGCGACCAGCAGCGGCCCGAACAGCGCACCGAACTGGTCCAGCGCCTCGTGCAGCCCGAACGCCCACCCGTACCCGATGTCCTTCGCGGCGTGCGACAGCATCGCGTCCCGCGGCGGGTTCCGGATGCCCTTGCCGATCCGCTCGGCGATGATCAGCACCGCCGCCCACTGCCAGCTCCCGGCCAGCGCCAGCAGCGGCACCACCGTCATCTGCAGGATGTAGCCGCCGATCGTGATCGGCCAGTACCGGCCGGTCTGGTCGGCGCGCCGGCCCGAGAACAGCCGGATGTTATAGCCAACGAACTCCCCGGCCCCGCTGATAACACTGACCGCGAACGCGCTGGCGCCGAGCAGCCCCAGATAAGGGCCGGTGATGCTGCGCGAGCCCTCGTAGGTGAAGTCGGCGAAAAAACTCATGATCCCGACCATGAGCACGAACTTCAGCGCGGGCGAGGCGTTCCGCACCGCCCCGCGGGCCCGCGTCAGGCGTGGCCGCATGCGGCTCCTCCCGGCTCAGCAGCCAGGGACCGTCAGCTGGCCGCGTCACGGGCCGCGATTCCAGGGTGAGCCCCATCACCCATACAGCACCCATTGTGTCAAAGCCCCGTCCCGTCCTGCCCTGGGCTGTCAGGCTGCCTCGCTCTGTCGTGGCCACAAGGCGGCCACCCCTGGCCTGCCGCCGGTCAGCCTAATGGGGGCTACCGGGTCGGCCTTCGGGCAAACTCGGGTCTGGTAGCGGCCAGCGGGTGAGCACTGTTCCAGCCAGGTATTTGATGCCTAGTGACAGACCGTGCCCCCGCTGGACGCGAGG
>Ga0335078_10002625_pt1 | contig 27109 bp, 23 predicted proteins | sample Lox_Sample_32_FD_206711 | JGI IMG/M metagenome (GOLD analysis project Ga0335078, IMG submission 206711) | Soil microbial communities from Loxahatchee National Wildlife Refuge, Florida, United States - Lox_Sample_3.2 | ecosystem: Environmental > Terrestrial > Soil > Wetlands | place: USA... | reverse complement strand
GCCAATCGCCTCCCGCTGCTCCGCCGCCGGCAAGAAACAATCATCCTCAGGTTTCTCCGGATCCCAATACTCGTAGCCAATCCACGGCATACGCCAATGGATATAAGGGGTCCCGGCTTGCCACAACGTGCGCAACAGCGTAGCCCGCTCGCCACCTGCTGCCAGGTTGCGCTCCACTGCCTTCTGGCACAAGTGAGTCGTACCGTGCAGCGCAGGGCAGAAAACTCCGTCGGTGATCCCCTCACGATATGCGTCGAACAACCCTGGCCTGCTCCATTCCTCCGGAAGCCCGTCCGCAAGCGGCAGAATTCGGATCTGTTGCCATCCCCCGACGCACATTTTGGAGAAATCCAGATTGGCAAGAACGAAATTCATCTCGAGACAAGGATGACGCCCGCTGGAATCATGGTGTCGCTTGAGCACGGCACCCAACTCGGACACGTCCTCGCTCGTTTCCAGCGTGTAGAAGTCATAGGGTCGCTCGCCGAGATGGACTCCGCCGGATCGCAAATGCTCCATTCCTTCCTGATCGCGCACCCCAACGCGTCCCCAATCATCGCTCTGGAAGAGAATGAGCGGCCGGTCGAAATGAAATCCGTTGACGGGTAGCAGGTCGATCCCCCGCTGCCACAACCGGCGAAGGAGCCTCAATGAATCCTCCTCCGGCTTGCACCTGACAAGTTAGCCGTGGAGTGTCTGAGCGCCCATACCTTGGGATGTAGAGTCACTGTGTTGCGAAATTCAATTCTGTCCGGATTCGAGAGTACAACAATTGGGGACGACGGCACGATCTACAGGTATCCCAATTCGCGCAATCGCTCTTCCACCAGCCGTTCCTCAGCCTCGTCGGCGGCATGTGCTTGATCACGCAAAAGATCCCGTAGAACCCAGGCCAGCAACTCTTCCACGCTGGCGAACGTGCCTGCGAACTTCTTTTCGGCGCTAGCGCACAAGTCGGCCGGAACCTGCACCGCCCTCAACTCAGGCACGTTGGCCTCCGGCTGCGAACGACACTGAGGATGGGAAGAATTTGTTTTCACTTTCCATGCAAGTTCTCTCCATAATCCTCTGCGTGAACGGTCCTATGTGAAAACGGATTCATCGGTGGATTGAGCATATAACAACGCATATGGCCACAGGAAACTGGAAACCGACATTAGGAACTACGATCGAACCGGTAACCGAGCGGGGCGAAGCCAGGACTCGTGGGAACTATCAGAGACTGTGGGCGACAACGACCGAGATAAGGACGAGAACAACTGCCAGCAGCAAGATGGCGCCCCCCCTCAACGGCCGTGACGCTCGTCGCGAGACAGGCTGCAACATCCAATCGTGATGAAGAGGCAGATCCGCCGGAAACTCTTCGTCTTCGACAAATCGTTCCTCACACTGTGGCGCTGCCCCTGCGAATACGGCCGACGGAACACTTTCCGTAGGCAAAGGTAGCTCGGACGAGACATACATGTGTAGATATTACGTACTTTCACCGTCGTCTCGAAAGTGCCTGCCATGGTTCGCTAGACCGGCTCGCCCATCTGCCAATATCTACATTTCCCCGGGCCCGGAAGGCTTTTCGGAGAGTATTTGCCAGTCGCGAGCGGTAGTAGCCACTCGCCACGACGGTACCAGGCCAAGCGTTCGTCCAAAAATCTTGTACGCCATCAACTTGAGCCGACCCCTTCTGCGGAACCGGTTTCGGATCACACCGGAAGCCATTTGTCGATAGTCGTCCTGGGCTTTTTCGAAAGATCTTTCCTCCGCCGGAGTAAGCATCTGACCTTCGTTCTCCGACAGGGGATAGCCCAACACCCTCATTTCATCGCGCAGCAAACGTTCCACTAATGCAATCTGTGCAGGTGTCAGAGCTTCTCGATAACGGCCGATTTTTTCCGTAGTGGCAGGCTTGCTTAGCAGATCATGATGGTGCCCATCGGTCATTTCGCTGCCTACATCCTGGTGCCGTCGATAAAACATCAGCATTCTTGGCTCGAACTCAACACCCAGGAAAGTGCACACCCTCTCCAGTTCGGTTTGCGGCTGAGCGGTGAGAGCTTCGTACTTGACCCAATGAATCTGATCGGGCGGGAATCCTGGCCGATGCAACAAATGCGCCAGAAAATGCTTCAGTAACGCGGCCGTGCTAGTCACGTACTCTGTATCCCGACGCGACTGGCCCCACCGGTCGTCGTACGAGACCACAACATCCCGCGGATCTCTGACCATGGAGAGTATCCGCGCTTGCGGAAAAAGATCTCGGATCTCTCGCAACCACAACGCATGTCCCGGTGTCTTCTCACCCCAGATTCGCGCGTGGCGCTCCGTAGCGTATGCCTGCCCTAACTTTTCCAGGACCACTGCCGTCGGACCGACGTATTTGGCTTCCTCCGCTGCCACCTTGGCGAGGACTCGCGCCGCCGAATCCTTGTACGACCCGAGACTCTTCCACACTTCACGAAAGAACAGCGCGGTTTGCCATGGGCTGCTGAATTTCTCGATGCACCCCAAATGATCCAGTACAACGTATAGCCAAGTTTCCGGAAAAATCGCAATCTCCGAATGTGCATCGAGCATGCGCGAGAGCAGTGTCGTCCCACTGCGACTCATTCCAACGATGAACACTGGCGAATCCATCGAGATATTCCCCAGCTTCACCTCCCCGTCGGTGAATGTATCGGGAATCAAAGAATCCGAACCCACTCTGTTCGCTGCTAGATAATCGCGAGGCACTAGTCTATATGCTTTTGGTTCCCGACGGTGTGGTTCTGATGGAAAGATCCAGCCAATCTGCGCCAATCTGCAATAAGACGACGAACACCAGCTTCAAGTCTCGGTGACGCCTTGACCATCTCAGCAGTTCGATAGCGTACAACCTCTCGCACATGTTGGGCTAACGATTTTCTCAGCGTAACGTACAGCGTTTCGCGAGTCTGATTCGCGAAACGGTCTTTGTACTCTTCCGCTCCTAAACCAAGATCGACCACGCTCAACGCAGGATTCTCCGCCGCTTCTTCCACCAGCTTCGCCAGCAGGCAAAATCCCGGAGAGTACTTTTCGAGATTGCTGTCAAACGTGGGCTGGTACCAAAACCATGTCCCCTGAAACTGGAAGCCGTAGTTCCATGCGATGATCCGCTCGCCGGACATCATCCGAGTCAGCACCACCCAGCCCTGCTCAGACAACAACCTCGCCAGCTCCCCCAAGAACGAACGTCTTTCGGGGCTGGCGAGATTGCTGATACGCCCCGTCACCCGAAATCGCGCCACGTGGGCGTCGGCGAACGCAGGCAGGATCGCATCCATAGCCTCCCATGTACGTGCGTGATCGAGCCGCACTGGGCCTTGCTGACCCATTGCGCTGAGAGAACGCCGGACCATTTTCTTGCCCGGCAATACCGGTTTGTTGTCGCCGGGCCGGCGCTCCAATTTGTTCAGCGCCACTTGCGCACAGACATACGCGGTGCGCGCGAACATGTGATAGCCGCTCTTGTCGGATGCTTGTCGCAACGCAGCGACGGTCGCGGAATCAGCGGGAAGATTCGTGAGGGTTAGATGAGTGAACTCTCGTTGGCGCAATTCGGCCAGCACCGTTGCCACAAAAACGAGCCTGTCATCGGATCTGCTGAGAAAATCGCAGTAGTCGCCGGTCGTCGCGCACAGGAACGACAATCGGCCATCCCCGTCCCTCGCTAAAGACACTAACGCACGCAGAGAGTCCGCCTCGTCGTAAGCCAGAAATATCAGCGGACGCAAACTGGCGCCATAAGCGCGCTGCACGGCCAGCGACCAGTCGTAGGTGTAAAAAACCTGGGGCTGCTCGCCGCGCAGCACCAACTCGTTCCACTGCTGGCGCAACTTCGCATCTTCGGGGATTTCCGCAAGTACGACGAGTCGCAAGGGTTCGGTCACTTCTCGCTGGGTTTGGTGAATACGTAATAGTACCAATCTGTGGCATACGAATGACTACGCCGCCGATACTCGTCGCCAAGAATGTGCTCGGGCCCGAAACCGAACGGGATATACGTTTCTAACAACAACTTCTGCCGCGGACCCAAATACTCGAGCGAAGGACAGTGCGCCGCGACTTCACTCACCCCGTACGCCCTCAAATTCGCCATTATGGTCGACTCGGTCATGAGGATGCTGCATTCCGCATCCACTTGGCTGCATCGCGGCCTGCTCGCCTAAGCAGACGGGAATGAAGACCGGACACGTGAGCCTCAAGCTCCGCCGGACTCGTTTCAGACGTGACGTGAATCCGTGGCAACGCGTAGGGCGGAAGGTGTGTGCCCAACCCGCCCCCAAAATTGAGAAACGCCGCTTCGTAGCCTGCCTTCTGCGTCAGCGCCAATACTTGCGGTGTAACCGACTGCGGATCCCCAAACGGGTATGCAAAAGCCCACACTCGCTGGCCAAGAACCATTTCGAGTCGCACGCGGCTCTCGTGGATTTCCGAATATGCCACTTCTTCTGGCATTTGCGAGAGTATCGGATGGCTCATCGTGTGCGCACCAATCGTCATTCCCGCCGACACCAACTGTCGAAGCTCGGCACTTGTCATCAATCCAAAGCGGCGGCACTGCGGCGAGGTCTCGTCATCAAGCTTGGGCGTCGAGGGCCATCGTAACTGAGTACTCAACGCCGCAACGAAAGCAGCGCGAGCTGCAGCGCCTAAATAAGAGAGCTGCTTTACCATGCTCCACCACAGTGCTTGTCTCTGTTCGCGCGAACCTAATTTGTCCTGAATCGAGAGGCCTGCCGCCGAAATCTCAAACGGCCCGGGTGTCGCGCCGAGGATTGCCCACAGCAATTCCTCATACCAGAGCATGACACGCGCGTCTTCGGCTGACGCACCGGTCACAAAGAACAGACAGCGCAGGCCCTCCTCGCGAAGCACCGGGAGCATGTCCGTCAGGCAGTTGAGCAAGCCGTCATCGCAAGTCACGAGAACGGCGCGCTTTGGTAGCGATTCGCCTTGGCGCCAAGCTAAGGCTTCGTCCGGCGAAATCACGTTGTAGTGCGCTTTCAGCAAACGCAATTGACGGCGTAGCCCCTCAGCTGAGATGAGGTTGCCATCCAACGCCGATTTGATTCCCGCTGGACGGACGCCATGATAGGTAACCACAGCCAACCCAGTCGACGACGTCGCTCGAAGAACGCCCGTTGCCGACAGAACCGGATAAACTAATTTTTTCAACAGAGGAGAGACGATCCTCATTGTCGATTAACCAGTTCCCACGTCAAAGGAGTTCCCCTATCGATATCCCGCGCGGCTTTCTTCCCGAGCACTTCGCTGAGGTGGCGCGTGTGCAGTCCATGCCCTGGACGAATCGATCGCACACTTTCAGCAGTGAAAGTGTCCCCCTGCTTCACATCGCGCACAACGAAAAGCGACCGGCGGAATGCTCTGCTGCTTCCCTCTTTTTCGCTGAATCCGAAATGCACCTCGCCCAAAGCCTTCTCCGCAACCCGAACCGCGTCCACCATGGCTTTGAACTCGTGAGGCTCGAGCGAGAAGGAACTGTCCGGACCGGGCTCAGATCGTGACAGCGTAATGTGCTTCTCGATGATGCAGGCGCCCAAGCTAACCGCTGCCACTGGAACAGCAACTCCCATGGTGTGATCCGACAGGCCCGCAGGCACGTCGAAACGGCGCGTTAGTTCCGGGATCGTCCGCAGATTCATTTCCTCCGGTCGGGCCGGATACGCGCTCGTGCACTTCAGCAGTGCGATCTCTCCGGCTCCTGCTTGCCGTGCAGCCTGCACAGCCTCTTCGATTTCCTCCTCGGTCGCCATCCCTGTCGACATGATCAGCGGCTTTTGTGTTCGTGCCATTTTTTGAATGAGTGGGATGTCGACCAGTTCGAACGATGCGATCTTGTGCGCCGGCACTCCCAGATTTTCCAGAAAATCCACGGCGCTATCGTCAAAGGCGCTCGCGAAACAGTCCATCCCCAGATCGTTCGCGATCTGTTTCAGCTGAGGCTGCCACTCCCACGGTGTGTACGCTTCGCTGTACAGCTCATGTAGATAGCGTCCGTCCCAGACCGTTCCCCCACCGACGCGAAATGGCTCGCGGTTACACGCGATTGTGATCGTATCCGCAGTGTAGGTCTGCAGTTTTACCGCATCGGCGCCAGCTTCTTTTGCAGCGCGAACGATTTTCACCGCCTGATCAAAATTCTGGTGATGGTTGGCCGACACCTCTGCAATGACATACACCGGAGACCCGGCACCGATCGCTCGTGCTCCGATCTTGATTTGCGACGACATATACGTTTAGTCACGACTTCGGATGAAGTGCAGCGCCGTGCTCCCACGAACCTGCTCCAGGCCAACTTGCTCGAATCCCGCGCGCTCGAAAGCCTTGGCCGATGCAGCATTCTCGGGCTTCACGAAAGCGTGAACCCGTCCGCAACGGTCATCCATCAGCATCTCGCGGACCGCGGCATCAATCAGCGGAACCGCCAGCCCCAGACCTCGTTTCCCTCTCGCGACGCTGATGCTCAGTTCTGCATCGCCGCCATTGAGATCGAAGCGCACTTGCCCAAACGGGACTCCCTCCTCATCCTCCGCAATCAGAAAGAGGCTCTTGCCTTCGCCGAACTTCTCTCCGAACCATCTGACGTGAGTCTCCCAGGGAATTGGAGCGGAGGAAAACGACGCGGTTCGCACCTCGGGATCGTTCGCCCACTCCCACAAGAGTCGGATGTCATCAGCATGGCCGCGGCGCAATCGGAACGCTTGTATCCCGCGCAAAGCCGAGACTACGCGTACGGCGCCACGGCCGTCCACCAGCTCGCGCGCGCGCTGCGAAAGTGACTGACGCAGTGACTGGCAATCCGCGAGTCGCTTCAACTGAGTCGCAATCGCACCTGCCGTGACTGTCCTGTCTCCGATTCGAACTGCGCATTGGCGGCGGTCCAACTCCCTCGCTACCTCAGTCTGATTGTCCGCCACATCGATGAGCAAGGCAGGAACACCCATCAGACACAGCTCCCAACTGGTGGAACCGGCAGCGGAAATCGCGACGTCAGCCTTGGCCATGAGCTCCGCCATATTGGAGACATCTCGCCGTACGGTGACGCGACTGGCCCGCGAAGTGAGGCCTTGCAGCGCTTCGAAATTCGGATTGCTACCTCCAACCACGACCGTGGTGTCCAGATTCTCTATGCCCGCCACTTGGAGAGCTTCGATCGCTCGCGCAGTGATGTTCTCCGGATCGCTCCCGCCCATCATCACCAGCAGTCGACGCGCCACTGGTGGAGTCTCCCGCTCCGAATTCCCCCCGCCGGCAAAATCTCTGCGTAACAAGCAGTACCGTGTTCCCAGCAAAAGCCGGGTCCGTGGTTCACGATCGGCGTAGAGTTCCTCGCGCGCATTTACATTCTGATTCAATACGACGTCGGCTGCATAGTGCCCGGCGTGACCATAATCATCGATGAAGAGGATCCTGCGTCCTGCCGCCTTGAGCGCGTGCTGATAGCTTGCGTCAAACCCATAGCCATCCACGACGATCCACTCGCAGTATTCGCTCGCAGCGATCGCCGTCACTTGCGCCGCATCTTGCGGCGATCCCGCAGGTGCCGACAGCGTCACGACTCCGCAAGACTCTGCAGTCAGGCGTTCTCGAAGCGCCGCGGTCGCCTTCGCCATGGCAAAGACAGCTTTGCCGCCAGCGTCCTGCCAGGCTTGAGCGAGGGCGAGACATCGCATCACGTGCCCTGTCCCAGTTGCAACGGTGGCGTCGGCCCGGATTAGGAGATTGCCGATACTCATTGCGTGTTCTGTGCGATCGACCTGTTGGCGGTCGATGATGCCCGGCCCACAGCCAACAGAGTCCTCAGCCGCTCAGCATCGATCGGGAGCCAGCAATTCTCCCGCGGCGATGGGCTCCGGGCTTGGCTCTCCAGAACCGCTGGAATTTGCGGGATCTCTTCCCGCGCCTTCAGTCGAATTCCTAAGTCGAAGCGATCGAACTGGTCGTCGTATCCGTAGGGCCATGCTTCCAGCCACGCGCACAGGAAGCATGGAACCTCTCGCAACGTACATTCCACGACCACGGTCGACATCACAGTCACTGCAAACCACGCCCGGCCGAGTAAATCGGATCCCAGCGGACCGCTGACAACGCGTGTAACCTGTCGCTGTGCAGGACTCAGTGTCTGCTCAATAAAGCGAGTTCTCTCGGAAAGACTCTCCGACGGGTGGAGTTTAATCACCAGTTCTCTTTGATGCGAAATCGCCAAATCGGCCAGCGCGGGGAGCACGTCCTGATAGTAGCTCTGCCCCCTCCCACCTCCTACCTCGTACGCTTCCGAGAAGAAGACGATGCTTGTCTTTTTTGGGTCGGAAGTTTTCGACCCTAGGACCGCTGGAAGCGCTGGTGCGCCGATCCGAACGATCTCCGGAGGTATCCCGCAGAGTCGCACAAGATAGTCCTCTTCCATCTTCCCTTTCGCGAGCAAAACATCGGCGTGGCTGCGCTTGAACATATAACGGCCGTCCAGCGCTCCATGATGACAGGCGATCGCTGGGAGGCCTCGCTCCTTCGCCAGCAGCAGTGGAATATGGGTATACGGATTGCTGTCGTCGGCGCAAATCACAGCCTGCACCGGCTCTGAATCCAGCACATTGCGCCAGGCATCGCGGATCTCAACGCCACGCGCGAACCGGTCCGGAAATTCCCCGAAACAGCCGAGCTGTTCCAGAGTCTGAATTTCCGGAACTGACTTCAACTCGTCTTGCAGCCGATTCCACCGTTGAAGGAGATCGCTCACTTCTCGCCGTCTCGATGGGGCACGAACAGACGCATATCGTCGAAGCCACGCCGTCGTGACGTTCGCCGGGGCTTGTTCAAGGCGTCCGCTCCGCCGGGTAAGAACGAGCAAGAAGCGAATCCCGGGCAGAATCTCAGCGTAGGCTGCTGCCGTTCGAGACACATTGCCATAGTTGCTCGGCATCAGGACTACAGCTTCGGACATCGCCCTCCGCTTGACATTAAACACTCCTCGCATCTGGTAGCTGGGGTCGTACTTGTCCCAGAAAAACTCAAACAACTGGGGCAGCGGAAACTTCTTCAACAGCTGCAGATAGTGCCGGGCACTCCCTCTGCGGAGATCTGGGGAAGGCGGGAACACCTGGAGGCGGGGACCGAGTCGCAGACGTAGCACGTCCGCCTGAAAACAAGGCCGCGAGACGTGGACCTCATCACTCGCACCAAGACGCTCCACGACGCGCCCAAGCAAATAGGCGATTTCCAACTGCTGGTGCACAAGAATCGCCGTCAACTCCCACCAGTCCAGGCCGAAATCGTCCATGAGCTTGCCCATCCCGAGGGCCAGCAACTCCCGGACGCGCCGCATTTCATCAAAACTTTCGCGGAACTCACTCAGGGGGCTGATCGGGCAGCCAAGTCGCTCGGTCGCGCGTGCATAGGACTCTGCACCCGCTCTTCCCAGATCGATAACGCGGTCCCATCGCTGCGAAACCCATGGCTCACCCTGCAGGTCGTCCTCAGGATGTATAACCAGGACTCTCATGTTGCCGGGACTCTCGTGTTGAATGAAAGACTCAATCAGACAGAATCGGGTGCCGCCAGTTAGTGCGCCGGTGACATACGGACCGCACTCTCACTCAGGATGGCCTTGCAAACCGTAAGGTCGAACTCCGTGGCGACGTGTACGGACCGCTCTTCCGGCGTTTCGAAAACTCCCATCCGTTCACCAAAAAAATTCCCCAGCGTCGCGAGCGCGCTCAATTTCGCAATCTTGATCGACCCATTCGGCCGGCAAACCACCGGCAGTAACGGACGCTCTTTCAAATACTGGGTTCCAAAATACATCTTCCAGTAAGGCTGGTTTACAGGCGCTACCGCCCAGTGAAAATAGTGCGGATCAATCGGCGTGACGCTCACCACGAAATCGAAATCGCCTTTGTTGTATACGCCGATCGCGCCACGAATATCATCCGCCGAACGCAGAGGAGAACTAGGCTGCAAGCACAACAACGATTCAAACGAGCGCCCCGTCTTGGCCAACTCCGACGCCAGGAATTGACAAGGAACGTGAGAAGCGACCAAGTCGCCGCAAAGTTCTTCCGCCATCAACCGCGGCACGAGGGCACCGTAGCGGACTGCAACCTCGGCGATCTGCGCGTCCTCGGTGCACACGTAGACTTCCCTGAACCCAGCGTCATGGGCTGCCTCGATCGAATAAGCGATCAATGGCTTTCCGGCCAGCTCGCGCACGTTCTTTCGCGCCAGTCGCTTGCTGCCCCCTCGCGCCGGAATCGCGCACATTATGCCGTCGAACAAGATTTTCCTCGTTGCAGGCAGCTTTCCTTCATCGTTTCCAGTGGTGAGCGGCCATCTCTTGCGGTCAGACCGCGAACAAGAGTATCCGCCAAGTTAAGATCCTCATCGTCGTCGATATCCACCCCGCGGTTGGCATCAATCAACTTCAGGTGAAACGGCGATCCATAAAAAGTATTCTGCGCCAGCAGTTCCGCCTGCCGAGCCCACCACACGGCTCCGCTTGGACAGACGGACCGCGACAACTCCTGGCTCCTTCGCAAGAACTCGGTTCCCCAGACCCAGCGGCCACGTCCCCGATCGTCGGCGGCCAGCGCCCATTCCGGATACACGCAGCGATAGTTGACGACCGAAATCTGAAACGACCGATTTTCGCTGCGAAAATGATCGTAGTGTTCGACGACATCCGCGCTCCTGACCAGTGGACAATTCGGCAGAATCTGGCAGATACATTCGGGCTCAATTCCTCGTTCCGCGGCGGTGCGCAAAACGTGGGTCACGGCGTCGATCGATTTGGCGGTATCCGTCGCCAGTTCGGGAGGTCGCTCCACAAACTCAGCACCGTACCACTCCGCGACCCGGCCTATCTCGCGATCATCCGACGAAACGAATACCTTCTGAAAGAGGCCGCTATTCACTGCAGCCGAGACTCCGTAGGCCATCATGGGATGACCAAAAAACGGGCGCAGGTTCTTCCCCGGAATGCGCTTCGATCCGCCGCGCGCCGGAATAATCGCGATGGGACGCGGGTCAGTCAAATTTCATCCACCGGCTTTCCTCGGCCGAAACCCGCGCGGCCAGCGCAATCCGTAGAGTAAGCATTCCGTCCAGCAACGTCACTTTGGGCCGAGTTCGATGCTCGACACAATCCATGAAATGCCGCATCTCCGCCAGATACATGTGATTCACTTCGCAGTCAAAACGAATCGACTGCGGCTCTTCCCCGCTGAGATGCACCACGACTGCATTGCTCGTGAAATCCCATTGCAGTTTGCCGCGCTCTCCTGCCAACACGCATCCGCGCGAGTAGAAGCGCTCCATGAAGTCTACATGCACGTCGAGCTGCGAACCGTTGGGAAAGCGCAGCAACATGGTCGCGCAGTCTTCAACACCAATCTCAAGTCCGCTGACCTTACCCGCCATGCACGCCAACTCCGTCGGCGCTCCGAACATCCACGTCACATAGTCCAGTTCGTGAGAACCGTCGAGGATGATTCCGCCACCCATCTCCCGGCTGGCCGTGTAGCTCTTGCGATAATCCTGCCACGGCCGCCAGTCCGGCAAGTAGCTTCCCGACTCAACCCGTCCCCACTGGATCTTACCGACGGCCTCATTTTCCACCAGTTCCTTGACCTTCTGCAGAGGCGGATGGAAGCGCAAGTTATAGCCGACCTGAACCACGCGCCCGGAATTCTTCTCCTCAGCGACCAGTTCCTCGACCAAGTCCGTGGAATGCGCCACCGGCTTCTCCACGAACACATCTGCCCCTGCCCGCATCGCCTGCAGAGCCTGACTGGCATGATTGACTGGCGGGCTGCAGATCAGCACGATATCGGGCCGCGCCTTTAAACCTTCCTCGATGGTCGGAAAAGATTCTGCCTGAAAGTGTTCCCACACATACGCGAGCCGGTCGGCATGGGGATCGCATGCGAAAAGTTTAGTCACCCCCAACTGTTTAAGGTTCCCAAGGTGACGGCGCCCAATGGAACCTGCGCCGACCACCAGAGCAGACTGCGGCGGCTTGCTATCCATTCGGCGTGCCTGCGAAATGGGCCAGAACCTTGCGCACGGCCGTAACCACATCCGAGACATCCTGGTCGGTCATGCTGTGAAACATGGGCAGACTGATCAGCCGCTCGTACGCCCCTTCTGCCACTGGGAACTCACCGCCCTTGTAACCGAAGCGGTCCCGGTAGTACGGATGCATATGCACAGGAATGTAGTGCACGTTCACACCAATATTCTCGGCCCTGAGGGCGCGAAAGACCTCTGCTCGGTCCGCCCTCACCTTCTCAAGATCGAGACGAATCGGATACAGGTGCCATGCCGGATTCACATACTCGCGATCCACCGGTGGAATCACACCCGGAATCTCGCGGAACGCCTTCGCATAGGTCGTAGCAATCTCCCGCCGCCGGGCCAGATTCGCATCCAGCTTCTTCAACTGCTGAATGCCCAGAGCACAGACGATATCGGGCAATCGATAATTGAAACCGAGAAGCACCATCTCGTAGTGCCATTGTCCGGCTCGCTGGCGCTGCCGGGCGTCGCTTGAAATCCCATGATTGCGGAACCGCCGCAGCGTCTCGGCGAACTGCGGATTGTTTGTGGTGACCATCCCACCTTCGCCCGTCGTGATGTGTTTCACGGGATGAAAGCTGAATACTGTCATGTCGGCGATGCTGCCCACCTGCCGGCCGTCGCACTCTGCACCCAGAGCATGGCAGGCATCCTCGATCACCGCTAAGCCGCGTTCGCGGGCGAGGTCTATGATTGGCTTCAAATCCGCGGGGTGCCCAGCGTAGTCGACCGGAAGAATCGCGCGCGTCCGCGGAGAGATTTTCTTCGTGATCTCCAGCGGATCGATATTCAGAGTGTCGCGGCTAACGTCGGCAAAAACGGGAGTCGCGCCTTGATAGAGCACACAATTCGCCGTCGCCGCGAACGTCATCGGAGTCGTGATCGCTTCATCCCCCGGCTTCAATCCAGCCGCGAATGCCGCCGCATGCAACGCCGCCGTTCCAGAGCTGAAACTGACCGCGTGCTTCGCTCCGACCCGTGCGGCGAACGCCTCTTCGAACTCCGCAACCTTGGGCCCGGTCGTCAGCCAGTCGGATCGAAGCACATCGACCACAGACTGAATGTCCGCTTCATCCACGCACTGCCGTCCATAGGGAAGCAGCGTAGCGCGAACCGGAGTGCCGCCGTGGATAGCGAGTTCCTGCGAACTGGCAGCGGTCGTAGTCATGTTTTTTGTCTAGGCTGGGACCGACGCTGGAACAGGGTGTTCCTCTGTCGCAGATGGCGAAATCAGTTTCTGCAATTCCCTGCCGGTCAGCCAGCTCTCATTCGTATCGCTAGCGTAGCGAAACCCCTCGGGCAGAGGCTTGGCGTTGACCCAGTTCTCGCGCCGCCACCATGGATGCGACGGCTGAATGATGTATCGGTCTTCCACTTCCAACGCATTCCGGGCTTCGTCCTCGGACACCAACACCTCGTGAAGCTTTTCGCCCGGTCGAATCCCGATGGTCTCGATCTCGCATCCCGGCGCAATAGTCTCCGCCAAATCCACGAGCCGCATGCTGGGAATCTTCGGCACGAAAATCTCGCCCCCATGCATCTGCTCAATGCTGCTGATCACGAACCGCACGCCCTGCTCCAGCGTCAGCCAGAAACGAGTCATGCGCGGGTCGGTCAGCGTAATGCGGCCCCGCAGTTTCTGCTCCTGGAACACCGGGATCACGCTTCCCCTGCTCCCCACGACATTTCCGTACCGTGCGCAACTGAATCGCGAATCCTGAGCCCCTGCGTAGGCATTCGCCTGCACAAACATTTTCTCGGCGCAGAGTTTCGTCGCCCCATACAAGTTGATCGGATTGACTGCCTTGTCGGTGCTGAGCGCGAGCACTCGCCGCACACCCTGATTGATGGCGGCGTCAATCACATTGCGCCCGCCCATGATGTTGGTCTGAATAGCTTCGAATGGGTTGTATTCGCAGGCCGGCACCTGCTTCAGCGCCGCCGCATGCACCACGACCGTGACTCCGGCAAGCGCGCGCTCAAGGCGCGCCTGGTCGCGAACATCGCCCAGAAAATACCGCAGGCTAGGATGATCCAGGCCTCCCGCCCGCATATCGTGCTGTTTGAGTTCGTCCCGGCTGAAGATTACTAGCCGCTTTGGACGGTACTGCTTCAGCATCACTTCAACGAATTTTTTTCCGAAGGATCCCGTCCCGCCCGTCACCAGGACTGACTGCTCAGACCAATTCATCCCGTGTCCCTCATTGCGACTGCGTAAAATGTTCTGACTTCGTAGAATCCAGACAGCACACGTCAAGGCCGCTCAACATCACGGCTCCGCACCCGTGTTGGAACCATCCGGGTCAACCGTGATGAAGCGGCTCCCAGTCTGTTCTCACATTGCCCGCTAGTATAGCGGACTTTGCCGGCAAACTTGCGTGTTGTTCCGCGTCCGGCACGACGTTTCTAATGAAATTTCGCCTCGAATTCTCCTCAACCAATGCTAAAATGTTCAACGAACTTTCCAGTTTCTTTTGTGCAAAACAATTTCCTGCGCGACAGACCAGCCTCTTCGACCCGGGACTTTGATGACTCAGTGCGTACGATAGGCCTTTCTGGCCTTTTTTGATGTTGGAACAAAACCGTTGAGGAGCAGGCATGGATTTTGGGCCCTTGGCATCGGCGAATAACAACGCTGTTCGCGAAATACAACCTTCCCAGAGTCTTGATCTGGCAAGGCCATTGGGCCCGCAGTTTCATCCTGAGCCTTCACACGAGTCCACTGCCGGCGAATATTTACGCGTCATCGTCAAGCGCAAGTGGGTAGTAATCGCCACTCTTGCCACCATCTTCTCCGTAGTCGCGATTGCCAGCCTGAAAACCACTCCTGTCTACGATGCGAGCGGCACTGTTGCCATCAACAAGCCGGACTCCAGTCTGAACTTTCAGAATTCGGGGACGTTCAGCTTGGACTACTATGACCCGACTGAACTCGATACCGAGGTAAAGGTCATTCAGAGCGACCTTCTCGCGTTGCAGGTCATTCGCGAAATGAACCTCGACCGGACACCCGAGATTTCCGGGCAGGCGCCCCCTCCGCCTTCTTCGTCACTGGATCTCGCTCCTGACCCGCTGCAGGCCGACCCGGCAAAGGCCTCGTCGATGATCAGCGAGTTCAAGGGCAACTTGAAAGTGCAGTTGAGCCCTAACACCCGCATCATCGAAGTCCATTATCGGAATCCCGACCCGCAGATGGCCGCGAACGTCGTCAACACCTTGATGCAGACGTACGTCGAGAACAATTTCAAGGCGCGCTTTGAGTCGACGATGCAGGCATCCGACTGGCTCTCGAAGCAACTGGTCGATCTGCAGATGAAGGTGGAAACTTCCCAGGAGAAGCTCGTGCGCTACCAGAAAGAGCACGAAATCCTCGGAACCGACGAGAAGCAGAACATCACGATGGAGAAGCTGACGGAACTCAATAAGGAACTGACCACCGCCGAAAGTGAGCGCATGGACAAGGAAGCGCTTTTCCGCCTGGTTGAGTCCGGAGATCCAGATGCAATCACGTCCAGCGCCTCCGCCATCGAGGAAGAGAGTTCAAGCACCCAATCGAGCAGTGCCCTGCTGGGAACTTTGCGTAGCAAGCAAGCCGACCTCAAGATCCAGGTGGCCGAACTGAGTACGCAGTTCGGGCCTTCGTATCCCAAGCTTACGCAGCTGAACAATCAGCTCAAAGAAATCGACTCCCAGATTCAGGGAGAAATGAAAAAAATCCTCGCCAAGGTGCGCGGCCAATACACTGCGGCATTGCAGCGCGAAACCATGCTGCACGAAGCCCTCGAAAAACAGAAGCAGGAGGCCAACAAGCTCAACGAGAGTGCCATCGAATACAGCTTGCTCAAGCGCGACGTCGACACAAACCGCCAGCTCTATGAAGGGCTGCTTGAGAAGCTGAAAGAAGCCGGCGTCTCCGCTGGATTGAAGTCGAACAACCTCCGCATCCTCGACAGCGCCCGGCCGCCTCAGTATCCAGTTGAGCCCAATATCCCGCGCAACCTGCTCTTCGCTGCGGTTCTCGGGCTGGCATCGGGCGTGGGCCTCGCCTTCCTGATGGAAGGCCTCGATAACACGGTGCGCACAACCGAGCAAGCCCAACTGATATCAGGCGTCGCTTCACTCGGAATGATTCCCTTGGGCTCAAAATCGGCCCGGGAAGGCCCGAACCCAAAGCGGCTGGTGATTGCCGCTTCGAAAGAAGCGGTCGAACTCGTCACCCAAGTGCGTCCGCAGTCCCAGATGGCCGAATCCTACCGTGCCCTGCGTACCTCGCTGCTTCTTTCGAATCTCGGCGCGCCCCCAAAGATCATCATGGTGACCAGTGCGCTGCCGCAGGAAGGCAAGACCACGACCAGTATCAATACCGCTGTCGTGCTCGCTCAAAAAGGTGTGCGCGTGCTGCTGATCGACGCTGACCTGCGCCGGCCCAGCATCCACAAGACGCTCGGAATGGGACCGCACAGCGGCTTGAGCAATGTCCTCACCGGCAGCACCACGCTAGAGCAGGCAATTGCGCGGACTCCAATTCTTCCCAACCTTTTCGTACTCCCGGCCGGTACGCCGCCTCCGAATCCCGCAGAGTTGCTGGCGTCTAGCAATCTGAAAGATGTGCTGGATCAATTGAAAGAGCAATACGACCACATCGTCATCGATACACCTCCCTCGCTTTCGGTGACGGATGCCGTCGTGCTCTCGCCTCGAGCGGATGCCGTCGTGCTGGTGATTCGCTCGGGACAAACGACGAAGCAGGCACTCCGACGTTCGCGCGACATCCTGATGCAGGTCAACGCGAAAGTCGTAGGAGTCCTCCTCAACGCAGTCGACTTGTCCTCTCCCGACTACTATTACTATTACGAATATCAGGGCAAATATTCGCGCTACTACCGCGACGAGGACTCGGCCGGACACGAAGAAGATGAGCGCGAAGAAGAAAAAGACACCGCGTCGTCAAGCAGCGCGTAACGCAGTCTCCAGCCATTAGGACATGAAGATTCCATTTAACACTCCCGTCCGCAAGGGACTCACGGCTGCTATTGCCGGAGTGATGGCGATCGCCTATGTCATTCTCTCGGGTAGCCAGTTTCTGGCAGCCTGGAAAGGAAGCCGCATCGATCTTAAGAGCCTCGAATGGGCCTCACGGCTGGATCCGGGCAACGCTGACTACCGCGATCATCTGGGCAGATACTACGACCTGGTGGCGCGCGATCCCCTCACCGCGGTCGGATACTACCGCGCTGCCGTCGAACGCAACCCCCACTCCGCCCGCTATTGGTTTGATCTTGCGGGTGCGTATCAGGTTCTGGGCGATACTTCGAATCAAGGCGCCGCTCTCGAGCATGCCATCCAGTCCGACTCCATGACGCCGGATGTAGCGTGGGAGGCGGGAAACCTCTACTTGGTACAAGGCGAGAATGAAAAGGCATTGCGGGAGTTCCGGGTCGTGATCGCCAATGATCAGTCTCTCACCGACCCCGCCATTCAGTTCTGCTGGCGCATCGAACCGGATGTGGACGCCCTGCTGCGCGACGTCATCCCGGCGCGCGCCGAAGCTTATGGGACCTTTCTGACTCTGCTCGAGTCGAAGGGAGACACACCTGGAACTATCAAGGTCTGGAACTCTCTGATGCAAACCCATCAGACTTTCGAACCGCGGTTTGCTTACGGTTATATCCGCTATCTGCTGGAGCACAAGCAGGTCGATCAGGCTGTCCTTGCCTGGCAGCAGATCGCCAGCCGCTTTGGACTATCGGCTTATCTGCCCTCTCAGGAAAACCTGATCGTGAATGGCAATTTCAACTTCAATGTGATCAATGCCGGGTTTGACTGGCAGTATCAAAAACAATCCAGCGTGCAGTTAACTCTCGACCCCAGCGATTTTCACGCCGGCCGTCGCTCGCTTCAGATCACCTACGATGGCCCCGGAATTTCCGAAAGTGGCATCTATCAGCTTATCGCCGTGCAGCCGAACACGACCTACGACTTCACCGCGTTCTATAAGAACTCGGAAATGGAGGGCGCGGGTGGTCCTCATTTCACAATTCAGGACATGTACACCCAGACCGTCTATTACGAGAGCGAAGAGTTGAAAGACACCGGATTCTGGAAGGCGGCTTACGGCGAATTCACCACGAGCACAGATTGCAAACTGATCGTGCTTCACATCCGGAGGCTGCCGGGTGGCAGTCCCATCCGTGGTCGGCTCTGGGTTGGAGATTTTCATCTGGTAAGAAAACCGTCGTAACGAACTTGCTTGCACGCAGCATTAGAGATTTCATGGGTCACTACAAACATCGCTCGAAGAAAACGCCGGGGATGGACCGCAAATTAATGGCGGCCAAGCTCGGCGCAATTCTGCTATACGGGACGTTCGGATTACTGATGTTCGGTCCTCTGGCTTTTGGCGCGGTAGAACCCTGGTCGATTTTCGTCGTGGAAACGGGCTCTGTTGTCCTGACACTACTGTGGATTGCCAGGCAATGGCTCGACGATGAAGTTGACATTCTCTGGAATCCCCTGTTTCTCCCCATGGCAGCCTTTGGCATTCTGATCGTGCTTCAAGTGGCGCTGGGCATCAGTGCGTACCGCCACGACACGATCGCGGGGGGAATGCTGTATTGCGCTTACGCGATGCTTTGTTTCCTCGCTACCCAGACGCTGATCCGCAGTTCGCAGGCACGCAGGATCGCGATGATTCTTGCAATTTACGGTTTCTCCATGGCTGCGCTGGCCCTGGTGCAGGGAATTTCTCCGAACGGAAAACTCTTCTGGCTGCGCACACCTCGCTTGGGCGGATGGATTTACGGATCCTACGTAAATCACAACCACTACGCAGGCCTGATGGAACTGCTGGTGCCGATTCCCCTGATCATCTGCCTGTCGCACTTAGCGCATGAGAAGACTCGAATTGCCGCCGGCGTGGCTGCGGCGGTGATGGTCGGCACGATCTTTCTATCGGGTTCGCGCGGTGGAATGATAGCCATCTTTGTCGAAATGATCGTTCTCGCGGTCGTCCTCTTCCGGCAAAAACGAAGTGTCCGTATTGCCATCGGCGTCGGGGCGTTTGCGGTCGTGCTCATCAGCTTGTTAGTTTGGCTCGGCGGAAAAGAGCTGACCGTCCGAGTCTCCAGCATCTCTAAGGAAACCCGCACCGAAATCTCCGGCGGGATGCGCCTCTCGATCGACCGCGACACGTTGCATGTGTTTCGCCAGAAGCCCATCATGGGTTGGGGCCTCAGAACGTTTCCCGTCGTCTATCCTCAGTTCCGGAGCTTCTACACCAACTTCTTCGTCAACGAGGCCCACAACGACTACTTGCAGTTGCTGGCCGAGACAGGAGTACTTGGCTTCGGCATTATGGTCTGGTTTCTCCTCACCCTGTATCGACGTGCGCGCCGCAAGATTGGCGACTGGACATCAAGTGTGACCGCGGCCGTCACGCTCGCGTGTATGTTGAGTTGCACTGGCATCCTGGTACACAGCCTCGTCGACTTTAACTTGCAGATTCCGGCCAATGCCGCGCTCTTTTATGTCTTCTGCACGATCGCGGCCGCGCCGCCCCTGCTCCAGCGGTCGCGCATACGTAAGCCCGTCTCGACAGAGGAAGAGGAAGAGGTGTTCCCTGCTTCCGAGGTTGTCTAACGGGTTCAGTTGCAAGGAATCGGCGTAAATACTGCCGTTCGTCTGAGAGGCGAGGTTTCTGTGGGGGTTGAAACAACCTCTCCGAGGGCTTAGGCCCGAACGCTGGTCGCTCGCTACGGCCGTGCCGGGCTTGCAGGATTGTCCGGCCTGGTCAGGACCCAAGTCGCGAGGGCGCCGACCGCGATCGCTCCGCTGCCAACTGCCCAAGGTGAGCTTAGGATGCCTCCATGAGCACCCGGCATCGCGCCCGGCTGTTCGTTTTTCCGCTTCTTACTTGGCTTGCCAGGCTTGTCGGGAGCGTCCTCAGCGGTTTCTTGCTTGGTCGTTTCCTGACCTTGCGCGAGAGTCGTGGTCTGATTTCCGTCGAAAACGGTGAGATCGCCCTTCCGCGCCAGTATCCTGACCGTTCCATCTACATCGGTGACGTTGAATTCGGTCCACGAATTCGACGTTGGAGTTACCGTCACATCTCCCGCCGTCGTGCCAACTCCCTTCGAAGTTGAGACCATGACCCCGCCATGTTCAATCTTGAGAGAGGCGCCTTCAAACTGCACTAGGGAGTCCGACATCAAAGTGATGCTCGAGCCAGGTTGATTGATGTTGGCCACAGAATCCCGGCGGGTCTGAACCAGATCACCCGAGAAAATTGCCGAGGAGGGACGGGGAACGTGAGCGCCGTTGATCCAGGCGGATCCATTCACGTAAAGCATTGCCGCATTCGAATCGGCAGCGAACAACGAACCGGGGAGCAAAACCATTAGCACGCAACTAACCATACCGCGTAAAGCGGACTTGCCCATCCCACGCTCCGTTAATAACTATGTTGGTGACCTTTGTTCCGAATCGTACCCTCCTATCACGCTCTGCGTCAATGCCTTTTGTCTTCTGTACGCCTTTTTCCGGTGGAAAACTTACCTTCGCGCAAGCAGCACAACCCGCTCTGGACACGGATTTTCGTTTCACTCCCAGCGCTCAACCAGACTCCACCACGAGAATCGAATCCACTCTTCCAAGCACGTTTTGGCCCACTGCCGATGAGTCCACCAGCGGACCCCGAACTGTGCATCGTCGTGCGCGGCAGAGGCGGAGAATGATTTCCCGCGGACTTCATGCCGAAAGATACTCAGAGAGCGCCTCGTATGGTAGTCAGAGGTCACGATCAGTACTCGAGAGCCAGCTTCATGGGCCAGGCACTTGGCGACATCATGAGACTCATCGCGGGTTGACAGACCAACGATTGGGCAGATCCCGATCGAGGCTGCCTGCGGAAGATTGTGGATGTAGTGCTCTGCTAACTGCACCTCGGAGAATTCATAAACCGTGGCTGTTGCCGGCACATCAATCAGCATCCGACGCGCATAGCCTTGTTTCAAAAGCTCAAGCGCGTGCATCGGACGATAGTAGGTCTCACCCGCCAGAACGACAATCACATCCGAAGGCTGCGGGGCGTCAACGACCAGGAACTTCCCCGCGCTGAACCCAAACCAGATCAAGATGACTGCCGCCACGGTTGCAGAAATCTTCCACTTTCTACTTGCGAAAATCCTCATCGGTGATCGCTTCTCCTCCAGGCGACCTTTCGGTCGGGATTGTTACCTCGGTCATGGCTCGGTAGTGCCACATTCGGCAAGAGTGGCAGCATGTTAAAATCTGTTTTTTCAATGGTGTTTATCTTCGATTCACCCCGGAAATCTTAAATGACGACTTACTCTTCCGCAGACGTGTCGATCGATCAACTGAAAAAGAAGATTCAGCAGCGTGAAGCCCGCGTAGGAATTATCGGTCTCGGCTACGTCGGACTTCCGCTCGCCCTGCTCTACAGTGAACAGAAATTCAAAGTCACCGGCTTCGATATCGATGCGCGTAAGGTCGATACACTGGCCAAGGGCGGGTCCTACATTTACCGGATTGAGCCGAAAGAGATCCAGGCTGCCAAAGCCAATGGGTTCACAGCTACCTCGGACTACGCCCAACTCGAGGCAATGGACGCCATTATCATTTGCGTCCCCACGCCGCTCAATGAGTATCACGAGCCGGACCTGAGCTTCATCACAGACACAACGCATTCCATCGCTCCTCACCTGCGCGCTGGGCAGCTCGTCGTACTCGAAAGCACGACCTACCCCGGGACCACCGAAGAAGTGATGATTCCGATTCTTGAAAAAGAAAATAAGGCCGGGCTGAAAGCCGCACGCGACGGGGCGTTTTCGGGAAAGGAATTTTTCGTAGCTTTCTCTCCCGAGCGCGAAGACCCCGGCAACACCACCGTGGCGCGTCGCGACATCCCAAAGGTCGTCGGTGGACTGAATCCTCCGGCCTCCGAGCTCGCAGCCGCTCTCTACGGCTCCATCTTTAATCGCACGGTTCCCGTGTCATCCCCGGCCGCTGCGGAAATGACCAAGCTCCTCGAGAACATTTATCGCTGCGTCAACATCGCGCTGGTCAACGAACTCAAGCTCTTGTCGCTGCGCATGGGCATCGACATCTGGGAAGTGATCGAAGCCGCATCCACCAAACCTTTCGGCTTCCATCCGTTCTATCCTGGCCCCGGTCTTGGTGGGCATTGCATCCCCGTCGACCCTTTCTATCTTTCGTGGAAAGCCAAGGAATGGGACTTCCGCACACGCTTCATCGAACTCGCCGGCGAAATCAACGTCAACATGCCGTATCACGTGCTGGCGTCAGTCGGCAGTGCGTTGAACGCGCACAAGAAATCTGTGAATGGCGCGCGCGTCCTCGTGCTCGGGGTGGCTTACAAGAAAGACATTGACGATTTGCGCGAATCTCCATCGCTCACGATTATTGAGCTCCTGCAGAAAGATGGAGCGCAGGTCAGCTACAACGATCCTTATTTCCCCTTTATCGGCAAAGGACGGAAATACGATCTTCAGATGAAGTGTGCCGATCTGAACGATCTGGCGCAGTACGATTGCGTTGTCATCGTGACTGACCATTCCGATTACGACTACAAGCGGATCGTTCAGGAGTCCAAACTAGTGGTCGACACGCGCAACGCCACTCGCGGCATCCAGAGCCCAAAAATCGTACGTTGCTAGGGGCAATTCCTGCTCGGAACTTACTAGGAAAACTGTCCCCGAAGAGTGTAGTTTTTTGCACGACTACTGGATCCGCCCGATTGCACGGCAACATGGATTCCGTAAAACATTGATTCCCCTGGGATTGAGGCTCTATCTGCCTCCGCCGAATGGCCTATTTCGTGCATGAGTATAGGCGGGGAGAGTACACTTTGCTGTATACCCTGCCTACCCAGGTTCCCCCGCGTTTCACCGGGCAGGAAGAACTTTTACACTGGTAAGAGTGTTGGAATCACTATGACGTCGCAGTCTTCGGATCAGTCCATTCTGTTTTCCTCGCTCCCGAAGTGGAAAGCGCCTTGGCGCGACTTCGTGTTCAGCTATGGCACTCAGGCCGTCGTGATTGCGATTCTCATCTGGATTCCCGTATTTCACCACGAGGAGATCGAGACGCCTGCGAAGGACTATCACGCCGTCGAACTCGTTCCCACTCCCGTGCCAGTAAACCACGAACCGCAGCGGCAGTTGCCGAGGCATGTGCTTGTGGCCAAGCTCGACCCGGTGGACCCTCCGCCAGCCGCCCTCCGCTTGCCTGCTCCGCAGCCCAAGCCCAAAGCGAAGGTGGAAGATGTGCCCGTCCCCGAGGTAAAGATCGCAGAGAAGAAGCTTGATGTCGTGCCGGCCCCGGCGGCGCCGGTAATTCCCAGGACCATTAAGACCAACGTTTTCTCTACCGGAAGCTCTGCACCGCAGACCATCGAGCGCGCTCCCGAGAAGGTGCAGACAGGTGGCTTCGGCGATCCAAATGGAGTGCCTGCACGCACAACCCAGACTCGCGCCGTGAATATCGCCTCGGCAGGCGGCTTTGACATGCCCACTGGACCTGGATACGGCAACGGTACCGGCGGTGCAAAGGGCGCTCGAGGAGTGATCGCTAGCACCGGTTTCGGCAACGGCGTTGCTGCCGGAAACGCACGCTCCTCAGGTGGAACGGTTCGTTCCGCTGGATTCGGCGATGCTGATGTCGCCGCTCCTCCTACCATTCAATCGCGCCCTGCCGCGCAAGCGGTAGCAAGAATTACTCCCGCGGAAATCCTTTCCAAGCCAACTCCCGTCTACACAGATGAGGCCCGCACTCAGCGAATTGAAGGTGAGGTCCTCCTTGAAGTGGTGTTTGAGGCATCCGGTAAGCTACGCGTTACGAGAATTGTTCGTGGACTTGGACACGGTCTTGATGACTCGGCCATACGAGCCGCAGAACAGATCCGGTTCAAGCCCGCATTGAAGGACGGTCAACCCTCAGATTCGACGGCCGTCGTTCATATTATTTTCCAGTTGGCGTGATCTACTCCCAAAGGGTTCTTATGCACAAGGTTGGTTTCGGATCGCAGTTGCTGCTGTTTCTTTTGGCCACAGTTTTCGCGGCCACGGCTCAAAATTCTCCCGCTGCTGCAGCCTCGGCTCCGGGCAGTGCCGGCGCATCGTCCACGGCTGGAGCACCGCAGAGTGGAGGAATGCCGTCTTCCGCTCTCACTCTGAGCGACGTCATGGATCACGTGGTGCAACGCGAGCACTACTTCATGGCGCAGATGCGCCACATGCATCCGCTGGTCGAAACCTATCTCCAGGATTTAAAAGCCGACAGCGACGGAAATACCACTCCGGTTAAAGACGAATACTTTCTCGGTCGCCTCGATATGTCTGAGGGCGCCGACGACGTCTCCTTTGTCGGCCAGCCTGGATTCGGTCATCGCATGCTCGCCAAGCTGACCGGTGTGTATTCCTTGCACTACCTTCCCATGGGATTCGCCCAGATGGTCGTGCTCGACAGCGACTTCCAAAAGCGGAATTACAAGTTCAACTTCGTCCGCCGCGAGTTCCTGGGAGAACTCCGCTGCCTGGTTATCGATCTCGAACCGCGCGAGGGCGACAGGACCCCACGTTTCCTCGGCCGAATCTGGGTCGAAGACCAGGACTACAACATTGTTCGCTTCAACGGAACCTATTCACCCCAGCCGAGAATTAACTTCTTTTTCCACTTCGACAGCTGGCGCCTCAACTTGCGGCCAGGAACGTGGCTTCCCGCTTACGTCTACACCGAGGAGTCGAACCTCAAGACCGGATTGACCAAGACACTCCATTTCAAAGCGCAGACGCGCCTGTGGGGCTACGACTTGAAAGGCCTGGGGAAGAACGAGGAGTTCACCCAGATTCTTGTCGACTCTCCACAGTCTGTGAAAGATCAGAGTGATGCCACCGCCGATGCCACACCCATCATGGCCGAGCGCATGTGGGAAAAGCAGGCCGAAGACAACGCAACCGAACGTCTGACGAAGATTGGTTTGCTCGCGCCTCCCGGAGATGTCGACAAACTCCTCTCCACCGTCGTCAACAATCTGCTGATCACCAACAACATCGATCTGCAAGGCGATTTCCGCTGCCGCGTGCTTTTGACTGCTCCGCTGGAATCGTTCACGATCGGCCGCACGATTGTGATCAGCCGCGGCCTGCTGGACGTGCTGCCCGACGAAGCTTCGCTCGCCATGGTTCTGGCTCACGAGTTGAGCCATATCGTGCTCGGGCATCACTTCGACACCAAGCTGGCTTTCAACGACAAACTCTTCTTCCCCGACGAGGAATCCTTTCAACGCCTCGACTTCAAACGCAGCTCGGCTGACGAGGAGGCAGCCGATGTCAAAGCTCTAGAACTCCTGAAGAATTCTCCCTACAAAGACAAGCTGGGGAATGCGGGATTGTTTCTGAAAGCACTGCAGCAGAAGGCACCGGAACTGCAGCACTTGATTCGTCCGCACTTGGGCAACAGTTTTGCCGGTGGCAAGAGCGTTCGCATGTCCAGCCTGCTGGCGTCGGCTCCCGAACTCGACGCCAAGCGCCTCGATCAAATTGCGGCTTTGCCCCTTGGTGGACGCGTCAAGGTTGACCCTTGGACGGATCAGGTCGAACTCTCGAAAGCTAAGCCTGTCGCCCTGACCTCAGCTCACGAGAAAATGGAGTTTGAGCTTACTCCGTTCTTTCCTTACCTCACACGGTTGTCAACCGGCGGAGCCGAAAAGATGGCCGCGACGACATCGGCGCCCTCGTCCGATGGCAGCCCTAAGTAGTCGTACACAAATTTTCGGAGGTTGAAAGTCGAAAAGTTGATTTCGATGGCGGCCATGCGCGACTACGCGCCGTGCGGGTTGGGTATTTACTCAGGAGTGCACTGATTCCGCTACTGTATCGCGCTGCCAACTTGCGAAAACACGTTGTTGGCGTTCGATCCGATGAGACGAATCGTGCCCACGACGATGACGAGAATCACCGCCAACATGACCGCGTACTCCGCGATATCCTGGCCACGCTCATCGCTCCAGAGTTGCTCTAGAAGTTTAGCCACGGGCTCCTCTTCTCCGAACTCTTTGCCCTCAAATAGAACGGGGATGCAAATCCGCGCAAGCACGGTGATCCCCAGGCTTGGTCCGTTAGGGGAACTATAGCTCCGGGCACCTTCCTCGCCAATGGCACGTAAGTGCCAGCGTAACCTGGGGGCAGGTGACTTACGTCACGCGATGCTTTTCAGCGGTAAAGCCTGATTGACCGCGAACAATGCCAGTTCCAGGCGCGTCGATACGCCCAGCTTGTCGAAGATGTTGCTGAGGTGGTGTTTGACAGTATCTTCGCTGATCTTGAAGTACTCGGCGATCTCTTTGTTGGAGTATCCTGCCACCACCGCCGACACGATTTCGAGTTCTCGCGGCGTCAGTCCAAATTTCTTCTGCCGCGCCTCGTCGTGCGAGGATTGCATCAGCGTCCGCAGATACTGCACCAGATTGGACACGCTTTCGCGCCCCACCCAATACTCGCCGGCCATGACGGTTTGAATCGCCTTTAACAACAACTGCGTCGCCGAGTCCTTTAGCACCACTCCGCGCGCGCCCAGTTGCAGAGCTTCGACAATCTGGCTCTTCTCCGCCGCGGCGGTCAGCAGAATGACTCGCACTGGACTTGCGTTAGCCGGCATGCTCAGTTCGCGCAGCGCTTCCAGCCCAGGATGCTTCGGCATCGCCAGATCGAGCAACAGAATATCCGGCTTCAATTGCCGTGCCAGCTTCACGGCTTCGGCGCCATCGGATGCCTCGCCGAGAACTTTCAGGTCGGCTTCGGCTTCGAGCAAACGCCGCAGCCCGTCGCGGAAAATCGGGTGATCGTCAGCTATCACAAGGCGAATCTGCTGCGGCTTTCTAAAGTTCATGCGGTACATCCCCGTTCCGAGGTACTGTCACTTCCAACCGGGTTCCCTGTCCGGGTGTTGATTCTATCGTGAGTTC
>Ga0335078_10002624_pt1 | contig 27111 bp, 23 predicted proteins | sample Lox_Sample_32_FD_206711 | JGI IMG/M metagenome (GOLD analysis project Ga0335078, IMG submission 206711) | Soil microbial communities from Loxahatchee National Wildlife Refuge, Florida, United States - Lox_Sample_3.2 | ecosystem: Environmental > Terrestrial > Soil > Wetlands | place: USA... | reverse complement strand
GCCGGCCACCGCGCCGGTCAGGATCGTCGGCAGCACGCCGGTAGCGATCGCGAAGCCGACCGGCCACCAGGGCAGCCCGTCCACGACCAGGTAGCTCGTCCAGTCCTCGGTGCCGCGCAGCGCGTCGGACAGGCTGGTCACGGACGTCGTTATGCCCGCGCTCTCGGAGTAGGGCAGGATCGACACGCCGTACTTCCCCTGCAGCAGCAGCGGTATCGTCCACCAGCAGGTGGCCGCCGCGGCCGCGGGCAGCCACCACCCGAGCACCCGCCACCGCGGCTCCGCGTGCTCGCCGGTCAGGACGTAGACCACGGCGACGGTCAGCACCGCCACGACGGACGCCGCGTTCATCCCGCTGCCCAGCGCGACCGCCACCGCCGACTGCGCCGCCGCCCGGAGCCGGTCCCGGCGGCCCATCTCCGGTCCGTGCCGCATGAGCCGGACCAGCGGGATCAGCACGAGCGGCAGGATCGCGGCCGGAAGCAGCTCGCCCGAGTTCACGCCGAGTAGCGTCAGCGCCCGCGGTGCCAGGGCATAGGCCAGCCCGGCCGCGATCCGGGTGCCCGGCGTGCCGATCTCCAGCCGCGCCGCGAGCCGGAGGACGCCGAGGAACGCGGCGACCGAGAGCGCGGTCAGCCACAGCCGCTGGACGACCCAGGCCGGCAGCGCGATGAGCTTGCCGAGGACGAAGAACGGGCCCATCGGGAAGAAGTAGCCGACGGCCTGATCCTGCAGCTGGCCGAACTGCGCGGGATCCCACAGGTGCAGCGCCCGGCGCAGGAAGCCGGCCGGGTCGACCGCCATGTCGATCTTGGTGTCCGCCAGGATGCTGCCCGGCCTCGTGACGAACGCGAGCATCGCCAGCAGCAGGCAGCACGTGATGATCCACAGGGCGTGCCTGAGCCGCTCGTCCAGCGTGCCCTGGCCGGCCTGCGTTACGGGGTCGAGCCGGGCAGAACGCGGTGCGTCGATCATGGCCGGCTTGGCGCGTTCATGGCGAATAGACTACATAGCCATCCCAGCAGCCAGGACGCGCTCGGCGAGCCCGTCCCGCCGCCCCGTTAGGCTGCAGCTTGGCACAGTCCGTTACCAGGGAGCTACCGGCTATGACCGACCGGCAGGTCACGCTCACCGGCTGGGGCCGGATCGCGCCGACGGCGGCCCGGCTCGCGGCACCGACCCGGCCAGAGCAGGTGGCGAGCCTGCTGGCCGCCGCGCCCCGGGCGGGCGCCATCGCCAGGGGCCTTGGCCGCAGCTACAACAACGCCGCGCAAAACGACGGCGGCCTGGTGATCTCCACCGTCGCGATGAACCAGATCGTCTCGCTGGACCGCGAGGCCGGCCTGGCCACCTGCGCGGCGGGCGTGAGCCTCGAGCAGCTCATGGCCGCCGGACTGCCGGCCGGCTGGTTCGTCCCGGTGTCGCCCGGCACCCGCCAGGTCACCGTCGGCGGCGCGATCGCCGCCGACGTGCACGGCAAGAACCACCACGTGGCCGGCAGCTTCGCGCAGCACGTGCGGTGGTTCGACCTGCTGCTGCCCGACGGCGGGGAACGGCGGGTGACCCCGGCGGCAGATCCCGACCTGTTCTGGGCGACGGCCGGCGGCATGGGACTCACCGGGATCATCCTGCGCGCCGAGATCCAGCTCCGGAGCGTCGAGTCGTCCCGGCTCCGGGTGGACACGGTCAGGACCGCGGACATCGACGCCGCGATGGCCTACCTCGAGGCGACCGACACCAGGTTCGGCTACACGGTGGCCTGGCTGGACTGCCTGGCGGCCGGCGGCAGCCTGGGACGATCGGTGATCACCAGCGGCGACTTCGCGACGCTCGCCGAGCTAGCGCCCGCCGACCGGCGCGATCCGCTGGCGTTCCGGCCGGCCACCAGGATCGGCGCACCGCCCGCGTGCCCGCCCGGGCTGATCAACCGCTACACGGTCGCGCTCGCCAACGAGGCGTGGTACCGCAAGGCACCGCGCAGCCGCACCGGCGAGATCCAGTCGATCGGAAAGTTCTTCCACCCGCTCGACGGCATCAGGAACTGGAACCGGGTCTACGGCCCCGCCGGGTTCCGGCAGTACCAGTACGCGGTTCCGGCCGGCCAGGACCAGGCTGTCCGCCGGTCGGTGGAGATGATCAGCCGGGCTCGCGCCCCGTCATTCGTGACGGTGCTGAAGCGGTTCGGGCCGGGGAACCCTGGATACCTGTCGTTCCCGATCGAGGGCTGGACGCTCGCACTCGACTTCCCGGCGCGGACCCCGGGCCTGGACGGGTTGCTGCGCAGGCTGGACGAGCTCGTCGCGACCGCCGGCGGGCGCGTGTACCTGGCGAAGGACTCCAGGGTCAGCCCCGAGATGCTCGCCGCGATGTACCCCCGGCTGCCCGAGTTCCGCCAGCTCCGCAAGCAGGTCGACCCGGCCGGGCTGCTCGCCTCCGACCTGTCCAGACGACTCGGCCTGTCCTGATAGCGCCGCCCTAGCGGCGCAGGCGCCGCCACACCGGGCGCGGCAGCACGCGCATGACGGCGGCGAACGGCTGCAGCGCCCGCGGCACCCACACCTCCGCCCGGTCCGCGGACAGCGCCGCCGCGACCGCGGCGCCCACCTGAGCGGGCGTGGCGGACAGCGGCGCGGCCGGCATCCCGGCCGTCATCCGGCCGATCACGAAGCCCGGCCGGACCAGGAGCACGCGCACGCCGCTGCCGTGCAGCGCGTCGGCGAGCCCGCGCGCGAACGCGTCGAGGCCCGCCTTGGCCGAGCCGTAGACGAAGTTGGCCTTGCGCGGCCGGATCGCCGCGACCGACGACAGCACGACGATCGTCCCGTGACCGGCGCTGCGCATCCGCCCGGCCGCGGCCAGGATCGTGGTCACGTGCGCGGTGAAGTTGGTCTCGACCAGGAGCCCGGCCCGCACCGGGTCACGATCGAGCTCGGGCTGCGGGACGAGCACCCCGGCTGCGGAGATGACCAGGTCAACCGGGCCGTCGGCGAACGCGTCGTCGATCACGCCCGGATGGGTCGCCAGCGCGGTGGCGTCGAACGCGAGCGTCCGGGCCGGGTACGGGAGCTGCTTGGCGGCGGCGGCCAGCCGGTCCTCGTCCCGGCCCGCCAGCATGATCTGGGTGTCGGCGGGCGCGTCCAGGGCGGCGAGGATCGCCAGCCCGATCTCGCTCGTGCCGCCGAGCACCAGCACCCGTGGCGGCCTGCCCGCCGGAATCCAGGCCGCCCTCACCCGCCGGCCGCCGGTCGTGTGTCGTTGCGCCGCATCGCCTGTCCCCTGCATCTGCCTGACGTGCGCCCCCCGCAGTGCCCGTAGGCTATCAACGCCCGTGGCTGCCGGCCGGCTGACGCGCGGCCGGGTCGCTCGCGTCGCGGCCCGCCCCGGCGCGCGTGACGGCGGACGTGATGAGCCCGGCCAGCAGCCCCGCGCTGGCGTCCCAGTCGAACTGCCCGGCCCACGACCGGCAGGCCGCCGCCACCTCCGCCCGCCGAGCCGGATCGGCAAGCTCGCCGAGCGCGCGCTGCACCACGTCCTCGATCCGCTCGCCGGGCGCGACCAGCCACCCGGTCTCGCCGTGCCTGATGGCATCGCGCAGCCCGTCCACGTCGTAGCCGACGGTCGGCACGCCCAGGGCCGCGGCCTCGAGGACGCAAAGTCCCCAGCCTTCGCCCATGGACGTGTTCAGGTGCAGCACCGAGGCGCCGACGGCGGCGCGCTTGGACTCCTCCGGCAGGTAGCCGCGCAGCCGGACGACGCCGGTCAGCCCGCGCGCCGCGATCTGCCCGGCCAGCAGGTCGCCGCCAGGCCCGCGGCCGATGACGTCGATGGTGCGGCCGGTGCCGCGAAGCCGGTCCGCGACGTCCAGCACCCGTTCCGCGCGCTTGTGCGCGACTATCCGGCCGACCCAGGTCAGCGCCGCGGCGCCGGTTCCGGCAGGCCCGGAACCGGCGGGCAGCTCGAACGCCGCGGCGCTGAGCCCGTTCGGGATGACGCGGACCGGCCCGGCCCACCGCAGCCGCTGCGCCATCGCGCGGGCCGTGGAGTCCGACACCGCGACCGACACGTGCCGCCGGTAGGCCACGCGCGCCACCCGGCCCTCGAGCAGCCGGCCGACGGCGGCTACCGCGGCCGGGAAGTGCACGCCGAACTGCGCGTCGTGCACGTGATGCACGACGCAGCAGACGGGCACGCGCCGCGGCAGCACCCACGGGGTGAAGAACGGGATCCCGTTCTGGCAGTCGACGACGGCGTCGAAGCCGCGGCGGTGGCGCAGCAGCCAGGCCAGGACGAGCGGGTACACGGTGAACCTGCCGCCGACCCGGACGATCCGGATCCCGTCGCGCTGCTCGCGCGCGCGCTGGCCGTCCGCCCGCGCGGTGAGGAAGGTGACGACAGCGCCGCGGCGCAGCAGGCCGCGGGCCATCTCCCAGGCGTACACCTCCGCGCCGCCCGCCTCCGGATGCCAGGGATCGCGCCAGTTGACGATCGCGACCTGCCGCCCGGCGAGCGCGCCCCGGCCGCCCTCGGCCCGACTCATGGCTCGGTGACGGCCGCTACCTGGCCAACCGCACCCGGCGGCGCCGCCGGGCCGGGCTCGGTGATGGCGCCAGTCCAGGCCGACGGCGAGCGCAGCGCGAGCCGGATGAGGGCGACCTCGGTGAACGCGGCGAGCGAGTGCCGCCAGATCGAGAACGTCGAGCCGGGCACGTCACGCCAGCGCACCGGGATCTCGATCGGCTCGGCGCCTAGCTGGCGGCATCTGGCCAGCAGCTCTATGTCGAAGGCGAAGCCGGTCGCCCGCAGGTCGTGCGCGGCGGACCGCGCCAGCGGCCCGGCGAAGAACTTGAACCCGCACTGGGTGTCGCCGACGCCGGGCACCACGCGGCGGGCCACCCAGCGGAAGACCGCCGCGCCCGCCTTGCGCAGCCGGCTGTGCCGGAACCGGACGACGGAGTCCGGGTGCGCACGGGACCCGATCACGACCTGGTCCCCGGCTCGCAGCCGCTCGATGACCGCATGCAGGGCCGACAGGTCCGCCGCCATGTCGGCGTCGCAGAACCCGACGTACGGGGCCCGGCTCGCCAGCAGGCCCGCCCGGACCGCCGCGCCCTTGCCCGGCCGGTCGCACTCGAGCAGGCGAACGGGGACCTGGCCGGACGGCCAGTGGCTCGCGATGGCGGCGGTAACGTCCGTGCTGGCGCTGTCGACGACGATGACCTCGACGCCGGGGGGCAGGCATGCGGCCCGCGCGCACAGCTCGGCAAGCCCGGCAGGCAGCCGGGCCTGCTCGTTCCGTGCGGGGACGATGATCTCGAGCCACGAAGCGCCCGCGGAGCCGACCTGATCTGTCACGGCACGGGTAATAGGAGGCAGATCTAGCGCTGACCGTAGTTGTACAGCGTGGTGTTCGCCGGCTGGCCGTTGGCGATGCCGGATACCACCGCGCCAGCACCAAATCCTGCGGCGACGGCGAGCACGGCACCCACCGCTACCGAGATGATCAGCGCTCTCATTAGCCACTCCTTCGGACGTTCCGGCCCAGCCTAGTGCCGGAACCCCCAGACTCAGAAGAAGTAATACTAAAAAGTAATAACGCGCCGCGGGCCGGTTACCAGGCCGTCCTCGCCGGATCCGGCTAGCCGGGCAGGCCCGCGCGGCCCGGCTAGCCGGGCACCCGGTAGACCTGCAGGCCCGGGCCGGACAGCACCAGCCGGCAGCCGGGCAGCCGGGCACGGAACGGATCGCCGCCGCCGGGACCCGGCCCGAATCCGGCGTCGATGATCACGTAGCGAAAGCCGTCCGCGCGCAGCGGGCCGGTCAGCTGCCGCCCCGAGCCGACGAGCCCGGACAGGGCGATCGCCGCTGGGCTCTCCGGCGCTATCGCGGTGCCGCCGACGTCGACGCCGTCGTTCCAGACCACGTCGCGGGCCAGCAGCCGCGGCCATGGATCGAGCACCGCCTCGTCGTGATTCCAGTCGTAGCGCCGGTAGGCCATCCACGGCAGCAGCAGCGCCTTGCCGGCCCGCGGGTCCGCGTTGATCAGCTGCCGCGCGGCCACCCAGTCGGCCGGGTAGCTGACCGGCTGGAGCCGCCCCGCGGCGCCCCAGGCAAGGCCGGGCAGCAGCAGGACCGGAACGGCGGCGAGGGCGGCCGCGGCCGCCCGGCGCCCGTCGCTCGCCGCACCCGCGGTGAGCCTGGCCACCACCAGGCCCAGGCCGAGTGCCTCGGCGAGCGCGAGCGGGGCGACGTACTGCTGGCCGTCGCGCAGCACGGCGAAGCCGGGCCACCAGCCGATCAGGGTGCGCAGCAGGTCCTGGCCGGGGCCGACGGCGCCGAGCAGCGCGATCGCGAGACCTGCCGCCGCGGCGGCCGCCAGGCCCGGCCAGCGCCGCCGGCCGAGCGTCAGGAAGCCGACGAGCGTCCCGAGGGCGAGCACGAGCCACGCCGTGCTGGCGGCCCCGCCGTAACCGGCCGGGGTCGCCTGCGCGTTCCAGCCGCCGCCGAGCATGACCAGGCTGCCCAGCGTGCCGAACGGGGTGTCCGCCCGCGCCGCGAACGCGGCTACCGCCGCCGTGCTGGTCGCGACGTGCCGGGTCAGCGCCGGGATCAGCCACGGCAGGCTCGCCACGGCGAGCAGCGCCAGCACCGTCGCGACCGAGGCGAGGCGCTGGCGGCCCCGCCGCGCCTCGCCAGTCCCGGGGCCGGTCCCGGCCGCGGCGCGCGACGCCGCGACCGGCACCGCGGTCAGCCCCGTGATCAGCATCGCCGCGAACCCGCCGACCGCCGCCGGTACCAGGGCGCAGGCCAGCCGGAGCCGGCCGGCCAGGCCGCGCGCGGGCCGCAGCAGCGCCGCGACGACCCAGGGCAGGCCCGCGTACCCGAGCAGCGTCGCCCACTGGCCGAGTATCAGCCGCTCGGCGACGAACGGGTTCCAGGCGTAGAGCACCCCGGCCGCGAGCCGGGCGGGCAGCCGCTCGGCCGCCAGCAGCCGCGCGGCGCCGGCGCAGGCCAGCACGAAGATCGCCAGCAGGATCAGCTTCTGGACCGCGTCGGCGGGCACGACCCTGGCCAGCGCGGCGACCACCGCGTCGCTGGGGACTGCGCGCGGCAGGGTGCCCGCCGTTCCCAGCATGGCCGCGTTGATGGCAGGTCGCGGCACGAAGACCATGTCGTAGCTGAGCAGGTAGCCGGGCAGGATTCCCGGCCCGAGGGCGAGCAGGCCAAGGCAGAGCCCGGCTGCGGCCGCCGCCAGCGAGCCGGCTGGCCCGGCCGGCCGGCCGCCCGCCGCCGCGCGGAGCCGCCGCCAGCCCGGAGCGCGCAGCCGCCGCGAGGCGATGCGGAATCCGGCATCGTCCGTATCGGTCCTGGTCTGCTCGGTCATTTGCGGCCCGAGTGTAGTTCGCGGCGACGGTCGGCGGGCGCGAGCGCCGCTTGCCTCAGTCCGGCCCGCTGACAGCGACCTCGGCGAGCATCGCCTCGTAGGCGGCCAGGTCGGCCTCACCGGACGGCGTCACGGCGGCGGCGAGCGCGACGGCATGCCGCAGCATGTCCGGCCAGGACCAGCCCAGCGCGACGCCGGGCACGAACCCGGCCACCAGCGCGTCCCTGACGGCGTCACCGTCCAGGCCGCCCGTTCCCGGTGCCGCCTGCCAGCCGCCATCCCGCGTCAGCACGCGGACCATGCCGCCGTCCACCAGCACGACCGACGCCGGGCCGCCCTCGCGCGGCAGCTCGGCCACGTCGCCGGCATCCGGGATGACGAGGGCCGGGCCCCTGGCCGCGGCGTGCAGCAGCGCGGCGCCGCCCGCCTCCAGCACTACCGGTACGCCCGTGCCCGCCGCGTAGCTGACAAACGAGGCGTATATCTCCTCTGGCATTCCCGCCGGCAGGCTGCCGCACAGCACCACGGCCGTCGCCCCGTCCAGCATCGCCAGGTAGTCGATGGCAAGCCGCCCGAGTTCCTCTGTAGTGATGTAGGGCGACGGCTCGGTGAACGTCGTCAGCTCACCGCCAGGGCCGTCGGAAATGGCCAGCACCCGCCGCGACTCCGCGGCGATCCGGGTGAACTGGGTCGCGACCCCGTGCCTGGCGAGCTGGGTCCTGATCAGCTCTCCCGTCGAGCCACCCGCGAGCCCGGCGGCGACCACGTCGTGGCCGAAGGTGTGCAAGTACCTGGCGACCGCGAGGCCCCGCCCGCCGGCGCTGTATCCCACCCTGCGGACCTTGTTGACCGTGCCGGGGACGACCCGTTCCGCGTCGTACTCGACCCGCAGGGTCGGGTTGAGCGTGACGGTGACGATCACCCGGCAACCTCCGCGGCGACCAGCGCTGCCAGCTCCCAGCACGCTTCCAGGTCCGGCTTGCCCGGCGTACCCGTCACGCAGACGGCCGGCCGTACCGCCTGCCAGGCAAGCCCGGAGGCGATCGACTCGACCGCCCGGACGGCCCCCCCGGTGTCGCTCGCGCCGTGCACGTACAGCCCGTACGGCCGCTTCCTCGTCGCCTCCAGGCACGGGTAGTAGATGGTGTCGAAGAAGTGCTTGAGCGCGCCGGACATGTAGCCGATGTTCGCCGGCGTGCCCAGCACGTACCCGTCGGCAGCCAGCACGTCCGCGGGGCCCGCGGTCAGTGCGGGCCGGACGACGACCTCGATGTCCTCCAGCTCGTCGGTGCGCGCTCCGCTGGCGGCTGCCTCGAACATGGCCTGCAGCGCCGGGGACGGAGTGTGGTGAACGATCAGCACGGTCGGCATCAAGCGATGAGCCTAGACGACCTCGCCAGAGCGCCAGGGACCTGACCGCTGTTGTCCTGCGGCCGACCGGTGACGGCCGGCGGCACGCTACCGTGGCGTGCATGCGATCGGCCCCCGCTGTCCCGGACACGGCCGGCGCGGATACCGCCGGCCCGGCCAGGGCCGGGGCCGCGGCGGCGACTGCCGTGGCGCTCGACTGCTGTGGCGTGCTGGCGTTCGTCGTCATCGGCAGGCACACCCACGATGACGGCGACACGCTGGCCGGGATCTGGCACACCGCGTGGCCGTTCCTGGCCGGCCTCGCACTTGGCGTGCTGGCGGTGCGCGGCTGGCGCCGGCCGCTCGCCATCGTCCCGGCCGGGCTCGGTGCGTGGCTGGGCGCGGCCTGCGCGGGCATGGCGATCCGGGTGCTCGCGGGCCAGGGCACGGCGGCCGCGTTCATCGTCGTGGCGCTGTGCTTCCTGGCCGCGTTCCTGCTGGGCTGGCGGCTGATCGCGCGACTCGCGCGCGGGCGTCGCGCGGCCGCCTGATCGGCTCGCCACTCCTGTCTCAGCAGTCACGCGGGCCCGCTGCGTTAACGCTGGGATGGCGCAAACCCCCAGGCTGCACGCATACTCCTGAAAGGGGCCGATGCCAGCCGGGTGCAGGCAGCCTGGCTCCGGACGGGAGGCGCATCAGTATGCAGCACCTTCGCCGCACCGTCATCGGGGTGCTGGCGGCGGTGCTGCCTTTGACTGCATTAGCAGCCTGTGCCGCCCCCGCCTATAACGTCGCATCCGACTCCTCTGAGCACCTGTATTTCAAGGTGCCCGCGAGCTGGCACGAGATGAGCCCGAATTTCGTCAGCCAGGCGCAGAGCCTGCTCGCCAGGTCCAACGCGGGAGCGGTCGGCGGCACTTACACCTGGTCCCGCGCCTACGCCGCCGCGACGAGCCCGCCGGCGCAGAGCCTGCTGGAGGCGTCGAACGTCCCGGCCATCTACGCGAGCGTGCAGAACATGAAGCTGTCGCTGCGCGGCGTGCTTTCCTTCGACGTCATGCGTGACCTGATCTTCCCGGTCACGCCCAGCGCCAGGCAGGAGGCCGCCGCGGCCGGCGTGAAGCTCCCCGGCTTCAGGTCGATCAGCTACTCGCTGATCACGACCAAGTACGGCATGCGCGGGATCAACGAGCTGTACGAGTACGACATCGGCGGCCGGCCTGACGCGTTCGACCAGACGGTGCTGACGAACGCCAACACCACCAAGCTCTACTTCCTGCTCGTGCAGTGCTTCCAGGGCTGCTTCCTCTCGCACGAGCAGCAGATCGCGACCGTCGTCCGCTCGTTCACGGTGCGAGGTCCCTGATGTCCGAGCCATCCGGCCAGCAGCGCGAGTCCAGGAAGGGGCGCCGCGCCCGGCGGCGCGCCGCCGAGCAGTGGCGGTCGGAGTTCGGCCTGCTGGGCGCCGGCCGCCGGACCCGGCAGCGGATGGCGCTGGTGGACCGGCTCAAGTTCGTCCTCGGCCTGGTCGCGCTGTGGTTCATCGTCGTCTGGTACGAGATGTCCACGACGCCGTTCACGGGCTTCACCGACGCGGCCCGGCTGCAGCTGCAGGTGCGCTCGGGCGTTGGCCGCTGGCTGATCCTGCTGCTCGCGATCGAGGTCCTCAGGCAGCTGAGCTACTTCCTGGCCGAGCGATGGCCGTGGTACTACCGCGCGTCCCGCGGCGTGTTCGGCCGCGGCGACCAGGTGTCGCGGCAGATGAGCGACTACAGCCGGTTCCGGATCTCGCGCGCGGCCAAGGTGATCCTGTTCATCGCCATCATCGCGGTCATCCTGGGTGCCGCCTATCACACCTCGCCCCTGGTCGCGCTCTTCGACGTGCCGTCGACCGTGGCGCACTGGCTGCCGTACATCCTCTACGGCCTGGTGCTGATGCTGCTGGCTGTCGGCCAGTTCGTCGCCATCTTCTGGTTCATGTCCCGCGGCGGCATCGAGGTGTACTACCCCGGTGACGTCGAGACAAGATTCAGCAGCGTCTGGGGCCAGGACCACGTGCTCGAGCGGGTCAAGGAGAACATCCTCTACCTCGAGGACCCGGAGTCGATCGAGGACAAGGGCGGCTACGTACCCGGCGGCATCTTGCTGTGGGGACCGCCGGGCACCGGCAAGACGCTGATGGCCGAGGCGGTGGCCGGCGAGACCGGCAAGCCGTACGTGTTCGTCGACCCCGGCGCGTTCATCAACATGTTCTTCGGTGTCGGCATCCTGAAGGTCAAGTCGCTGTTCCGGCGGCTGCGCAAGCTCGCCGTCCGGTACGGCGGCGTGATCGTCTTCTTCGACGAGGCGGACGCGCTCGGCAGCCGCGGCGGCAGCGTCGGCGGCCAGGGCCGGGCCGGCAGCAGCCCCGCGGCGCTCGGCCTCGTCGATGCGTGCCACGGCTTCGGCTATCTCAGCGAGCAGACCCGGTCGGCACTGTACGCCCGCGCCCTGCAGGCCGATCCCGCGCCGCCGCGCAGCGGCAGGTTCCGGCAGATGGTGCCCGGCATGGGCATGGGCATGGGCAACATGGGCGGGATGGGCACGCTGCAGGCCCTGCTCTCGGAGCTATCGGGCCTGAAGAAGCCCCGCGGCTTCTTCAACCGCGTCGTCCGGCGCACGTTCGGCATGAAGCCGAAGCCGCCGCCGAAGTACCGCATCCTCGTGATCATGGCGACGAACCTGCCGTCGGCGCTAGACGAGGCGCTGCTGCGGCCGGGCCGGCTGGACCGCGTCTACCGGGTCGGCTACCCGTCCAAGGAGGGCCGCAAGCGCACCTACGAGGGCTACTTCGGCCGGGTGCGGCACGAGATCACGCCCGAGCAGATCGACCACCTGGCCACGATCACGCCGTACGCCACCGGCGCGACGATCAAGGACCTGGTCAACGAGTCGCTGATCACGACGCTGCGGGACGGCCGGACGGTCATCACCTGGGCCGATGTCACGAAGGCCAAGCTGGCCAAGAGCGTCGGGCCGTCGGAAGGCGTGGAGTACATCGAGCGCGAGCGGCACGCCGTCGCGCTGCACGAGGCGTGCCACGCGGTCGTCAGCCACCTGGTGCAGAAGCGGAACGTCATCGACACCGCGACGATCCAGAAGGGCGCCGACTACCTGGGCTTCGTCAAGCCCATCCCGATCGAGGAGCAGTTCACCTCGTGGCGCAGCGAGTACGAGGCCGACATCATGGTCAGCCTGGCCTCGCTGGTGGGCGAGCGGATGTTCTTCGGCGGCGACTCCAGCTCCGGCGTGTCCGGCGACCTGCAGAACGCGACCACGCTGGCGCTGGCGATGGAGGGCATGTGGGGCATGGGCAGCCAGTACGGCTCGTACCTCGCCACCCGCGCCCCGCACGACGCGCATCCGGTCGTGGACGGGAACGACAGGAACGTGCTGGAAACGGCGTTCGGTCAGCGCGCCGAGGCACGGCTGGCCGCGCTCGCCGAGCAGACCGGCACGCTGCTGACCGATAACCGGGCCAGCGTCCTGGCCGTCGGGCACGCCCTGGAGCTGCACAAGACGATCAGCGGGCAGGACGTCGTCGCGATCATCGACGGGGAGCCGGGCCCGGTCGTCGACGGCCGCCCGTACCACGAGCCCCGCTTCGCCGCCGAGCTGGAGGCCTACCACGCCCGCGCGGTCACCGCGCACAGCGGCGACCGCAGCCTGCCGCTGCCGGTCCCGGTCCCCGCCCAGGCCGAGCTCAGCGTCCTGCCGGCCTCGCCCGCCGAGCACCGCGCGGACCCGGCCCCCGAAGCCTGACCCCGCCTCGACGCCAGACCGGCCGACGCCCGGCCCCCGCCGCCGGACCGGCCAAGGCCGGACCGGCCGACGCCCGACCCCGGCCCGACGCCCGGCCCCCGCCGCCAGGGCACGTTTCATTGCGTGCGGTCGCTTGGGTGCCCTATATATCCCATTCATCCCGCCGGTCAGAATGAAACGTCGGGAGGACCGGAGCACTCGCTGTCACGTCGCCAGTCACTCCGCGGGCCCCGGACCGCGCCGCTCGGTGTGGCGCGCCTGGACCCGGGCAGTTAAACGTCTGATCAGGGCATCCTTGTCAGCCGTCAGGCTTCCTGTTTAGACTGAACATTCAGTCAACCGCGTTGGGAGCGCGATATTCATGGCCACACAGCAGGCCAGCACGAAGGAACCCGCCAGCAGTACCCACCAGGCAGCCAAGGCGAGCGGCGTCGTCCCGCCAGCCGTCCCGCCAGCCGTCCCGCCAGCCGTCCCGCCCGCCAAATCCCAGTCGCAGGTACCGGCGCAGCAGCACCTCGCCGGCCGCCCGACCCTCCCGGCCATCATCGAGGCGCAGGAAAAGATCTTCATCGAGCGGCAGCCCAGGTCCGCCAGGCTCGCGCAGACCGCTGCCAGCTCGCTCGCGGGCGGCGTGGTCTCCAGCTGGCAGATTTCCGCCCCGCAGCCGGTCTGGCTGAGCTACGGCCGCGGCTCCAAGCTCTACGACGTCGACGGCAACGAGTACGTCGACCTGCACGGCGGCTATGGTGTCTCGCTGGCCGGCCACGGTCATCCCGCGATCGTCCAGGCCGTGCAGGCACAGGTCGCCCGCGGTACCCACTTCGCGCAGCCGACCGAGAACGCGCTCGCCGCCGCCGCCGAGCTGTCGCGCCGGTTCGGCCTGCCGCAGTGGCGGTTCGCCAACTCCGGCACCGAGGCCACGATGGACGCGGTGCACCTGATGCGGGCCATCACCGGCCGCGACCTGATCATCAAGGTCGAGGGGTGCTATCACGGCCATCACGACTCGGTCCAGGTATCGGTCTGCCCGGACGGCGAGGATGACAACCTCGGGCCCGCCGACCACCCGTCTGGGGTGCCGGCCAGCGCGGGCATCCCGAAGGCAATTACCGACCTGACCCTGGTGGTCGGCTTCAATGACCTGGACGCGGTGCGGCGGGTCCTGGACGAGCACCCAGCCCAGATAGCCGGCATGATCCTCGAGCCGATCATGATGAATGCCGGGATCATCAAGCCGGAGCCCGGTTACCTGCAGGGGCTGAGGGACCTGCTGCACTCCCGCGACGCGCTGCTGACCTTCGACGAGGTCAAGACCGGCCTGACGGCCGGCCCCGGCGGCGCCACCGGGTACACGGGCGTGACCCCCGACATCGTCTGCCTCGCCAAGGCCATTGGCGGCGGCATCGCGGTCGCGGCGATCGGCGGCACCGCCGAGGTCATGGAGCACGTGGCGAACGGCGACTACGAGCAGGTGGGAACGTTCAACGGCAACCCGCTGGCGATGGCGGCGTGCCGCGCGATGCTCGAGGAAGTGGTAACCCCGGACGCCTACGTGAAGCTGGAGAAGCTCCGGCTGCGGGCGGTGGCCGGGCTGGAGCGCGAGATCGAGCGCAACCACCTGAACGCCCAGGTGGTGTCCGTCGGCGCCAAGGGCTGCGTGGTGTTCTCGTCTCAGCCGGTCCGCAACTTCCGTGACTTCCTGCGAATCCGGGACGCCTACAGCCACGCGCACTGGCTGTTCCAGCACAACGGCGGGGTCTTCCTGCCGCCATGGGGCAAGATCGAGCAGTGGCTGATCTCGGTGCAGCACGACGAGGCGGACATCGACCGGTTCGTCGGGAACTTCGGCGACTTCGCCGCGGCCGTCCGCCGCTAGCCGGGCCGGCTCGCCGCGGCCGTCCGCCGCTAGCGGCTTGCTGGCTGTCGAGGCGGCCGGGACCAGCGGTCTCGGCTGCCTCGGCCAGGCGGGCTCGCCGTGGCGCTGTCCGGAAGATACGCTTTCGAATCTGTTATCCGCAAAACCTTGCGCCGGTATGGTCGGCAGGGTGATCCTGGTCACCAGCAATCACGGTTGACCGAATGTTCAGTCAGGACAGTTCCCGATTTAGGGGCGATCGCGAGAAGGGTGGCGGTAAATGCACCCACGCGAGGGCTGGCAGCCAGACGGAACGCGCCGGGTGCCAGATCTCTCCCGGCGGCAGGCCCTGAAGCGGGGGCTTGCCGCGACCATCCTCGCCGGCGGCGGGGCGTCCCTGCTGGACGCCTGCGCGCCCTACCTGGTCGGCCCGACGAACGTGCCGCTGCCACGGCCTACCAACCCGGTCAGGTGGCCGACGACGGACAACGCCAAGATCGCCGACGGCCTCCAGCCCGAGACCGGCGCCACGCTGCAGGTCTACAACTGGGTCGCCTACATCAACCAGGCAGTCGTCAACAGCTTCGCGAAGAAGTACAACTGCAAGGTCCAGATCACGACGTTCAACACGATGGACGAGGCCCTCTCGAAGCTGAACAGCGGCCTCAAGTTCGATGTCTTCATGGGCGTCACCGTGGACACGCTCGGCCCGCTGATTGCCTCCAAGCTGATCCAGCCGCTGAACCACCGCTACATCCCGAACATCACCCAGGCCTGGCCGGACTTCACCAACCCGTTCTACGACCAGGGCTGGCAGTACACGGTGCCGTACACGATCTACACCACCGGCATCGCCTGGCGTAAGGACCTGGTGGACCTCAACCCCTACGCCATGCGCAACCCGTGGCGGGAGATGTTCTTCCAGCCCAGGTACCGCGGCAAGATCGCGATCCTGGACGACTACCGGGAGTCGCCCAGCCTGGCGCTGATGATGAACAACATCTACAACCTCAACACGACGAGCAGGGTGCAGATCGACCTGGCCCGGCAGACGCTGCAGGACCTGGACAAGGCCGTCAACCTGCGCATCGACAACAACGACTACACCGAGGTCCCGACCGGCCAGACGTGGATTCACCACGCCTGGTCCGGTGACATGGCGGCGGCGGCGTCCTACATGCCCAAGGGCGTCAACGTCGACGTCGTCGGCTACTGGTTCCCCACCGACGGCAAGGGCCCGATTGCCAACGACACCAACACCGTGCTGCGGTCGGCGTCAAACCCGGTGCTCGCGCACCTGTTCGTCAACTACCTGATGGACGAGAACGTCGCGCTGAACAACATCAGCTACAACGGCTACATGCAGCCGATCACCGCGATCACGCCGGAAGTGCTGGTCAAGGAGCAGATCCTGCCGCGGAGCCTGACCTCCACGGCGGTCCTGCCGGAAGACTTCCGCCGCGGTCTCGGCGAGCTGCAGCTACCCGCCGATGCCGACGCGCTGTGGCAGCAGGCGTGGCTAGTCGTGAGCGAAGGGATGTAGCGATGACGACCCAGGCTCCGCCGCAGCCGCCGGCGACGTCGCCGGCCCCGCCGCCGAAGCCGGCCCCGCGCGGCAAGTACACCGGCGCCGAACCGAACAAGCTCTTCTGGATACTGCTCGCGGCGCCGGGCATCATCTGGCTGGTCATCCTGTTCGTGGTGCCGTTCTACGCCGTCCTGGCCATCGGCGAGGGCAAGCTCAACACCCAGACGCACGCCCCGGTCGCGGTCTACAACCCGTTCGGCTGGAGCTCGGCGAACCTGTCGAACGTGCTGCACGACATCTTCGGCGCGCAGGCGTTTGTCGGTCCGACGGTGCTCACAACGATCTGGTATGTCGCCGCCGCGTCCATCCTCAGCCTGCTCATCGCCTACCCGGCCGCGTACTTCGTGGCCAGGTTCGCCGGGCGCCGCAAGGGCCTGTTCCTGGTGCTGCTAGTGGCGCCGTTCTGGATCAGCTACATGATGCGGATGCTGGCCTGGATCGACCTGCTGCAGACCAACGGCTACGTGAACAAGGTCTGGTCGTTCATCGGTCTCGGCTCGCCCAACTGGCTGGGCGGCCACTCCTATACCGTGATCCTCGGCCTGGTATACGGCTACATTCCGTACCTGATCCTGGTGCTGTACGCCGGGCTGGACCGGATCGACCCGTCGCTGCTGGAGGCGGGCCGCGACCTCGGCCTCAGCCGGGTCAGCACATTCTGGCGGGTCACGCTGCCGCTCTCGCGCCAGCCGATCCTGACCGGCATGCTCATCACGGTGCTGCCGATGCTTGGCGACTTCTATACCAACCAGCTGCTGTCCGGCGCGCCCGCCACCGCGATGATCGGGAACGTGATCCAGGGTCAGCTCACCACGCCGTTCGCGGCCGGGCAGGGCGCGATCCTGTCGCTGATCGTCCTGCTCGTGCTCATCGGCCCGATGATCTACTACGTGGTCGCGACGAACCGGACCTCACAGGCGGCGTCATGACCGGGACACTGCTCAAGGCGAAGACCTCCGGGCCGGGAACGGCAGGTACGCGCCCCCGGCTGTTCCGCAATCCGTGGCGGCATCCGTGGTTCCTCGAGGGCTTCACCTGGCTGTACCTGGTCTGGTCGCTCGCGCCGATCGTGGTCGCGGTGCTGTTCTCGTTCAACAACGGCAAGTCGCAGTCGGCCTTCCAGGGCCTGTCTGTCCGCTGGTACTGGGGCGACAAGGTCAACTCGATCTGGTACAACCCGCAGCTGCACAGCGCGATCTTCCAGACGCTGAAGCTGTCCGCCCTCACCACGCTCATCGCGGTGCCGGTCGGCGTCGCGTTCGCGCTCGGCATCAACAAGTGGCGCGGCAAGATCCCGGGCGGCTTCAACTTCCTGATGATCCTCTCGTTCGTGGTGCCCGAGCTGATCTTCGGCGTCGCGCTGTACTTCATCTTCACCCAGATGCCGGGGCTGCGCGGGGTCGGGCTCGGCACCCTGGCCGAGGTCCTGGGCCTGGTCAGCTGGAACCTGAGCTGGCCCGCCATCATCGTCCAGGCCAGGCTCGTGACGATCGGCAAGCAGTATGAGGAGGCGTCCGCGGATCTCGGCTGCACGCACATGCAGACGCTGCGCCGGGTCATGCTGCCGCTGCTCATGCCGGCGATCTTCGCCAGCGCGATCCTCGTCTTCTCCGGCGTCATCGACGACTTCGTCGTCGTCGACCTGCTGTCCTCCAACGGGTCGACCCAGCCGATGTCGGTGATCATCTACTCGACGGTGCACGGCGGCAACAACGGGCCCGCGCTCAACGCGCTCGCGACCGTGATGCTGCTGATGTCGTTCATCGTGGCCCTGCTCGGCTTCGCCGGGTACCGGCTGATGACGCGCGGCCAGCGGATCGACAACCGGCAGACGCTGACGGCGATCACCGGCTCCGACTGAGCGTGCCGGTGCAGCCAGCGGCGGCCTGCACGGTCTACCTGGCGCGGCTGGCCGAGCTTCGGCCGTGGCATCGCCAGACGCTGGACGCGGCCGAGTCACAGCGCGCGGCGCGGTTCCGGCTGGAGGCGGACCGCGAGCGGTTCGTGCTGGCGACGGCGGTGCTGCGCACGGCGGCAGCCGGCCTGCTCGGCTGCACCCCCGCCGCGGTGCCGCTCGACCGCGGCTGCGAGCACTGCGGCCGCCAGCACGGCCGGCCGCGGCTGCCGGGGACCGGCCTGCAGGCGTCGATCTCGCACTCGGGCGACGTCGCCGCCGTCGCGCTGACCGCCGGGCAGCCGGTGGGCGTGGACGTGGAGGCGATCACCGGACGTGCCTACGAGCCGCTGCTCGACCGGGTGTGCACGGCGGCCGAGCGCCCGTTCGTGCGCTCCGCGGCCGACTTCTGCTCGGTGTGGGCGCGGAAGGAGGCGGTGCTGAAGGCCACCGGCGAGGGCCTGCGCACGCCGATGACCAGCGTGTCACTGACCCCGCCGCAGCAGCCGCCCGAGCTGCTGGACCTGGCCGGCGCACGGCCCGCGTGCAGGCTCGCGGACATCCCCGCGGGCCTGGGGTACGCGGCAGCCGCCGCGGTGCTGTGCCCGGATCCGGTCGCGTTCGAGGTCCGCGACGGGGCGGCGGCGCGGCCCTAAGCCGGCCGCCGGGCCCGCGGGATCGCGAGCGCGTCGACTGCGACCGCACCGCCGGGCCCGCAGATCAGCGGGTTCACGTCCAGCGCGTCCAGCTCGTCGCCAAGCTCGACCGCGAGCTGAGAAACGCCGGTAATGGCCGCGATCACCGCGTCCATGCTCGCGGGCGGCGCGCCGCGGACACCAGCCAGCAGCCTGCGCACCCGCAGCGACCCGACGAGCTCGCGCGCGGCCTCCCCGGACACCGGCGGCAGCGTGACGACGCGATCGGCGAGCAGCTCGACCAGCACGCCGCCTGCGCCGATCACGACGAGCGGACCCAGCTGGGCGTCCCGGACGATCCCGAGCGCCAGCTCGACGCCGGGCGGCACCGACTGGCAGACGAGCGCGCGCGGCCCGAGGCGAGCGGCAAGGCCGGCGTAGGCCGCCGCCAGCTCTCCCGGCCCGGCGATGCCGAGCACGACGCCGCCCACGTCTGACTTGTGCGCGACCGCAGGCTCGTCGGTCTTGAGCACGACGGGGTAGCCGATCTGCTCCGCCGCGGCCAGCGCGGCACCGGCCGACGCCGCCGGGCTGACGGTCGGGGTACTGATCCCGTACTCGGCCAGCAGGGCAAGCAGCGCGCCTCCGCTGGCGGCGCCGGCACCGAGGAGCTCGCTACCGCGGCGCTGCCTGGCCGGATCGGCAGGCCCGGCCGGAGCGCGCGGCGAGCGGCTGCCGTGCTCGATCAGGTGCCCGAGCGCCAGCAGGCCGGACCGGGTGCCCTCGAGGACGGGGATGCCCTGATCGCGCAGCTGCGCGGCGGCCGCCAGGTCGATGGCACTGCCGAGGCTGGCCAGCACCGCGACCGGCTTGTCGGTATACCGGGCGAGGTCGGCCATCGCCTGCGGGTAGGACGGATCGCCGTCCAGCTCGGGCACCAGGTCGATGGCGAGGGCGACGGCGCGCACCGCCGGGTCGTCGGCCAGTGCGGTCAGCGAGCCGGCGAACAGCTCCCTGGTCCCGGCCCCGGTCCCCCAGACGTCGAGCGGGTTGGCGGGCACCAGGCCGGGATCGAGGAGCCGGGCAAGCCGCTCCATGGTCTGCGTGCCGATGGCCGCGAACGGGACGCCGAGCGCGTCGGCCAGGTCGACGACGTGAGTGCGCTCCAGTCCGGAGTCGTGCACGGTGGCGATGCCCGGCCGACCTCCGCCCGGAGCACCGCCGGCCGCGCCGGCGGATGCGCCGCAGGACGCGCGGCGCCCGGCGGCGAACAGCTCGAGGGTGTCGGTCAGCTCGGCCAGGTCGCTCACCCGGTGCACGCCGTAGGCGCGGGCCAGCGCCTCCCAGCCGCCGTCGGCCGCGGCGAGCGCGCCGGAATGAGCGGCGACCATCGCCTTCCCCTCGGCGGAGTCCCCCGTGGTCAGCAAGACCACCGGGACGTCCCGGCCGGCCGCTGCGGCAAGCGCGGCCTCCAGCCTGGCGCCGTCCCTGATGGCCTCGAGCACGAGCGCGAGCACCCTGGTCTCCGGCTGGCCAAGCGCGTACTCGATGTAGGCGGCGGCGGTCGTGACAAGTTCCTGCCCGGACGACACGGCGAGCGTGAAGCCCAGCCTGCGGCGCGCGCGCAGCAGCGCAGAGAAGACCGAGCCCGAGTGCGTGACGAGCGCGACCGGCCCGTCCGGGACCGGGTCGGCCTCGGTGTAGCCGATTGCCCGCAGGCCGCGGCTGACGTTGACGAACCCCATGCATCCGGCCCCGCACAGCGCCATTCCGGCGCCCGTGGCTATGGAGGCCAGACGTTCCCGCACGTCGTACGCGCTACCGAAGACCACGGCGGACCGGGTACCGCAGCCGGCCGCGAGGACAAGCTGGTCTTCCAGCGCATTGTCGGGAACGGCGAGCAGCGCCAGGTCGGCGGGCTCTGGCAGCGCGGCGAGCGTGGGATAGCAGGGCAGCCCGTCCAGCTGGGTGTACTTCGGGTTCACCGGGTAAAGGCGTGGCCTGGACGTGCTCTTGGCCGCCTCCTCCAGCATCCGGCGGCCGAACGAGCCCGGCCGGGCAGACGCTCCCACCAGCGCGACGCTGCGCGCCTCGAGCATCGCCAGCAGCGGCGGGCGATCGGCGGGCAGACGCAGGCCGGCCGGAGTCGGTGACTCCGGCCGGTGCACTGCTGACTGGGTCATGGGCGCTTCTTGCCGACCTTCTTGTCCGCGATCGCGGCCTTGGCAGCCTGCCAGCCGGGGATGCCGCAGACTCCGCCGCCGGCGTGCGTGGCCGAGCTGCCGTAGTAGAGCCCGTTCACCGGCGTCCGGTAGTCGGCGAAGCCGGGCGCCGGCCGCATGTGGAACAGCTGCTCGAGCGACAGCTCGCCGTGGAAGATGTTGCCGCCGATCAGGCCGTACTCCTGCTCCATCTCATACGGGCCGACGATGTCGCGGTGCAGGATGGACGACTTGAAGTTCGGCGCGATCTCGTTGTAGCAGTCGATCATGCGGTCGGCGTACGCCTCGAGCTCGGCCGTGTGCGGCTCGGTGTTCCAGTCCTGCGGCACCCACTGGGTGAACAGCGACATGATGTGCGTGCCCTCGGGCGACAGGGTCTTGTCGAAGGCAGTCGGGATCACGCCGTCGCTGAACGGGCGCACCGCGGCCTTGCCGTCGCGTGCATCCTGGAACGCGCGCTCGATGTAGTCCATCGTCGGGGCCATCTCCACCGAGCCGGTGTGGTGCTCCTGAAGTTCCGTGCCGGGGTCGGCGGTGAAGTCGGGCAGTTCGGCGAGCGCCAGGTTGATCTTCACGACGCCGCTGCGCGTCTTCCAGCGCTCGATGTCGGTGCTGAAGTCGGCGGGCAGGTGCTCGCGTCCGACCTGGTCGAGGAACGCGGTGCGCGGGTGCAGCGTGGACACCACGACCCTGGCGCGGATCTCCTCGCCGCTCTTGAGCGCGACGCCGACCGCCTTGCCGCCCTCGATCAGGATCCGCTCGACCGGGGAGCTGAGCCTGATCTCGGCGCCGTGGCCGCGCGCGGCCAACTCGATGGCGTTCGAGACGGCGCCCATCCCGCCTTCCTGGAAGCCCCAGTTGCCCAGGTGCCCGTCGCCGACGTCACCGATCGAGTGATGCGCCATCACGTACGCGGTACCGGGCTCGTACGGCCCGGCCCAGGTTCCGATCACGCCGTTCACCGCGAGCGCGCCCTTCACCTGCGGCGACTCGAACCAGTCGTCGAGCAGGTCGGCGATGCTCATCGTCATGAGCCTGGTCACGTCGGCGATCGTGCGCACGTCCAGGCCGCGGTGCCGCCAGGCGAGCCGGAGCGTCCCCGCCAGGTCGCGCGGCTTGCGGGAGCCGATGTTCGGCGGCACGGTCAGCAGCAGCGGGCCGAGGACGTCCGCGAGACCGGCCAGCCATGCGTCCCACTTCGGCATGACATCGGCGTCTTTCTTGGACCAGACGGACACCGACTCGTGATTGCGCTTCGCGTCGTCCGCGTTCAGCTTGATGGACCCGCCCTCGGGGAACGCCTGGTAATAGGGCCCCATCGGGTAGATCTTGTAGCCGTGCCGCGCCAGCTCCAGGTCCTTGATGATCGTCGGAGGCAGCAGGCTCATGACATAAGAAAGCCTCGTCACCTTGAACTCCGGCGCGTCCGGCCAGGGAGCCTCGGTGGTCGCCGCGCCGCCGGTCTTATGGCGGCCTTCGAGCACGACCGTCTTCGCGCCTGACCTCGCGAGGTAAGCCCCGGCTACCAGGCCGTTGTGCCCGCCACCGACCACGATCGCGTCGTAGCTTGCGGTCATGAGTCTGCCTTCCGTAACATGCGGCGTCACGTCCCCTACGCTGTCCGCAACCCTGCGTCAAACCCACTGTTTGACTGAACGTTCAGTCTAGAGACCTGCTAATGTGTCGGCAAGAGGGACCTGGCAGCAAGAACTGACTGAACGCCCAGACAGACGGCCTCAGACCAGGAATTATTGCCGCCATGAAGGGATTCACCGCGATGACCGATCGCGCAGCTGACGGCAGCGAGACTGCCGGCACGGCGGATCAACGCCGGGCGCAGATGCTGCACGCCGCGCTGGAGGTCATCTCCGAGCGGGGCTACGCGGACACCAGGATCGCCGACGTGGCCGAGCGCGCCGGCGTCAGCCCTGCCCTGGTCATCTACTACTTCAAGACCAAGGATCATCTGCTCACCGAGGCGATCAGGTTCTACGAGGAGCACTGGTACACGGTAGGCCAGCGCAGGATGGCGGACATGACCACGGCCGCCGCGCGGCTCGAGGAGATCGTCGCCATGAGCTGCCTGGAGGAGGCAGACCCCGACCCGCGGGGCTCGTGGACGCTCTTCCTGGACTTCTGGGCACAGGCGGCCAGGAATCCCGAGGTAGGCAACGTACGGCAGAAGTCCGACGAGCGCTGGCGTGAGCAGATAGCCGACCTGGTCATGGCCGGGCAGGCCGCGGGCGAGTTCACCCAGGTGGACCCGCAGACCTTCGCCATCACGCTGTCGACGCTGCTCGACGGGCTCACGATTCAGGTGGCCCTGAATGATCCGGTAGTTGACTCTGTGCGCGCTTTTGAGCTAAGTATGGCGTTCGTCGCCGATCAGCTCGGCTTCACCTGGACGCCAGGGCGCCGACGGCAGGACGCTGGCGATCACAAACCCGAAGGGTAGGTGCCGTGCGATGGGTGGTGGCCGGGTCGAGCTCGTCTCGCTGACCAAGCGGTTCCACGAAATAGCGGTCGACAACATCGACCTGCAGATCGCGAGCGGCGAGTTCTTCTCGCTCCTCGGCCCCTCGGGCTGCGGCAAGACGACGACCCTGCGCCTTATCGCCGGATTCGAGCAGCCGACGGCCGGGCGGATCCTGCTAGACGACGTGGACGTGTCGGCGGTCCCGCCGCACAAGCGGAACGTGAACACCGTGTTCCAGAGCTACGCGCTGTTTCCGTTCCTGACCGTCTACGACAACGTGGCCTTCGGCCTGCGGAATAAGCACCTGTCCAAGTCGGAGGTCCATTCGCGGGTGTGTTCCGCGCTGGAGCTTGTGCACCTGCGCCAGTTCGAGAAGCGCCGGCCAGGGCAGCTCTCCGGCGGCCAGCAGCAGCGCGTCGCGCTGGCCAGGGCGCTGGTCCTGCAGCCTTCCGTGCTGCTGCTCGACGAGCCGCTCGGCGCACTCGACGCCAAGCTCCGGCGCTCACTCAAGGTCGAGCTCAAGGCGCTGCAGGAGCAGGTCGGCATCACGTTCCTCTACGTCACCCATGACCAGGAGGAGGCCCTGACGATGTCGGACCGGCTCGCGGTCATGCGCGACGGCAAGATCGTGCAGCTGGGCCGGCCGACGGAGGTGTACGAGGAGCCCGCCGACACCTACGTGGCCGACTTCCTGGGCGTCTCCAACCTGATGACCGTCGACGTGGTGGCCCGCGGGCCGGGCTCGCGGTGCGAGGTGCGGCTCGGCGACACCGTGTTGACCGCCGAGCACGGCGGGCAGGACGCGCCAGACCGGGCGCACGCCGTCATCCGTCCCGAGCGCGTCCGGATCGAGGAGTTCGGCTCGGCCGGAACGAACCGGGTCCCGGCCATGGTCGAGCGGCTGGTCTACCTCGGCTCGTCGACGCAGGTGTTCCTGCGCCTCGCCGCGGGCTCCGACGTGCAGGTCCTGCTCAGCAATGATGAGGGCCCGCAGAAGCTCAGCCAGGGCACCCCCGTGCACGCCTACTTCGCCCCCGACGCCCTGCGGGTCCTGAGCGGCGGCACCCCGGCCGCCGACCTGACCGCCGCCGAGCCCGAGGACGTCGCCCAGGCGAGCTGACGCGCCGCCCGCGCCGCCCGCGCCACCCGCGCCACCCGCGCCACCCGCGCCACCCGCGCCACCCGCGCCACCCGCGCCACCCGCGCCACCCGCGCCACCCGCGCCACCCGCGCCAAGCGCAGCGTTGGGTGGTCTGCTGCCCCGTCGCGCCACGCCATTGGGCACCAGAGGTAAGGTCAAGGCCCATAGAGGGTCACCAGACTGCCCTCTGGTGCCCCGCCCCGGCGGCACTCGGCGCCTCGGTTCCGGTCCCTCACGACACCGAAGGCGGTTTTGGTGTAGCCCTTACTACACCAAAACCCGCCCTTTAGGGATGTTACTGGCGCGTCTAGAAGATCACGTAGACCTTGCGGATCGTCTCATGGATGTCCCAGGTGCCGGTCCAGCCGAGCGGGAAAACCGCGGTGTTGCCCGCGCTCACCTCGATCGGGTCGCCGCCGTCCGGGATCACTGTCATCCGGCCCGCCACGATCTGGACGAACTCGTGCGTCTCGAGCTTCCACCGGGACGGGCCCGGCGTGCACTCCCAGACGCCGATCTCCTGGTCTCCGTCCTGCCAGAGGGTTAGCCCGGATGTGGTCATCTCGTCCCCGGTGGCCTCGGCCAGCGGGCCCCAGTCCTCAAGCTCGGCGGTACGCGCGTCGGCGAGGAACGGCGTGATATCGGTCATCGTGATCGTGTTTTCCTTTCGGGGTCAGGAGAGGGTGAGCTTGGCTGGCTCCTGCGGCGCATGTTCGGGGAACGGCAGCGCGATCGGGTCCGTGCCCAGTTTGCTGTTGCCTGCCTCGTCGAACCGGTCCAGGCCGAGGTCGGTCACGTCCACGACATCGGAGCGCCCGGTCAGGGCGACGTCGGCCGCGGCGCGCGCGACGGCGGGGCCCCACATCATGCCGGCCCCGCCAGCGCTGACGACGGTCGCGCCAGGCAGCACCTCGCCCCGGACGATCGCGGGACCGATGATCGGCAGGTGATCGGGCGTGTAGTCGATGGTCGCCGCCCAGGTGCGGCGCAGCCCGAGCGAGGCTGTGACCGGCACCAGGTCGGCCAGCCGCTGCCGCATGAGCGCCAGGTACGGCTCGTCGACAGCCTTGGCCACGCCCGGCGGCTCGTCCGGGTTGCTCATGCCGAAGAGCAGGCCACCCTCCTCCGGCCGCCAGTAGAGGCCGGCTGCGAGATCGAAGATCATCGGCACGCGTTCTGGCGCCAGGTCCGGGTGCGGCTCGGTCACCGCGACCTGATGCCGCACGCCGCCTGCCGGGATCCTGATCCCGGCCAGTCCGCCGACTTCCGCCAGCTCCGGCCCGCCGGTCATGACCACCAGCGGGGCTGCGATCGGCCCCTCGGAGGTCTGCACGCCGGCGACCCGCCCGCCGGTGACCGTCAGCCCGGTGAACAGCACCCGCTCGCGCACCTCGACCCCGCTGGTTGCCAGCGCCACAGAATAGGCGATGACGTTGCGCGGCGGCGTCAGGTAGCCGTCGTCGGCACAGTACGTGCCGCCTAGCGTCAGGCCAGGTGCCAGCGTTGGGTTCAGCGCGTCCAGCTGGCCCGGTTCCAGCCAGCGCACCCGCAGGCCGAGGCCGGCCTGCATGGCCATCCGCTCGCGGGCAGCGCTCACGTCGTGCTCGGTAAAGCAGGGCAGTACGTAGCCCTGCGGAGTGAACCCGGAGTCAGTCCCGAGCTCGTCGTGCTGGCTCAGGTAGAACTGCCGGCTCCACTCGCCGAGTTGTACCGCCCAGGGAGTGCCGCCCTGGGTACGCACGATGCCGGCCGCGCGGCTGCTTGCGCCCTGGCCGAGCGTGCGCTTCTCGACGAGGATTACCCGGCGAAGTCCGCTCCGGCGCAGAAAGTACGCGCACCAGCCGCCGACAGTCCCGCCGCCGATCACGACGGCGTCGGCTGCACCTGCAGGTTCGCCTACACCCATCCCCACTGGCCGATCGTGGCATAAACTGAATGTTCAGTCAAGGTTGCTGAGGCTCCCTTGATCCGGATGCGACGGGGCGGCAGACGCGCCTCGCGTCCGCCGCCCCTGCCGTTATGTGCAACCGTCCGGAGATCGTTACCGGCTACGGCGCGGCCGCATCATCATCCCGCGGCGCTTCGAGCCGTGCATCTTCCTCTTGCGGCGGATGCCAGACATAGCGAGCATGGTCGCGCACACGGCACAGATAGCCATGGCAGCCTTCATGAAGCGCATGTACGGATTCCCTCCCCCGTTTGTCCTACAGGCGCCCGGTCGTGCAATCCTGCCAAGCCGGCTAGTGGCCGGCCGGCACGACGGTGCTGTAGATCAGTCCGGCAGGTACCCGGCCGTCTCGGGCCACAAACTCCGCCGCGCAGCCGTGACGCAACTGCGCTATGGGCGTACCGACGCGCACCCGGGTTTGCCGTCGGCGTCGACAGGGAAGGCGCCAACCGCCTGGCGTAACCGTCCATTGGCAGCGGCCGTCGCCTGCCCTAGACTGAACGTTCAGTCAGTGCTGCGCCCGTAGCGGGGCCGCCTCCGGCGCTGCCGGGCGGAACGGCTGCGAACAGGGAGCGGCGGCGTTCGCGGAGGATATGCATGTATGGCTTGTCGGAAGAAGACCTGCGGATCCAGGCCAGGGCCACCGCCTTCGCGGATGAACTGATCCCGTTCGAAGTCGAAGCCGAGATGAACGCCGGCGAGCTGCCCAAAGAGGTGACCGCCGCGCATAAGGCGCGTGCGATGGAACTCGGGCTGTACGCCACCAACATGCCGCGCGAGCTTGGCGGAGGCGGCTGCACTGCGCTCCAGCAGGTGCTCG
>Ga0335078_10002623_pt1 | contig 27120 bp, 29 predicted proteins | sample Lox_Sample_32_FD_206711 | JGI IMG/M metagenome (GOLD analysis project Ga0335078, IMG submission 206711) | Soil microbial communities from Loxahatchee National Wildlife Refuge, Florida, United States - Lox_Sample_3.2 | ecosystem: Environmental > Terrestrial > Soil > Wetlands | place: USA... | reverse complement strand
GGCCGCCACCGCCAGGCACCGGGCCGCCCGTGCCGCTGAGCCGCGCTCATGAGCGCAGCAGCTGCCGCACCCGTGCGGCCTGCCGGGTGAGGTGATCGCGCTCCGGCACGCTTGCCGCGGCGCGGGAAGCCTCGGCATACAGGTCGGCGGCATGCCGGAGGTCGCCGGCCCGCTCGTGCAGGTGTGCCGCAACCGCGGCGTAACGGGGCAGGTCGGGGCGCACGTCGGCGAGTGCCGCCAGGCCGGCCCGCGGCCCGTGGGCCTCCCCCACGGCGACCGCGCGGTTGAGCCGTACCAGCGGGCTGCTTGTGAGCAGCAGCAGCTCGTCGTACCACTCGGTGATCTGCGCCCAGTCCGTCTCCGCGGTGCTCGGGGCGTCGGCGTGCAGGGCGGCGATCGCGGCCTGTGCCTGGTACTCGCCCAGCCGGTCACGGGCAAGCGCGGCCTGCAGGATCGCCACGCCCTCGGTGATCAGGCCGGTGTCCCAGCGCGACCGGTCCTGCTCGTCAAGCGGCACAAGGCGGCCGCCGGGTCCGGTGCGGGAGGCGCGGCGCGCATGGTGCAGCAGCATCAGCGCGAGCAGCCCCGCGACCTCCGGCTCGCCGGTCAGGGCGGTGAGCTGGCGGGTGAGCCTGATCGCCTCGGCCACCAGGTCGACGTCGCCGCTGTAGCCCTCGTTGAAGACGAGGTAGAGCACGCGCAGCACCGTGCCGAGGTCGCCGGGCTGGCCGAGCGGCAGTACCGCGATCCGCCGCTTGGCCCGGCTGATCCGCTGCGCCATGGTCGCCTCGGGTACCAGGTAGGCCGCCGCGATCTGCCGCGTGGTCAGGCCGCCGACCGCGCGCAGCGTCAGCGCGACGGCCGAGCTACCCGGCAGGGCGGGGTGCGCGCACAGGAAATAGAGCCGCAGCGTGTCGTCGGTGGCGGGCACGGGGCCGGCGGGCGGCTCGGTCTCCACGGCGAGTTCACGTCCCCGCCGCGACGCCTCGGCGCGGGCGGCGTCGAGGAACCGGTGCCAGGCGACCGCGACGAGCCATGCCTTCGGCTCGCGCGGTGGCTCGGCCGGCCAGGTTTCCAGCGCCCGGATCAGGGCCTCCTGCACGGCGTCCTCGGCCGACGCGAAGTCGGCTCCGCGGCGGACGAGGACGCCGATCACCGCGGGCACCAGTTCCCGCAGCAGCGGCTCGTTCACTCGGTAACCGTGGGCGGGGCGGCGAGGAACGGCCGGACCTCAAGCCACTCGTGGATCGGCTTGCCGCCGGCCCCGGGGGCGGCGGACAGCTCCCCCGCCAGCTGGACCGCGCGGTCCCACGACTCCACGTCGATGATCATCCAGCCGGCGATGAGGTCCTTGGTCTCGGCGAACGGGCCGTCGACCACCGGCGGGCGCCCCTCGCCGTCGTACCGGACGAACGCGCCGTCGGGGGCCAGTGCCTGGCCGTCGACGAACTCGCCGGCCTCCTCCAGCCGCGCCGCGAAGTCGGACATGTACTGAATGTGCGCGTCGACCTCCTCCGGTGTCCACTGGTCCATCGGTACCCAGTCGGCGGGAGTCGGGGCACCTCGGTAGTGCTTGAGCAGCAGGTACTTCATGATGATCCTCCTTCTTCGCCGCGCGGCCCGCTGGCCGCTCGTGTCCCTGGGACGGAGCCGCCGCCGCGTTCTCGACACCTGGCAGGAAAAATATCCAAGAGATACGGCCGCGTACCTGCGGGCTTCCGCGAACGACACGGCGAGTAGCATTTCGCGCATGCCTCGCCGCACCGCCCGCGCACGCGCCCGTGCCAGCGCCCGTGCCAGCGTGCTCGCTGGACTGTACGCGGCGCTCGGCATCGCGAACTCCGTGGCGGCCGCGAAGCGGTACCGCGCCGCGGAATGGGCGACCAAGCCGCTGCTCATGCCGGTCCTTGCCGCGTTCGCGCTGGCCGCTGGCCGGGAGACAGACCGGGAGACAGACATGCGGCTGCCCGCCGCGGGGCTGGCCCTGTCCGGGCTCGGTGACACCGCGCTGCTGCGCGCGGAAAGCTCAGAAGGCTGGTTCGTGCCAGGCATGGGCACCTACGCCGCCGCGCAGTTCCTCCTGGCCGCGGGCTTCCTGCGACCGCAGCGCGACACCGCAAGCCCCCGCTAACCAGCCATCAGAACGCGGCGGGGAAACCATTTGGCTGGCGGGCGCACGCCTGCCACAGTGGCCAGATGGCGGACAGCGAAGACCGGGCCGGTGACCGGGTGTGGCAGGCCATGCCCGCGGGCACCAGGCAGGCACTGACGCGCCGCCTGCCGCCGACCGACCTGCAGACGCTGCTTATCGCCGTGGCGCGGGAGCGCGCCGGCCAGGTCACGCCCGCCGACGTGATGCGCCGCTGGCAGCGGGACAGGTTCGTCAGGCCCGCCAGCGCCGACCCGCGGCGGCTCGCCGCCGTCGAGGCCCGGCTCTGGCAGCTGCTGCCGGATGAGTTCACCGGGATCGAGCTGTCCCCGGTGGCACCGCTCGGCACCTGCACCGCGGTCGGCCCGGTCAGCCAGAACCGCATCGTCACCACCGTCCGGGCCACCGAGGTGGTCAGTGACTGCACCAACGCCCTCGCCGTCGAGGCGGCGGTCCGGCGCCGCAGCCAGGCGAGGGACGGGCACACCCACCTGGCGGCCTGCCAGCGCCTGCTGCGGGCTCAGGTGTTCGGACCGGGGCAGGCGGCCCACTTCCGGTTGTTCGCCCTGGTTTCCAGCGCCCGTGACAGCGGTTACGGCCGCACCGAGGCCAGCATGCTGACCAGGCACCTGGCCTACTGGCTCGACGTGCTTGACACGCTGATCCCGCGGCGGCGTCCGCGCATTGAGCTGTCGGCGCTCGGCAGCCAGGTACTCGCCGAGCGCCTTGCCGACACCATCCGCCCGGGACTTGCCAAGCACGCACCGTTCCTCATCGACAACCCCGGCCGCACCCGCGGCCGCGGCTACTATGCCGGCTTCGCGCTGCTGATCACGGCGGACGACGGCGAGGTGGACCTGGGCGACGGCGGGCTCACCTCCTGGACAGCCCAGCTGACCCAGGACGCCAAGGAACGCTGCCTCGTGTCCTGCATCGCCACAGAACGGCTCACCGCCCTCGCCGCGGACTCCTAGCCGCCGCGTCACCACAGGCCGGCGGCGACCTTGCGGCCACGCCGGCGCAGCTCTTCCATGTCGGTGCCGAGGAGCAGGCCCTGGCCGCTAGCCCGGTCGACGGCGGCGTCCCACTCGCGCAGGTACGCGTCCGCGTTCCGGTACCGCGCCGCGAGCCGTTCGGCCGGGTACGGGACGCTCTGCCCGATGAGCGCCGCGAGCGGGTTACCCGGCCTGGTCCCGCTGTGCGTCGCGGTCGGCGCCTCGAGTTCGGGCACCCGGATCCCGCCGGCCGCGTTCCCGGTGCCGTCCCGGCGGATCCCGGTGCCGGGCGACGCGTCGATGAGGGGGAACGACGGCGGCGGCGGGCCGCCGTCCGACCAGCGCACCAGGTGCTCGAGGGCGGCGTTGCGCACCCATACCCAGTCGACGCTGTTGGCGTCCGGTGCCGGCGGGAACACCGGCAGGCCCTCGCGCTCGAGCATCGGCGTCAGGTCGGGCGACACCCCGGTATGGGCGGTGCCCGCGATCTCCCAGAACCGGAACGTCGGGGAGTCGGGCTGGCGGACCGGGAGGTTGTGCAGCGCCTCGCTCTCGCTGTTCAAGACGAGGACGGGGACCCGGCCGCGGTCGTTGATGGCCGAGCTTCCGCCGTGGTACCCGTCGCCGAGGGGGGCGAAGGTGGTCATCATCGGCTGGTCCGGCGGGTAGACGCACAGCCCCCAGTGCACCAGCAGCAGGTACCCGTCGAAGCACCGCTCTGTGTCGTCGGCCATGTTGAGGTACGCGCCGAGCCGCGCGGCGGACTGCGAGGCGCCGCAGGCGAGCACCAGGCGGGGCGTCAGCCCGCCCAGGGGATCGGCACCGGACGCCGGGCGGCCGGGGCCGACGGCACGGGCGGCCTGGGTGAAGATGTCGTAGGAGTACGCGTCGCCCGGATGGTGCAGCGTGCCGTAGCGGCCCGGGTCGATGCGCGGCAGCCCGGGGGTGGCGGGAAAGCCCGGTGCCAGCGATGGCTGCCCGCTGACCGCGACGGCCTGCGTGGTGATGCCCGCCCAGGCGTACCCTTCGCGCATCTCGTGCTCCGTCGGCGCGCCCAGGTCGAACCCGGCGGTCACGTTCAGCCAGTAGGCGATGACGACGCCGTTGAACCGCGCCGGGTCGGCCGGGCGGGCGACGTACATGCGGGTCCGGTACCCGGCCCGCTCACCTGGCCGGACCGTCCACCGCCCGTCACGCCCGACGGTGGTGCCCGGGGCCGGCTCGTACCCCTGGGCGATCCCGTCGAGTAGGAACTCCTCGATCAGGTAACCGTGGCGGCCCGCGTCGGCCGGGCTGCCGAACGGCCAGCCTCGCCCCCCGGTGACCGGGCCGCTCACGGTCGCGGTCCTCGTCCGCGGTTCTGTCGTCACGCCAGCCTCCGATTTCACCGGCATCCATATGGTTCGCGCCCATTGTGCACCAAGGGGCACGTGCGGGCCAGCCCGAACGAGGGCCTGGCAAGGTCAGTCAACGGACGCGGAGCCACGCTGCCCTGGGCAGCGAACGATGGCCGCCCGGGCGGGCAGCGCCTAGCCTCGGTCGCATGAGCCATCCGCTCGCCGGGCCGGGGCGTGCCAGCCGGGGGCAGCCATGCGGGTGATCGTGCTCGGCGGAACGTGGTTCATCGGCCGCGCGGTCACCGAGGCGCTGACGGCGGCGGGCCATGCCGTGCTCGTCGCCCATCGCGGCATCAGCGAGCCGTCCGGGCTGCCTGCCGCGGAGCACCTGCACGCCGAGCGCGCGACCTGGCCGGGCCACGCCGCCACGTTCGCGGCGTTCGGCGCCGACGCGGCGGTTGACGTGTCCGCGGCCAACAGGTCCTGCGCCGCGCCGTCGCCTGGCACCTCGGTCATCCGCCAGGCAACGCGGATACCGACTTCGCCGCCGACGACACGGCCCTCGCCGCCGCGCGATAACACCGGGTGACGATGGCTTCCATCGCCTACGCGGACGGGCACCTGCTCACCCGCGTCACCGGCAACCAGCACCCCTACCCGTCCGGCGCACTCGGGTTCTACACCAAGGACGCCCGCGTGCGAACCGGGGCCTGCGGGCAGGCTACGGCCATGCCGATGATCATCGGAACGTCCGGCTGGCAGTACCGCGACTGGCGCGGCGGGCTGTACCCGCAGGGAGTGCCCGCCCGCCGGTGGCTGGAGCACTACGCCGGCCGCTACCAGACGGTGGAGAACAACAACACCTTCTACCGCCTGCCGCCGCGGGAGACGTTCGAGGGCTGGCGGGACCGGACACCGGACGATTTCGTCATGGCGGTCAAGGCCAGCAGGTACCTCACCCACGTGCGCCGGCTGCGCGACCCGGACGAGCCGGCCGCCCGGCTGCTTGACGCGGCGGCGGTACTCGGGTCAAAGCTCGGGCCCGTGCTGCTCCAGCTGCCGCCGACGCTGCGAGCCGACCCGGGCACGCTGGACGCGTGCCTGACCGCGTTCCGTACGGCAGCGGCCGCGCTTGGCAGGCGCGGCCCGCGGATCGCGGTAGAACCACGGCACGAGACCTGGTGGACCCAGGAGACCAGGCAGGTGCTCGAAGCGCATGACGCGGCGCTGTGCCTCGCCGACCGGCGCGGCCGGCCGGTGACGCCGCTGTGGCGCACCGCGACCTGGGGCTACCTGCGGTTCCATGAGGGGATGTCTCGGCCGCGGTACGGGCCGCAGGCGCTGCGGACGTGGGTGACACGGCTGGCCGGGGCGTGGCCGGACGAGGCCGACGTGTACGTCTACTTCAACAACGACCAGGGCGGCGCGGCGGTGATCAATTCGGTCCAGTTCGCCACGCTGGCCCGCCAGGCAGGACGCGGCGTGACCCGCGTGCCCGCGGCCGGCGAGCTGGCGAGCTGGCGAGCTGGCCGGACATTGCCGTGATCGACCGGCCCGCTGCAAGACCCGGATGAGGCCGGGCGCTCTGCGGCGCGGAGCTGGTGCAACGTCCAGCCCCGGCCCGCTGGGTCCAGTGGCCGGGTGAGCCCGGTGAAGATCTCCGCGGCGCGCCGGTAGGAGATCCGGGCCTGGCCGGTGACCGGGCAGACGCCGGCCTTCGCGGTCCGGGCTGGTGCCCTGCCGCTCGTCACGAACACGGGCCCCCAGGTGCGCCCTGCCAGCAGCCAGCGCAGCAGCTGGCCGGTCGTCTCCCGCCACGCGATCTCCGGGGCCGGGAAGCCGGCCTGTGGCCGGACCCGGTGCCGGGACAAGTCGAGCCGGCCCGCGTCCAGGGCCAGTATCTCCCTGGCGGCAGCGCCCGAGTCGTAGAGCAGCCGCCAGAACGCCTGCTCGCGTATGCTCACCGGTAGCCCGAACAACTCGCCGACCTGCGCGGCGCTCAGTGGCGCGGGCTCGGGCGGCGAAGGTCGCCGGTGCCGCAGGGCCGTCGTCGGGTCCGCGCATATCCATCCCTGCTCCCGCCACCAGGCCACCGCGCTGCGTAGCGCGGACAGTTCGCGGTTGACGGTGCGCGCGTCGGCGTGGGCGGCCCGCTCCGCCAGCGCGGCGGCCAGCCGCCGGCCGCCCTCGGGGTCATCGAGCAGCGTCAGCGGCACGACCGGCGGCACCGCGCCGCGCCGCTCGGATCTGCCGGGAACCGGCCTGCCGACCAGCGGCCAGGCCCAGCCGGTCAGGGAGATCCGATAGACCCGGCGCGACGCTGCACCCAGCGCGGCCTGGCTGAGGTACCTGTCCACCGCGACCGCGTACTCGACCGGCGCCGGCCCGGAGGCGGCCGGCGCTCCGGACGCCGCGCGGAGTGCATCTGGAACCATCGCCGCCACCAGCCCGGCCGCGGCGATCGCGGCGGACGCCGGGAGCTACGCGGTCAGCGCGCTCGCGCTGGCCCTGCTCAGCTTCCCCGACAGCGACTACGCCCGGCCAAGGGCACGCAGCCCGCTGCGCGACCTGGCCGACGGCTGGGCGGAGTTCTCCGGACGGACGTGGCTCTGGCTGCCCACGGTCCAGTTCGCTTTGTTCAACCTGCTGACCTGGGGACCGTACCTGGTGCTCGGCCCGGTGCTAGCCCGCGAGTACCTCGGCGGCGCCCGTGCCTGGGGCGTGATACTCGGCTGCTACGGCGGCGGCGCGGTCCTCGGCGCCCTGCTCGCGCTCGGCCGCAGGCCGAGGCGTTCGGCACTGTCGCATACATCGCCGGGGGCCTGGCGGCAGGGGCACTCGGCGCCCGGACTGTCCTCGGCTTCGGCGCGGCGTGGACCGTCTTCGGCACCCTGGTGGTCCTGGCAGTCCCCGCCGTCCGCGACCTGACCTGGCAGGAAGAGGACGGATCAGGTCCGCGCTGCCGGCCTCGCCATATAGGACAGTCGCACCGGCATAGCATAAGACGCGGTCGCCGCCGGGCGGGCACCTAGTCCCCCGGGCCGGATGCGCCCGGCCGCTCCCCGGACCACCATCCGGGCCGTGGCAGCGGGAGCGGACGCGGGCCTGGTCATGCACTACTTCGGAACCGCCGACCCGGCCCAGGTCATCGCCCTCCTACGCCCCTGCGTGCTCTCGCTGGCGGCCTCACCGCCGGCTAACCGCGCTGCAGGACGCGCGCCGCGCCCGCGGCGACCGTGGTGGCCAGCGTCCATCCGGCGGCGATGAGGAAGTACGACAGCCACTGCTCGGCGCCGCCCGGGTTGAACGCGTACTTCTGGCCGAGGTTCACCACCGGCAGCATCAGGTCAAGGGTGTAGATGATCCCGTTGAAGTGCGGCGCGGCCCCTGCCTGCAGCGCCGGCGGCGGCGCGACGGAGAACACGACGCTCCCGGTGGCGAGCAGGAGGCCGATCCAGGCGAGCGCGCGCCGTGGCCGGTAGCCGTAGCCGACGGTGACGTCCTGCAGCGTGCCCCAGGTCCTGGCGGCCAGGCTCTTGCCGCGGCGCTGCACCCGTTCCCTCGCGTACAGCACGGTGCGCCCCTGGCCGGGCTGGCCGAGCCCGGTGTAGAAGGCGGCCAGCTGCTCGTACGGCTGCGGCGGGTACCCGTCAGGGTCACGGGCGAGCCACCGCAGGCGCTGCCCGCCGGGCAGCAGCGGCTCGAGCGCCTGGTACGTCAGGCCGTCAAGGCGCAGCAGGACCGGCCAGGCCGCGGGGTCGTCGCGCAGCGCCCCGATCACCGCGTTCCGCAGGTCCACCTCGCCGTCGACAGGGACGGCCGGACGGAGCACGAGTTCCTGGACCCGAAGGCCCTTGGCGTCAAGCGCGCTGCCGCCCGGATTGGCGAGCACGGCGTGCATCAGGGTGAGTGAGCCGCCGATGACCGTCCCGGCGAGCCGCAGCCGTCCCGCCACGCTCAGCTGGTCGCAGAACATGTCGGAGGTCACCTGCGCCCGGGACAGGCGGCACGCGGTGCGCGACGGGTTGCGCAGCTCGGCCCGCTGCAGCAGCAGCCGCTCCCCGACGCGGACGCTGCGCAGGTTCACCTCGCCGCGTGTCTTCGCCTCTTGCAGCACCAGGGCGCCGTCGACCTGCACCCGTTCCGCGTTCAGTGCGAACAACCCTTCCCCCGCTTCCAGCACGGCGCGCGCCAGGTTCAGGTCGCCGCCAACCTGCGCGCCGGTCATGGACAGCTCGCCCCGGCAGGTCAGGTCGTCACCGATCACCGTCCCTGTCACGGCGCGTTGCAGGTTCACCGCCACGCCGCCCGGGTTGTCGAAGGTGCCGCCCTCGATCGTCAGGTTGGCCGCCAGGCGCGCCCCGATCAGCCGGAACTCGCCGCGGGCGGAGAAGCCGTCACTGAAGAACGCCCCGCCGCCGACGTTCAGCCCGCCCGCGAACAACGCGACGCCGCCCGGGTTGCTGAGCCGCGCGGCCGACATGGTCAGGTGCGCGGCGACCCGGCAGTTGGGGGCGCGGGTCTCGCCGTCGGCCGCCATCCCCAAGCAGTCAAGCTTCCCGCCGATGGTGGCGTGGCTGAGTACCAGCGCCCGGCCGCCAGGCGCCGCGACGCGGGCCCCGGTCAGGTCGACGCTGCCGGAAACCGTGGCGCCGCCAAGGGAGACCCCGCCGCGCGCGTCAAGCCGGGAGCAGTCGACGTCACCGTCAACCGACAGCCCGGTCGCCGCGACGGCCGCTGTGCCGTCGCCCGCGACGCACCCGCGCATGCTCAGCTGCCCGCTCACCTTGGCGTGCTCCAGCCGGACGCACCCCGCGACCCGGGAGCCGGCCAGGTCGAGTATGCCGTCGAGCCGCAGCCGGGTGCCGTCGAAGGCGGGCAGGTCGCTGCCGGTGACGCGGACGGTCCGCACCGAGCTGTCCGCCAGGTCGATCTCGTCGTCGAACAGGCAGCCCTGGCAGGCAAGCGGCCACGCGGCGGCCCCGCCCATCAGCCGCAGCGGCCCCGCGACCGCCGCGCCGCGCAGCCGTACACCGGCCGCGCCACCCGGCTCGGCCGGGACGGCACCGAGCAGCAGGGCCGCGATGACCTCCGCCCGGACCACCGGCGGCGTGCCGTCCGCCGGCCCGCCGAGGTCCACCCACCCGCCGCGGGGAAACGCCTCGCACAGCAGTTGTTCAGCCTCGGTCAGCTCCGCGGGGATCACGCATTCATTGTGAGGCCCGCGAACCACCCTCCGCCGCCCTCATCGGGCAAGCGGTCGCCGTGCCTCACGGGGCATGCCGGCCGAGGAAGGCGAGCAGCGCCTCGTTGAACTCCGCCTCGGCCTCCAGGTTGGGCAGGTGCCCGGCGCCCTCGATGACAACCAGTTCGGGCCGCCGCAGGTGCGCGACGATCTCATCCGTCACCGCGGCGTCGGACCACGGGTCCGCCGTCCCCGCGACGACGAGCGCCGGGATGTCGAGCGCGGCGAGCAGCGGCCGGTAGTCGGGCCTGCGGCCGCGGCCGCGCAGCGCCGCCGCGGCGCCCGCGGGCGGGGCGGCGGCCATCATCGCGTCGACGCGGGCCCGGACGGCGGGCGGGCAGTCCGGGCCGTACAGGCCGGACTGCATGTAGTCCGTCAGGACGCGCATCCCGTCGCGCTCGGTCGCGTCGGCCCGCTCGTCCCGGACGCGGCGGTCCCGCGGTGAGGGCGGCTGCGCCGTGGTGGCGACCAGCCCGAGCGCCCAGTACCGCTCCGGCGCGGCCGTCGCGAGCTCCATGGCGACCAGGCCGCCCATGCTCAGGCCCACCACCGCCGCCCGGCGGACGCCGAGCCCGGTGAGCAGTTCCTCGACGTCGGCGGCGTGCTCCCGCAGCAGTACGCAGCCGGGCGTGACCGGGCTGCGGCCGAAGCCGCGCAGGTCGGGCACGAGCACGCGGAAGCGGCCGCGCAGCGCGGCCAGCTGCGGTGCCCACAGGGTCCGGTCGAAAGGATGGCCGTGGACAAGCACGACGCACTCGCCGCGGCCGGCCTCGTCGTAGGACAATCGCACCGGCATAGCGTAGAACGCGGCCCGCCGCTCCCCCACTCCTTTACGCCGGATGCGTCCGGGTGCTCCCCGGCTCGGCCCGCACGCGATCCGGCTCAGGGCGGAGCCGCTCGCGTAAAGGATTCCTTGACAGGAATTGCCGTGTAAAGATATCCTTTACACGTGACCGATTCCCCGTCCCTGGCCGCACTCAGCGCCCTGCTCGCCGAGCACGCCTCGGCCCTGGCCGAGACGGCAGGCAGCCCGCTGAACGCCCCTGCCTACCTCGACCTGGCCCGGCGCGCCAAGCACGCCGACGCCCTCGCCGGGCAGGTGCTCAGGCTCGCCGTGCAGCAGTGCCGGGACGCGGGGCACACCTGGCAGGAGATCGGGGACCTGCTCGGAGTCACCCGCCAGGCCGCCTTCCAGCGGTTCGGCAAGCCCATCGACCCCAGAACGGGGGAACCCATGGATAAGACAGTGCACATGGCCGACGCCGCGGAGCGTGCCGTCAAGATCGTCACCGACGTTCTCGAGGACCGGATGGACGAGGCGCGGCCGTCCTTCAACGCCGAGGTCCTCGCGGCCTTCACCGACGAGGTGCGGGGCAACGCCATGGCCACCGTCGCCGGCCTGGTCGGCGCCTTCGAGGGCTTCGGCACGGCCGAGCCGTTCGTCCGGCGGATCGGCGACCACACCGTGGTCGACATCCCGCTGCGCTACGAGGCCGGCGAGATGAAGGCACGCGTCACGTTCGACAGCGACGAGAAGGTCGCCGGCCTCTTCATCCTCCCCCCCGATATCCCCTGACCTGCCGGCCGGCGGCCGCGACCCGGCGCCCGCGGCAGTGGCCGCCGGCAGCGGGACGGGCTCCGTTTGGGCGGCGGCAAGCTCCGGCCCGCTCAGCCGTCCGGGCAAGCACGACGGCAGCACCCGCCGCTCGGCGTAGAAGTGCGTCACCTGCCGGCCGTACCCCGGTCAGGCGGGCGCGGGCGCGAGGAAGTCACGTGCCCCGCGCAGCCGGGTGGCCAGCCGCGCCTGGGTCCTTGCGCCGTCGAGCCGCACGTCGAGCGGGCGCGGTAGCTGCGTGGCGGGACGCGGACCGCCCGGCAGCGCGGACTGGTCAAGTCCGTCCCGCGCGGCGATCAGCAGGCCGAGCTCGTGGCGGCTGACCGCGTCCGAGCCGGCGACGTGGCAGACCCCCGCGTGCGGCGCGGCCGCCAGCTCGAGCAGCGCCGCGGCCAGGTCGGCGACGTGCACGGGGCAGCGCACCTCGTCGCTGTACAGGACGCCGGGAGCGGCACCAGCCGCAAGCGCGTGCACCAGCCGCTCGTGCTTGGAGTCGCCGTCGCCGATGATCAGCGAGGTCCGGGCGATGACAGCGGCCGGGCTAAGGCACTTGACCGCGGTCTCCGCCGCTGCCTTGGCGGCGCCGTAGGGCGTGATGGGATCGGGCAGGGCCGCCTCGTCGTAGCTGGGCGCGGCACCGGAGAAAACCGCGTCGCTTGACACGTGCACCAGCCGGGCGTCCGCCGCGGCCGCCGCGATCGCGACGTGCGCGCCGCCGTCTGCGGTGACCGCCCAGTCGGACTGCCCGTACGCGGCGTTGATGACCGCGTCGGGCCTGACGTGGCGGGTCAGCGCCGTGACGTCGCCGCGGCACCGGATGTCGAGCCTGCGCCAGTCCGCGTCAACGGCCGGCGGGGCGCTCTCGTGGCAGGTGGCGACGACGCGGTGACCCGCGAGCAGAGCCTGCCCGGTGATCCTCATCCCGAGGAAGCCACTGCCGCCGACTACCAGAAGGTCCACCAGGGCACGCTAGCGCACGGGGAATGACCTGGAGTGCCGCCGCCGGTGGTAGACACCGTCCATGATGTACACCACGGCGCTCCTGCATGCCTGCCCGGACGGTCACGCCGGCCAGCACGGGGCGCCGCTGCGCACGGTCGTCCCCGACGGCCTGGACCTCGCGCCCGCCTGCACCGCCTGCCGCCGGCCGATGACACCGGACGGCGGGCCGCTCAGCGGGAGCTGGCGCGTCGATGACTGCTGCACCCCTTCCGGGCCAGGCGGCCGGTGGGCAGGACCGCCACGCGACCCGGCCGCCTGCACCCGGTGCTTCGGCACGAGGCAGGCCGTCATCTGCACCGCCTGCCTGCTGCCCGGCTGCCCGGGCGACCACGGCGACACGTGTCTGGCCTGCGACGGCACCCGCCTGCTTAACTGCCCGGCCTGCGACGGCGAGGGGCACGTCTACCACGAGCTCGGCGAGGACCAGGGGCTCTGCCCCGACCCCCGGTGCGTGGCCGGCCGTGTCCCGTGTGACGCCTGCGTCAGTTGAGTCCAGGCGCGCCTGACGATGGCCGCCATTGGCATGAAGCGCTCTGACATGCCATAATGACGTCTGGCCACAAACGTAGCCAGACGTAGACAGTAATGGACGGCCTGACGCTCGGGAGGGAGGGCACCTTGCCGTGGACACGGTAAAGATCCGCGAGCTGCGCGGGACAGACCTGCAGCGCAGAACCCGCAGCGGGCGGCCGCTCGCGCTGACCAACCGGGGCAACCTGATCGCCGTCCTCGTGCCGGTGACCCGGGCCTGGGTGGAGCACCTCATCGACTACAACTGGTCGCACGTACGGCAGAGCATCGACGAGGGCGAGCGTGCGATGGCGGCGGGCGAGCCGATGGCCACCCTCGATGACGTCATGGCGCAGCCCGGACCCGGTGACGAGCGCGGCAGGCCCGCGCCTGAACTGCTTGTGCCGGTCGTCGCCGCGGTGATCGGCGGGGCCGTCATGCAGCCGCCGGAGACCACGGAGACCCTGGAGCGGCTGCACGCCGTGCTGAACCCGCGTGACCCCGCCGCGCCGGCGGAGGGCCCGTCGGTGCTCACCATGCGGATCGGCGAGCTGTCGGCCGAGCGGGTCGAGCGGGCCGGCGCGGCAGGGCAGACGGTGGCGCTCACCCACGACCGCGAGCTGGTCGCGATCGTCATACCCGTCACCCGGGGCCTGGTGGAGTTCCTCATCGAGCAGAGCATGTCCCGGGTGCTCTACAACATCGCGCTTGGCGAGAAAGAGATCCGCAACTCTCAGACGGTGCTCACACTCAACGACGCCCTCCGCGCCGCGGGTAAGCCACTGAGCCCGTAAGTTCCCGAGCAACCCAGCCCCCCGCGTAATGCCCGAGCAGTCATCGTTTAGCCCTTGGGAGGGACCGGGCTGATGCAGGCAGACGCGTACCCGGCGGCCAGCTACGCCATGGCCACCGACAACCTCCGGGCGGCCGCCCGGTGGCTGCTCACCGCGGGGGCGGCCGCGGGCGGAGTCCTGGTGGCCGGCCTGCAGCTCACCGGGCTCGGCTCGCTCGGCGCCGCCGACTGGCCCCGGCTGCTTGTCGCCTGCCTGGGCCTGACGGCCGGGCTCGGCGCGGTCGGCTACATGATCTTCCAGGCCAGCCTCATGCTCACCGACGAGTGGATCACCCTGGCCCAGCTGGACCTGGAAATGATCGACCGGCAGCTGGCAGGCTCCGGCCGCCGCCGCGACCGGCGGCGGCTTGAGCGGATCAAGAAAATCCGCGGCGAGCTGGAAAACTACCAGGACGAGTTCTACGGCAGCGTCGCGAGCTCCATCTCCGACCTGTACCACCGGCTCATCGCCGCCAACAGGCAAGCCAGGGAGTCGCCAACACCGGAGCATGCGAAAGCGGCAGCCGATCTCAGGGAAGTGGTGGATACCGTCGCGCAGGCCGCGAATTACTCATACGCGAGGTCGGCGTTCGCGGCACTGCGCCAGCACCTCATCTCGGCCGGGGTGGTATTTGTCATCGGAATCGTGGTCTTTGCCTACGCGGCAAACCCGCCGGCGCCCGCGGCGAAGAGCACTCCGCCCCGCGTCCATGCCGCCCGCACGGCGGCATCCAGGTAATGCCATCCCGGCAGGAATGCCCTCCAGCCGGTTTAGCCGACGGCGCACGGACGACCCTAGGCGGAACCGACCAGCTGCGCTCCGCGCGTGAATGCCGTGGTCAGGTGCAGGATGTCCAGCACGTGGAAGCCCTGGGCCGATGCACGGCGGCGCCTCTTCTCCCGGCGCAGCCGGGCCAGTTCATCCTCGGAAAGCGGGCGGTGCACGGCCACGAACGCGTCATAACTGAGCGGAGTGGCCGTATAAACCGCCTTTTCCCTTCTGCAGGCGCGCAAGTCGGCGTCATAGAACGCCTCCTTGCGTGCATTCGGGCCATTAAGCAGCTCTGTCCCGAGTACTCCCGCGAGTTCCATGCGCGCCGGGTCGCTCAAGCTCAGCAGAGCGCGCACGGCAGCAGGCGCAAGCACCAGCTCGTACCTCGTATCCATCTGTTACTCCCCCGGGCACCCGCTATTTCCCCGGAGATAAAAGACTACAACAATTTCTTCGCACGATAATAACCGCGGTACCCTTACGGCCTTTATAGCGCGAGACGGGCGAATATCCCCTATCGGAAATGTCGGGCGGAAAGTAACTCCAGGCGCCGGGCAGCGCGGCTCAGCGCCCTCCCCAGGGCTGCTCCCCCCAGAGCACCCGGCGCCACCAGCGCCGGCTGCGCACCACCCGCCAGGTGAACTCCCGCGGCCGGTTCCCGTTCCAGCCGTGGATGCACTGGCCGTCGCCGAGCAGGCACTCACCGCCGCAACTGCCCGCGCAGTGCCGGCAGTGCCTGGCCTGCCTCACCTCGGACATGCGCCGCTCCGCCCAGTCTCGCCCGCCGCCAGGCACGCGCGTGACGGCTCCCTCATCATAGGCACCGCCCCGCCGGCATCCGGCGGCCCGGCTGATGGCCACCGGCCCCGTTTGCGGATAGCGTCGGTATGCGAAACCGGGAGGTAACGGATGAGCGCCGGAACGCATCTCATGCGCCGGGTGGTGGAGCCCGCGGTGATCCGCTGGTACCAGTGGCGCGGCGACCCGCTGGCCCTGTGGATGCGACCGGAGTCGAAGGCCGACCCCTACCCGATGTACGAGGAACTGCGCCGCGGCGACCCGGTCCGCAGCGGCCTCGGTGCCTGGGTGACGGTCAGCCACGCCACCGCGGAGGCCATCCTGCGCGACCGGCGGTTCAGCCCGTCGCCGACGCACATGCGCCGCTACCGGCCGCCGTCCTACCCGCCCGGTGACCCGCGCGCCGACCTGCCGGCCGCCGACCTGCTGACCATGGACCCGCCCGACCACACCCGCATCAGGCGGCTGGTGTCCGGCACGTTCACGCCCAAGGCGATCGCCGCGCTCGAGCCACAGATCCGCGAGGTCGCCGCGGGGCTGCTCGACCGGGCCGACGCCACGGGCTTCGACCTCATCGACGCACTGGCGTTCCCGCTGCCCATCGCGGTGATCTGCCACCTGCTCGGCGTCCCCGCCGAAGACCAGGCCAGCTTCCGCGCCTGGGGGCACGACGTCGCCGCGACCCTGGAGCCGCAGACCGCGGGGGCCGCGCTCAGCCAGTCGCGCGCGGCCGAGGTCGCGCTGAGCGGGTACCTGCGGGACCTGGTGAGCAAGCGGCGCGCCGACCCGGACGACAGCCTCCTTTCGGCCCTGATCGCGGCGGAAGATGACGGCGACAGGCTCACCCACGCCGAGCTGGTCGCCGCCGCGCTGCTACTGCTCGTCGCCGGCTTCGAGACCACCGTCAACCTCATCGGCAACGGCACCGTCGCCCTGCTCACCGCGCCGGACGGCAGGCAGCAGTGGGACCGGCTGCGCCAGGAGCCAGCGCTCGTACCCGCGGCGGTCGAGGAACTGCTCCGCTACGACAGCCCGGTCCAGATGACCTCGCGCAACGCGACGCAGGACGTGGAGCTCGGCGGCACGCTCATCCGGCAGGGCACGCCGGTCATCGTGGCGATCGGCGGCGCCAACCGCGACCCCGCCGTCTTCGACCAGCCAGAGCGGCTGCTGACCAGCCGGCCCAACGCCGCGCGGCACCTGTCGTTCTCCCTCGGCATCCATCACTGCCTCGGCGCCGCCCTCGCCAGGCTCGAGGGCCGCATCGCCATCGAGGAGCTCACCAGCCGCTACCCGGCGCTCACCCTCGCAGGGACGCCCGTCCGCCGCCCGCTGCTCGTGCTGCGCGGCTTCGAGTCCGTGCCGGTGCGGGCGGTCTAGGACCGCCTGCCCGCCGCGCGCGGTTGACCGGCGCGGGCCCGGCCGGCCACGCTCGGGTGATGGACGCCGACACCATCGCGAGGATCGAGACGTTCCCGCTGCGCATCCCGTTCCGGGACGGCGGCGGCGACGCGGCGCGGCCGCCGGTGGACTCGCTGCTTGTGAGGGTGACGACCGCCGGGGGGCTCGCCGGGTGGGGCGAGGCCTTCGGGTTCGAGGCGACGCGGGCCACCAGGCGGGCGGTCGAGGACCTGATCGGTCCGCTGTGCCTCGGCCAGGACGCGGGCCGCATCGGACCGCTGATGCGCGCGGTCCAGGAGAAGCTGCAGGTCTTCGGGCGGGGCGGGATGGTGATGCATGCGCTTTCCGCGGTGGACACCGCGCTGTGGGACATCGCGGGCAAGGCCGCGGGGATCCCGCTGCACCGGTTGCTCGGCGGCGGCGGGACTCACCTGCCCTGCTACGCCAGCCTTGACCCCTGTGCCGATACCGCGGCGGTCCGCGGCGCCGTCGGGCGCGCGCTCGACGAGGGGTTCACCAGCGTCAAGCTGCACGAGCGTGAACTGCCCGCGGTCCGCGCCGCCCGCGAGGAGGCCGGGGACGACACCTCACTGATGCTCGACGTGAACTGCCCGTGGACGCTCGCGCAGGCGCGGGAGCGGGCGGACGGGCTGCGCGAGCTGCGGCTGCACTGGCTGGAGGAGCCGCTGTGGCCGCCGGAGGACTACGCGGGCCTGGCGCGGCTGCGCGCGGCCTCCGGCATCCCGGTCGCCGCCGGGGAGAACGTGGCGACGCTGCTTGACTTCGGACGGCTGATGGCCGCGGGCGCGGTGGACTTCGTCCAGCCGAGCCCGGCCAAGATGGGCGGCGTCACCGAGCTGTGCAAGGTCTTCCACGCCGCGGCCTTGCGTAGCGTGACGGTGGCCCCGCACACCTTCTACCACGGCCCGGGGCTGCTCGCCGCGGTGCAGGTGACGGCCGCCCTCGGCACGGCGGACGCGGTGATCGAGTGGCGCCACTCCGATCTCGCGGCGTTCGCGTACGGGACGGCGCTGGTCCCCGCGGACGGCCGGATCGCCGTGCCGCAGGGCCCCGGGCTCGGCATCGACCCGGACCCGGACGTGCTGCGCGCCTTTGCCGCCGACGTCAGCTGACCGGGCCGCGGCGCGTCCTGCGATCATTGTGTGCATTTGATGCGCGTTTTCCGCTATCAAATGCACACGGTAATCCGAGTGGAGCGGGGTTCACTGCCGGTTGGCCGGCCCGGCGTTGGCGATGATCGCCGCAAGCGGCGGCACGACAAGCGCGACCACCGACATCACCACCGCCGCGACGATCGAGTAACGCCAGATCAGCATCCACGCGAGCACGATGAGCAGCACGCACGCGCCCATCATGACGAGGTAGGCCCGTTCCCGCGTCCCCAGGCTCAGCGGCTTCCCCTGGCGGCGCTGCCGTGCCGGTTCCCGGCGCGGCTCGTCGCCGCTTGGCATGACCACGGCATCGCCTCCTCCCCGTAACCGTTCCCCCGCGCACGGTGCTCAACAGTGAAATCACCGGCGAGCGAGGCACCCGCCCGGGCAGGCACGCCGCTGTCGCCGGAGTGTGCGCACCGGGCTGCCCGGCCCTGCCCTCAGGGGACCGCCTTCCTGGTGACGACGACGAGGTAGCGGCAGTCCGCGGCCGTCCCGTTGCGGAACTCCCTGGGCCGCGGCTCGCCGAGCTCGAACGTGTCGCCCGCGGACAGCTCATGGGCGGCGGGGCCGTCCACGAGGGTCAGCCGTCCGGACATCACCCACACGAACTGGGCGATGAACGCGTACGCGCCCGCCGGGTACGGCACCCGGGCGCCGGCCGGCAGCAGGACCTCGGTCACCGCGACGGGGAACCGGGGCGTGGAGAGCTGCCGCCGCAGGTAGCCGGTGTCCGGGTCGCGCCACTTGGGGGCATCCGCGGCCCGGCGCACCAGGCCGCCCGCCGGCAACGGCTCGTCCGGCGGCACGCCTGCCCCGCCTCGGCTAGCGGCTCTCTCCGCTGGGGCCGCGGCGAGCAGCTCGGCGATGCTGAGCTCAAGGGCGGCCGACAGCTTGCCGAGGACGACGGCGGTCGGGCTGCTCTCCCCGCGCTCGATCTTGCTGATCATGGCACGGGACACGCCCGACGCCGACGCGAGCCGGTCCATCGGCCAGCCGCGGGCGCGCCGCGCCCCGCGGAGCCGTTCGCCGAACGCCGTCATTGAATCTACTATAGTAGACATGTCTCCACTATATAAGATCAGGTTGGCCGGTTCCGCCGACGCCGAGCCGGTCCGGTCGATACGCAACGACGCGATCGCGCACTCGACAGCCATGTGGACCACCCGGCTGCTGTCCGCTGGCGACGGGCAGGCCTGGCTTGCGGAGAACATCGCCCGCCGCTCTGCGTACGTCGCCGAGGCCGACGGCGAGGTGGCAGGCTTCGCGAACTGGGCGCCGTGGCGGCCCAAGGACGGCTACCGGCACACCGTGGAGGACTCCGTCTACGTCGTCGCCGGCCACCAGGGGCACGGCCTCGGCGCCGGGCTGCTCGGGACGCTCATCGCCGGCGCGCGCGAGTCGGGCGCGCACGTGATGATGGCCAGCATCGAGGCGTCCAACGCCCGCTCGGTCGCGCTGCACGCGCGGCTCGGCTTCGAGCTCGTCGGCACCGCCCGCGAGGTCGGCACCAAGTTCGGCCGCTGGCTGGACCTCACCATCATGCGGCTCGCCTTGTGACCTGGCATCAGCCGTGGTCCGCCCGTACCGTCCGGACCACCACGGCGAGCAGCAGGGCCGCCCCGGCGAGCCCGGTCACGCCCAGCCGGTCACCGAGCACAAGCGCCGCGAGCGCGGCGGCGGCGAGCGGCTCGATGAGCGACAGCAGGGCCGCCGTGCTCGCCGGCGCGTTCCGCAGGCCGCGGAAGTACAGCAGGTAGGCCGTAGCGGTCGGGCCGGTGGCGAGCGCGGCGAGCAGCCCGGCCACGGTCAGGTCCGGCCGGAAGCCGAGGCCGCCGCCGAGCGCCGCGAGCGGGAGCAGCACCGCGCCGCCGAGGGCGAATCCGAACCCGTTCAAGGTCAGCGCGTCAAGCCCGGTCACAAGCGACCGGCCGAACAGCGTGACCGCGGCGAAGCCTGCGGCGGACAGCAGCGCCATGCCGGCGCCCGCGAGCACCGCGGCCTCGCTGAGCCCACCGCCTGGCAGCCCGACGAGCAAGCCGAGCCCGGCGAGCGCCATGGCCATGGTGACGGCGTCCGCCCGGCCCAGGGCACGCCGCCCGGTGGCCTGCTCGACGATCGTGACGATGACCGGGGTGCCGCCGATGGTAATCAGGGTGGCCAGGCTGACGGAGGTCAGCGAGATGGACGCGAAGTAGCAGCCCTGGAACAACGCGGAGAGCAGGCCGTTCACGGGCGCACGGTGGTGGACGTCTGCGGCGGCTACGCCGACGAGGCACGGACCTGCCGGTGGGACCAGGACACGATCGTGAACGTGTGGTCCACGACCAAGACCGTGACCAGCCTCGCCGTGCTGATGCTCGCCGACCGTGGGCTTGTCGACCTGGACGCCCCGGTGGCGGCGTACTGGCCGGAGTTCGCGGCCAACGGCAAGGAGCAGGTCCTTGTCAGGCACCTCATGTCGCACTCCTCGGGGGTGTCCGGCTGGGACGCGCCGTTCGCCCTCACCGACATGTACGACCTGGAGCGGTCGACCGCCCTCCTCGCCGCCCAGGCCCCGTGGTGGGAGCCGGGCACGGCCTCCGGGTACCACGCGCTCAACTTCGGTCACCTGCTCGGCGAGGTCGTCCGCCGGACCTCAGGCAAGAGCCTGACCGAGTTCGTCGCCAGCGAGATCGCCGGGCCGCTGAACGCCGACTTCCAGATCGGCGCGAGCAGGTCCGACTGGGCCAGGTGCGCCGAGATCGTCCCGTCGCCGCCGCTCCCGTTCGACATGGAGAGCATGGACACCGGCAGCGTCCTGTTCAAGACGGCCGTCGGGCCGGTGGCGGAGGCGGCGGCGGCGAACACCGAGGGCTGGCGGCTGGCGGAGATCGGCGCGGCCAACGGCCACGGCAACGCCCGCTCGGTCGCGCGCGTGCTGTCCGCGGTGTCACTCGGCGGAGCCGTGGACGGCACGCGGCTGCTGTCGCAGGAAACGCTCGAGCACGTGTTCCGCGAGCAGGCGCACGGCGTCGACCTGTTCCTCGGCGCGCCCATCAGGTTCGGCATCGGCTACGCGCTGCCTGAGACCGCCAGCATCCCGTACATCCCCGAGGGCAAGACCTGCTTCTGGGGCGGCTGGGGCGGGTCCGTCATCATCATGGACCTCGACCGCCGCATGACGATCTCCTACATGATGAACAAGATGCAGCCAGGCATCATCGGCTCAGAGAACGCCGACGCGTACGTCAGCGCCATCTACGAGTTGCTCGGCTAGCCGCTCCCCGCCCCGTTGCTGTCGTAGCCCGGGGGGCACGCGGAGACGGGCACAAGGGTCGGGGTGCCGCACGCTTCTTGCTGTTATCCGTGCGTCTCGCGCCCCATGCGAGCACCTCTACCCGACCTGCGCAAGATAGTGGACGTTTGGGTACACCCGGATGTGCCTAAACGTCCACTATCTTCATCCGGGCGCTCCGCGCTCCGCGCTTCTTGCTGTTATCAGAGGGACTCGTGATGGCGACATGCTGGCGAGCGGGAGCGGGAGCGGGGCATCTTCCTCGCCGACGGCGCCCGCCGCCAGCCAGTGCCGCGACCGTGGGGATCCATGGCACGGCGGGGGGCGGAGCACGCTCCCGTTCGGAATGCCGCTAGTCGGTGCCTGCCTCCATGGCGGCGCGGTCGAGCAGCTCGTCGTCGGTGACCTGGCCGGCCGAGGCGATCGCCTCGGCGCCGCCGCTCGGCATCGTGCCGATGAGCTCGGCGGGCGACGAGCCGCCCGGGCCGGCCAGCGCCGCGTGCCCCGCGCCGAACATGCCGAGTCCGGCGTACTGCTCAAGCTTGGCGCGGGAGTCGGCGATGTCCAGGTTGCGCATGGTGAGCTGGCCGATCCGATCCGCCGGGCCGAACGCCGCGTCCTCCACGCGCTCCATCGACAGCTTGTCCGGGTGGTAGCTGAACGCCGGGCCCGAGGTGTCGAGGAGGGAGTAGTCCTCGCCGCGGCGCAGCCGCAGCGTGACGCTGCCGGTGACGGCGGCACCGACCCAGCGCTGCAGTGACTCGCGGATCATCAGCGCCTGCGGGTCGAGCCAGCGGCCCTCGTACAGCAGCCTGCCGAGCTTGCGGCCCTCGTTGTGGTACGCGGCGAGCGAGTCCTCGTTGTGTATCGCGCAGGCGAGGCGCTCGTAGGCGGCGTGCAGCAGCGCCATGCCAGGCGCCTCGTAGATGCCGCGCGACTTCGCCTCGATGATCCGGTTCTCGATCTGGTCGGACATGCCGAGCCCGTGCCTGCCGCCGATCGCGTTCGCCTCGAGCACCAGGTCCACGGCGGTAGCGAACTCCTTGCCGTTGACGGCGACGGGCCGCCCCCGTTCGAAGGTGATCGTCACGTCCTCGGACGGGATCTCCACGTCCAGGTCCCAGAACCGGACGCCCATGATCGGCTCGACCAGCTCGACGCTCGCGTCGAGCTGCTCAAGCTGCTTGGCCTCGTGGGTGGCGCCCCAGATGTTCGCGTCGGTGGAGTAGGCCTTCTCCTTGCTCGCCCGGTACGGCAGCCCGCGGTCGGCGAGCCACTGGGACATCTCCGCCCGGCCGCCGAGCTCGCCGACGAACGCGGCGTCAAGCCACGGCTTGTATACGCGCAGCGACGGGTTGGCGAGCAAGCCGTAGCGGTAGAACCGCTCGATGTCGTTGCCCTTGTAGGTGGAGCCGTCGCCCCAGATCTGCACGTCGTCTTCCAGCATGGCCCGCACAAGCAGCGTGCCGGTGACCGCGCGGCCGAGCGGCGTGGTGTTGAAGTAGGCGCGGCCGCCCGACCTGATGTGGAACGCGCCGCAGGTGAGGGCCGCAAGCCCCTCCTCCACCAGCGCCGACTTGCAGTCGACGAGCCGGGCGCCCGCCGCGCCGTAGGCGGCGGCCCGGCCGGGCACCGACGCCACGTCCGGCTCGTCGTACTGGCCGAGGTCGGCGGTGTAGGTGTAGGGCACCGCCCCCTTCTCGCGCATCCACGCGACGGCCACCGAGGTGTCCAGGCCGCCGGAGAAGGCGATCCCGACACGTTCACCGACAGGGAGGGAGGCGAGCACCTTGGTCATGACTGCAATTATATGCACACCTCTGCATGATCATGCAACGTCTTCGCGTCACGGGCGTGGTCGCGCCGGGCCGGGGTCCGGCTGACCGGGGTCCGGCTGACCGGGGTCCGGCTGACCGGGGTCCGGCTGACCGGGGTCCGGCGAACGGGTCCTCACTCCGGCCCCTCTGACCACATGGCACCCTGTCGCCCGCCACGGTACATCCTGTCACGAGAATCAAAACGGGCAACTCCATTAAGAAATGCCACTATTTCCCTTAAATGGCACGGCCGGCAATTCCTCCTGTTTTACGATCCGAACACCTGCCTGTAGGCCGCACATCAGGAGGAATACCTTGTTCCGTGTCCGCACCCGCATTCTCGCGCCACCCGTCGCAATTGCCCTGATAGCACTTTCGGGCTGCGGCGGCCTGGCCGCCAATGCCGGAAGTACTAGCCCGAACGGGCTACAGAAAACAACGCTCAACGTGGCCGTCGTCCCGGCGGTCGATTCCGCCGGCTTTTTCGTCGCGCTGCACGATGGCCTGTTCAAGCAGCAGGGCCTGACCATCCACTACACCCCCGCCGTGAGCAGCGACGAGGTGATCAACCAGCAGATCGCCGGGCAGTACGACATTACCGGCGGGAACTACGTCTCCTATATCCAGCATTACGTGCAGGATCACCAGCCGCTGGAGATCATCGCCGAGGGATCGGTGATGCAGCAGGGGACGCAGGCCATCTACACGATGCCGAACTCGAAGATCAAGACCCTCGCCGGGCTGAAAGGGCACCTGCTTGGCATCAACGCGCCCCTCAATATTAACTACCTGCTCGCCGCCTCAGTGCTCACAGAGAATGGTATTCAGCTGAGCCAGGTGCGTTTCCCCTCCGCGCCGATTCCGTTCCCGGTGATGGCACAGGAGCTCGCCGCGGGGAAGATCGACGCGGCGGCGATGCCCGAGCCGTTCGCCACCGCCGCCGAGCAGCAGTACGGCGCGGTCCAGCTCGCCGACCTCAACCAGGGCGCGACGGAGCAGTTCCCCATCCAGGGGTACGTCGTCACCAAGTCCTGGGCCGCGCAGAACCCCGGCACGCTCAGGGCGTTCATCAAGGCGCTCGCGCAGGGCCAGGAGCTCGCCGACACCAGCAGGTCCGCGGTCGAGCAGGCCATGGAGGCACTCGCCGGCCCGCAGAACGGGCAGATACCGCCGCTCGTCGCCGCGGTGATGGCGATCAACATCTACCCCACCGCCATCGACACGGTACGGATCCAGCGCGTCGCCGACGTGATGTACCAGTTCGGGCTGCTGCACAGCCGGTTCAACGTCATGCCGATGATCGGCCCCTGACCCGCGGCCCGTGCGCTCCCGCGCTTCTTGCTGTTATCAGCGTTACGGCATTATCGGGGGTACTTAGCGCCCGAATATTCGGGCGCTAAGTACCCCCGATCCTTGGGATGGCAGCGTTTCTTGCTGTTATCTAGTCGGGTCGCGGGTGACACCGCAAGGCCCTCATTTCTATAGCGTCGGTGGTGCCCGGACGCGGAACGGGTAGGCGTTACGCATGGCATTGCCGGAGATCACGTTGACGCACCTGGACGAGCCGTTGTTCGACGGGGCAGACGCGACCAAGCGCGATCTGGTGGACTACCTGAAGGCAGTCGGGGACCGTATCGTCTCCGGGCTGAGCGGCCGGCCGCTGACGGTGATCCGGGTGCGCGCGGGCCAGCGTCCGTTCATGCAGAAGAACGTGCCGGACTACGCGCCACCATGGATCAAGACCGTCTCGATCTGGGCGGAATCGTCACACCGGGAGGTGCGGTACGCGCTATGCGAGGACAAGCCGACGCTGATCTGGTTCGCCAACCAGCGCGCGGTGGAGTACCACGTCACGCTCGGCACCGCCGAGCACCCGGACCGGCCCTCCTACCTGGTGCTCGACATCGATCCGCCGGCTGCGGGCGAGTTCGGGGAGGCGGTGGCCGCGGCCAAACTGGTCCGCGAAGCGCTGTCCGGGGCGGGCCTGACGGGTGCGGTCAAGACCAGCGGGGCCAAGGGCGTGCACATCTACGTGCCCGTTCAGGAATCGGTCTCTGCGGACGACGCGGCGGCTGCAACCCGCGCCCTGGCGGAGCGGGCCGCGCGGCTTAACCCCAGCCTCGCGACGACGGCGTTCATCAAGGCCGATCGCAGCGGCCTGGTGTTCATCGACTCGACCCGGGCGCACGGCGCGACCGTGGTGGCCGCCTACAGCCCGCGAGCGCGCCCCGGCGTACCGGTCTCGTTCCCTGTGACCTGGGATTGCCTGGACGAGGTGTCGCCACGGGACTTCACGGTGCGGAACGCGGCGCGGCTGCTGGCGGGCACTGATCCCTGGGCCGCTGCCCTGCCGCCGCCGCAGGCGCTGCCCGAGGACCTCGTCGCGGAGGGACACACGATCCCGGTCGCCCGGGTACAGGCCATGCACGAGGGCAAGCGCCGCGCCCGCGCCCGGCGCGGCTCGCCTCATGCTGCCGGATGAGTTCAGTCCCCGCCCGGCCAGGAAACCAGACGCAGCGCGGCGGTAGGACACTCGCCGACTACGTCCGCGACGGTCTTGTCGTCTACGTGTACGGTGCCGGTGACCCTGGCTTTGCCGTCATCACCGACGGAGAACAGCCCGGGGAGGGCGTACGCGCACGCGCCGGTGCCCATGCACCTCATCCGGTCGACCTCGACATGCCAGGTCCCGGTCACGACGAGCCGGTCCTGACCATCAGCGTGGTGATGCGGCGCGTATTGAAGTGCGCCGGGTCGTATTCCACGCCGCCGACCAGCTCGGCGGTGTCACCGAACCGCCGCTCGAACTCTTCGATCGTGATCTTGCCCTGTGCCTTCACGAGGCTGAGCCCGATGCACAGGTGCGGGCCAGCGCCGAAGATGATGTTCCCCGAGTGGTTTCTGGTGATGTCGAAGCGGTACGGTTCGGGCCACTTCGCCGGATCCAGCGCGGCCGCGGAGAAGAGCGGCATGACGAAGGAGCCCTTTTCCAGTATCTGGCCGCCCAGTTCGGTGTCCTGCAAGGGGTACCGGGGAATGGCACCGAATTTCCCGCGCGCCGAGCAGCGCAGTATCTCCAGGATCGCGCCCTCCATCAGCTCGGGGCGCCGCCGCAGCAGCGCCCGCTGGTCCGGGTGCTTCAGCAGGGCCTGGATGGCCAGCGTGTGCAGGTCCACCGCCGTGTCGGCGCCAGCCGTCACCAGGGCCGAGATCACCGAGAGTACCTCCAGGTCGGAGAGGCGCTCGCCGTCGATCTCGGTCGCGACCAGAGTGCCGATGAAGTCGTCACCGGGGTCGTCGGCCTGGCGGCGCGCGCTGATCGTGTCGAGCAGGTACCGCAGGCCGGGCAGTGTGCCGTTGATGTAGGTGTCGTGGTCGGCCGCGTACAGCGGGTTGGTCACGCGGACGAGGTTCCAGCCCAGCCCGCGTTCGAACAGTTCGCCGGCCTCCGCCGGGACGCCGACCATCCGGGCGATCGCGCGGATGGGCACCTTGACGGAGATCTCAGCCGCCACGTTGAACAGCCGCGGGTTCTCGATCTCGTCGAAGATATCCGCGACCGCTTCCCTGATCCTGGCCTCGATCTGGTCCATCACGCGGCGGGAGAACGCGGGCGCGGTAAGCCGCCGCAGCCGCATATGCTGCTCGGGCCCGACGTTGATCATCGAAATCTCCTGCAGCCGGTCCCATAGCGTCCACTGATCGGCAGGCCGGGGCGGCGGGGCGTCCTTCCAGTCCGCCAGCCGCGTGCTGAACCGGGGACTGCGCAGCACTTCCGCGGCGAGTTCATGCGGCGAGACCAGCCACGCGTTGAGATCCTTATGAAAGGCGACAGGAAACTCGTTGAGCATGCGCTCGAGCACCGGGAACGGGTTCTCGATGAAGGCCATGGCGAAAGGGTCGTAGACCGAGAAATCGATCTCCAACCGGTCCGACCCGGTGGCTGTGGCAGGCATGTCACTCCCTGATGACTCGGCCGTCCCCCGTTGAATTGTCGGTGGTCTCCATTCCCGGTCAGCCAGGCGGAAAACTGACCAGGCGAGTAAGCGGTCATCTCCGGTGACATCACGGCCTGGCCGGCGCGCAATTCCCTGGTTATCAGGTCGACGGGGCTAGTACCCCGGACGGAGTATCAGGAGCGCAACCCTCAGCGACGAACGAGCCGGCCAGGCAGAACCCGAAGTCGTTCGGGATGGAC
>Ga0335078_10002622_pt1 | contig 27126 bp, 30 predicted proteins | sample Lox_Sample_32_FD_206711 | JGI IMG/M metagenome (GOLD analysis project Ga0335078, IMG submission 206711) | Soil microbial communities from Loxahatchee National Wildlife Refuge, Florida, United States - Lox_Sample_3.2 | ecosystem: Environmental > Terrestrial > Soil > Wetlands | place: USA... | reverse complement strand
TCCGTGTGGAGCAACGGATTATAAGCCAGACGTCGGGCGAGATCGCGGCCGAGGCAGAGTCGACCATGGTGACCGTGGATTACGCGCGCGGGAAACCGGTCCGGGTGCCGCAGCAGATCCGCGACGCGATTGCGCAACTGGAAGGGTGGCCCAGCGGCCCAGGCAATGCTTGACAAAATTTCATCTTAGATATAATCTAAATTTGTCATGGACGCCGGGGCGATCAAGCGATCCCTGGAAGGCAGCGGGCTGCGGTGTACTCCGCAGCGCTACGCGGTGATGAAGTTCCTGATGGAACGCGGCAGCCATCCGACGGCGGCGGAAATCTTCGAGGGCGTGAACCGCGTGGATCCGCGATCGTCCAGGGCCACGACCTATAACAATCTGCGGGACCTGGTGCAGGCGGGCCTGGTGCGGGAGGTGGCCGTGGAGGGCCGCGCGGCGCGATTCGATGCCAAAGGCATGCGGCACCACCACTTCATCTGCGACCGCTGCGGCAATGTGGAAGACATAGAGTGGTACGAGGTGCCTAGGCCTGCCCGGGGCGCCCTCGGCAAGCGGATGCTTCGCGAATGTGAAGTCATTTTCCGGGGCCTCTGCACGAAGTGTGCTCCGCACAATTCCCGTCAAGGGCTGTAGGTGTGTGAAGGCAGATGTGTAGTCTGCCGCAATCGTTCTTAAACAATGCAAAGGGAGGATGAAGTATGGAGAAAGAACTTATCAGCGAAAAGGGGACGCCCGTCCTCGATAATCACGAAACGAAGTTGGCGGAAAGCAAGTGCCCGGTAACGACCGTGGCTCACAGACACAGGGCTGGCGGCCCGACGAACAAGGACTGGTGGCCGAATCAACTGAACCTGAAGGTGCTGCACCAGCACTCCTCGCTATCCAATCCGATGGGCAAAGAGTTCAATTATGCGGAAGAGTTCAAGAGCCTCGACCTGGATGGCGTAGTCAAGGATTTGCAAGCCTTGATGACGGCGTCGCAGGACTGGTGGCCGGCCGATTATGGCCACTACGGGGGGCTTTTCATTCGCATGGCGTGGCACAGCGCGGGCACCTACCGCATCGCCGACGGGCGCGGCGGGGCGGGGCATGGCACACAACGTTTTGCGCCGCTCAATAGCTGGCCGGACAATGTGAACCTGGATAAGGCGCGCCGGTTGCTGTGGCCGATCAAGCAGAAGTACGGGCGAAAAATCTCCTGGGGCGACCTGATGATTCTGGCCGGCAACGTGGCATTGGAGTCGATGGGGTTCAAGACGTTTGGCTTCGCCGGCGGGCGCGAGGATGTGTGGGAGCCGGACGAAGACATCAACTGGGGGCCGGAGGGCAAGTGGCTGGGGGACGAGCGTTACACCGGCGACCGTCAGCTCGACAATCCGCTGGGCGCGGTGCAGATGGGCCTGATCTACGTGAACCCGGAAGGTCCGAATGGCAAGCCGGATCCGGTGGCCGCGGCGCGCGATGTGCGGGAAACCTTCGCCCGCATGGCGATGAATGATTACGAGACCGTGGCGCTGATTGCCGGCGGGCACACGTTCGGCAAGACCCACGGCGCTGCCGATCCGAACAAGTATGTGGGCCCCGAACCCGAGGCCGCGCCCCTGGAGCAGCAAGGCCTGGGCTGGCATAGCACCTATGGCAACGGCCACGGAAACCAGACGATCGGCAGCGGACTGGAGGGCGCATGGACCACGACCCCAGTGAAGTGGAGCCACAACTTCCTGGAGAACCTGTTCGGATTTGAGTGGGAACTCACGAAGAGCCCCGCGGGCGCGTACCAGTGGAAGCCCAAGGGCGGGGCCGGTGCAGGCAGCGTGCCGGATCCCCAGGATCCGTCGAAGCGGCACGCTCCGACGATGCTCACCACCGACCTCTCGTTGAGGATGGACCCGGTGTATGAGCCGATCGCGAAGCATTTCCTGGAGAATCCGCAGGAGTTTGCGGACGCGTTCGCGAAGGCGTGGTTCAAGCTGACGCACCGCGACATGGGGCCTCGCTCGCGATACCTTGGCAAGCTGGTTCCCGCGGAGCCGCAGTTGTGGCAGGACCCGGTTCCAGCGGTGGACCACAAATTAATCGGGGCGAAGGACATTGCGGCTCTGAAGGCGAAAATCCTGGCATCCGGACTGTCGGTCGCTCAACTGGTGACTACGGCCTGGGCGTCGGCGGCGACGTTCCGCGGCTCCGACAAGCGCGGTGGGGCGAACGGGGCGCGCATTCGACTGGCGCCGCAAAAGGATTGGGAAGTGAACGAGCCGGCCGAACTGGCGAAGGTGATCCAGAAGCTGGAGGCGATCCAGAAGGATTTCAACCGCTCGCTTTCCAACGGGAAAAAGGTTTCGCTGGCTGACGTGATTGTTCTGGGCGGCTGCGCAGCCGTGGAGGAAGCTGCGAAAAGGGCGGGGCACGAGGTGAAGGTTCCGTTCTCGCCGGGGCGCACGGATGCGTCGCAGGAGTGGACCGATGCGCAGTCTTTCGCCGTATTGGAGCCGACCGCGGACGGGTTCCGCAACTACCTCCGGAAGGGAGACCCAAGGCCGGCGGAGGAGAGACTCTTGGATCGGGCGCTGTTACTGAATCTGACCGCTCCCGAGATGACGGTGCTGATGGGCGGCATGCGCGCGCTCGATGCGAACTTCGGGCATTCCAAACACGGTGTCTTCACCAAGCGGCCCGAGACGCTGACGAATGATTACTTCGTCAACCTGCTCGACATGGGCACGAAGTGGCAGCCTTCGGCCACATCCGAAGGCGTGTATGAAGGGCGGGATCGCGCGACGGGCGAACTGAAGTGGACCGGCACGCGCGTGGACCTGATCTTTGGTTCGAACTCCGAGTTGCGGGCGGTCGCGGAAGTGTATGGATGCGACGACGCGAAGGAGAAGTTTGTGAAAGACTTCGCGGCAGCCTGGGGGAAAGTGATGAACCTGGACCGGTTCGACCTGGCATAATCGCGACGGACGGAGACAGACGTTACGGGGCGCGCGGTTGTGCCGCGCGCCTTCTTATTGTGGGGTGGGGCTGTCTCAGCCCTGGCGCTATCGACTTTCCAGTGGAGGAGAGCAAAAAGGAACGCTTGCGCGATGTCCTCATTCCGGATGGCCCTCCGAGCTTTGAAGGCGGCGGCAACAGCCTGAACCTTGGCGAGGACGTCAGTACGGGTCCAATTGCTTGAGGGATCGTAGTCGGCGAGCCCGCGCGGTTCGTGCAACTGGGTGAAAGTGTCAATGGCGCGATGGAGATTGCGCTTGACGGCTCCTTCTCGAGCCGGCCTGCCGGCTCTACTTTTCCTCTTGAGTTCGTTGTTCAATTCATCGCGCTTGTGGGCGCAGACCGATCGCATGTGCGCATGCTCGAAGATTCGGGTCAGAGATCAGCGCGGTCTTCGGGTCCTAACGGACGGAAACGACTTCGATAGCCGCTGCGCATATTATGCGGCGAATACCCCCGTTTTATAGGAAATCGCGGCGACCTTTGGGTTCTCTTAGAGAGCGCCAGGCAGCAGGGATTTCAGAGCCTTGATATATGCCGCCAACGCCTTGCGGCCCACCGGCGTGAGCCTGTAGGTGGAGTTCGGCTTGTTTCCAATAAAGCGCCTGGTGACCTGAATGTAGTGAGCCTCTGCGAGTTTCGCCAGATTCGCTCCGAGGTTGCCGTCGGTGGCACGGGTTTTCTCGCGCAGCCACTTGAAGTCAGCCTCCTCGGCGCCGGCCAGCGCCGACAGCACGGCCAGGCGCAGGGGACCGTGTACGATCGGATCGAGCGCGGGAGGCCCCTCGCGCTCAGTCATCAGGGCGTCTCCATTCGGAGTAAGTGAGCCAGCCACATATCCCTTTCTCCTTGACACAGTGCTCAATATTAGAGTACTCTAATTTATAGAGTATCAGGCCGCTGCTTCGTTACGGGATCATCGCTGCGGGAACCATTCTCTGGTGCGTACCCTTTGGGATGGCGTTTCGCCGGGGCAGGCGGATCTCAATGGTTTCCGACCCCGGCACGGAAATCCGCATGCGCAGCGAAGACAAGCTGCTTCGCTCCCGCTTCGGCGATGGATTCGCGGATTACCAGAGATGCGTGCCGCGCCTGATCCCGTTTCTGTGATTCCTGAACCCCCGAGCGGTACGATCGAAGTGAGATGAGCGCGCGTGAGTGGAAGCTGGATGCCGATCAATTTGCACTGATCAGCAGGGCGCTGGCGGACCCGAAGCGGTTTGAGATGCTGCAGAGGATCGCAGCATCCAAGCAGGCGCCGACCTGCTCGTGTGTGCGCGGGTGGTTGGGCCTGGCTCCGGCCACGATATCCCATCATCTGCGAGAGCTGGAGTGCGCCGGACTGGTGACCGTGGAGCGGGACGGAAAGTTCGCGCACATCAGCCTGCGGCGCGATGTGCTGGATGCGTATGTGAAACGGCTGGCGAGTCTTTGAAGGGCTGCGCAAGAGTCTTTGAATCCTTCCGCTGTTTTCCTCATCAATTCGATTGTGATCGAAATGAGGAGGGATGCACATGAAGAGATTGACAGGTAAGGTGGCCGTGGTAACCGGCGCGTCAAAAGGGATCGGCGCGGCGATTGCGAAGCAACTGGCGGCTGACGGCGCACAGGTGGTGGTGAACTATGCCACCAGCCGGGAGGGCGCGAACCAGGTTGTGAAAGAGATTACGGACGCGGGCGGGGACGCCATCGCCGTGGGCGCGAGCATTCCCAAGGAAGCAGATATTGAAAAGCTCTTTGGCGAGACGCAGAAGGCTTACGGCAAGGTAGATATATTAGTGAACAACGCGGGGGTGTACGCGTTTGCTCCGCTGGAACAAGTGACGGCGGAAGAATACAGACGCCAGTACGACACGAATGTTCTGGGTTTGCTGCTGACTACAAAGGCCGCACTTCCGTATTTCCCGCAGGAAGGGGGCAGCGTGGTGAACGTGAGCTCGGTGGTGAGCGCCCTGGCTCCGCCGGCGGCGTCGGTGTACGCATCCACCAAGGGCGCCGTGGACACCATCACGAAGTCGCTGGCCAAGGAACTCGGCGCCCGCAGGATTCGCGTGAATGCCGTGAACCCGGGCCTGGTGATTACGGAAGGCGTGCAGGCGGCGGGGATCGCGGGAAGCGATTTCGAAAAGGAGGCGGTGGCCAGGACACCGCTGGGGCGCGCCGGACAACCGGAAGACATCGCACTGCCGGTATCGTTTCTGGCTTCAGATGAAGCGCGCTGGATCACCGGCGAGACGATCTTCGTCTCGGGCGGAGCCGCGATCTAACATCAGCGCGTTGCGGGGGCGAGGTTCCGGAAGTTCATCAGGGTATTGAAGATCATGCGGTACTCGCCCATGTTTTGCCATCGCCAGACGGGGTTGGTGGTGAAAAGGACAACTTCGCCCTTGCCGGCCGGCACCACCGCGACGGCGGCTCGGCCCTTGATGTCATTCGGGCCGTTGAACAGCCCGCTAAGCACGGACTTTTCGCCGCCCGGGTAGCGCATCAGCACGTCGTTCTGATCCATTTCCGCGGACATCCTGAGGAGCGGCCCGTTGGCATAGCGGACGGCCACGGTTTTCGCGGAATAGCCGTAGAAGATGGGATTCTCGGGATGGGCGATGTCCGCGTCGACGATCGGACCGGGAGCGTAGAAATGTGCGCTGGTATTGCTGATATCGATTGCCGGCGTGATGCCGTAGTCCGGAGGAAATGCGCTGGAGGCGCCCAGGGTGACCAGCAGGCCGCCGGCTTCGACGAACTTCTGGAACTCCGCGACGCCGGCCGCCCCCATGCCCCCGGTGATATCGGGTGACGAGCCGTAGTCGCCGAGAAACTTGAATTTGGCGGTTTTCTCATACGCCAGCGGCTGGCGCCTTTTGGGGATGCCGAACACAAGATCTTTCGCGGTCCGCACCTGGCTGGGGATCAGGATCACGTCGTAGTCTTTTGCAAGGTTCCCTTCGAGGATCCGTTCTTTGAAGATCAGATCATAGGGCACCTTGTACTGATCGAAGGTGTAGCGTACCCAGCCGACGTCCTGCGTTCCGCCCCAGGTACTGAAGATGGCGAGGCGCGGCAGAGGCTCCTCATGGGTGGCCACTTGGGGGGTGGCGGCGAGTCCAACGACATCCAGGCCCAGCTTCGCGGCGAGAGGCTTCAAGGCGGAAGCGGCACTGGCAGGGACGAGGAACGTGCCCGCGGGGAAGGCTGCGGCTCCGGCTTTGAAGGGCTTTTCGGAAATCCGCACGTCTTTGAGGCCATAACGAAGCGTCACCATGTTGGGAGAGCCGTGATCGGGCACCGCATATAGAGCGGTATCAGAGACACCCGTCAGCGTGCCCTCCGGGGTGTACTGGTCTATGGGGTCAACGGGGACGGCCTGCACGGCGATATCCTTGGTTGGCTTGATGACGGTGTTGGTCATGAGGCTCATGGTCCAGGCGCTGTCGTCGTAGGTTCGGAGTTGCGGGTCGGGGTCGATCTGTTTGCCGAGCAGGGTCTTCGCCAGCGGACCGTAGGGCTGATCAGTTTTCACGATGAACGATCCGGCGGGATAGGCGCCATCGCTGAGTTTGACCGGTGCTTTGGCGCGGCCGACTTCGATCGCCTGCATGCGGAGAATGTGGATGACAAAGGCCACGCGGGTGAGATCCTCCTGATCGGCGGGCAGGATAAAGCCGTAGGGCGCCTCCTTCGTGCCGGCGCTGACCGCGTCGCGGCTCTTGACGTAGAAATCTTCCAGGAAGACGCGCGGGAAGGCCGCGACCAACTGGAGCGAGCTGAGGACGCCGGTCTCCGCGTAGTTGGTGTTGTCGCGCATGGACCACAGCACATGTTGATAAGGCGGATCGGGACGGTACCACTCGCGCTTGGTGAAGTTTCCGCCGGGGCCTCCGCCGCCGCCCAGAATGGCCGGGTTGGACTGCCAGATGGTGCGCTCCATGGTGCTGGCGCCGGCATTGCCCATGATTTCGTAGAAGCGCATCAGGCCGTTGTGGTTCGTGGCCATCTGGGCGACGTAGCCCGGCGACCAGGCGTCCACGTAAGCATGCGTCCACACGCCGGGCATGCCAAAACGGGCGAGCCGGGTCATATCCCAGTTGGCGAACATGGGTAGCTCGCTATACACAATCGGATTCCACAGCGGGTTCTGCGGGGCCTGGCCGCTATAGATATAGAGAAAGGGCACCGACTCATGCAGGTCGTGAATGACCAGCGGATGCCATTCGAGGTACCAGCGCAGGAAGCTCTGGTTGGCCATGCCGGCATAATTAATGTCGCGGTTGTCATCGTGTTTGAAGTATTTGCCCCAGTAGGGCACGCCGGACATCTTCTGGAAGTCCGTAATATCCACGTTGTGGGCGTAATACCAGTCGATCGAGCGATCGCGGCCATCGGGATCGGCCACCGGCATGAGGGCGACGATGACGTTCGAGCGGATGCTCTGAATGAGCGGCGAGTCTTCCGTGACCAGCCGGTATGCCAACTCCATGAGCATTTCGGGGGGGCCGAGCTCGGCACTGTGAAGTCCTCCGGACAGCGTGTAGATGGGTTTGGTTTTGGCAACCAGGTCCTGGGCTTCGGTCTCGGTGAGACCGCGGGGGTCCGCCAGGCGCGCGAGATTGGCGCGATTTTCTTCCAGGTGGGCGATGGAATCGTCCGAACCGACGAATACGATGACGGTGTCGCGGCCTTCCTCAGTCTTGCCGATGCGCAGGACTTTGACGCGGCCGGAATGTGCGGCGAGAGTATCGTAATAGCGAAGGACATCGGCGTAGTAAGTGAGTTCCTTTGGCGCGCCGATGTGATGGCCCAGAACGTCCTTCGGCGAAGGCACAGCCGAGCCGGCGGGAAGATGGTCGACCAGGGGGCTGATGAACTCCGGCTTGGTGGTCCATTGCTTGACGCTTGCGGCGAAGTCGGGGTCCATGGTCTGAGCCGGGGACGGGGCGGACAGAGCCGCAGACAAGGTGAGCAGCATCATAGAGAGGCGTCTGGGCATGGGGTTTGTTCTCCGATACAGAAGATTTTCGCCCTATGATAGCGCGCGGCAGGGAGGGTTGCGGCGATTCCTGCGCGGCCAGGATTGTGGCGAAATCGGGGTCTCCCGAAACACGATGCGGTCCTCGTGGAACGCCCGCGCCAGGATCTCCGCGTCTCCGGTCGCTTGCATCCAATTACGGAGGCTCGCATAATGAAGCGACAAAACCGCTCCCTCACGGTCGCGGCTCGGTGGCGCCAATGAGCCTAGCACCGAGGGCTGGAGATCAGTCCACCGGCCAACAGCCGCAGCACGGTGGCTGCGGGAATTCTCAGGTGGCGGACGCAGGGAACCCGCCCATTTGCGGGGCAGGCGGACGAATTGAGATCAATGTGTCCGAAACGGGCCCGCTGGGTGTACTCTGGAGGTGGTTTCCCGCGCTGCCTGAGAATCGCGGCTCCGCGGGCGCCCTTGCAGAGCACGATTTGCTTGCCGGGAGTGAGGAGGAGCTATGAGCGATATTACAAGGCGTTCGCTGTTCTGGGCGCCACGCGGGCTATCCATCCTATTCATTGCGTTTCTCAGCCTGTTTGCGTTGGATGTGTTCGGGGAAGGTCTTGGTTTCTGGAAAACCCTTGTTGCGCTGACGATTCATTTGATTCCATCGTTAGTGCTGATCGGCGCTTTGGCGGTGGCATGGCGTTGGGAGTGGGTTGGCGCGGCGATTTACACGGCTGCCGGCGCGTTGTATGTGATTATCCTGCTGCCGCACAGATTGCCGCCACTACCGATAAAGCTGCTGTGGATGGCGACGATTGCGTTGCCGGCATTCGTGATCGGGGCGCTGTTTCTGGCGAACTGGGTGAATCACGACCAGCTTCGCGGCAGAACGTAGGAGGTTCTGTTATCATGATGTACCGTTGCTTCCCAATCCTGGCGGCAGTCTGCTGGCTGACATGGGCCGGGCCCCCGCCCTCGTCCGAGGAACAGGCAAAGCTGCTCGAGGAAATCCGTGCCAACTCCCTGACCTACACGAGCAAGCTTCCTGACTTCATCTGCGTCGAACAGACGCGCCGCTATGTTGAAACTGGGATGGGAGCCTGGCGCCTGGTCGACACGCTCACCGCGCAGCTCAGCTACTTCGACCGGAAGGAGAGTTACAAACTGATTTCGCAGAATGGCCGCGCGGCAAAAGACACCTCGTACGAATCGGCCGGCGGAGCGCTTTCGATGGGCGATTTTGGCACCACCCTGGGTGAAATCTTCGATCCGTCCAGCCAAGCGGCCTTTGCCTGGCAGAAGGACGGCGCGGTGCGCAACCGGCGGATGCGCGTCCTTTCCTTCCGCATCGCCCGGCCTGTGTATGCCATCGAGTACGACGGCGACCAAGCCGCCGGCCCGCAAAGAGCAAAAGTGCCGTCCCGCGGAGTGCTCTTCGTCGACCCGGAGCTGCACTTGATACAGCGCATCAATCAAGAAGCTGCCGGAATCCCGCCCTCGTTCCCGATCCACGAGGCGAGGCAAACGCTCGATTATGGCTTCGTAAGAATCGGAGAAGCGGACTTCTTCGTGCCGGTGGCCGCCACTATGCAGGTCCGCATACAGACGTACAACGGCGCCGTCTGGACGAAGACGGAGAAACGCTTCCAGCAGTATCGCAAATACTCAGCCGACGCCGTGATCAAGTTCGGCGAAGCTCCGACTAAGTAGAGCGGAAGTCGAGGGAGTCAGAATGGCAGTGCGGCTCGTGCTGATGTCAGTCGGGCAGCAGGCGCGGGAGGTATCGTTTCGCGGCGTCGCCCAGCAGGTCGCGGTGCATGCGCATGTAATCGCCGAAGAATGCATCGCCGATACCGCCGTCGAGGAGATGCGTGCCGAGGAGATCGAGAGCCTTGGATTCATCCCAGAGGGATTCGGCGTAGATGACGCGGCGTCCCTCGGCGGGCTGGTGTAACAAGCGAAGGAAGTACTGCATAACTAACAGGTCCTGGCGGGGCATGTGCGGACCGATGATCACGACGTGCAAGCGGTCCCATTCCAGCGGGTTCAGACCGCGGCGCCAAGCCGAGACCTGCGCGTGGGTGGCATCCAACTGCGCGCGGGCAGCCTCGGTGACGTTTTGCATGACGAGCGGCGCCATGCGGCGCGTGAAGTCCACGAGCGAGGAACGCGCAAAGCGGCGCCTGGCAGCCACATTCGCAATAAACGCCAGGCAGGCGGCCACGATCTGTTTTTGGCGGGCAAGGGTCGCGGGAGGAAGCTTGAGGGTATCCAGGCCGGCCGCGGCCGGCGGGATGAGTTCGCGCAGGCTCGCGAGGGTCTTGAGCCGGTCTTCGCCGATAGCTCCGTCGCCAGGTGTGAGGGTGACATAGATCGCGAGCGGGATGTGGGAGATGGTCTTGAGGGTGTCGTAGGCCGGGACCGTGACGTCGGCTTCCGTGCGCCGCCCGCCGCGCAGCAGAGTGAAGTGATCGCCGTTCACGATCAAGACCGGACCGGCGGACGCAAGCACACGGCTCTTGGCATCAGCGTAGGCCGCGCGGAACGCATTGTTTAGTGTGGTGAGCGCCGGTGGTTGCGCCACAGCCGCGGGACCCGGCATGGTTTGAGCGGGGACGGCGGCGGCGGATATCAGGAGGCCCAGTACAGGCAGGAGCGGGTTGCGGAAAGCCATGACCGATTATCGCTTAAGGGATTGCCCGCTCGATGCCATGTCCTTTACACCAGCACCTTCACATTCGGATATCCCATCAGCAGCAGCACAAAATAATTGATGGCTGCCTCACCGGGATCGTCCGAGACGCAAACCAGTTCCGCATATCTCGGCACCCCGGCCTTGGTCAGGATGTTCCACACATCTTTGGCGGCTTTGGGCGTCCCATCGGGATTCAGTAACTCGGTGAACGGCACATGAATCATTTTTCCGTCGGGCGCATGAGATGGCAACTTCTCGCCGGAAGCCACGTACACCTTGGGATAGACGCCCTGCGAGGCATTCGGGTCCGCGATGACGACACCTTCGCGGAAGTCCGCCGGATAAGAGGTTGGAGGGATCGATACGTCCTGCGGTCCCTTCTTTGCGCCCACCGCCGTCGGGTCCTTTGTCAAGGTGTGACCGAGCCGCGTCCACTTCTCCATGGAGTCCATAAATACCGAGACTTTTCTCTGCCCCATTTTCTGCAGCATAACGAACGCCAGCGCCGACGCCCTGGTCAGGCCGCCATCGGAAACGACCACCGCTTCGTCCGCCGCATGGACGCCGGCTGGCCCTAGAATCCCGGCCAGTTTTGCCGGAGTCCGCAGGTTGCTCTGAAACTTATCCGCCGGAATGTTCAGGGCAAACGGCACATGTCCCTGGTTGAAGGCGCCGGCCGGCCGCACATCCACGACGCTGACGTGCGTGATCCCCATGGCTCGCGGCATCCGGCCCGACCAGAACTGCAGCCAGTCGCTTTCCCTTATGAGATACGGCGCATCATATGTCCAGTAGGGAAGCTCTCTCTCATCGGACAGCCAATCCAGTTCAGACCCCACGTAAAGCTTCACGTTCGGATAATTCAGAATGAACTTCAGGGCGAAGAAAGGCACGCTGGCCGCCACCCCTCCTCCGCAATAGGTATAAATCCGCTGTTCGGGCCGGATCCCGTAATACGTCAGCATCCGCCTGATTTCCGCGGCTGGCTTAAAGGTCTTGTCCGGGTTGTAGAAGTCGGTGCTCGGCAGCAGGATTCCGCGGGGAATGTGGCCCGCCCGGTTGAACACCCGCACTTGTCCGAAATGCCAATCTGCCCCCAGGGCTTCCACCAGAACATTGTTGACCGGGTCGCCGGACGCGTTCAGGACGTCCGGGAGGTTAGCCTTTACGCCTTCGTTCAGTTTCCCGATCCGAAAAGATCCTGGCTTCGGGACCGGCGTAAGATTCCGGGCTATCGGCAATCCCAGCTCCTGCCACTTTGCGAGTCCGCCGTCCAGGACGAAAAGATCCTTGGCGGGGAAGCCGTAGTAGAGCAGAGAGAACAGGACCCTGGTGGCCATCATGGAGCCGCCCTGGTCATACATCACCACCGTTTTTCCGGAACTGATCCCCCAGGATTGAAAGCGTTTCTCCATCTCGACCGCGGAGGCGTCCGGGAGACCGAAAGTGAAGAGGTCGACGCTCAGGGCGCCGGGAATGTGCTTTGCCGCATAGACCTGTGCGGGTGATGCGTCGAGAATCACAACGTCCGTATCACCAAGATGCCTCGCAAGCGCGTTGGCGGTGACGAGACTGCCCGTGACCCCTTCAGCGGTTCTTAACGGCTGCGCCGGCAGAAGGCTGCCGGCAAGGACCATGGGGAATAGATATTTACAGACCTGAAACACACAAATCTCCTTTCGAGCGATCGCAGGAAGATACGAGTGCCCGGTTGGTGGGGTTCCCCAATCGCGGCTCAGAACCGCCTGGCGGGCTACATGTTCTGCTCGTCGGCGGAGGGCCCGTAGAGGGCGGGCACGGGCACGTCGTTGAGGCGCAGATAGACGGTGAGCTGCCCGCGGTGGTGGATGATGTGGTTCATGACCACGCCGCGCATGACGGCGATGCGGGGCATGGATAAGATGGCCTTGCCGCCGGCCAGAAGGCTCCAATTCACCATCCACTGGGGGTCAGTGGCGGCGCGGATGGCGGCGGTTGCGCCGGCCACGTTCTTGTCGAACAGGGCCAGCAGATCGGTGCGCGAGGCGGCGGTTTGGGGCTGGTAGGGCGGAGCGCCGGGCGGGGCAAGGTCGAGCGATTCCGATTCCAGGGTGGTGGTGGTCCAGCCGGCCAGCTCGGCCACATGGGTGGCCAGGCGCCCGAGGGTCATGGATTTTTCGTGCGGCTTCCAGCCGAACTTATCTTCCGGCACGCGCTCGAGGGCCTTGCGAGTGTTGGCCATCTCCTGGCCGAATTCCATTAGAAGTGCATCGCTCAACGGCATGAAGTTCCTCCAGGCGAAGTGGATGCGGCGGCGCGCGGGGAAGATTCACGCGCCGAAGAACTGTTTGCTTCTTCCGTGTTAAGCTGCTGGAGGTGGCCGAACCTACAGGCCAGGCGCCGCAGCCGCCCAAGGTGTCGGTCCTGGTCATCTCCTACAATCGGCAAGCCCTGTTACGGCGCGCAATAGAAGCACTGGAGCAGTCGGAAGCCCGGAAGACGTTCGATGTTTTTGTAGTGGACAACGGCTCGACTGACGGGAGCCAGCAGCTCGAAGGCGAGTATCCGGGCGCGCGGTTCATCCGCATTCCGCGCAATTTCGGGCTGACGAAAGCGATGAACGTGGGGGTACGCGGGTCGGAAGGCGAATACGTGTTCTTCCTGCACGAAGACACGGAGGTTTTCCCCGACACGGTGCGCATCCTGACGCAGGTGCTGGATACGCAGCCGGAGGTGGGCGCGGTTTGTCCGTTGCTGGTGGACGACGAGGGCCGGCCCGCGCCGCAGCTTGGGCGGTTTCCGCCCGACGATACATGGGAGCCGGCCGAACCGGGGACAGACCCGATGCCGGTCGACTATCCGCGCGGCGCGGCCCTGATGATGCGGCGCTCTTCGTTGACGGCCATTCGGCAGATTGACGAGCGCTACGGGCAGTTTGGCAGCGATGCGGACCTGTGTTTTCAGATCGGGCGGGCAGGGAAGCAGATCCTGCTGGCGCCAGCGGCGCGCGCCCGGCACGCGGGCCGGGAGGTGGAATCCTCACTGCGGAAGGCCGATCAGAAGCAGGGCAGCGCCGCCTGGATCGGCAAGTACGGCGGCGTAGTGAGCGGGGTGCGGGCGCATATCGGCATCGTTTTGGGGGCGTTGGTCCGGTTCCAGTTGGGGGTCCTGAAATACCTTTTGGCAGGCCAAAAGATTGACGGAAGTCAACAGGAATAGTGCGAAAACACCCGGTTGGTGGTTGAAACCAGCTATCATGTAGCCAAATGGACGCGATTCTTTGGATACTACTGCCCGGCTTTGTGGCGGTCGGCTCCGGACTGCTGGCGTTCTATGTGATGCAGTCGCGCATGGAGGTAGCGCTGGCTCGGGAGCGCGAAAACATGGCGCAAGCCCGCGGCGCGCTGGAAGCCGAGCGGACCTCGCTCGAGCAGAGCCTGCGGAGCGCCAAGGAATCGGCCCGGAGGGAGGCTTTGGACGAGTTCCTGGCCGATGTACACGTGGAGCAGCGGCACTATGTGCGCGACAACAAGCTGCTGTTTCAGAATCGCAAGGCGCTGGTATTGCAGGAGCGCATTTTCTTCCGTAACATCCCGCTGTCGAACTGGATTGAGCACGAAATTGTGCTGCAGGAAGGCGAGGATGCGGAGAAGGCCGTGCGCAGCCTGACTTCTTTCGTCAACGTGGTGAGCGTGGAGCAGCCGGCGCTTAACGAGGCGCATCTGCTGCGATAGCCAGGCTTCGCCTGGAGATGAGAGGGCGGGAGCTTTGGGCGCACCTCCTCTTTCCTGTGGCTATTTCCAAACCCGCACGGATTTTTCAGGATTTGCTGGTTTCGCAGAGGCTCATCAGTTCGTTTTGGAGACCTTGGGGGACACCTGAAAACCGGCCAAAATCGCCGGCGGGGGAAAGCTGACAAGGCCCGTTTCATGAATATTGCAGAGGGCTCGGTTGAGGAGTGCCGCTATTTTCTGATCCTCACCAGGGATTTGGGCTACGGGGAGACGCAAAAGCTCTCCGCCAGGTTGGAAGAAGTCAGCCGTTTCTTGGGAGCTTAACGCCGCAGCCATTCTGGCTTCAGACTAATCCAACCGAAAGGTCACGGCGATTGTGGTAACCACTTCCACGGGCTCGCCATTCAGCAGGGTCGGCTGGTAGTGCCACTGGGAGACGGCCTGGACGGCGGCTTGGGCCAATTCCGGGTCGACCGCGGTGTTGATTACAGAGAGACCCAGCAGATCACCGCTCGTGGAGATGACGGCGCGCAGCAGGACGGTGCCCTCGATTCCCGCGGCTTGCGCGGCGGGCGGGTAGACCGGCTTGACCATCGACACCAGCCTGGCGGCCTGCACGTTGGGGCTGACCCGGATTTGGTGCGGCGTGCTTGTGGGCAAGGGGTTTGGTCCTTTGCCGACGACTTCCACGGTTTCTGATATCTGGCCGATCGCCAGGGTGAACTTTACCGAGTGTGCAATTGGAAGGACGACGGTTTGGGTGAACTTCGCAAAGCCGGGCGCCTGGACCTCCAGGGAGTACGTGCCGGCGGGCAGATTGCCGAACTGGAATTCGCCGGCGGCATTGGTGCGGGCGGCTTCCTCATGGCTGGTGTTATTCTTCAAGAGCACGAGCGCGTTGGGGACCGCCGCTCCACTGGCATCATTAACGGAGCCGGATAACGACGCGAACCGGCCGGCTTGGGCGTGCAGCGCGGCTAGCGGGATAACGGCGGCCGCCAGGAGAGCGATTCCAGCGAGACACGCGCGGCGGCTCAGACACGCGCGGCTGCGGCGCGGATCGAGCAGCGCCCGAACGCGCTGCTCCAAACCCCCGCCGGCGGCCATGGCAAGCCCGACGGCGAAGGCTCCGGCCGGGGCTACCGAGCGAGCCAACGCGACCAGATGCCCGGCGTACGCGGAGGCCGCGGTACCTGCCCTGACCACGGCATCGTCACAGGAGCGTTCCTGCTCGTGGCGCAGGCGGGAGACGGCCAGCCAGCACAGTGGGTGGAACCAGTAGATGGCGGTGGTAATCTGAGCCAAGAGGTAGATGAGCGGGTCCTTGCGGCGGGCATGCGTCAGTTCGTGGGTGAGCACCACGCGCCAGCGCTCGGTGGACCATTCCTGCGATGAATCCGGCAGCACGATCGCGGGCGCGAAGACGCCGCAGGTGATGGGCACATCTGTGGCGCTGCTGCGCCGTAGTTTGACCCAGCGGGGCGGGGCGAGATCCGCGGGAAGGGGCGTCTCTTCGGTGTGGCGCAGCGACAGGGCCAGGCGCGCATGTCCGGCCACCAGGCGCACCAGGAAGATCGCGATGCCGGCCAGCCACACGACGATCGGCCATACGATCGCGCGGTGGGGCGGGGCAGGCTGAGCGGGGGCAGGGAGTGCGCGGTTCGCGGCCACAGCAGGCTGCGTGGCGGCGGGTGCGGCGGCCGCCGCCACGGGCACGGCGATTTCCCAACGCGGCAGCAGACGCGAGATCACGGGCAGAGCGAGCACCGCGGCCAGTGCGCAGATCCACAGGAAATAGCGGGTGGAGGCGGACGCCCGCCGCATGAGGACGCCGAGCAAACCTGCGACGGCGAGAATCAGGGTGGCTTTGGCGGTGACGCCGGCCAGGAAATCGATGGATGGCATGTTCAGATTCCCTCTTTTTTGGCCTTTTCGATGAGGGCGGAAAGGCGGTCCAGTTTGTCGCGTGCAAGCCCGCCGCCCTTCAAGGTCAGCAGGGCGGTGATGGCCTGCTCGGTGGAGTTGTCGAAGAATGTCTCCAGGAGATGACGCAGCGCGGATTGCCGGGCTTTGTCGCGCGGCAAGGTCGGCAGGTAGACGTAGCGCAGGGCCTGCTCCTGATGGCGCACGTGACCCTTCTCCTCGAGCACGCGCAGCTTGGCGCGCACGGCGGAATAACTGGGCCGGTCGGGCAAGGCGCGGTGAATCTCGGAGGCCGACGCGCGGCCCCGGCGGTAGAGGATATCCATGATCTGGCGTTCGCGCCGGCTGAGTGTTTTTTGCGTCATGGCTTGTGCTGCAAAAACAGCATGATGCTTCAAAAGTAGCATGCGGGCCAAAACCTGTCAAGGGGCGCGCCGTGATAGACTCGCAGGTCACGGAGGAGCTATGGCCGAGATCCTACGGCAGCGAGTGACGGCCGAGCTGGATGGCGAGGTGGTGGTGTTTCTGATCGGCATGCGCATCAACCGGTTCTGGAAAGTGAGCAAATGGCTGCCGGTCGCGCAAGCCATGCCGCGCATGATCCGGGAGCTCTCGGCCGACCCCGCCGCCGGATTCCTCGGCGGCCACTCCTGGTTCGGCCGCAACACCATCATGGTGCAGTACTGGCGCTCCTTCGAACATCTCGAACGCTGCGCCAAGGACCGCTCCCGCGCGCATCGGCCCGCCTGGGCGGCCTTCAATCGCGCCGTCGGCAGCAACGGCGATGTCGGCATCTGGCACGAGACCTATCGCATCCGCCCGGGCAACTTCGAATGCATCTACCACAACATGCCGCTGTTCGGGCTGTCTAAAGCCACCGCCATGGCGCTGGCCGAAGGCGACCGCGAGTCGGCTGAGGGCCGCATGGGTGCGGTGCGGTAGCCGCCTATGCGTATCCGTTGGCTCCTCATCTTCTGGATCTTCGCGCTGAGCGCGATCTCCTACCTGGACCGGGTCAACATCTCGATCGCGGCGCCGTTCCTGAAGCAAGCCTTCCACCTGACCGATCTGCAGCTCGGCCCGGTCTTCAGCGCTTTCCTGGCAGGCTATGCGCTCCTTCAGGCGCCCGCCGGACGCCTCGCGGATCGCTTCGGCCCGCGCCGCGTACTGCTGCTCGGCACGCTTTGGTGGGGAGTGTTCACGGCGCTCACGGCCGCGGTGCCGGGCGGCATCGGCGGGTTGCTGCTGCTGCTGATGGCCGTGCGTTTCACGCTGGGCGCCGGCGAAGCCGTCATGTATCCGGCATCGAACCGGTTGGTGGCGAACTGGATTCCGTCACAGGAGCGCGGACTGGCCAATGGCTTTATCTTCGCGGGTGTGGGCGCCGGCGCCGGCATCACGCCGCCGGTGGTGACTTACATCGTGCTCCACTACGGATGGCGGTGGTCGTTCTGGATCAGCGCCGCCATCGGCGTCGTCGGCGGCCTGGTGTGGTATTGGATCGCGCGCGACCGTCCGGAGGATCATCCCTGGGTCGCGCCGGAAGAACTCAAGCACATCGAGCAAGGCCTACCCGAACCGCCGGCCGAACTTGCGATCGGCGAGGCGCTGCCCTGGCACACCATCCTGAAGAGCAGGGAAGTGCTGGCGATCGCACTCAGCTACTTCAGCTACGGCTACGCCGCCTGGATCTTCTTCGCCTGGTTCTTCACTTACCTGAGCGAAGTGCGCGGCCTGAGCCTGAAGTCGAGTTCCTTTTACAGCATGCTGCCGTTCCTGGCGATGGCCGTCTGTTCGCCGCTGGGCGGGAAGATCAGCGACATCATCACCGAGCGTCACGGGAAGCGCGCCGGACGATGCGGAGTGGCAGTGGCCGGGATCGCGTTGGCGGCGGTTTTCATCGCGCTGGGATCGCAGGTGGCGAGCGCCCGCCTGGCCGCGTTCGTACTCGCCGGCGGCGCGGGAGCGCTCTACCTGTCGCAGAGCTCGTTCTGGTCGGTGACGGCGGATATCGCGGGCGCGTCGGCGGGCTCGGTATCCGGGGTGATGAACATGGGGGGGCAGATCGGCGGCATCGTGACGGCATCGCTGACGCCGCTGATCGCGCACGAGTTCAGTTGGACGGCTTCCTTTCTGGTGGCGGCGGCGCTGTGCGCGGCGGGGTCGCTGGCGTGGCTGGCGGTGGACCCGAATGTGGAGTTGGGGAACGTCTAAGTAACAGCCCGCAAAACGGCGCGTGGGCAGTTATTTCAAGGATTTGACGCGCCCACGCGCCTTTGCGGGCTAGGGGGCGCGACAGTCACCCAATCGGACTCGTAACCTCGGGAAATGCGGTAGTAGCTGTTCTCAGTCGGGAGCGGGAACACGCCCACCAGGGGTGATCGTCCCGGGGGCGGCAGGATGATGTTGGCGGACCGGTACTCGCGGTAGAGCCTGGCGTACAAGGGCCGGGAGACGCCGCCGATATCCACCTTCTCCAACAGAATAGATATGACGAAACGCTGTGGCCTTGTCAGCCAGTGCCGCATCTGAACGATACGGCCTTGGACAGAGGCGCCCGCGGGTATGAGAATAGCTTTGGTCTTGGGATCGCGCACCGGCTTGCGGATTTTGGCGCGCAGGATGTCTCCGGCGGCGGCGGTACGCGTATCGATGGGCGCGGTCAGCACCAGGATGAGCCTCAGACCTTCCGGCAGGGGCGCCAGATGGGCCGCGGCAGGTTTGCTCTCAGCGCCTGACGAGGCTACATCGAAACGAATGGTGGATTCGGCATGATACTCATGGCATCCCGTATAGACTGCCGTGGACTCGGTTTGGGTTTCGTTCTGCATGACCAGGTGCAAGGTGCTGCGGCGCGGCAACAGAAAGGCGCCGGATCCCACTTGCATCACCTGATAGTCGACGGTGGTGTCGGCTTCGCAAGCGTCTGTTTCCGGCGGCAGGCCGATGGCATGCTCCGTGATGCGCCGCAGGTCCAGCGAATCACGGTCGAGCCAGAAGGAGCCCGAGAAAGGTATGGCAGTCCAACCGGGGTCCGACCTGACGAGATAGTGGCTGGCACTGAGCGGGACCTGAAAATTGTATGCGAGGGCCTGGGACCCACCCAGGATCTGTTGGCCTAAGTACTGGTAAGTGGTGCCGCCATTGATGAAGACATCCGAGATAAATGCGCCTAACGTGCCGGTTCCGTACGGTCCGCCACCGACGAGGTCGAAGATATCGCGCGAGGTGAACCGGCTGCCCTTCCAGGAGCCGATCTCGATGCCGTGCGAGACCTTGATCTCGAGGCGCAGGCGGTCGTGGCTTTCGAGCATGAGGCCACGGGAGCCGTGGGCGCGGATCTCATCGCAGGTGGGGGGCGGGTAGTGCTTTAGCGGGCGCTCGAAGTAGAAACGGTCGACGGTCTGAACGCAGGTGTAATCGGGCAGGTGCTTGTCGCGTTCGGCGAGGGCGTTGCGGGCGCGCACGAGGACGCCGGCGGGATCGATCGGCGGCTGGGCGCAGAGCGCGGAGGTGGCGGCCATTAGCAGAAGAACGCGCATGGGAGGCGGAAGGGACCCACTCGCACCAGGGTAGACGATGCGGGGCGCGGCGTCCAGCGCGGACCCGCATGTATATACCTTGACAAGTATATGCCTAGTGAAGTATACCAAGAGAGTGGAATCCGTTTTCGAAGTCATTGCGGAGCCGAACCGGCGCGCGATACTGAGCCTCCTGGTGTCGTCCCAACAGTCGGTGGGAGAGATCGAGCGCCAGCTTGGTATGCCGCAGCCGGCCGTGTCAAAGCACCTGCGAGTGCTGCGCGAGGCGGGTTTTGTGGAATCCAGGGTGGACGCGCAGCGCCGTCTTTACCGGCTGAAACCCGAACCACTGCAGGAGGTGGATGCCTGGCTGGCTCCGTTCCGGCGGTTCTGGTCGGCTCACGTAGATGCTCTGGAACGCCACCTCGACCGCATGGATCAATCCACAGCAACAAAAAGGAAGGCAAGGAGAACCAGATGAAAATCAAACTGACCAGCGTGTACGTAGACGATCAGGACAAAGCCCTGCGCTTCTATACCGAAGTGCTGGGCTTCGACAAGAAAGCCGATTTCAGCCAGGGCCCATATCGCTGGCTGACCGTGGGCTCGCCCGAGGAGCCGGACGGCACTCAGCTACAGTTGGCGCTGAACGACAACGCCGCCGCCAAAGCGTATCAACAGACGCTTTTTCAACAGGGCCAGCCCGCCGCCATGTTCTTCACCGACGATATCAAGGGCGACTACGAGCGAATGAAGGCCCGGGGCGCCGAGTTCACGATGCCGCCCACCGGCGTGACCGGCTCGACCATTGCGCAGTTGAACGACACCTGCGGCAACCTCATTCAACTCACCCAACTGGCGCGCAATTAAGGGCGGGCGTCGCGTAGCCGGTTCTAGTGGAAAGGAAAGACAAGGAGAAGGAGATGACCGATCGCGAGCAGTACACACCGGGTCCGGCCAGCGGGGCGCGGATAAGAAAGGACGGAGAGAAGTGGACGCTCATTCTGGTCAGAGAACTGCGCCACCCGCCGGAAAAAGTCTGGCAGGCGCTAACCGACCCGGTGCATCTGCGCGAGTGGGCACCCTTTGAGGCCGATGGGAGCCTGGGAACGGTTGGAACGGTGAATCTCACCTGGGTGGGAGCGCGCGGGCCGCTGGAAACAATTGTGAAGCGGGCCGACGCTCCCAAGGTACTGGAGTACGACGATATGCGGTGGGAACTCGAAGCCTTTGGCGGCGGCACGCGCCTGACGCTGTGGCACAATATCGACCGCCGCTTCATCTCCATGGGGGCTGCCGGTTGGCACATTTGTTTCGATGTTCTGGATCGCCTTCTCAGCGGAACTCCCATCGGCCGCATTGTTGGTGGCGACGCGATCGAGTTCGGCGGCTGGCAGCGGCTGAACGCGGAGTACGCCCAGCAGTTCGGGGTAAAAGCACCGAACTGGCCGCCTGAGGCGCCTCCCAACTCGTGAATTGAGGGGACCGCAAAACGATGAACTGGAGCAAATGGATTCGGCAGATTCACCGCTGGCTGTCTATTGCTTTTACGGTGGGCGTCATCGTCAACGGCGTCGCCGTGGCACAGAGGAAGTATACGGTCTGGGTGGGCCTCCTGGCGTTGCTTCCCATGGCCATGCTGCTGTTCACCGGCCTGTACCTGTTTGTGTTGCCGTATGCCGCCAGGTGGGGCAGGGGGCAACGCACTGACTGAGCGAATGTCAGTGCTTCCGTTTCCGGCCGGCGAGCCGTTGCCAGGCTCGATCGTCGTCGACGCCGGGCAACTCTTCGAGCGGTGTTCGTCTTCCGCTGGCCGCGCGATCGAACAATTGCCAAAAGCGCCGGCTGTTGCTGAGGATCAAGGTTTCGAGGTCCGTGCTGTCGTCGATCGGGAGCAACAGGGCCGCGCTGCGGCCGTTCTTGGTGACCACTACCGGACCGGTTTTGGGCAGCGATGCGACGACCTGGCTGAAGTTGTTTTTGACTTCCCGCAGGCTCTCGATTTTCATAACTCGAATTCCTCACCTTCGATGAAAAGTTTGTTGCCACGCTTCTCGCCGATCAGGCTGACAAGCACCAAGGCTCCATCGTCCACGACCGTGTAAAACACTCGCCAGTCGCCGAGGCGCAGTTCCCGTTCCGCACGTTGTGAAGGGCGCCTCAGCGGGAATTTGTTCCGTGTGATCTCCAAGGGATCGTTGCCGGCTAGGTGGAGCTTCACGCCGTCCAGGACGAACCGCCTTTGAGCCTTGCCCATCACGGCCAAAGCCCTTAAGGCGGTATCGGTGAACTCCACCCTTCGGTTCACAGCATAGTGTAGCACAATCAGGCTACAGGCGCGCGAGTCACCGGCCGGGCGGGTCGAGGTGCAATTCCCGGTTGAGGCGGATGGCGCCGAAGACCGGCAGCGGATGGCCGAGCTTCAGGCCAAGAACAATCCGATCCTCGACCGCGGACAGCAATTCCCGTTCACAATCGCCTCGGGTAAGGGCAAACGCCATCACTCCACGGAAACATGGGACGCCGGCCGCAAAGGTCCGGTCATCTAGCTCGATATAAACAGCCTGGTTAGGCGCGTCGCGAACGTAGCTCGTCAGGATATGTTGTCGGTTCAAGCGCGGCCCCTGTGTCCGATGTTAGCAGTGTGGCGAGCCGAGGTTGCCGTCCTGGATACCGTGACACTGGCTCTACGTCAGGCAAGGCGTTCCAAGACAGGCTTGATCAGGGGACCTACGTCCGTCTCGAATGTCCTGCTTAACACCCGGCCGACTCCCCTCGCGATGTGATGCATGATCGTCTGGCACATTCTCTTGATATCGGGGCCTGTCAACCCGCTGAAGTTCTCGGACGTTATTACGGATGGGTTGGTCTGAATGCTATCGAGGGGCTCGTTGAAAAGGTGTGTATTTGGTACTCGTAATCCACGGGTGGTGTTAGCGAGGATGCTCGCGCGCTTCGGTATGTGGAGTTCGGCATTCAGCCTGCCCTCGCAGCGGTAGTCGGCAGTCTGGTAGAAGGCAGAGGCGCAGGCCAGGAAGCAAGCTAGATCGTAAAGGAATTCGCTCGGGAAAAAGGCCAGTAATCCGTCGGAGAGAAGCGCACATGCAGGGCTCACGAAGCCGAACGCTCCGTTCGCCGTGATCGAAAACCGCTCCTTCCTGATCGTGCTTTCGTTTCTTTCGAACGTTGTGGTGCGCGGTTTCCGTGGGAGCAGGGTTGGCTGCGGATTGCCGAATGCACGAAAGATGGAGTCGCGGAGCTGGCCTTCAAGATCACTGTCGAGGCGGCGCGGTAGGCCGCCGTCGTGCGGAGCGCATGCGAACAGGTAGTAGTTGTCGCTCCGCGCTGACGATGCCGGGTCGATCACGTATAGGTCGGACCAATTGTCGTACAGGGGGACAAGGAAAGCAGCGGCTTTTTGAGGGCGCGGAGGGCAGCCCGGGCCTGGCACTTGCGAGGGCCGCTCTAATGGCGCTTTCCAGCCTACTCTGCAGGGACAGCCGGTCGGAACTACGATCGGTCGCGTCAGGCGGCATGTTGTACCTCATGACCCGGCGGTGGCGCAGATCGAATGGCAACTCCTCGGGAGCGCCGTAAAAGTCATTCATCACAAGCACTAGTCGAGCATCGCCCAGCGAACGGAGCGCATAGCCAAACTCGATCAGGACGTTCGGGTTTGGGGTCGGACGGGGTCCTTCCATGCCCTGAGTTATCGACACGTCTGCCACGAAGACATCGGCGGCGGCGACCTTCTCAAGTATTGTTTCTGCTATGTGTGGTGCTCCGGGCACATCCTTGGTATCGCGGTCGATGTTGGGTACGTCGTCGACGGCGGGGTCGGCCGCGATAGCATTGGCGGCCTTCTCTAGCGCAGACTCAATGAATCCCCGGTTGGTTGGGTTCGGCAGATCCGACTGCCTGAGTAAAAGATAACCCGGTTCATTCACTGCACAGCTTAGACGATGTAGCGCTCGGCGTCGAGCAGCCGCTGCGCGATCTTGCGGCGCAGGGCGATGGCGTCCACCGGTTCGTATTTGGAGAAGCGGCGGAGCACGACCAGGTTGGTGCGCAGGGAGTCGCCTTCCGAGCAGGCGGCCAGCACGGTGCGGGCGGTGACGTCGATGTGCGCCATGGCGTCGCGGACCAACACGGCGGTCATGTCGACGGCGTTGGCGCCCTTGCCGTTCTCGGCCAGCCTCTGCGTGCGCAGCAAGGCGGACTCCATGGCGAAGATATCCATGACCACGTCCGTGATGCCGGCCAGCACCTCCTGCTGTTTCTCAAGCTCCATCATGAAACGCTGATACGCCACGCCCATGAGCATGAGGGCGATTTTTTTGGCGTTGATGAGGATCTTGGTTTCGGCGGCGAAAGGTCCGGTGAACTCTTCGGCGGGGCCTTGCGGGCCGCCGAGAATCTCCTGGAGCACGCCGGTGGCGGCCTGCACCAGGCCAAGCTGGCCGCGCGCGGCACGCTTCAGCAGCATGCCGGTGGTGAGCAGGCGGTTGATCTCGTTAGTGCCTTCGAAGATGCGGTTGATGCGCGAATCGCGATAGGCGCGTTCGACGGCGTAGTCCTGATGGTAGCCGTAGCCGCCGTGAATCTGGACGCCTTCGTCAACCACGTAGTCGAGCACTTCGGAGGCGTAGATCTTGATGATGGAGCATTCGGCGGCGAATTCCTCGACGGCCTTCAGCATGGTCTGGGCGGCGTTCGCCTGCGACCAGGAGAAGCCTTCCAGGTGTGACTCGATCAAACCCACGACGCGGTAGGTCATGGACTCGGCGGCGTAGGTGCGGATGGCCATCTCGGCGAGCTTGTGCTGGATCATGCCGAATTCGGCGATGGACTGGCCGAAGGCTTTGCGCTCCTTGGCGTACTTGAGGGCAACGGCCAGCACGTTCTTGGAGCCGCCCACGGTGCCGGGGCCGAGCTTGAGGCGGCCGACGTTGAGGATGTTGAAGGCGATGATGTGGCCGCGGCCGATTTCGCCGAGCACATTTTCGACGGGTACGGGGACGTTATCCAGGTAGACGGCCACCGTAGAGCTGCCCTTGATGCCCATCTTCTTCTCTTCGGCGCCGGTGGAGACGCCGGGGAAGGTTCGCTCGACCAGGAACGCGGTGAACTTCTCCCCCCCCACCTTGGCGAAGATGGTGAACAGGTCGGCCGATCCGCCGTTGGTGATCCACATCTTCTGGCCATTGAGGATGTAGTGCTTGCCGTCCGGGCTGAGGTCGGCGCGGGTGCGGGCCGCCAGCGCATCAGAGCCGGCGTGCGGCTCGGTCAGACAGTAAGCGCCCAGCATCTCCATTTTGGCCAGCTTGGGCAGGTAATGTTTCCTTTGCTGCTCGGTACCGAAGTAGAGGATGGGCAGCGAGGCGATGCCCACGTGGGCGCCGTACCAGGCGGCGAAGGAGCCATCGCAGGCCATATGTTCGACAGCGATCATGGCGGAGGCCATGTCCATCTCCATGCCGCCGTACTGCTCGGGGATGGTGATGCCGGTGAGTCCCAGCTCGGCAGCCTTGCGCATGCAGGCCAGCGCGACGCCGGGCTCGTGATGCTGGATGGCTTCCACGTTGGGGCCGACTTCCTGGGCCCAGAATTCGTCCACCGTGCGGGCGATGGCCAGATGCTCCGGAGTGAAATCCTCCGGCGTGAAGATTTCGTTCGGCTGGCGCTCCTCGATGAGGAAAGCGCCGCCAATGGTTTTCGGTAGTGTGATCGACGTTGTTGCCGTTGCCATGGGATTCTCCTATTGCAGTAACTCGAAGATACCGGCGGCGCCCTGGCCGCCGCCTACGCACATCGTGACCATGCCATATTTCACTTTGCGGCGGGCCATCTCACGCAGAATGGTGGCGGTGAGTTTGGCGCCGGTGCATCCCAGGGGATGGCCCAAGGCGATAGCGCCGCCGTTGACGTTGATTTTTTCGAGATCGAGGCCGGCTTCCTGGATGACCGCCAGGGCCTGTACGCCGAAGGCTTCGTTCAGCTCGATCAGGCCGATGTCACCGAGGGTCAGCCCGGCCAGTTTCAGCGCTTTGGGAATGGCGACCACAGGACCGATCCCCATGATCTCCGGGGGCACGCCGCCGGCGGAGAAGCTGACAAAACGCGCCACGGGTTTCAGGCCCAGCTCGCGCGCTTTGGTTTCGGACATGACGAGTGCGGCAGCCGCCCCGTCGCTGGTTTGCGACGAATTGCCAGCGGTTACGGTGCCGTTGGCGTGGAAGACCGGCTTGAGCTTGGCGAGCGCTTCAAGCGTGGTGTCGGCGCGCGGACCTTCGTCCTTGGCGAAAACCTGTTTCGTGACGTTGGGCTTCCGGCCGTTGGGTGTGACCCACGCGACTTCGAAGGGCACGATCTCGTCGTCGAACTTGCCTTCCGCCTGGGCGCGCAGCGCGTTCTGATGGCTGCGGAATGAGAAGGCGTCCGCCGCTTCGCGTGAGATTTTGTATTTCTGCTGCACGCACTCGGCGGTGAGCCCCATGTTCATGTAGATCTCGGGGCGGTGCTCGACGAACCACGGGCTGGGTGCGATTTTGTGGCCGCCGCGCGGCATCAAGCTCATGGTTTCGGCGCCGCCGGCGATGATGATATCGGCGCCCCCGCCGCGGATGCGATCGGCCGCCATGGCAATGGCTTGCAGGCCAGAGCTGCAAAAGCGGTTGATGGTGACGCCGGTGACGCTATCGGGCAGGCCCGCGCGCAAGGCCACGCAACGGGCCATGTTGTTGCCCGATTCGGCTTCCGGCATGGCGCAACCCAGGATGATATCTTCGACTTGGTCCTTGGCCACCTGCGGATGCTTCTCCAAAAGGCGGCGCACGACCGCGCCGGCGAGATCGTCGGGGCGGGTGGTGCGCAGTGTGCCGCGCGGCGCTTTGCCGACCGCGGTGCGCAGACAATCGATAATGACAGCTTCTGGCATGTGCCTCCAAGAGCGGTTATGGGTTATGGTTGTGGGTTATGGCGTACGCAGCGAAGACGGTTGAAGCGTTTGCCATCACCTATCACCCATCACCCAACACCTAATTTCTCAACGGTTTTCCTGTCTTCAGCATGTGCTGCATGCGCTCTTGTGTCTTGCGTTGGCCGCACAGGCTCAGGAAGGCCTCCCTCTCCAGGTCCAGCAGGTATTGCTCGGTGACGGTCTGGCGGCCGGTGAGCGGTCCGCCGCTCAGGACGTACGCCAGTTTCTCTCCTACTACCGTATCGTATTCGGTGATGTAGTTGCCCTGGCGCGCCAGGTAGATTCCGGTTTTCAGCAGCGCGAGATCTTCGGCCCCCCCCACCTCTACGTCG
>Ga0335078_10002621_pt1 | contig 27129 bp, 22 predicted proteins | sample Lox_Sample_32_FD_206711 | JGI IMG/M metagenome (GOLD analysis project Ga0335078, IMG submission 206711) | Soil microbial communities from Loxahatchee National Wildlife Refuge, Florida, United States - Lox_Sample_3.2 | ecosystem: Environmental > Terrestrial > Soil > Wetlands | place: USA... | reverse complement strand
ACGAATATTGCGGAATCGTTGAAGAGGTCGGCAGCGCGGTGAAGACGATCAAACGGGGCCAGTTCGTTATCGGCTCCTTTTTCGCCTCGGACAATACATGTCCTCACTGCCGGGCCGGCTATCAGACATCCTGCCGGCATAGGGAGATAGTAAGCACAGCGCAGGCCCCATTTCTGCGGTTCCCCTCGCTGACGGTACCTTGGTTGCAACGCCCGAGGTTCCCTCTGCCGATCTCGTTCCGAGCTTGCTTGCGATTTCCGACGTCATGGGCACGGGCTGGTTTGCCGCCGTCGCTGCGAACGTCAAGCAGGGCGGGACCGTCGCGGTCGTCGGTGACGGTGCGGTCGGGCTGCTCGGCGTTCTTTCCGCCAAACAGATGGGCGCTGACCGGATCATTGCGATGAGCCGTCACGTGCCACGGCAGAAGCTTGCCCGCGAATTCGGCGCGACAGACATCGTGAGTGAACGGGGTGCCGAGGCGGTTGAACGCATCAAGGAATTGACCAAAGGCATCGGCGCTGACTCCGTGCTGGAATGCGTCGGGACTCAAGAGTCGATGATACAGGCCATCGGTTCCACGCGCCCCGGAGGGTCCGTCGGCTACGTAGGCGTTCCGCACGGCGTCGAGCTGGACGGAGAGAAACTGTTCTACTCGCACGTGCACCTTCACGGCGGTCCGGCTCCGGTGCGCCGCTTCCTGCCTGACTTGATCGATCTCGTATGGAACGGAAAAATCAATCCCGGCAAGGTGTTCGACCTGGCGCTGCCGCTCGACCAGGTGGCGGAAGGCTATCGCGCGATGGACGAGCGCCGCGCGATCAAGGCGCTGCTGCAGCCGTAACAAGGAGTGCTGAACATGACCGGATGGGCAAAAGAAGAATTGGGGGAAATCGCCGAAGCGGATGACTTGCATATTGCTCCCTTCCGCGAAGACGGCGCTACCTACGGCACACCGACATGGATCTGGTCTGTTGCGGTCGGCGACGCCCTTTATGTTCGCGGCTACAACGGGACGAAGTCCCGGTGGTATCAGGCGGCACTTCGGCAGAAAGCAGGCCGCATTATCGCCGCCGGCATGACGAAGGAAGTAAGCTTCGAGCCGGTCGAGGGGCCCGTCAACAAGAGCATCGATGATGCGTACCGGTCGAAGTATGGGGAAAGCCCTTATCTCAAGCCGATGATCGGCGCGCAGGCGCGGGCCGCTACGGTCAAGATCATGCCGCGCGACATGGCGGTACATTCACAGCGTTCGCGATCAGAGGAGACCTAAGCGATGACAGTCGAAACGAACGCAATGAAAATCATCAAGCCAAATGCCGAACCTTCGAACGATGCCCCGACTGAATATTTCACGGGTTCGGTGCGCGTCACACCACTGGTGAAAGGGGAAAATCCTTCTTGCCTGGCTTGCGCCTCGGTGGGATTTCAGCCCGGCGCTCGTTCAGCGTGGCATACTCATCCGAGAGGGCAGCTTCTGATCGTCACCGAGGGTTCTGGCCTCATTCAGATGTGGGGCAAGCCTGTTCGCAAAATCGTAAAGGGAGACGTAATCTGGACTCCGCCCGCTGTGATGCACTGGCATGGCGGTTCGCCGGAAAGCGCCATGACCCATGCCGCTTGTCAGGAAATGCAAGATGGCAAGAATGTTGACTGGATGGAGAAAGGCACGGACCAGGAATACAAGTCGACACCTCAAGAAGAGACGACGTGAAGTTCAGTGCCGTTTTGTCCGTTCGCGGTGTGGGAAAACAACATTGGTGCGAGAGACGCTAAAAAGATTTTGTACACTTTTTGTACCGGGAATCTGCTTTTGGTGCTTTTGGTGACTTCAGCGACTTTGTAGAATCAACAGCTTGTGAGGCTTCAAAATCCTGTCAAGTTCGTGGTTCGAATCCATGCCGGGGAACCAAAACTATTGCTCGTTGAAAACACGACGTTTTCGGCACGCGTATTCGCCAAGTCCCTTTATTTCTAGGTTCGAATCCCACTTGGGGCGTCGGTTTATGAGCGAGGAAAAGCCTCAACTTCCGGATAGCCCGTGATACTCCCGTGAATTATCCCCGCTGCCGTCGGCCACCGGATCTGAGGCGACTTATTCTGAAGACCCGTGAAGGCGCGACTCGCGACATCAGGAAGGCAACTGATACCGGCCGCTCAGGCCCAGCCCCTCACGATCACAACCAGCAGCACTAGAAAGGCAAATGCGTCAGAGATCGTCGCCGTCTGCTCTATCGCGTTCTTGCCGTTCCTAAAGGCGTGTAACAGCCCGGCCAGCCCGTAATACAGGCCACCGACCAACGCTGCGGGGAGAATCCAGCCTGGACGATACAGGGAGCAGATTCCCAGAGTCCCCATGGAGAGGTTGCCGAATCCAACCTCCCGCACGATGGGGTATGACTCGGCGCTTTGAATCCCGAAGATTTGCCTGGCCGTGAACACAGGCTGCAGCACCTGCCGCACGCCCGCCGTGAACAGCCGGATTCCCACTGCCCAAAAGACGAACCATTTCGCTGTCAGTGCAAAGATGCTCACTGCGTGGTGTGAGGCGACAGCCTCAATTGCCACGGACAGAGTCGGGCTAATGAGCATGACGAGAATGACGAGCACGATGTACATGGAATCTCCTATTTGACCCGACAAACGGGCCCAGCAGTTTCGTCTTTGCCAATGCGGGCCAGCCTAGGAACCATGAGCACCGGAGGTTCGGAGTCAGACTCATCGTAGCAGGTTATGAGCCCTAGCGAACACGCGGGAATCACGCCTTTCACTCCTATCCCTCCAATGACGAGAGCCAATCCACTTGCTGGCGAACTGCGGGAGAATCGTCGGCCAACCGGAACGTGGCGCAGACCGCAGTTCGAGATGTATCCAAGGTACCCTCCCAGCGTGGACGGGTGCGCCCCGCCCGCTCCCATCCTAATGTCGGCCAGGCAGCTCCACTGGTTCGAGCAGTGGGGCTTCATGCCGCAAAAGTTCGAAACGTGTCCAAGGTGGGGAGCCAAATCACAAGGTATTGATTTCATTGACGGCTATGTCCGGCAATGGCGCTATGCCCTTTGTTCACAGGTTCGAATCCACCTGGGTTTACCATCTCCGAGGTCGCGCGTCCAAGCTGCCGTATTGCGCGTAGTCCACCAATTGATCGCTGGACGCCTTACAGTAAAGGTATGCCCGCCCTTGCAGGCACACAGAGGTTGATTATTGTTTGCGGCCTACCTGGTGCGGGAAAGACGACCTTTGCCCGGGATGTCGCGGATCGAGTCGGTGCGATTCGCCTCTCTGCGGATGAGTGGTTGGACTTCCTTCAGATTGGCCGGAGCGAAAAGACGCGCGAACGAGTTGAAGCGCTGCAATGGAAGCTGGCTCAAGATCTCCTCGGCCGTGGTCTGGCCGTCATCATTGAGTGGGGTACCTGGGCCCGCTCAGAGCGCGACGTTTTGAGAACCGGCGCCCGTGCCCTCGGCGCTGCCGTCGAATTGCATTTCTTAGATGGGGCCATTGACGTATTGCTTGAGCGGCTTCATCGCAGGAATCGCGAATCGCCACCGATCACGCGCGATGAACTGTTGCGCTGGGCCCAGCTCTTCGAAGTCCCGACTCCGGAGGAAATTGCATTATTTGACAGTCCCTGCTAGAGAAGGCCCTCAAGTTTCATAATCGCTCACGGATTTACGATCAGTGCGCTTTCCCCATCGTCGGGAATTCGGAACCTGGGCCCGACGATATTCGAGATGTGTCCAAGATGCCTGCCCAGGCTGGATGCAGCCGCCTTCAAAGCCGCTATACGGAATCCCATCAACGAGTTGATCCGGTTCGAGCGCGCCACCTTTCACGCTGCAAAAGTTCGAAACGTGTCCAAAGTGGGGAGCCAACTCAGTTTCACGATTTGCTGCTCTTCTTCTTGGGTTTCTTGAACTTGCCTGTTCGAGTTCCGATCCACACCCCAGGGTGGACTCGAACTGGGTACATTTAAAACGTTGGCGATGTTGAAACGAGTTCTTCTTTTTGCCCCATGCGCCTTCAACCTGGCAGAGACAAGCCGCATGCTCGAGATCGCCAAAGCCATCAAGCGTCATCCCGCCGCGAGCGAGGTTTTTGATATCCATTTCATTTCCGACGGCGGTGAGTTTGAATGCATGATCGAAAGGCAGGGCTTCGCCCTGGCCCGCCTGGAGCCCCGTCTTACGATGGAAAAGATAGACCACATTGCCAAGGTGGACCGCGGAGAGAAATTCGCCCCGGCCTTTACCGACCCCGAGATGATCCAGCGCGTAGACAGCGAGACGACCTGTCTCAAGAAACTCGCGCCGGCTGCGGTTGTCACCGGGTCGTACATGACCATTCCGATATCGTGCCGGGTCGTTCACATCCCGCTCGTTTGGGTCATTCAGTCGACGTGGCTTCCGGATTTCTTCCGCCATGGCGCGGGTGCGACCGACAACCTCCGGCCCGCTCCGCTGAAGGCGGTCGCAGACTGGTCCGTGATGCAGTTCATTAACTTCTGGATTAGGTGTGGATTCCTCAATCCCGTCAACCGGACCGCAAAACGCTTCGGAGTTCCCGGCTTCGATTCCGTCTTCGAGTTCTGGCGAGGCGACATCACGCTCGTCGCAGAGCCTCCCGAGTTTTCCGGCGCCAAATTGCCGCCTCGACACTACTTCACGGGTCCGCTCATTCCGCAGGACGAATTCACGATGCCGCCGGAACTCTCCGGCATTCCGAGGGATAAGCCCCTGATCTATTTCGCAATGGGAAGCTCCGGCACGCCCGAGATCGTCGCAAAGATCGTTGAGAGCTTTGAAGGTAAACCCTACCGCGTGATTGCTCCGGTGAAGTTTCAGCTGGGGCGGGTACCTGGAGTTCACGTTCCGGCCAGCGTCCTCGTCACGGACTGGGTTCCGGCGCTTCAGGCCAACAAGATGGCGGATCTCGCCGTCATCCACGGGGGTATCGGAACGGTCATGACCGCCGCACTGGCGGGTAAACCAGTGGTCGGCATTGGCATGCAGTTGGAGCAAGTTGCCAACCTCGCCTGTCTTGAAAGGCTCGGCTTTGCGATCCGCGTGTCGAAATCCAAAGACCCTTCCCGCCACGTTCAGGCCGCAATCCAAACATTGCTGCAGGACGAGCGGGCGAGGGCAAACGCGGCCGCTTTTGCCAAGGTAATCGCCCGGTGGGATGGGCCGAAGCTCGCGGCCGACATGCTGTTTGACCGTTATGGGGGCCTTTCCGAACCTTCGCCTTCCGCTCGGATGTGACCCTAGCCGTTCCCGGCTGGATCAATAGAGAAACGGAATCAACTTCCGGGTCCGGCGCGCGTATTCGTCGAACGCTGCGCCGTAGTGATCCCTCAAATGAGTGTCGAGCATGGGAACATTCACGAAGACGAAACCGGCCAGCATAATCAGCGGAATCAGAGCCGTGATCCAGGCGCCCGAAATCAGACACAGACCGGAGAACGAGAGCAGATCGCCGAAATAATTCGGATGTCTCGTGTAACGGAACAGCCCTTCTGTGTAGAGCCGTCCGTGATTCTCCGGCCGCGCTTTCCAAACGTGCCGCGCATACTCTGCGTATGAGTTCGCCCAGGATCCGATCAGAAAAAGGACCACACCGAAGCCAACCGCCATACCTGGGTGGCTCGAATTCGTTCCGCCGGCGACGGCTAGCAGCGAGTATATGCACAGGATCCAAGGAACAATCGTGAAGACTTCGCTCCAACCCACACCTCGCTTCAGGAATACGAACTCAGTAAACAGAATTCGGATGTAATAAACGGAAAAGCCCGAGACAAGGCAAGCGCGCCGAACGGCGTCGCCTGGGCGCCAGGTTCTTCCGATCCAACCGCCCACAGCGTGAAGTCCACCCCCAAAGAGCAGCCACCACGACATCGCCACCCAAACGCCGGAAATCACCGCCAATGTAATCCGCTGCGCAATCGAGGTATCACGCAACTCGTACATACTCACCTGGATGTTTCACCTCTCGTCTCGAATGCCGCCAGGCATTGCCGGATCAGGGCTCGATCCTCTTCGGTCAGCTCCGCCCGCCAGTCCGATGGTAGCTGAGCCGTTCCGGAAACACCCGTTTCAGCCATGTCTTTGCGGCCGACATGCACCCGAACCGGTAGGCAGGGCGCGTGCTCCATCGGTCCCTTCCCTTCGATCCGGCTGCGCGTGGCATACCCCTCTACAAGGGATTCGCGAATCGCGTATCGTGAAGCACCGCCTCATCCGTGAGCGACTGCAGGAACGCGATCAAATCCGCCCGCTCCTGAGCGGAAAGTGGGAAACCGCCGATCAAATGGTCCTTGTTGGGATTGTCATGCCCGATCCCGGCATGCATGCCTGACGCGATCGTCCTGCCCCCGGCGGCATAGTGGTCGAGAACGCCTGCGAGCGTCGGGATGCTTCCGTCGTGCATGTATGGCGCCGTGACTGCGATATTGCGAAGCGTCGGGGTCTTGAATTTCCCGACGTCCGCCGCCGCTTGCGTGAATTCGAAAATCCCCAGGTTGGGCGTTGGATACGAAAATTGCCCCTTGAGGTTATAAAGCCCTGTATTGTGAAATTCGATCTCCCGGCCCGGATTTCTGTCCGATACCGTCGCGTCGCTGAAATTGAACCCGCCATGGCAGCGGAAGCACGCCATCTGCTGGCTGAAGAAGAGAATCTCGCCGCGCTTGGCGGAGTCGGAAACGGCGGAATCGTCGCCGCCGTAGTGATAACGATCGTAGGGAGATCGCGCGGAGATGATGCTCCGCTCGAAGGATGCGATCGCCCTCGTCACGTTCTGGATCGAGAAAGGATCGGGATCGCCCGAAAATGCGTCCGCGAATAGTTGGCGGTATCGCGGGTCGGAGCGCAGCATAGCCAGAAAACCATCCCCTTCGTGCAGTCCGAGTTCTACGGGATGTTCGCCGAACATGGGCACGGTCGCCTGCTCTTCCAGCAACTTCATTCGGGGATTGCTCCAGGTCAGTGCGCCGCTATACGCGATATTCACCAGGCTCATGGCACTGCGCGTATGCAACTCGCCGGTCGTACCCACACCCACGGCGCGGCCATCCGTGAATGCCCGCTCCTGTTTATGGCAGGTTGCGCATGATGCTTTCCCGTTCACCGACATGCGAGTGTCATAGAACAGGTATTTCCCTAATTCGACCTTGGCCGCTGTCATGGGATTGCCGGCCGGAACGTACGGTTTCGGGAAGCCCCGGGGTAAATTCCAGGTATACGCCTGCCCGCCATCGGCTGCCGCCGCCGGCAGGGGGTGCCACTCTGAAAAGGCAGCCAGCGAAAGCGCCAGAAGAGCTCCTCGCATAAACTGTGGCTCACTTCCTCAAGCGGACGATCTCCAGCGTTTCCAGCATCCGCACGGATCGCGCTCCGGCCTTATCATTCGGGCATACCAGCCGGAAGGGTCCCTGATATCCGAACAACGGTTTTCCATCGCGCTTGTCGGCAACCAGAATCGGCTCATTCGCAAAACTCGCATCCACTTCGGCGAGCCCGAACACCACCTGATAGCCGTCACGCGCCTTGGCCAGCACGTATGACGCGAGAGCCTTGCCGCGCAGGTCCTTGCCGAGGGGAGCGCCGGCCCGCGCCAGAATCTCGCGAAGCGGAACCCCCTCGTACTGCACTTTCGTTCCGTCCTCCTCCTGGACCGAGACCGTCTCGCGGGGCATCCTGGCGAGGTCATCGGACTTCAACTGCAAGGGCGTCGCAATATCCCCGGATACGGCCAGCAGCGGCGGCGCCGATTCCGATTGGCCGGCTGCCAAACCGGCGAAGAGCCCGCAACCCGTGAGCACAATTAGAACGTTTCGACGATTCATATCCGCCTCCTTAAAAACCGGTTCCGTGAATTCAGGAACCGGTTGCGGCCTGTTTCAGGGCGACCCGCTGCTCCCGCTCGAAAAACGTGCTTGTCCTGTATCAGAGACAATGTATATGATACTTGACACGAGGCTGGGATGAAACCGCCGGCAAAGGCTCACGAGACCGCGCTCGCGATCGTACTGGAAGGCGCCCCGGAAAGGTGGCAGACGAATGTGCTGCAAATCCGCGGGTCTCCCGTGCGTGTCAACGTGGAGCTGGACGGACACGGGACCATCGATGCACCGGCAATATCGCTCTCGCCGCAACAAGCCCGGCGTCTGGCGGCTCAGATCACCGAGATTCTCGGACCGGAAAAGGCGTAGGGAGCCTGGCGCGCGCCTCCGAGTTTCGGTGAAGCAGGCCAATCAGGTTGGCACGGCACTACGCAAAAAACGCGCGCTTCAGACGATCGATCTGCGCCGGGGTGAGTGTTGCTCGCGGCACCACAGCCGGCGTGTAGGCAATGTTCAGGGGGTCGGACCCCAATTCGTTATCGACCCCCCCGGCTGCATTGTTCAGTTCATGAAGCAGTTGGGCATCGTCCACCTGGTTGCCGAAGTCGTTGGCGTTGAGCAGGACGAATGGCCTGGAATACCCGCCGGTAGTCGTCGAGGCCGCCCACCAGTGCATGAACTTCATCACGATGACGGTGAGGCGGCGGGCATGTTCGATTTTCTGATCGGCCAGCTTGAGCAACCCTTCCAGAGTGACATCGTCGGGATAGTTCAAGCTTTTGTTGTACGGCAGGTCCGCGCCGGGAGACCATCTGGTGGAGGATACATCGAGCGCGATGCCGTACGGGCGCAGCTTCTCGTTCGCATAATCCACCTGGGCCGTGGCGTCGGCCTGGCAATCCGACGCCCAGAAAAAAGTCAGGCGCAAAGTAGTCGTGGCCGGGAGGGTAGGGACGCCAGGTTCTCCGGCCAACTGATTCAACCGGATGATGGTATGGCCGCTCGGGTCGACGTGGCCATCGGCAATCAGCCCCTTGTTGGTCCGTTGGAAACGCAGGATGGCGGCATGCAGTTCCGGCGAACAGATCCCCCAGCGGAGCGGCGGGAAGACCATGGGGCCGTTCCCCGAAAGCGCCCCGCCCAGAGACTCCGGGATCCGGTTCAGCAACTCGACGACGTTCTGCTGGTCGGGCTGCTGCGCGGACATCACGTTGTAGCACTGCTTCCCGTTGTGGATGCCGACAGATGCTTTCACTGGTTTCATAACGTTCCTTTCGGCTTCGATTTACCACTTGACCAGTTCGACGCGGCGGTTCTTTGCCCGCCCGGCATCGGTGTCGTTGGTGTCGGCGGGCGCGTACAAGCCGCACCCAAAGGCGTCCAGACGCGAAGCCGTGATGCCGTATTGGCTGGTAAGCACACGGACGACGGCGAGCGCCCGCCGCCGGCTCAGGTCCAGGTTGTAAGCCGCGTCCCCCTGATTGTCGGTGTGGCCCACAACCCGCAGGCGCAGATTAGAATCATCCCTCAGGAGCTTCGCAATTTCATCCAGTGTCCCTTTGGAATCGGGACGCACCGTGTCTTTGTCGGTGTCGAAGTGGATGCCGTAGAGGGCCACCTTGCCGGAATCCGCGAGTCCGCGAGCCATTTTGGCGGCGTTGACGAACTCCATGTTCTCCTGGAGCTTATCCGGAGCCACCACCACCAGATGCACCAGCACGCGATCCTTGACCACGTCGGCGTGAAGGCGCTCCGGGATCACGCCGTCCTTGTAGGCCGTGACGAAGACGAAGTACCAGACCGGCTGCCGATCCCTGGATCGGCCGGACAGCACGCGCTCTTGCGCCTCGTTGTACCCCAGGATCTGGCCGAGTCCGTCCTCGTCGGCCTGCCGCTGCAGGGTCGGACCAAACCAGCCTCTGGCAGTGGGGCCTTTTTCGTAGACGGTCTCGATGTTGAGCCGCTGGAACTCGAGCTGGTAATTGCGGAAGACTTCCGAGGGAGTGCGGCCGGTCGGGGCCAGGTAGGTGTAGCGGCTCAACTGGCCTTCCACTTTCTGACTCTTTTCGTAGCTGGGCGGATCGATTTGCACCGGCCGGCCCAGCGGCATCACGTACTCTTCGAATTTGGGAGCGCGGTAGCCAATCAGCTCGCTGCCGGCGTAGCGCTTCATCAGCGGCGGATCCTGCGAGCCGGGAAGATCGGCGGCAATTCCGGGAAGAACCACGAGAAACGGGACGATTCGCCAGATCACAGGAGGCCTCACAGGAACAGCCCCGTCTGCAGGGAGATGCTGTAGTCGGCGCTGCCTTTCAGTTCGCCGTACATCACGCCGACGGCCGAGCACAACCCGGCGAGGCTGATCAGCGGAAAGATGGCGCCGCAGGCAAATCCGGGAAACAGCACGCTGGCCGAAAGCATCGTCGGACAACCCAGCAAAAAGTAGGACAGCGATCCGCCGGGCATCGTAGCCGGGCCGGGCAGCATCACGGTTCCACCGAGCACACCGCCGATGCCCTGCATGTCCGAAAACTGCAGGTCTCCGGAGATTCGGGGGGAGACGAAGATCACGCCGGCACCCCCGCTGGGCATATCCGGGGTCGAAATCTGGAACCCGCCAGGCGCCGCGCCGAGACCGCCTCCGCTCACGCTATAGATGAGCCGGCCGCTTCGCCCGGTACCGTCATTCTTCAGATCGAGGTATCCGGCGCCGGCCGCGACCGGGCCGAGCCCGCCCGATAAGCCCGCCGAACTGGTGAACCTCCACGGCGTTCTGCGGAACCCCGAAAGGGCGTGGCTGGTGGTCACGCGGGTAGGCGTAAGCGGCGCATCCGGCGTGGAAGGCGCCGGAGAAGGGCGCGGGCCATCCGGCGGGTCTTTGCTCAGCGCGTACAACTTCCGGTAGGTATGTCTTTGGGGATCAACCACGCCATCGACGACAGCGAATTCTCCCCGCTGTTTCCAGAATGACTGGAAACTCCAGATGGCGTCGACCAGCAGTCTCGGACAGGAGCCGTTGGGTCCGGCCAACGGCGGCGTGGTCCAGTCGTCCGCTTTGCCCCCGTTCGAATTCGGTATGGCGGCCAGGAGCCGGATTACAGTCTGCTGGTCCTCGGATCTATTTCGCACGTTCTGGGCCCTTCCCCGCATGCCCACGGATTCGAATGCCATTGATCCCTCCAATTGGTTAAACGCAGTCCGCCCCGGCGGCCGGACATGGCCGGCGGTGATTGTGGTACAAAAGTACAACCACGCCACCGTTACAGAGGGCGCCACAAGGGCCGTATGAGCACGCTGTCCGAGGAAAACGCGGCACTCGATGAGTTCTTTTCGCAGCACTACAACACCCTGAGGCAGCTTGCGCATCGCCGGCTGCGGCGTTCCGGGAAGATCACCCTGCTGGACACCACCGCTCTGGTGCATGAGTCCTACCTGCGCTTCCAGAAAGCCGGCCGCGTCAATCTGCCCGGCCGTGTGCAGTTCGTCTCGTTCGCGGCGCATGTCATGCGGTCGATTGTCGTGGATTTTGTCCGCCGGCGGCGGGCCGAGCGCCGCGGAGGCGACGGCCAATGCGTCACCTTGGACCCGGAGATCGCGGCGGCGCGCTCCCCGGAAGACGAAATCATTCGCGTCCATGAAGCGCTGGACGAGTTGTCGAAGGTGGATGCACGCCTGGTGAAGGTGGTGGAGATGCGCTACTTCGGCGGCCTGGAAGAGCTGGAAATCGCCGGAGCGCTGGGCGTCACTGGCCGCACGGTTCGGCGCGACTGGGAGAAGGCGCGGGTGCTTCTCTCGCTGGCGCTGCATTAGCGAGACTCTATGACGCTCACCCCGGACGAATGGAGGCTGCTTTCCGGACGTTTGGATGAAGCGCTGGATCTTCCGCCGGAGCAGAGGTCCGCGTGGGTAGACAGTCTTTCCGAGCTGAACGCCGACCTCAAAAAGGCATTGCGGGAGATGCTGACCCGGCAGGCTGGAGCCGGGCTGCTCGACACCCTTCCAAAGATCGAGGGCGATCCGCCGGAGGACGAGCCCACTGGTGTAGGTCCCTACCGGCTGATCCGCGAACTGGGACGCGGCGGCATGGGAGAAGTTTGGTTGGCCGAGAGGTCCGATGGGGTCCTCAGGCGGCCGGTGGCGCTAAAACTCCCTCATGCGGGATTGGGCGGTCCGGCGTTTCGCGAGCGCTTCCGGCGTGAACGCGACATCCTGGCGAGCCTGGCGCATCCGCGCATCGCCACCCTTTACGACGCGGGCATTGCCGACGACGGCCGGCCGTTCATCGCGTTGGAGTATGTGAATGGTTCCGCCATCACGGAATGGTGCGACGGCAGGCGCCTCGCGGTGCGGGAACGCGTCACGGTGTTCCTGGAGGTGCTGGACGCGGTACAACACGCCCACGCGCACCTGGTGCTTCATCGCGACCTGAAGCCTTCCAACATCCTGGTAACGGACGACGGCGCGGTGAAGCTGCTGGATTTCGGTATCGCCAAGCTCTTGACCGATGGCGAGGCGCGCGCGACCGACCTCACCGAACTCGGCGGCCGCGCCTTCACGGTGAGCTACGCATCGCCGGAACAGGTGGCCGGACAGCCAATGAGTACGGCTTCCGACGTGTATTCGCTGGGTGTGGTGTTGTTTGAGCTGCTCTCCGGGCAGCGTCCATATTGCCTCAAACAGGACACTCGCGCGGCGTTGGAAGCGGCAATTCTCGCCGCCAATGTGACGCGCCTGAGCCAGAGCGTGGGTGACGAGAGCCGGGCGGGAGCCCGGTCGGCGACGCCGAAGAAGCTGGCCGCGGCCCTCAAGGGCGATTTGGAGACGATCGTGGCCAAGGCGCTGCGACAGGACCCGGCGGCGCGGTATGCCTCGGCCGAGGCGCTGGCGGAAGACCTGCGCCGCTACCTGGCAGGCGAGCCCGTGGCCGCAAGGCCGGAAGGGGCCGCTTACCGTGCCGGGAAATTCATCCGCCGGCATAGGCTGGCGGTCGCGGCATCGGCGGGAGCCGCTCTGGCCCTATCGGTGGGCCTGGCCGTGGCCCTGATGGAAGCGCGAACAGCCCGGCACGAGGCACGCGTTTCCCGCGAAGTCGAGAAGTTCCTCACGGATATTTTTCGCGCCAACAGTTCCGATCAACCCGACCCGGTCCAGGCGCGGCAAACCACCGCGCGCCAGTTGCTCGACATCGGCGCTTCAAAAATCGACGGCGAGCTGGCCGACGCGCCCGATGCCCGCATCAGGCTGCTGGGTACGCTGTCGGGGTTGTACAGCGACCTGGGACTGGACGATCAGTCGGCGGACTTGAGCCGCAAGCAGGTGGCCCTTGCCCGCCGGCTATATGGACCGCACAGCCCGCAACTGGCGCACGCGCTGATCATGCTGGGCGGCGCCATGCACTCTTCCGGATCGGCGAACGGCGAGGAAGGCGTGTTGCGCGAGGCCGGCAACATACTGGACGCCAAGGGCGATTCTTCGTCGCTCGACCGCGCCCTGCTGGAAAACAAGCTGGCGGAGGTCTACTTTGCCTCCGATCTTCCGAAAGCACTGGCCAGCGCCCAGCGGTCGGTGAGCATCTACCGGCGATATCCTCCCTCCACGGATTTCGTGGAGGCTCTATACGAAGAGGGTGTCTTGCATACTCAGCGGGCCGAGAACACGGAAGCCGTCGCGCGGTTTCAGGAGGCCATCGGAGTTTCCCGCAAGATCGCGGGAGATCCCAATCCCGCGCTTCCGCGGCTGTACGCGATGCAGGGGCAGGCACAGCAGGGCGCCTGGCAGTTCGCCGCGGCCGAACAGAGCCTGCGGTCGGCCCTTTCGGAAGCGCGCGCGATCAACGGGGAGCGTCATGTGGATACGGTGGAGACCACCATGCGGCTGGGGATCTTCCTGGGCGACACCGGACGCTTCCGCGAAGCGATTGCAACCCTTCGCCAGGCGCGCGACCTGGTGTTGGAACTCCGCGGCCCGGAAGATTCGTTCTATACGCCGCAAGCGCTGCTGGAGTACGGCTGGTCGCTGGCGCGGAGCGGGCAAATCGAAGCCGGGCTGGAGTCGATGTCGCAGGCCATCGCCAATCGGCGAGAGAATCGGCCGGGAACGCGATTCCTGGCGGTGATGCTGGAGGAGCAGGCTTCACTGCTGGTGGAGCTCGGGGAATTCGCCCAGGCGGCAAGTATTTTGGATGAATCGGCCGCAATACTGGCGGCAACCCGCGACACAGTTGACTGGCGCAACAATTACTATCGCGCAAAACTGCTGTTGGCCGGCGGCAAGGCGGAGGACGCCGCGAAGCTGGTGTCTGATCCGGCGCCGAAGCCGAGTCTCTCCGGAAAATACCTGCGGGACGCGCAACTCAACGGCGAGATTGCGCTCGCCCGGCGGGATGCTGCCGCGGCCGAGCGCTGGGGCGCAGCGCTGCGCCGGCTTATCGAAACCAGTTCCGAACGGCCCTACCTCCGCCAGGAGGAAGCGGCGGCCGTATCGATCGAAGGCGGTGGTTATCTGCAGGATGGGCAGTTCGAAAAAGCCTCGCCGCGGCTGGAGCGGGCCGTGGAACTGCGCCAGGCCATTCTCGATCCCGCAAGTCCGTTGTTAGGCGACGCCTACGCGGCGCTGGCTCAGTGCCGGAAGAAGCAGGGCGACTCCGCGGAAGCGGCTCAACTGCTCGAAAAGGCGCGGCTCATCTTCGCCGGGCACAGGCATCTCGGCCCGCAGCACATTCGTTTCCTGCGATAGCCCATCGACTCCTGGGCTACGAGTTTTTCCAACACAAAGCGCACGATCGATGCTCAGGGCGTTTGTGCCTGTGCGTTCCTTCGCGCCGACATGGCTCGCTCCAACAGCTCCGGCGAACCCATGGAGTTGCACAGCGCCTCGAATTCCGCGCGTGGCCCGGCCCAGCGGATATCGTCAACGTCATGAAAAACCGGTGCGTCGACCCGCAGGGTAGCCAGCGTTCGGAACAATAGAGCCTCATCCCAGGAATCGAGCAGCGACTTCGCTAGCCGCTGCGCGCTGCTGATCGAGCGATCCCAGTCGCGCCAGTCCCTGGGAATATTCTCCAGGTGACGATATCGGGACAATGTCCGGGCCGCGGCTTTCTCGCCCCACCCCGGGACGCCCGGAAATCCGTCGGCACTGTCGCCGACCACCGCCAGGTAATCCGGAATCGACTCCGGCTTGACGCCGAACCTGGTCTCGACGCCGGCTTCGTCACGAACAGTCCCTCGCCGGCGATCGAGCTGAACCACGCGCGTCCCCGAAACGCACTGCCCCAGATCCTTATCCGGCGTGCAGATCACGACCTGACGGACGCGGTCATCGCGCGCCGCCTTCGCCGCGGCGGATGCCAAAGCATCGTCCGCTTCGTACTCGACCATCGGCCACACCGTCACTCCCATAGCCTCCAGGTCTTCTTCCAGGATCGGGAATTGCGACAGCAAGGCCGGATCGACACCATCGCCGGTTTTGTATCCGGCGTACAGCCGGTTCCGAAAGGATTCGATCACGTGATCGGTGGCTACGCCGATGTGCGTTGCGCCCTGCTCCAGCATCGACAACACCGAGCGCAACACGCCGCGGACAGCTCCGATTTCCCGGCCGCTTGCGTCCTTCGCGGCCGGGACGGCATAAAAATGGCGAAACAGCTCGTAGGTGCCGTCGACCAAGTGAACGTCCATTCCGTTTCGAGTATAGGCCATTGCCTGGCCCGCCTGGACGGTCCCCGGTGAACGAGCCTCCGGGTCATTTGTTCTTCGTCGTCCCCGCTCCCGTTTTTACCGGAAATGGCGGGCGGTGCAGCGGCGGAGTCGCCTTCAAGCCTTCGAGGGCGAGCTCGATAGCTTTTTCCAGTTGCGGATCGCGGCCCTCGATCACCAGGTCGGGCCGCTGCTCCACGTGGTAGTCGGGCTCCACGCCGTGATTCTCCACCACCCACTCGCCGCTGCCTTTGTCGTTGGGCTCCCACCAGGCCCACTCGGGCGCCGACACGCTGCCGCCGTCGAGCAGGGTTGGATATCCGCCGATGCCGATCAACCCTCCCCAGGTGCGCGTGCCCACCAGGGGCCCGATCTTCTCTTTCTTGAAGTAGTACGGGAAAAGGTCGCCGCCCGAGCCGGCCTGCTCGTTCACGATCATTATCTTCGGTCCGAAGAAAGCCTCCTGCGGCACGTATTCCCTGCCTTCGCGCGGTGACATGGCCAGCAACTCGCGCCGTCCCAGTTTCTCGGTGTAGAAGTCCGGCGACCAGCCGCCGTGATTGAATCTCTCGTCGATGATCAACCCGTCCTTGCCTTGCTGCCCCGAGAAATACTTGTCGAATGCCCGCACGCCGTCGACTGACGTGTCCGGGACATGCATGTAAGCGATGCGCCCATCGGTGGCTGCGGCCACTTTTCGCCGGTTGTTCTCGACCCAGGCCAGGTAACGCAGGTTGGATTCGCCGCCGATGGTCTTCACGTTGATTTCCCAAGCGCCGTCGGCGGAAGGCTTGCTGTTCACTTTCAATGTGATTACCCGGTTCGCCAGGCCCTGGAAATAGGCCCAGGGTTCGCGATCGGCAGTGGCCGGCCGGCCCTCGACGGCGATCAGGTAGTCGCCTTCCTTCACCTTGAGCCCGGGCTCGGTCAAAGGCGAGCGCGTGTCATCGGACCAGTTCTCGCCCTTGTAGATCTTCTGGATTTTGAAGAATCCGCCGTCGGGGGCGAAATCCACGCCCAGCATGCCGACGTTGACGCGCCGCCGGTCGGGCATATCGCCGCCGCTCACATAGGTGTGCGAGGTGCTCAATTCCGCGATCATTTCTCCGATGAGGTAGTTCAAATCGCTGCGGTGGGCCACCCAGGGGAGCAGAGCTTCGTAGCGCTTGCCGATGGCCGCCCAGTCCAGGCCGCCCATGTTGGGATCCCAATAGAAATCACGCTCGGTTCGCCACGCCTCGTGGAGCAGCTCTTTCCACTCCTCTTTGGGATCGGTCCAGACCTGCATCTCTCCGATGTTGAGCCGGCCGTCGCCAACATGCTTTCCCGGAGCGGGCTCCACGATTCCGATGTTGTTTCCGCCCGCGGCGTATAACATTTTGCCGCCGTCTTTATCCAGGGTGAAGCCGCCGATGCCCTGCATCACTACCTTGTCTTCGCGCTTCTTGACGTCGAAGACATGCACGATGCCCGCGGGTTGTTGTTGGCCGGGCCGTCCCATCTGTCTGTCTTCCATGGGAATGGACATATAGAACAACTTGTCCTTGCGGGCCTGCAGTTGAGTGTAAATTCCGGGCGGAACCGGGACGCGGGAAACCCGGTCCGCCAGGCCGTCGAGATCGATCTGAATGGGTTTGACTTCATCCTTCTTTTCGGCGGATTGGTTCGTTTCGGCCTTTTTCTCCTCGGGCTTGGCCTGATCGGGCTTTTTCTCGTCGGCGTTCTTCTCGTCGGATTTCTTCTCGTCCGGCTTCTTCTCGTCGGACTTCTTCTCGACCACTTTCTCTTCGTCGCTTTGCGGTCCGAAAGGCGCCGCCTCGTCGGCCTTCAACGTCAGCGCGAAAAGCCCTGAAGTGTTGAGGTAGTTGAATCGCTGGTCGAAGAGGCTCGAACTGGGATAAAAGAACCGGTTCGACCGGAAATAGAGATATTTGCCATCCGGATCGAAGACCGGGTCGTCATCATCGTACAGATCCTGGCTGATGTGCGACACCTTTTTGGTCTCGAGCGAGTACAAATACAGGTTGTCCTTGTTGAGGCCGTTGACCGGTTTTTGGTAAGCCACCCAGCGGCTGTCCGGCGCCCACGAGGCCTTGAGCTGTTCCGGATACTCGGCCGTGTCCACCAGCACCGGCTCTTTCTTGTCGATATCGACATACCACAGCCGCAGCTTCTTATCCGAATACGCGATCTTCTTCGAATCGGGCGACCACTCGGGGTTGTAGCAATAGCCCGCGTCCCGGCCGTCCTTGGTGATGCGGACCTCATCGCCGCCCTTCTGCGGCCGAATGTATAGTTCCCACTCACCCGTGCGGTCGGAAAAATAGCTGATCCACTGGCCGTCCGGCGACCATCGCGGCTCCAGCTCATGCACCGCCGGGCTGTTGGTGATGTTGCGCGGATCGCCGTGTTCGGCCGGAACGGTGAGAATTTCGCCGCGCGCTTCGAACACCGCGCGCGCGCCGGTGGGCGAGATGTCCCCGCCGGAGATCCGGTTGCCCAGCGGGCGCATCTCCGGCCGTGCCGCTGTCTCGTCGCTCGATACGAAAACCGGCACCTGGACGGCTTGTCCTTTTTGCAGATCGTAGGAGTACAGCAGCCCGCCGTTCTCGTACGCAATGGCGTCCGGTCCGAGGCTCGGCCACTTGATGTCGTATTCGGTGTAGCTGGTCAGCTTGGTGACATGCTTGTTCCCCAGATCGCAACGATACAGGTTCATCACGCCGTCGCGGTCGGAAATGAAATAGACGGAATTACCGCGCCACATGGGGAACATATCCATGGCTTCGGTAGTGGGCAGGGGATCGTATGTGTGCTTGTCCAGGTCGAAGATGGCGATGGGGCTTTTCCATCCGCCGCGATACCGCTTCCACGTGCGATTCTCCTGCGACGTCATGTTGTAGGCGATGCGCTTGCCGTCGGCAGAGAAGGTGGCCAGCGACGCCCGCGGAATGCTCAGCTCCTCCGGCACTCCGCCTTGGGGCGAGATCAGGTAGAGCCGCGTGTAGTCCGCCAGGTCGCTGTCGCGCGACGAGCGGAACAGGATGCGCCCGTCCGGCGACCAGCCCAGCACCGTGTCGTTGCCCGGGTGATAGGTGAGCCGCTTCGGCTCCCCGCCCGCGGCCGGAACCACGTAGACATCCGGGTTGCCGTCATATTCGCCGGTGAAGGCGATCCACTTGCCGTCCGGCGAGAACTTCGGATACAGCTCGTCTCCGGGATGCGAGGTCAGCCGGCGGGCCGGGCCGCCCTTGGTCGAAGACACCCACAAGTCTCCGGCGTAAACAAACACCACCTGGTCGTGCCAGATGTCTGGAAACCGCATGAGCCGGGTTTCTCCAGGTGCCGCCGCGCTTCCGCCGCCGGTCCCGATGATGATCGCGAACGTTGCCGTGCCTAGCCACAACCAGCGCAGACTCTTCACAGTGATCCTCCACTGGCAATATACGGTCAAGGCGAGACTTTGGTAGGAGACCGAATCCCGTTGCCGACCGTTCCCAGCATTTTAGCTCGCGGAATAAAGCTGTGAGACCCCGATCGCTCATTTCGCTTTGCGGCCCCGGGGATCGCCCGCCAGGTGGTTGCCGCGCGCTTCCCGCGCGTGGACAGCATCCACCCTCTTCAAGCCGATGTGCGAGGCGATTTTCGGCCGGCCGCTCAGGCGGCCGATTTCACCGCGTGAACCGCAACGGCGTTATGGCAGCCAGTATTCGCTGCCCGGCGCCGAAGCAGCCGTTGTTTTTTCGGGAGCAGTCCGCGTTTGGTCGCGCTGGGTTTCGGGCTGAGGTGATGACGCACATTTGGCGTAATCAGGATCATCCGGTTGCAGTGTCGGGTGCTTGAGCTGCGCCTCCAGCTCAGATATTGTGTTGTTCGTCGGCACGGGCTAAACCCTTCGGTCCGGACGCAGATAGTGCTGCGTACGGGATGCCTTTCTTTCAGCCGTGACTCTATTCTAACGTCTTTTATCGCACCACGGCACACTTTTCTGACGCGTTCGCGGGCGTCGGGGCGCTCGATCATTCCGCGTTGACGGTTGCGCGGCAGGCTAATTGTTCAAGTCCACAAACCGTGGGTTAGTCTGCTGTCCGACCACCCGCACAAAAGACTCCAGGGGGCAGTCGAAGGTTGCATTATGAGTGCTGCAGCCGGGAATGAACACCGGCGCGATAGCCGGAGGCGCATTGAGCGTAAGCGGCGTGCGATTGCGAAGCTGGTCCATCGTCTGGACGATATAGGCGGCGCGGACGATGAACTCGCCGGTGGTCTGCGACTGGCGGAGCTCGAATACCAACGCCCCGCCCGGAGCCGCCACGTCGGCCTGGTAACCCGGCGCGAGCCAATCGAGATCGAGGAGTCCCGCGAGTCCGCTGATGTTGAAATTCGACGCGTGCAGCGCGATCACCTTGTCCGACGGAGTCCCCAGCGCGCCTCCCATGGAATTGCCGGTGGCTCCCTGCAGGAGTGTGCGCACAATGTGCGAGGCCAGGTTGGAATTCTGCACGCTCGTGAGATAGGGCGTGCGGTATTCCAGGTCGAGAACGCGGTCGTACAAACGGAATACCTGGCTGATTCCGCCGGCATTCAACTGCCCCCAGGCCACATCGGGGGTTGCCATACCGTCGGCGTACTCCATGATGAAGGGATCGAGGGCCGTCGCCACCGTCAGCAGCCCGCCCAGGTTGACCGGCAGAGCGCTGTTGGTGCCGGCCGTGACCGTAATCGGCGCGGCGGTAACGTCGAGCTTGCCTGCCGGCGTAGCCGGCGGCGGCGTGGTCGTAACCGGATAATTGAACAGGACCGACCGCAGAAGCGCGAGCTCCGCGGCGTATGCCGTGGCCAGCGCTTGTGGATTGTTGCCGATGCGCCCATTTACCGCCGCCACCGCCATTTCCTCGTTCAACTGCGCCACGCCGGCATCCACGGGATGGAATATCGGATCGGCCGTCGTGGTGGAATTGATGGTCACGCTCGCCGCCGGGAGAAAACCGGCGGCGAATGCCTGAGCGGTGCCGATAATCAGCGGCGCCCCGTCGGCGCGGAAGTACACGAAAGCGTTGTCCGCCGCATCATTGCCCGTCAGCAGCTTCTCCTGCGTGAGCCAAAGCCGGAAATAGCCGCCCAATATGGTTTCGTTCGCCTGCCCGTTCGGAGTCATTACCGAGACTCCCGGAACGGAGAAGTTGGGGTATGAAAGAACCGAGAAGTTGTTCAGGGTCGAGTTGGGCGTGTTGGGGGTCCGTACGGCATGGCGGCCAAAGATAATCACCTGCTTGAGCTGCGTATTATCGGTGGACTGCGCCCACAAGAACGGAACGCAGCACGCAGCCATCAGAATCGTCTTCATTTCGTTTTCCTTTCCGGCTTCTGTTCGGCGCGATTCTCGCGCAGGTCCAATCCAACCGGTTCGGCCGGATACGGCTTCCCGCCCATCAGCCCCTTCCACAGTAAGGTTGAAATCCTGCGGACCAACCTCGTCTTTGTCGTCGGGACGCTGCGGAACGGGTCCTCTACCGCGGAGGTTCGGGCACTCTACCGCAAAGGTTAAGTGCACGCAAGATAAGACGCCAGATGACTTTGGTTAAGCTACTTGAGTTAATTTCCGGAGCTCGCTTGGCGCTCACGCGCGGCTTTGCCGGGCTATCCGCGCCGTTCCGGAACCACGGGCTGCATCCAGCCCAGGTTGAACGGAAGCTCCGTCATGGGACCCTGCCATTTCAGTTCCCGATCGATCTCGGGATGCATACGATATGGCCGCTTGACGTCGGCGACCTTGGCGCCGATCACGTCGATTTTCGCCGGATCGAACTGGCCAAGACCGATCGCGCCGCAGTATTTCACGTAACCGAGCCATTCGGGGTCGACATTCATGGTTTCGGCGGCGACGCGGTCGGCCGCGACCACGTCGGTGGAGGCCAGGGCGATGCGTGACGCCACCGGGGTGCCGGAATTCGGCCCGTTGCCCTCCATGCCCTCATATCCATCGATCAGCGTCGCGCCCCAGTTGAGGTGCTGTGCCGTGACCATCATGTTGTAATGCGTCTGCCGCAGGCCCACGTGATACTTGCGCTTTTCGTTCCAGTAGGGCCTCTCGCCAGAGGCCTGATGCAGCGGCGCGCCCAGCACCAGGTTTTTGATGCCGAGCGATGCGATGACGGTGTTGTGCGTCTTCAGCATGGCCGCCGAGATCACGAACGCTTCGGGATCGCACAGGCGGGCGGCGATGCGGCAGGGCACGATGTGCAGGTCGGCGTCCAACAGCGCAATCCGCTGGAATTTCGCTTCCTCGTTGAGATCGATCAGCTTCAGCTGCTGCCCGCGGTATTCCGAGGTCAGCGCGTTGAATTTGAAGTTCTCGTAGGCTTGCCGCGTATCGCCGGCCGAGGATTCGGCGATCACCACCGGGCCTTTGAAGCTTTCCGCGAGGTAATCCAGAATGCCGCGCATGGCGTCGGCATGGCTGGAAGCCAGCTGGTTCTCGGTATTGACAAAGTTGGGCTTGATGACCGCGTACCGCTTATCTTTCATCTTCGCGCGGAGATCCTTATCGACGGCTTTCAGCGCGTTGTAGACATTCTCGCGGCGGTGGTCTCCCTGCGCGATCGCGACCGTGGCACGCCCATCGGGCGCGGGAAAAGGCTCGGTGTGGCCTCCGAATCCCATGCCCATGCGGCGTTGGGGCGGCTTGGGCGGAGCCTGCTGGGCCATGACCCCGGTCCGCAAGGCCGCTGCCGCGGTGGCCAATTGAAATAGTGTCCGGCGTTTCATGGCATCCCCCCGAGTAACCTCAAACAGGATATTATCATCTTTTAGTACAAAGAGAAAACAAATGAGCTCATCCTCTCGCCGCAAGTTCCTGGCCGCGGGTATTGCCCTCCCCGCCGCCGTTTCCGCGAGCCGTACCACCGACGCTCCGCAACAGGCCCCGCCGAGGGCCGCCGCTCCATCCGCTCCGGCGTTTCAGCACCGGATTCTGGGCAAAACCGGGCTCAAGGTCACTACCGTCGGCTTCGGTTGTATGATCACTTCGGACGGCAGCGTGGTGGAGCGCGCAGCCGATCTCGGCATCACCTATTTCGATACCGCCCGCGGCTATCAGCAGGGCAATAACGAGCGCATGGTAGGAGCTGCTCTCAAGAGCCGGCGCAACCAGGTGGTGCTATCCACCAAGAGCCATTCCGCGACGCGCGCCGATGCACTGCAGGACCTCGACACGAGTCTTAGGGAGCTCGGCACCGACCACGTGGATATCTGGTATCTGCACGGCAAAAGCAGGCCGGAGGAAATCACCGACGAACTGATCGATGCCCAGCAAACCGCCAAGAAGGCCGGAAAAATCCGCTTCGCCGGCGTCAGCACTCATAGTGGACAGGCCACCCTCATCCCGTTCCTGGCGCGGCACGAGAAAATCGATGTGATCCTCTCCGCCTACAACTTCACCATCGATCCCGAGGTGACGGCCGCCATCGAAGAAGCCGCCAAATCCGGCAAGGGAATTGTGGCCATGAAAGTCATGGCCGGCGGGGCCGGAGGCGGACGCGGCCGTGGGCGCGGCGGCGCCGGAGCCAACGCCGAAAAGCTGCGGCAGCCGGGAGCCATGGGCGCTGTGCTCCGTTGGGTGACCCGCAATCCCAACGTTCATACCACCGTGCCCAGCATGACGGACATGGACCAATTGGACGAGAACATCAAAGCGGGCGTGATGCCGTTCTCGCCGGACGATTCCAGGCTCCTCGCGCTGCGGCGTGAGGTGATGCGTCCGTTCTTCTGCAATCTGTGCGGGCAATGCGACGGCATGTGCCGCCAGGGCCTGCCCGTGCGCGATATCCTGAGATTCGCCATGTACGCCGAGGGCTATGGCCAGTTCGCCCTGGGACGCGAGCGGTTCCTGGAATTGCCCGCCGGGCAGGCGGCGGCGCGTTGCCATACCTGTCCCGGCTGCACGGTCGAGTGCCCCCACGGCGTGAGAGTCGCCGAGGGGATGATCCGCGCCCAGGAGTTGTTCGCGTGATGAAGTTGTGGCTCGCTTTCGGAATGGCGCTGTGCGCCGCGGCGGCGGATGGTCCGGCGCCCTCCTGCGGCCTGGTCCCGGGATGGCTGCAAAGCGGGCCGCCTCGCTCCTACACGGCCGATAACCTGTTCGAATACATGGACGGAAACGCCGAAGGGTATCTCCGGTACAACTTCCAGGAAATGCACGGTGTGACTTGCAAGAAGGGCGAGGTCACCTTCGTGTTGGACATTTCCGATATGGGCGACGCGGATTTCGCGTATGGCTGGTTCTCGACCAATCGCGATCTGCGGCAGCCGCAGTATCCGGTCGGCATGGGAGGCCAGATTATCCCGCGGCGGCTGATCTTCGCCAAGGGAAAGTACTACATCGAAATCGCCGCCAACCCCGATGGCGACTACACGGCCGCGCTCAAGGAATTTGCAGCCGCGCTGGACCGTGTTCTGCCGGGCGCCGCGACGCCTCCGGCGGCGCTCGCGTGGTTTCCTAAAGACGGCCTGCAATCGCTGCGGCTGGTGCCGGAAAGTGTGCTGGGGTTGCGGATTCTACAGCGAGGCTACGTGGCACAGTACGACTTCGGGAAAGCGTTCGTGGTGATGGATGACGACGCGGCGTCGATAATGCCCAAGCTGAAAGAGCGATTCGGCGAAACGGCTGCCGCTAAAATCGCCGATGAAGCGTTTGTGGCTGCCGACCCGTACCTGGGAAAGATCTGCGTCTTTCGCAAGGGAAGCTATCTCGCCGGATACGCCGTCTCCGGCGGCGGCGCGGATCCGGTCTCCCTCGCGGCGTCCCTGGCCGCCAGGATTCCGCAATCCGTGGTGAAATAGGTCGGAACCTCGGAAGAAAGGAATCATTTATGCGGCGCGCGTTTCTGTCACTAATCGTCTCTGGCTGGTTGGCGACGTTTGCCGGCGCTCAGACAAAGACCGCGGAAAAAACGCTCGACATCTACGTCATCGATACCGAGGGAGGCCTGGCGGCGCTGTACATCTCGCCGGCCGGTGAATCGCTGCTGATCGATACGGGCAACCCCGGCGGCCGCGACACCGATCGCATCATGGAAGCCGTCCACAGCGCCGGAATTCAGCAGATCGACCATCTGATTCTCACCCACTATCACGTCGATCACGTCGGCGGATTGCAGGAACTGGCCCAAAGGATTCCCATCAAACACTTCATCGATCACGGAGCCTCCGTCGAGCCGCGCGAGCAGGTGGCCGGATTCCAGGCGATGTATGCGGAGATGGCCGCGCGGGCGCAACATACCGTGGTCAAGCCGGGGGACCGGATCCCGTTCGCCGGGGCGGACGTCGAGGTGGTTACCTCGGCCGGACAGGTCCTCAAAACGCCGATTCGCGGCGCTCCCGGGGCCGGCAAACCGAACCCGGCGTGTGCCGGCTTCAAGCCGCGCGATGAGTCGCGAGTCGACCCCGAAAACCATCAGGCGGTCGGGGTGGTGATCGCGTACGGCAAATTCCGGACCGTGAACCTGGGCGATTTTACGTACAACCGCGAGCAGGAACTCATGTGCCCGAACAATCCCATCGGGACCGTCGACGTGTACCTGACTTCCCATCACGGCATCGATCAATCGGGGTCGCCCGCCCTGGTGCACGGGCTGCATCCGCGGGTGGCGGTGATGAACAACTCGGCGCGCAAGGGCGGGGCGGTGCCGACCATGATGACGCTGTTCACGTCGCCGGGCCTCGAGGACGTGTGGCAACTTCATTGGTCATACGCCGCGGGCCTGGAGTTGAACGCACCCTCGCTGTTCATCGCCAACGTGGAAGATTCGGCTGCCCTCGCGGCGAGCCCGGCTTCTGCCGCTCCTGGAACACCGGCTCCCGGCGGCCCTCCTCCGGGCGGACGACCCCGGGGAGGCCACAACGGACCGGCGTTTTGGATCAAGGTGTCCGCGCAGGCGGATGGATCCTTTACCGTCGCCAACACCCGGAACCAGTTCACCAAAACCTACGCCGCTGCCAGGTAGACCCGCGCTCCTCGAGCCGGGAGGGCCGGTCTACTTCGCCATCGCCGTCTTCACCGGAATTGCCTGCGCCAGCGCCACCGTGGCCCAACTCGTTCCCGCCGCTGAAATCCACTGGTCGAACCCGTGCGGGAATCCGGCGTCGAAATAGGGCTGGAGCGCCATGGCGCGAGTGCGTACGTACCACGACCCGTCCTCCTGCTGCATGCCGAGCAGGAACTTCACGGCCCGCTGATAGGCCGGATCGGATGGCGGCCAACCCGCGGTCTGCAGCGCGTAGAGCGAGGTGCCCGTCGTATACACGCTGCTTGCCATCGTGTCCAGGTCGCTCCATCCGCCGTCGGGCCGCTGCTTCGCCAGCAGTTCCCGCATTGCCAGCCGGGTTGCGCTGGTGTCCTTGCCGGCCCACGCCAGCCCCAGCAAACGATAGCCGCGGTCCGCATTGTTGGTGGGCTTTGCCTTCGCCAGCCACGCCGCCGCCAGGTCCACCGCGCGCGCATATTCGGCTCGTTGCAGCTTGGGCGCGTAGAGCTGCAGCGCCCGCATCGCGACCGCCGTTTGACCGACATAGTCCGAACAGATCGGCGGACGCTGGTCGGCCTCCGGATAAGGGAACTGGCCGTCGCCGGTCTGGCGCGATTTGATGTACATCGCGGCGGCATCGGTGTTCAGGTCCGGCTGGTAGTGCTCGGCGTCCAGTCCGATCAGGATATAGCTCACCACAAACGGTCCGAACGGATCTTCCACCGGCGTCAGGAAGCCCTGGTGCAGAACGTCACGCAGCTTCTCGAGCCCCATCACATTGGCCTTCACCTGCTGCGCCGCGGTCTGTTCGTCCACGTGGATTCCAACCTTGCGCGCCGCGCTCACCGCCATGGCCGCAAAACTGTTGTTGTGGCACGAGACACAGGCCGCCTTGGGTACGAAGCTGGCATCGGCCCGCTGAATCAAGGGCAGGCTGGCCTGGAGAGCGCCCTCGATCGTGTTTTCCCTGCGCGGCTTGGGACTCTCGCCCGTAGCGCCCGTTCCCTTGGCCCCGGACTTGATCAGCCACGCCACGACCGGCGTTTCCCCTTGCAGCCTTGCAATGTCCAGCACGGAGAGACCGCTGTCGCCTCCCAGTTTGTGCGTGTCCCTGGCGTTGACATCCGCGCCGCGTTCCACCAGCAGCTTGACTACCTCGAGGGGCGCCAGATCGCTGGCGGCGGCGTACATCAGGGGGGTGCGGCCCAGCGGGTCCGTGACGTTGGCGTCCGCGCCGTGATCGAGCATCGTTCGAACGGCCTTGACATCGCCGAGCACCGCGATGTTGGCCAGTGCCATCGTATAGTCTTTCTTGGCAAGTCCCTTGGCAACCAGAAGAGAGGCGCATTTGGTGCAGCCGACGGTGTAAGCGGATTCCAATGCCGGCTCGCCCGAAACCTTGATCTCGGCGCCGTGGGCCAGCAGCAGTTCCATGCTCGTGAAATCGCCGGCATTGGCCGCCTCGATCAGGGGCGAGGACTCCGCCGCGGGATGCGCGTTCGGATTGACCGCAGCGCCATGATCCAATAGCAGCTTCACCGTCGCCGAATTGCCCGGCCGCCGGGAGGCG
>Ga0335078_10002620_pt1 | contig 27138 bp, 21 predicted proteins | sample Lox_Sample_32_FD_206711 | JGI IMG/M metagenome (GOLD analysis project Ga0335078, IMG submission 206711) | Soil microbial communities from Loxahatchee National Wildlife Refuge, Florida, United States - Lox_Sample_3.2 | ecosystem: Environmental > Terrestrial > Soil > Wetlands | place: USA... | reverse complement strand
TCACATTGGTTCGCCGGCTGCGCCTTGCTACGGCGAAGGAACCGTGCTCCTCTGCGTGCGAACCGGCCTGTCCGCGGACGTCACAAAAGCCAGGGCCAGCCAGCCCGCTACGAAAAGCAAATAAGCCGCTCCGGCGCGCGCGATGAAGCTAGCCATCTCCATCCCGAAGCTCTTCATGTGCGGTACCCACCCCAGCAGCTTCCATGGGACCCACAGCGCGATCAGCACCAGCACCGGTGTCTTCAGCCAATACAAACCCCGCCTCCATCCCTCTCCGATAGCGGCAAATCCGCGCCAGCCGCGTACGGTGATGGCCGCGATCATCGGCAGCACCAGCAGCGGCAGCACAATCCACCGGATCGCCCATACGATCGCCTGAAAGAAGTGCTGCACCGCCGCCGGTCGCACCGGCTTCCGCAGTTTCAAGGTGAGCCACGATGCCAGTTTGAACCCCGGAGTATTCACGGCATCCGCCAGCCGCGCCAGCAGCGCGTAAATTATGAGCAGCGCGAGCGCCGCCGCCAGCAGCTCCGGCAATCGCCGCAGCGCCATGCGAAACGCCGTCGGTATGTGGCGCTTCGCGAAGAAGGGAAATGCCGCCCCGTACAGCCAGCAGGCCAGGCACAGGAATGCCAGCGCCACCGCGACACTGCCCGCCAGCGCGCCCGCGCGGGATTCGCCCAGTCCCAGCCATGTGTAGCCCAACCACAGCAGGAAAGCCGTTCCCGCCAGGTGGATCGCGGCAAACAGTCCAGTCGTGCGCATCACTTCACCTCCAGCTTGCGATTCTCGCTGGTGGCCATCACGCCCGTTTGATACATCGGGCTCACCCGCGCCGGGCTCACCTGGAAGACGCCCGGATTCACCACCTTCAGCAGATAAAAATATTCCTGCTGCCCCTGCGGGAAAAACGTCTGAAAGATCGCCATGCGATTGTCGTGCATCTCGCGGCGCGTGAAGAAATATTGCCACCACGGCGGCCGGTTCTGCAGGTCGTACAAGTTGTCTTTCTCGATGAACTCCGTGCCCGCCGGAATGGGATCTTCCACCATCAGGTATCGCCATTCCGATCCCGTAACCGTGAGCCGCACCGCGAGGGTATCGCCCGAAGCCACCGGGCCCGAGAGCGGCGCCAGATCGTAGACAATCTTCTCGCCTTTGTGAACCGGCGTCAGCCGGAAGTAGTCTCGCAGGATATTCAGCGAGACCGTCCCCGTTTTCTGAAGTTTTTCGTCGCTCGATGAGTACTCGGCCCGCGCCGAATAGTAAAGCCGCCCGGCGCCGCTGGTGACAATTCGAATCTGGTTGGATGCGGCCTCGATCTTGCTCTCGTCCAGCACCAGGTCGGGCTCCGCCGGACCGATCGCCTGCTCGATCTTTTTCGTGAGCACCGGCTTCTGGTTCACGAAAACCGTGACCGCCAGGTTCGGATTCAGCTCGTTGGTGTGTTTCAGATAGTCCGTCAGGCCGTAAATCACCATGGCGGTTTGCTTGGTGGATTCCCACCAGTAGCCTTCGTTGCGATGATTCATCAGCCACACCGCCGCTTTGGGCAGCAGCGGACTCTCGGGGTGCTCGCGCGAGAGCAGTTTCACCGCCCACGCCGTCGCTTCCGGCGTCACATCGGCGGAGAAATCGAGCATCTCGTCGCGCGTGGCCGGCCACCAGGCTTGCTCCGCATCCTGTTTCGCGGCGCGCTCCAGCGCCCCCGCGACGTCCTTTGCGCGCTTGTCTCCCGCTTCGTCCATCGCCAGGCCGAGCATCGCCTGCCCGTAGACCGACATCGAGGATTGCTTGTCGTCCGCCCGGTCCAGGGCTTCGGTATTCGCCTGCTTGGCCGCCGCCAGCGCGTACGTCATGTAGGCGAAAAGATCCGGCTCGATGGAATTCTGCGCCAGGTCGTTTTTGAGCCAGTTGACCCCGCGGTCGACGGCCTGCTGGTTCACCGGTACGCCGGCGTTCCGCGCCTGCACCAGGCCCGCCACCACGTAGGCCGTCATGAACGGGTGCGTCTCGTCGGTTTCCCACCAGCCCCAGCCGCCGTCGTCGTGCTGGAAGTTGTAAAGCCGCTCCAACCCGGAATTGATCTTCTCCTGCAGCGCCGCCTGGTCCAGGTCCGGCTTGATGCCGAGCTCCTTGATCGCCTGCGCCACCGTGATATCCGGCAGGAATGACGACATGGTCTGCTCCACGCAGCCGTAGGGGAACGATGTCAGGTAATCGAGCGCGCCGAACAGCGAGCCCGCGATCGAAGGCGCCAGCCGCACCGTCAGCGTCCGCGAGCCCGGCTCGACCTTATCTGGAAAAGCCAGCGCGAACGACGCCGTTCCGCCCGCGTTCACCGCGCCTCCCTGCGACCGCGCCTGCGGAACACCCGGCACGTTCACCGGCAGCTCGATCTGGATCGCGTCCGATTCCTCGTTGGTCAGCGCCTTGCCGGTAAGGGTCGCGCTGCGGACCTGCTTGGCTCGCACCCGCCAATCCACCTTCACCTCCGCGCGGCTCGGAATATCGATATCCTGCGTGGACCCTTCCAGCACCTCCAGCCCCTCGACGTCCAGCGAGACCCGAGCCTTCTTTCCGTTGGTCAGGTAGTTGTGCACCAGCAGCGAAATCGTGACTTCGTCGCCCTGCACGAAGAAGCGGGGTGCCACCGGCCGCACGATCAGGTTCTTGCGGACGATCGTCTTCAGCGTGGCTCCGCCCACTTTGGTGTCCGCCGTGGCGCCGCGCGCCGTCGCCCGCCAGGTAGTCAGCGAATCCGGGAAATCGACGCGCGCGTGCGCGTGTCCGCCGCTGTCGGTGGTCAGGTCGGCAACCCAGAACGCCGTATCGGGAAAGACCTTGCGGATTTTCGGCTGCACCAGCCGTTCCGGCTTCAACTGCGCCAGCCGCGAGGGCGGACGCAGCTCCGCCAGCCGCATCCGCCGCTTCCCGGCTTCGCCCTGGAACCAGTAATCCAGCGAAATCGTGTTGAAAACGCGGTTCCACTCGCGTCCGAAAAACGCGTTCACGATGTTCGGCGTGTCGTCCGGCCGGATGGCATAGATTGCTTCATCCACCACGCCCAGGCTGAATTCGGCCATCGGCGCCGGACGGCCGTCCTGGGTGGTGGCTTCGATGGTGTACTGCGCCGATTGACCCGGCAGGTACTGCGGCTTATCGGTCGAGAGCTTGACCTCGAGCTTGTGCTCGAGCGGTGGAATCTTGATGTACTTGGTGCCTTCGTGATAGACGCCGTTCCGCAGAAATCCCGCCGCCACCGTAATGCCCGGCTCGTCGTTGGCGCTGACCGGCACATCGTACGACACGGTTTCATCCTGTGACCGCAGCACCCGGTAATCGCGCACTTGCCGGCCTTCGGTGGTGACCAGCGCGCTCGTGCCCGCCTTCCCGGTGATCACCAGGATGTGCGCCGTCTCTCCCGCCCGATACGTCTTCTTGTCGGTCACGATCTGCACTTCCCGGTCCGAGCTGCCGCCGAAATCGAACGATCCCGGTCCCGCGATCCACAGCCACGTGAAGCTCTCGATGTCCCGCCCTTCCGGAGTGTGCGACGACGATTTGATGCGGTATGACCCACCCTGCATGGGAAGCGCCAGCTCCGCTTTCGCCGAACCCTCCGCGCCCGTATCCACGTCCGTGCTGCCCACCGTGTCCATCTGGTTGGGATTGCGGTAGCTCCAGCGCAGCAGTTCCAGGTGCACCCGCGCCGCCACCGGTTTCCGGTCGTAATCGATCGCTTGCACCGTCAGGGTTGCCTTGTTTCCCGGCTTATAGAAATACTCGTCCGGATCGGCGTGAACCAGGAAGCTGCCGTAAGTGGCCACCACCCATCCGGTGCCCGTGATCTCGCGCTTCCCCTGGTCCGTCACCCGCGCTTCGATGCGATAGGCGAAATCCTCCTTGCGGGCCGAGACCTTGGTGGGCAGCGTGATCACCAGCTTGCCGTCGGCATCCAACTCGCCTTCCGTCTGCCCCACCTGGTCGCCGGAATCGCCGTTGTCGCCATTGTCCGGTCCGGCTGCCGGAGAGGGCTCTGCATCGTCATCGGCATCGTACCAAAGGGGGAAATTGTAGGTGTCGCGATAAATCGCATAGGTCACCTTGGCCCCGCTCACCGGCTCGCCGAAGAAGTACCGCGCGTCGATCGTCACCTGCGTCGTCTCTCCCTGCAGCAGCCGCGATTGCGCCGGAGTTACGTGGACTTCATATTCGGGTTTCTTGTACTCCTGCACCTCGAACGATCCGCCGCCGACAAAGGTTTCGCCCGATTTGATTTGCATGAAACAGGGTCCCAGCGCCGCCGTCGCCGGGAGCGTAATCTCGTCGTGGACCGACCCCGCCGCGCTCACCGTCAGCGTCTTTTGGTAGATGGGTTTCTGCTCCGTGTCCACCACCTGCACGTTCACCGGTTTGCCCGCCGGCGCGATGTAGCCGTTTACGGTTCGCTGCCGCAGCAGAATCTTGAAATGGACCGTGTGGCCGGGGCGGTAGATCGGCCGATCGGTGTATGCGTACGCCTCCCACTGCTCGCGCTCCCCGGGTGCGACGCCGCCGACAATGTTGACCGCGTAATCGTCGCCGTGGCGCGCGATCAAGCGCAGGTCTTCCGCCGGCGTCTTGCCGTAAGCCACCTGCGCGATTCCATCCTGGTTGGTCTCCGTCTCGTTCAAACGCTTGTCGCGGGCCAGCAGCGTCAACCTGGCGCCCGCGATCGGCTGGCCGGTCCGCCGGTCCGCCACGAAATTGAACATGTGGTCGCCGGATGGCTTCGTTACGATCGCAATATCGGAGATCATCACCAGCGTGTAGGCGCACAACTGGTCCTTCACCGCTTCCACCAGGTAGAATCCCTTCTCTTTGAGGCCCAGTTCGACGGTTTCCCGCTCCCATCGCGAGCGGCCCAGCACCGGCTGCTGGAACGACATCACCAGTTGCTGCGAATTGAGCAGCGGCGCTTCCGCGTAGTGCGTTTCGTTGTGCCCGGGACCGGGTTTGCCGGCCTTCTTCGGCGGTGCCAGCTTTGCGCTCTCCACCAGTCCCAGTTCGGCCCGCGGCGATTCCGTGAACTGCCCGCGCATCGACCGGCGGATGTCCGCCCGCAAACTGCGCTTCCATTCGTGAATCCGCTCGAGCAGCGTCAGCTCTCCCGGCCGCCGCGGCGCGCGCCCGCCGAACTGGTGCGGATCGGGAAGCTGCTCGAAAAAGGCGACCGGATCCGATATCCGGTAGACCCGGAACTCCAGCGAGTCCACGTTCCACGCGCTCAGTTGCACGTCGGGCTTCGAGCCCGTGCCGAACGTCCGCGTGGTGAAAAGCGAGAAATATGGCTCCATTTCGCTCTGGCAGAGCGCGGCCGCGGCCAACGAGAGCAGCAGCAGGAATCGGAGGGCGGAATAACTCCGGCCCTTCATCTCCTTCATCACTTCGAACCTTCCTTCAAAATGTTCCATCGGAATACTCCCAGGAAGCTCGGGTTGCTCCGCAGAGGCCGCCATTGCGGCTGCGGGAAATTCAGCAATTCGTCTACCGTCGGCCGCCGCATCTCGCCCGGATCGCCGCCGTCGGGACCCGTATGGTACAGGACGTACTGCCGGCCATCCGGCTGGATCAGGCTGCCGCCGAGGTAGATCATGCTGTGAAACGGCTCGCGCGCCTCCGGCTGGCGGAAGAACAACAAATCGCCCGGAACCGCGGCGCGAATATCGCGGCTGCGAAAAGTCGTGTTGAAGCGCCACAACGTCCGCGCGTCGGCGAATTGCGCGAAAGCGCCATTGGCCAGGTCGGCCTCCTCGAACCGGCCCTCGCGCACGCGGAACAGCGCCGAGCCCAGCGGCGTGTACGGGTATTGATACTTGGCGATGGAATCGTACGCCGGAATCAGCGGCAGCCGCGCCGATTCCGCCCAGACGGTATCGTGCGACGCCAGCGCTTCCCGGTAGGCATAGCGGATCAGCGCGGCGCAATCGTTGATCTCCGGCGGACGCGCCGCCGGCGCCTGGAAATATTGCGCTTCGGCCAGGAAAGTGAACCAGCGGCGGAAGCTCTGCCGGTCATGTTCGTCGTCCAGGCGCAGAAAATCGGGTGTGCCGTCCCCAACCGTATCACGCGTATTCACGATCACGTTGAGCGCCGCATTGGCCGCCGGAGCGCCGGGAAAATGCACCCGCAACCGCACGCGGCCTCCCAGTACCCCGGCGCGCACGTGCGCCTGCCAATGTCCCGCGCCGCCGGCCGTGTCTTCGATTGTCACAGCCCGTGGGTTCTCTGACACGGAGATCGTGGGCGTGCCCGGCGACGAGCTGACGATATCCAGGGTCGCGGTCTGGTTGCCGTCCGCGAAAATCGTGGCCGGTGTAATCGATAGATTCGGCGGCCGCCGCGCATCGCGATGCCGCGCCATGGCTGTCGCCATCCAGACAGTAACGGCGGCGATCCCGACCGTCACCGCCAGCACTCCCCGCGCTCGGAATTTCAATGCGTCCCGATTATACACGTTGTGTGGGGCAGGTTTGTAACCTGCGGCGGGTTTTTAACCCGCCCGCTTCCCAACTGCACGCCGCGCGCCGAAATGCGACACTATCCATTGACCTCGAAGCCTGCCTTAGTCTGGTTCCGCAACGATCTCCGCCTCGCCGACCACTCCGCTCTGAACCGCGCCATCGCCGAACATTCGGCCATAATCCCCATATTCATCTGGGCGCCCGAAGAGGACGGCCGTTGGGCGCCGGGCGCCGCCTCCCGCTGGTGGCTCCATCATTCCTTGTTGGCCCTTCAGTCCTCGCTCGTAAAACGCGGCTCCCGGCTGATCGTCCGCCGCGGGCCGTCGGCTGAGGCAATGCGCGCCCTCGCCGCCGAAACCGGAGCCGGCGCGGTCTATTGGAACCGCTCCTACGAATTCGCACCGATCGTGCGCGACCGCGACCTGAAGGCCCGGCTGCAGAGCTCGGGCCTGATTGTCGGGAATCTCCCCGGCAATCTTCTGTTCGAGCCAGCGGCCATTCGCAATCGCCAGGGCCGCCCGTTCCGCGTCTTCACGCCTTTCTGGAAAGCCTGCCTGGCCATGGCCGATCCCCAGCCGCCCCAGCCGGCGCCCCGGCGAATCCCGCCACCCCCGCGCTGGCCGCCATCGCTCGATATCCGCGATCTCGGCCTCGAACCCGCAATCGATTGGGCGGGGGGCCTGCGCGAAACCTGGCGTCCCGGCGAGTCCGGCGCCGCCAGGCAATTGAAAGCATTTCTTGCCGGCGCCATGGAGTCCTACTCAACCGGCCGCGACCTTCCTGCTGATCCCGGAACGTCGCGCCTCTCGCCTCATCTTCACTTCGGAGAAATCAGCGCGCGTCAGCTCTGGCACGCGGTGCAAGACCGCGGCGGCGCCCATCGCGCTGCCGCCGATTCCTACCTCCGCCAGATCGGTTGGCGCGAGTTCGCGTATCACGTTCTGTTTCACCATCCCGAAACGCCGGAACAGCCATTGCGCCCGGAATTCCGCAAATTCCCGTGGCGCTTCGACGCCCGCAAGCTCGAATCATGGACCCGCGGGAGGACCGGATATCCGCTCGTCGATGCCGGCATGCGCGAGCTGTGGCGGACCGGTTGGATGCACAATCGCGTGCGCATGGTCGTTGCGTCCTTCCTGGTCAAGCATCTCCTCATTCGGTGGCAGGAAGGCGCTGCCTGGTTCTGGGACACGCTGGTGGATGCCGACCTGGCGAACAACACGCTCGGATGGCAATGGGCCGCCGGCTGCGGCGCCGATGCGGCGCCTTACTTTCGCGTCTTCAATCCGGTGCTTCAGGGCAGGAAGTTCGATCCCGATGGCGCCTACGTCCGGCGATGGGTCCCGGAGTTGGCCCGCTTGCCGGATGCCTGGATTCACGAGCCATGGAACGCTCCCCGCGCCGTTCTCGCCGCCGCCGGAGTCCGGCTGGGCAGGGATTATCCCGCGCCCATAGTCAATCACGATACCGCGCGCCGGCAGGCTCTTGCCGCACTACGGCGGCTTACTGGGCTCGTTTCGGATAGCCCACGGTCTGCGAGAGAATGATTTTCTGATCGGCGCGCAGCTTCAAGGCTTTGCCGAGCGCGTCGCGATCTACCATCGCCCGCACCACCGTCGCCAGCCCTTCCGACGCGCAGAACAGGTACACATTCTGCCCGATGAAACCGGTTTCCGCCGCGGGATAAATTAACTTGTCATCCGCCGAATTGCCGGCGATCTTGGCCAGGTCGGCCACGTACACCAGGTTCAGCGGCGCCTGCCCCACGAAATCCTGCCGCCCGGTCGCGGCCCGCAAATCGCCGGATGCCACCATGTCCAGCCGGTGCTCCTTGTATTGATATAGGTACGCCCCTTCGGCCAGCACGGCATAGATATCCACCGTCTGCCGATTGTTCGCCGATGGCGCTGTCCGCCGGCCATCCGGCCGATTCTGCCCGTACGCGGCCCAGAGCAGGTTCGAAAGCGTCGCCGCCGGCAGTTTCTCGGTGCTGAAATCGCGCGTGCTCTTGCGCTCGCTCAACGCCTGCATCAGGGGCATGCCGCCCTTGATATTGGGCTTGGGAAGCTGAATCGTCGAGCCGACGTCACCGGCGATCGCCGCGCCGCACACCAGTAGAACCAGACCGATGGATTTCCGCATAATCAGAGTCCTCCATCCGAAAATTCTACAACCGTGCGCGCGCCAACGCTAAGGGTCGCCGCAACAGTAACCGTGGCGCGGGGCACTCCTGCCCGCCGCGCCGAGACTTTTCTCGGCGCTTGTGGCTGCCGGCAACCATGGGCGCGCTGAGGCGATCCTGAGCGGTCTATTCCGCCATTCCGTAATACCCCGGCCGCCAGGAAACTCGCAGATCCCGGCCGCCGACCACGTTCACTTCCACGCGGTGGTATTTGCCGTCGCGCGCGGGGTCGGCCGGCCGATACCCAAGCACGTATTGATTCCGCAATTCCAGGCTGATGCGCGCCGCCACTACCGGCAGATCGATCAGCGAATCCACGGAAAAATTGCGGCCGCCGCTATCGTCCGCCAGTGCTTGCAGCAGTTTTTTCCCCGATGCCACCTCGAGAGCCATTGGCGGGCGCTGCTCGTAGATGCCCATGGCGTAGATCCACACATCGGATTCACGAATGCGATCGCGGATTTCGGCCGCGCTGTACCGGCTGTGATTGTCGCCGCCATCGGAGAGGATTACCAGGGCGCGGCGCGAGTAGCGCGCTTTCTTCATAGTGTTCATCGCCAGGCAGACTGCGTCCAGGAGGGCCGTCGTGCCTTTCGGTTCCACGATCCGCAGCCGGTCCTGAATGAAGCCGGTATCGCTCGTGAACGGCACCGTCAGGCGCGGGCGGTCGCTGAATTCCACCAGGAAGAACTCGTCTTCGGGATTGGCGAAGCGCAGAAACTCGCTCATCGCCTGCCGCGATTTCGCCAGCTTGCCCGTCATGCTGCCGCTCAAGTCGAATACGATCCCCACGGAAAGCGGCAGATCCTCGCTGCTGAACTGTACGATGCTTTGCTCGGCCTTGTCTTCGAAGACCCGGAACGCGTCGCGGCCGAGTCCCGTGACGGCGTGATTTCGCTCGTCCGTCACGCTGACCGGAACCAGCACCAGGTCGCTCTCCGCCCGAAAATCGGCCCTCGCCGGCGGCGTCTGTTTGCGGATGGAGAGTGAAACCTGCGGATCGTCGCCCCCCACCGCGGCCAGGCTGAACACAAAAATCGCGCCCAGCGCTACCGGCGCCCGATACGGAATTCCAGTCACAGCTACCCAGTCCCTCTTGGGCGTGAGTTTACCAGATTTGGAGACCCATCCGATAAGGCGCTATGCCGGGTTATGCGATCCGGAGTAAGAGGTGTCCAGGCCCGATTCACTCGAACCTTTCCCGCATGTTACTCTAATCCGCTTATGGCGAATACCCACAAAGGATTCACACTCTGGTTCACGGGACTGTCCGGCGCCGGGAAAAGCACGGTCTCGGCGCTCGTCGCCGGCCGGTTGCGCGACGCCGGCGCCAGGGTCGAAGTGCTCGACGGCGATGTCGTCCGCACCCACCTCTCCAAGGGCCTCGGCTACTCCAAGGAAGACCGCGACACCAATATCCGCCGCATTGGTTTCGTCTGCGAGCTGCTGTCGCGCAACGGCGTGATTGCCATCGGCGCCGCGATTTCGCCGTATCGATCCATCCGCGACGAAATCCGCGGCAAGATTCCGAACTTCGTAGAGGTGTACGTGGAATGCCCGCTGGACGTGCTCGTGGAGCGCGACGTGAAAGGCCTTTATAAGAAAGCTCTCGCCGGAGAACTGCCGCAATTCACGGGAGTGTCCGATCCTTACGAGCCGCCGGCCCAACCGGAAGTTACGCTTCATACCGGCACGGAGACGCCCGCAGAAAGCGCCGGCAAGGTCTGGGACGAGTTAATCCGCCTGGGATTGATAAGCTTCGGCGAGTAACAGCCGCCTTAATCGACGGTGAGAACCGAAGGCTCGATCCTAAGTCCGTTTACTCCGGAGACGGACGCCACCACCCGCTGAACCGCCGCCATCTCCTCCACGCAATCGCCGTGGAGACAAACCGATCCGCCGTGCGACTCCACCTCGAATTCCAGGTTCACCGTGTAGGGGTCCTGCGCCAGGGCCGCGCGGACGGCGCTCGCGATCGCCAGGTCGTTGAGCGTGGCGAGGCCCTCCGCGGAGACGGCAAACGCCCCGCAATCGATCAGCGACGCCACCGCGTGACACGCCTGCTCCACCGTGGCGTGCTCCAGGTTGATCAGCAGGTCGTAAAGCGCCGGATCTCCCCAGTCGAGGCCGTACAGGAACTGCGTCCACTTGCGCCGGTCCCGGTCCATGGAGTCGATATGCGAGACGGCTTCGCCGCGGCTGAGACCGAGCTGGTCCCGCGCGACGCGAATCCGATGCTCGATGGGCGCGATAATGCGCAGCCGCAGCAGCCCCGGCGCGCCTTTCAGAAGAAGATGGCCGCCCAGGCCGTGGTAGATCGCGCAGCCCGAGCGAACCTCTTCGGTGAGCGCCGCCTGGATGAGCGCCAGGTAAATGTACCTGGTGTGATTGAATCTGCCCGGATAGACCGGCGGGAACTCCAGCGCGGCGCGCAGATCGTAGGGCGATACCCGCGGCGTCGCCGCTCTGCGAACCAGCATGTCGCGATCGATGCACCGGTAGCCCAGCCGTTTGGCGAGACACTCGGCGAGCGCTTTTCCGCCGCTGAACGTGCCCCTGGAGATGGTAATGATGGCCATAGTTCTCCCCTACCACCCTTACGGCGATATTTTCTCCAATCGCGTGCGGACCAGTTGCGCGTGCCGCGCGTCCCCGCAGGATTGGAAAATCGTCAATGCTTCCCGAAAACAATCGACTGCGCGCTGCAGATCGAAGCCCGGCACCGTTTGCGCCAGCCGGCAATAGGCCTGGGCGCGATTGTATTGCGAAATCGCGTACTGCCGCTGCGCGCCCTCGCCGGCCTGGATCCGCAAGGCCCGGTCGAGGTGGCGAAGCGCCCGCAGTGCGTTGCGCGCGGCCAGCCCGGGATCGCCGGCCGGCAGTGAGAGAAGAGCATTGGCGAGGTTGTTCTCGAGCGCGGCGCGCCTGGCCGGCGGAGCATCGCGCGACACCCGCAGCGCGCGCTGATAGCAGACGATGCTCTTGCGGATGTTTTCCGGCGTACCGCCCGCCGCCAGCTGCCGGTACGCGGTGCCGAGGTTTTCCAGCACCGCCGCATATCGTTCGGCCTCGTTTTCGGGCATCCGCACGCGCAGGCACTGCTCGTAGTGGACTACCGCCTGCTGCCAGTGATCTTCCCCCGCGAGCTCCGCCAGGTCGCAGCAGGAGTTGCCCAGGTTGAACTGTGTGCGCGCCCAGTCGTCCACCATCCCCAGCGACACATAAATCTCCGCGGCCTCCCGATGGCACTCGATGGCGGACCGCAGCGCCTCCGCGTCCGGCGGTCCCTGGCTGAGCGTATTTGCCAGTTGATCCAGTACGGTCGCGCGGTCGATTCCAGTTGTCCCGGCCGTGAGGATGGAGGCGCGCTGCAGATACGCCACCGCCATGCCGTCATCCGCCAGGGGATGCGGCCGGCAGGAGCCGCCGTAGCACAATCCCAGGCGGTAGTAGAGACGGAAATCCTGGGGCGATTCCGCCATCGCCTTTTCCAGAATGCCGATGGCTTTCTCGCATTCGCCGGCTGCGCACGCTTTCTCCGCGTCCCCGGCAGCGGCCGGCAGCATCAGCGCCACTCCCACTCGATGAAGCCGGGCTTTACCGCCTTCATGGCGTTGACCACCAGTTCCACCAGGCCGCCGTACAGAATGCGGTGGTCTTCCCACAGATCGTAGTACGCCAGCATGTCGCGGAACTGGCCCTTGCAGTTGCTGCAGGGAGCGCACAGGTACTTCGGAATCGATGGATCCAGGCAGTCCTCGAACGCGTGCAGCACCTGCTCGAGCTTTTTTCTGCCGGACACGTGAAAACGCCAGTCCGGGAAGTTGTGCCCGCTCATGATGGCGAACCCGCTGCCGCCGCCGCAGCAGTAGTTATCCACTCCGTGCGGCTCCATTTCGCGGAACCGCGGACAGATGGCGCGGATGATCTCCCGCTGCGGCTCCACGATTCCCATCAGCCGCACCACGTTGCAGGGATCGTGCAGGGTGACCGGGAAATCGTTGCGCGCGGGATCCAGATCGAGGCTTCCGCCGGCCACGATATCGCGCAGCAGCGGCAGAAAGCTCTGCCGCGGAACGTTCAATTCGCCGCCCAGGATGCGGTCGGCGATCACGCTCAGGGCCTTGTGGGCGTGGCCGCACTCGCCCAGCACGATGCGCTTCACCTTCAGCTTGCGCGCGGCCTCGACGTGCTTGAGAGCCACGCGCGCGAATTGCGCATCGTCGTACCACAGGCCGTAGTTGATGGAATCGTATGCCGCCAGCTCCGAAGACATGGTCCAGGAAACGCCCGCCGCATTCAGGATCAGGGCGAACGCGCCGGGATTCTCCGGCCAGGCCATCACTTCGCCGGCATTGTGGATGAGCAGCACCTCAGCGCCTTCCACGTCCCACGGGGTTTTCACCTCGATGCCGGTCTTTTCGCTGATGTCCTCGTCGATGAAATCGATGTTGTCCTTCATCGCCGCGGGATTCATGCCGGTCGAGGAGCCGACCTTCAACTGCAGCATCGATCCGTTATCGTGAATTTCCTTGGGCGCGATGCCCATTTCCTGGCTGAAGAGCTTGCGCAGCTCGTGAGCGATCAAGCCGTTATCCACGCCGATCGGACACGTTTGGGCGCATCTGCGGCAGAGATTGCAGCGGTACGCCAGCTCCGCCAGCCGCGCCACCAGCGGCCAGTTCAATTCGATTTCGCCGTGCTGCCAGGCCGAAAGCAGCCCGCCGCCCCGCACGTGCTTGAAATACAGGCGGCGCATGATTTCCGCGCGGAACGTGGGACGGTACAGCTCGTTGTTGCCGCTGGCTTCGAAGATATGGCAGGCGTCCGCACAGGTCTGGCAGCGGGCGCAGTGCTCCATGCTGAGCAGCAGCGGCTGCAGGAACGTCCAGTTGTTCTCCCGCGAAAACAGCTTGTCGAGCCCGGAGAGGAATTTGCCGACCAGTTCCCGCTCCTCCGCTGGAGTCTTGGGCCGCGGAAAACTCAGAACGCAGGTATCGTCGAGTCCGCATTCGTACTGCTGCCGCGCCTGCTCGGAGAGCGCGCGCCAGGCGTGATCCTTGGCGGGATCGTCCAGCGGCGCGGGAAGCGGCATCAATTCGCCGTTCTCGAGATGCACCAGCGGCTCCCGGTCGGGCCGGGACATGTCGGCGAGCTTGACCGGCGGTTTCATTGCGGGCCTCCTTTCGCGGGATTGGAGGTCGCGATGTCCACCCATGTGCGGTCGCCGGCGCCGATATGGCCCGCCGACCACGTCGGACGGTACATGAGGTATTCCGCCATCCGCCTTTCGATGCTCCCGCCCGCCACATTGGCGCGCTCATCCCAGCGGACCTGGTGATAGGTGAAGTATTTCGCGATGAAGTGCGACATGTGGGTCATCGGAATGTACGCCAGAAGCGCGATTCCGGCGGCAATGCCGGCTGCCAGGACGGGCGGCACATCGAGCGTGGTGTCGAACCGGGCGGCGCCGCGCAGAATGGCCATCGGGCCCGCCGAGCCGGCCGGCCGCAGCCACTGTCCGGTCAGCAGCAGCGACCCGGTCAGTATGAAGAGAATCAGGTTGAGAAAATCGCCGGGGCTCGAGTAGCAGCGGAGATGGCGGACCGTCAACCGCCTCACCAGCAGGCCCAGAGCCCCGGCCACCGCCAAACCGGCCCCCGCGGTGCCGCAGAGTACGGAGGCCTGGCGCGCCACCGCAAACAACGGGGCGGGCGCCACGGCGGAGCAGCCGAGAAACACTGTCCCGGCCGCCAGGAGATAAAGGCCGAAGTGGAACGGAAACGATACCCGCCACATGGGCCGGTTGAATTCCCAAAGACCTTTCAAAAACAGGATCTCCGGGATCATGATCTTCAATTCGCCGGACCGCGAATGAGGCACCGGGTAAATCTCCCAGCGCAGGTGCAGCGGCTGGCGGGAGTAGCGGACCGCCCGAACGATGCAGCCCGCCGCAAATACCGCAACCCCGAGATACAACCACAAATAGAACGCGATCATCTACCAACTCCCATCCGGCTGTTCGGCCAGAGACCGTAACGCATGCCCGGCCGCGCGGGCCAGCTCGACATCCCGGACACACGTTACGGCGGAGTGGCTGGACAGCCCGTGCGCGAGCCAGTTACTTTTGCGGCTTGACGCCCGTGGCCGCTCCGTGCAGCTTGATCTCGACCTTCTCCTCCAGGGTGTCGTAGTACTCCTTGAGGATGGCGATCACTTCCGGTTTCGAGAACTCGGGAGGAACCGGTTTTCCTTCGCTCATGAGCTTGCGCAGCAGCGTTCCCGAAAGCAGCAGGCGGGCGCCGCCCTTGTAATTGCCCTGTTCGTCGATCACCGCTTTGCTCTCGTGCGGGCAGGTCTTCATCGACGCCATGGTGCCGCATTCGTAGCAGTAGAAGGTCCAGTCCATGCAAAGCGGCTGCAGTTGCAGCGCGCCCGCCGGAATTTCGGCGAAGATCTTCTGCGCGTCGAACGGGCCGTAGTAATCGCCCACCCCGGCATGATCGCGGCCTACGATGAGGTGCGAGCATCCGTAGTTCTGGCGGAAAACCGCGTGCAAAAGGGCTTCGCGGGGGCCGGCATAGCGCATTTCCATCGGGTATCCGCCCTGAATCACGCGATCCTTGCGGAAATACTTGTTCACCAGGGCGTCGATGGCCTTGACGCGCACTTCGGCGGGGATGTCGCCCGGTTTCAGCTTCCCGACCAGTTGGTGGACGTAGACGCCGTCGCAGACCTCGATGGCGATCCAGGCGAGATACGCATGGGAGTTGTGCATCGGGTTGCGGAGCTGCAGCGCCGCCACCGTGTTCCAGCCGCGTTCGGCGAACGACTTCCGGGCTTCAGCCGGCCGTTGATAAATCCCTTTGAACATCTCCGGGAAGAAGGATTCGGAAAGGACCTTCACCGGACCGGCGAGATTGACCGATCCCTGTTCCATCACCTTCTGTACGCCCGGATGCGCCCCATCTGCGGTGCGAAAGATCTGATTGCACTCGTATGCTTTGTCGATGGCGTACTTTTCGCCGATCGTCATGGTACCCATGATGGATTCGGTTTCGACATCCCATAGGGCCACTTCCTCGCCGATCGTGAGCGATTTGGCGTAATCCTCTTCCGCCGACAAAGTGATGGGAATCGGCCAGAACAAGCCATTCTTGCTGGGCATGCGATACGACTCGCAGCAACCGCGCCAGTCATCGTGTCCCATGAACCCATCCAGGGGCGTGAAAGCGCCGATGCCCATCATGATGAGGTCGCCGGTTTCCCGGCTGGTCATCGGAACCCGCTTCAAACGCTCCGCTTTTTGGAGCTCTTCCTGCCTGGCTTGTCCTTCCAAAAGCAAGGGTTTCAACTCACTGCTGCCATGCGGCTGTATCAAATTACTCATCCATAGCCTCCTGTTCGGAAAAAAACCGTTTCCGATGTCGATATTTCGGACTCTCAGTTATTAGGCACCTCAATAATAGAGCGCTACAAGTAAATTGTCACTCGTTTTCCGACCCAAGCCAATGTAGTTTAAGTCCGCATTGGCATTGGAGTTACGCTCCAAATCGGGGCCGAACTCAGAAACTCCCTACCGCGGCGAGGGCCTGCGTGCGAATCCAGAAAATCAGGCCTTATACTCGTTGACCTCGATGCTGAAATGTGGATAATATAAACAGCGAATGGGAGGTGGTCCGTTATGTCGAGCCCATTGCTGACCACTGGAAAAGCAGCACGTCTGTGTGCGGTTAAACCGGATACGGTGCTCAAATGGATCAAAAAGGGAGCGTTGCCCGCAACCCGCACGGTAGGAGGCCATTACCGTGTCGAGGAACACGACCTGTTGCAGGCGCTTTCGCAGGAAGACGAAGAAGATGCCCGGACGGAACAGAACACCCTCTGTTCCCGCCCCATGCGCTGCTGGGAGTACATGAACAACAGTCCCGGCGCCGAGTGCAGCAGTTGCATCGTTTACAAAGTCCACGCCACCTGGTGTTTTCGCGTCGCCGCCCTGGTTAAGGGAAACGGACATGGCAAACGGTTCTGCAGCGGTATCTGCCAGGAGTGCCCTTACTACCGCCGGGTTCACGGTTTACCGGCGAACGTGATTGTCATCAGCCAGGACGAGAAGCTCATACAGGACCTGGCCCGGCGGGAAAACCCGGCGGTATCGTTTCGCTTTGCCCGCCGGGGCTACGATGCATCGGCCATCATTTCGGTCTTCCGGCCCGCTTTCGTGATCTTCGACCAGGCGATTCTCGACCATCTGGGTATGGCTTTGCTCGACGCATTCGCCACCGATCCGCGGGCGGCGGGCGCCAGAATCGTGGTGGCGGTTCGCAAGGAAGCCATGGGATTGCACGTCCATCATCGGGCGATCTACGCCACCATCCAGGAGCCATTCACGGCGGACGAGATCGCGGCGGTGGTCGATCGCACCCCGGTGGAACTGATCGAGCCCGAGCCGGAGCCTGTCGCGGCAGGGGAGCCGAAATTCGCTAAGCGCTGACGGGCGCGGCCGGATTGGCGGCCGCCCGATACTCGCCCGCGCGGCGGGCGATCCCCCGCGCCCATTCCGGAGTGGCAAGCGCGTGCAGGTGCGTGTACGCCGCCCAGATGTTTCCGGTGACGACGGCATCGCGCCGTTCCCCGCATCCGGCCCCGCGCATTACGGCGCAGGCGGTTGGCGGCCGCTCCCCGCCGGAGACGATCTTCGAATAGTGGAATTCGTGTCCGCGGAGCCGCGTGCCCACCGCAAAGAACGGATTGGCCCGATCCACCAGGAGTTCGGCATAGCCGTGCCCCTGCGGCGAGTCGCAGACCTCTACCTCGAAGGGGAAAAAGCCCGCCATGGGAAACCATTCTCCGCGCCAGCGCACGGCGCGCGAGAGATACATCAGGCCGCCGCACTCCGCATAGACAGGCAGGCCGGATGCGGCGGCATGGCGGATCGATGCCAGGAAAGTTGTGTTGGCGGCCAGTCTGGCGGCGTGGGTCTCCGGGAAGCCGCCGCCGATGTAGAGCGCATCGAGATTCGGGGGCAGGGAACCGGCGGCGAGCGCGGAAATCGGGACCAGGCCCGCGCCGGTGGCGCGTAGCGCTTCCAGATTGTCGACGTAATAGAAGCTGAACGCCGAATCGCTCAGATAGCCGATGGTGATGCCGCTCGCGTCCGGGCATTCACCGATCGGGAGCGGGGAGGAAATCGGAGGGACGTGGCGGGAAATTTCGAGCAGCCGGTCGAGATCCAGGCAGGCTCCCACGCGGCTCGACAGGATACCGGCCAGGCTCTCGCAATCCTGGTGCTCCTTGGGAGGAACCAGGCCGAGGTGCCGCTCCGGCAGCATTCCCTCGCCGTGGATCCGCGGAATCGCGCCCAACACCGGAATGCCGCAGGCGGATTCGACCGCTTCGCGGACCACGCGCTCGTGGCGCGCGCCGGCCACCTGGTTGATGATTACCCCCGCCATGCGGACATCCGGATCCAGCCGCTGGCAGCCCAAAACCAGCGCCGCCACGGTCCGCGTCACCTTGGTGGCATTGACCACCAGGATTACCGGCGCCTCGAGCGTCTTGGCCAGCTCGGCGGTGGAATGCGTGCCTTGCGCATCCACGCCGTCATACAACCCGCGATTGCCTTCGACCAGGTTGAAGCCGCCCGCGGCCGCGTTGCGCGCGAACGAATCGCGGGCGCGGTCGAATCCCATCAGGTAGGTGTCCAGGTTGCGCGCGGGCGCGCCCGCCGCCCATTCGAGCCACGAAGTGTCGATATAGTCCGGCCCTTTTTTGAAGGCGCGGACGGGGATGTTTTTCCGCCGGCACTCGAGCAACAGCGCAAGTGAAACGAGAGTCTTGCCCGACTCCCCGGAAAGCCCGGCGATCACCAGACGCGGTAATGCTGCCACGACCGTGGCGCTTCCCCGGCTACCCTCAAGCGCCGGGAAGCGTTCCTTCTTTGGGCGGCAGAGTGATATAAGAGCCGCCCAGGTAGCTGTAGACACAGCGGCCCGAATCCATTAGCAATCGGATCGCCAGTTTGCAATCCTCTTTGCTGCAATTGGACTCGCTGTGACGCGCGATCATTTCCTTGGTCAGGTCGCCGGCCTTCAGATTGCGCTTGCCGGCGTACTGCGACACCATGGCAAACATCTCGTCGGCCAGTGACTCGGTTGTAACAGGCATGAGAATCTCCAATTTCGGACTCTAAATTCTACTTCAATGCTATGGCCTGTCGCTTTTTCGGTCAAGTGTGCAAAAGGAAAACTGCGCGGGAAGGCCCGAGGCGGCACGCTGCTCCCTTACGGCGTCCCCGGCCCGGGCGCTCGAAACGAGTAGTTCCCGGCCAGGAATTGCTCCACGAACCAGCTCATCATTTCGCGGCTCGTCATGTACATATCCAACTGGCTGGAGCAGGCCAGCAGGCGGCCGAGCATGTCGAGACGCTCGGCGATCTGTTCGGCGGGCGCTTTGCGGAACCATCCGTTCACCAGATCGCCGCGGCGGTCCGCCTGGAATCCGTTTCGCACCAGGCAGTTCTCGAGAAAGCAGGCGCGCAGACTGCGGCGCTGGTGGGTGGCGCCTCCGCCTTCAAACCGAAACGAGATGTAGTTGTTGCCCGGGGTATCGGACAGGCAGGCGTCGACGAGACTGTAGTGGTAAGCGAGGCGGGTATTGAAATTGAGGTACTCGTCGGCGACCAGGAGGTAGCTTCTATCGCCCAGCGCCCGCATTCCCGTCTCGGCGGGGCCGAGCGATTTTCCCAGCACCGACGCCAGGTCGCTGAAACTGGCGGGCATCTCTCGAAGCCAGGAAACGCCGGGATGAGTGATGCCCGCCCACAACGCCTGAAACGGCCGCGAAACGATTTCCTGGGGCGCGACCGTGGCTTTCTCCGCCGGATTCTGCGCCAGGCCGCCGCCGAGGTCCAGCACCAGCACATTCAGCGGCAGCGGCGTCCGCAGTTTGCGGCCCAGCGACGAGCCCTGCTCCAGCTCGGCATCGTTCACCTCGAACATCGCCGCGATGGCCTTCTCGTGGCAGTAGCGGAGAACATCGTGGGCCGATTTGCAGCCCGCCGGCCGGAAGTTCGAGGCCGCCGGATCCAGCAGGTTCAGCGTGAGCAGCCGGCCGGCGATGGCGTCGCCTTCGCGCGCCCGGTAGCGCTCCACGATGGGTATTTCCCGCCTCGCCGAGGGCCAGAGAATTCCGGGATAGACGCGCGCCTGGACCGCGTCCAGACTGACCGGTTCCCCAGCCGTCAAACGCTCGAACGCGCCGGTCATCTGAAACACCGACGGAACCTGAAATTCCCGCAGCAGCGAGGCGGCATGGCCGGTCACATTGCCCCATTCGGCGACCAGCCCCGCGATGCGCGGGAAGATCCCCACGATTTCCGGCGAAGGTTTCCGAATGAACACGATGGCTCCCGCCGGGGCTTCGCCGATGCGCTGGATTTCCTCCACCAGAAACGCGTTCCCGGAAGCCTGGCCGGGAAAAACCGTGCGGCCGCCCTGAATTCGCGGCTCGACCTTGGAACGCGCGCGGGAGCGCGACCGCGCCCCGTCGATATTGGCCAGCGCGCGCGATTGAACGATCCATAACCGGTCGTCCTGGTCGAGCACCCACTCGACGTCCTGCGGCGCGCGGTAGTGCTCTTCCATGGCGGCGCCCCATTCGGCCAGAGTCTGCAAATGGGCATCGTCGATGCTGGCTTCGCCGCGCGCGCCGGCGCTCATGGGAACGCGCGCCACCCCGCCGCCGTCCTGCAGAACCAGCTGCTCGTCCTTGGGGACGATGGCGCGGCTCAGGATGGAGTGCGGCCGGGACCGGGAAACCTCGAACATGTCGGCGGGCGTGCGGCCACTGGCGATTTCGGCTCCCAGGCCGCATGTCGCGGTGATCCACAGGGCTTTGCTTTTCGGGTCGCCGGGGTCGCGCGTATACATGATTCCCGCCGCCCGCGCCGGCAGCATCGGCAGGAACAGAACGGCCATGGGGCAGTCCACGTCGCGCAAGCCGGTCGAGAGCCGGTAGAAGAGCGCGGAATCGCTGAACCGGCTGGCGACCACTTGAACGTACGCGTCGAGCGCCTGTTCGCGGGGGACGTTCAGCAGGCTTAGAAACTGTCCGGCATAGGTCCTGGCGCCGCCTTCGCCCTTGGCGCTGGATCTCACCGCCAGCGTGCCGCCGTTTTTCAGCAGCGTTTCCACCCTCCCCGAGATCGCGACTTCGACGGCTCGCGGCACTTCGCGGCTCATCGCCTGGCGGTGAAGTTCCGCGGCAGTCTGGCGGAGCTGGTCGAGGTTGTTCAGGTCGAGGTTGTGGATGGCATCGCGGATCTCGCGCCACAACGGCAATCCGCAATACTTCAGGTAGGCTTCCGTGGTGAGCACGAATCCGTCGGGAACGGGCAGCCCCAGCTTATTGCGGATTTCGCCCAATTCCGCCGCCTTGCTGCCCACTTCCGGCTCCGACTCCGCCGTCACTTCCGAGAGCCAGGCCGAAAGGCGAGGCCGGGTGTTTTCCTGCAACGATGCGGCAAACCGTTCGATCTCGCGCTGCTGGGAGTCCAGCGCTTCATTCAAGACGCGCCCGCTGGATCCGGTCAGTCTGCCCAGGGCGCCGACCACCGACCGGACACGCTCGAAGATGGAGGCAATCGGCGCTTCGATGACGTCGCGGTGAGGCGGGACGAACTGCAGATCCTCCTGGAGGTGCGCCATCAGCTCCAGGCTCTCGTTGTTGGCGGCGAGAAGGTCCCGGAAACTCGTGTATTTGATGCGCACCCGGCTGGCCACCTCGGCGGGGGCCGCGGGCGCGGAGGACTTGCGATGCCAGAACCTCATAGCGCGGACGTCCGACGGAAACACCACTATATTGCACGGCGTCGGGCGAAGCCATGAGCGCTCCGGCGGCCGCTGTTTCTCTGATTCCGCGCAATCGATATTTCGCATGGCGATGTGGAACACAGCGGCAGGGAAATTTATGGATTCCGGAACCCTCGCGGATCGCGATGTGGAGCTTTTGAGCATTTCAGACGTAAAGGTCTTTTGAACTTGAACCATAACGATCTTGGATGTAGAGTTGTGCGTGAACAGACTGCGAAAGCGCTTTGGCAGCTAAAGGGAACGTTCCAAGCAGGCGATTTACGAAGGGTGCGCCTACTGCGAGCACGAAATGCTGCAACGCACCCGGGAAGCTTCCAGGTTCGAAGCTCCCAATATCCCGACGAGTCGCGTACCCGCCGCTATGGCGGGCCTACGCGCCGCCTGCCTTACAGGAGTCAATACCATGAGGAGTCTTCGTAATTTGATTCGGTTTCTCATCCTTTTACTTTTCATTACAGCTATCAGTGGAACTGGGTTTGCGTTCACCGATCCGGTGTCGACCGGAATAGCGGGACAAAATCCGACGGCGGTCGCCGCACCGAGTCCCGATTCCAGCCGGACAGCAGCGGATTCCGAGGCGGCGCCCGCCGATCCGCAATCGTCGAGCGCGCAGACCACCGACCAGAAGATTCAACAGCTTCAACAGAAGATCGAGGAGTTGGAACAGAAACTCAGGGCCATCGAGCACGAACAGGAATTGAAGAAACTGGAAGACAGCGCCGCGGCCGAGAAGGCCAAGACGCAGGCCACCGTTACCGCGGACACGAGCGGGTTTACCATCGTATCGCCGCACGGCAATTTCCTGCTGAAGATCGGGGCGGATTTGCAGATGGATAATCGCACCTTCTTCGGCCAAAACTCGACCAACCCGTTGGACCAGATGCTGGCGCGCCGTGTCCGCCCCACCTTTTCCGGGACGGTCTACAAGTATGTTGATTATTTCTTCAGGCCTGATTTCGGGCAGGGCTCGGTGGTGATCTATGACGCTTATCTCGAGCTGAAGTATTTCGATGCCGCCAAAGTGAGGGTCGGCAAGTTCAAACCGCCGGTCAGCTTGGAACGGTTGCAATCGGATGACGATACCAGTTTCGTCGAGCGCGGATTGCCGACCCTGCTGGCTCCCAGCCGCGATCTGGGCTACCAGGTCTCCGGCGATCTCTTACCCAAAAAAGTGACCTATGCGGTTGGCGTGTTCAACGGAGTTCCGGACAACAGCCTCAGCGACAACTCGGTGAGCGACCATCGCGATTACACCGCGCGCCTGTTCTTCAACCCCTTGAATCCGGAAGTCGCGAACCTGGGCTTTGGAATGGGCTTTTCCTCCGGCAGCGTGGATGGGGAGGCGCTGCCCGCATACAAGTCGTTCGGCCAGAACACTTTCTTTTCGTTTGCTTCGGGAGTGATCGAAGCCGGACACCGCACTCGCCTGCAGCCGGGCGGGTATTACTACATGGGACCGTTCGGGTTGTTGGTGGAGTACGGCCTGACGGAGGAAGACCTGCAGAAGGGAATGGTGCGGGCGGACATCGCGTTTCGCGCCTGGCAAACGGCGGCCAGCTTCCTTCTGACGGGCGAGAAGAAGAGCTTTGTCAGCCCCACGCCCAAGAAGAATTTCGATCCCAAGAATCATGGTTGGGGCGCGGTTGAAATCGCCATGCGGACCGGCGAATTCATCGCCGACCGGAGCATCTTCAATTACGGCTTCGCGTCGCCGACGTCGACCCCACGCACGGCGCACGAGGTGGTTGGCGGCGTCAATTGGTACCTCAACCGGCTGGTCCGGATTTCCGGCGACTACGGTCGCACGAATTTCGGAGGCGGTGCTACGCTGGCTCAGGGTCTGAACCGGCCCACTGAAAAGACCCTGATCTTCCGCTTCCAGATCAACTTCATCTAAACGGGCCGGGAATCATGGAGGCTGGTATGCACTTGATGAAACGGCTGCTCCAGCGCGGCAAGCGTCCACTGGTGGTTCTGCTTGCCGCTCCCCTGTTATCGGCGGCGGAGTCAGCCCGGGCGATCGTGATCGTGGCCGATTCGCGCAAGTTTACCGGCGTCAGGGCGTGGTGGGCCAATTTGTACAACGAGAGCCATTTTCACTTCGCCCTGATGACCATCATTCTGATTCCATTGGTCGGGATCATTTTAGGATTGCTGGCGGATTTCGCCATGGCTCGCCTGGGCATCGATCTGAGGTCCAGAGCTTTGCGGGAGGGATAAGCCGCCGGTTTAGCGAAGGGATACTTTTATGGACTGGTTATATGTACTGATGCCGATTGCCGGCATTAAGATCTTTTGGCCCGGCCTGTTGATCCTGGGGCTTGGCGTCGGCATCATCGGAGGTTTTTTCGGGATGGGTGGAGCGTGGATGGTCACACCGGGGCTCAACATCCTGGGATTTCCGATGGCGTTTGCCATCGGAACGGACATCACTCACATGTCCGGCAAAGCGCTGATTTCCACGATGCGGCATGCCAAATTTGGAAATGTCGACTATAAGCTGAGCTGCATCATGATTCTCGGCACTGTCTGCGGGGTGGAAATCGGCGCCCGGAACATCATGTGGCTGGAGCGGATCGGCAAAGTCGACACCTATGTGCGATACGGCTATCTCATTCTGCTGACAGCCATCGCATGGCTGGTTTTTGCCGACGTCTTCAAGCGGCGCCGCAAAGAGGCGGAAGCCAGGGCGGCCGGCAAACAACTGGATCCTCTCACTACCGGCGTGGATTTTTCGAAGAAACTGCGCCGTCTGAACATCCCTCCGATGGTCCATTTCAACCGCGCCGGAGTGACCTGCTCGGCATGGCTGCCCATCGGCATCGCCTTGTTCACCGGCTGGCTGGCGGGGGTCCTGGGCATCGGCGGCGGCCTCATTCGCATGCCGTCGCTGATTTACCTGATCGGCTGCCCGACCCATGTCGCCGTGGGCACGGATCTGTTTGAAGTGGCCGTTTCCGGATTGTACGGGGCCGCGACTTACGGCTTCAAGGGCCGCGCGGAGCTGTTGGCGGCTTTCATTATGCTGATCGGCGCCGCGGTGGGCGCGCAGATCGGAACGGTGGCCACCAAGTACGTGAAAGGCTACGCCATCCGCGTGTATTTCGGACTGGCAGTGGTGGGCTGCGGAATCTCGGTTCTGATGAAGCTGATCGGAGCTACCTACTCGCGGCTCAAGCCGGCGCTGGATATTTCGGCCACGGTTCTGATTCTGGGCCTGGTGACGTCGCTCTCGCTGTTTATCGTGGTGAACTTCGTGAAGGGAGTCCGCGAAGAGCGCAAGGCCAAGAGGGAGGAACTGGCTCATGCGTAATCAGAAGGATCGCCTGATGCCGCGGGCCGCGCTGTGGGCGCTTCCGATGTGCCTGGCGCTGCTTACGGGCGCCTGTGGAGAGTTCGGAAAGGTGGAGCAGGGGCGCGTCATCTCGTACAACAAGAAGACCGGCGAGATCACACTGATTCGCGACTCCTCTCCCGCAACCACGGCGAAGGCGCGCTACGATGGGCTGCCGCCGCTGCGCGTCAAAATTCCAGCCGACCCCGACGAAATGGGTCCGGAGCCGCAGGCCGGCAAGCTGATGCGGGTGGATCTGCAGAACCAGGAGCTGGTGATCTACGACGCGGCCGCGCAGCAGTTCCGGGCGATCACATACTCGCCGTTGGCTGAGCGGCATAATGTCGCCAAGGGCACCGGGCTGCCGGCAGTCGACAAGGTGAAGCGCACGATCACCGTCTACAGCGCGGCGGAAAAGGCTGCCATCACTTTTCAAGCCTCCGACGAACTGCTGGCCATGCCGGCGGATACCTGGAAAACCGGGGATGAGGTTCGCTACTACTTCAAAGATCCCGGCCAGGCGCTGCGGATGATGAATCTCACCAAGACGGATCTCAGCAAGTCGTAAAATCGGGATGGAGAGCGGAGTTTTCCGGCGGAAGTTGTCGCTCTGCCCCGGGGCCTGAGCGGCGGCATCCGCGAAGCACAAAGGGGGGATACATGCCGAAGACTGAGTTGACCGTAACCGACGGCCGTACCGACAAGGTCTATACGCTGCCCATCGAGCAAGGCACGATTCGGGCGATGGATCTTCGCCAGATCAAGGAAGATGCGGAGGATTTCGGGCTCATGACCTATGATCCCGCCTTTATGAACACCGCATCTTGCCGAAGTAATATCACGTTCATTGACGGCGATCGCGGAATTCTCCGCTATCGCGGATACCCGATCGAGGAACTGGCCGAGAAGTGCACGTTCCTGGAAGTGGCGTATTTACTTCTCAACGGCGAGCTGCCCAACGAAAGCGAACTGGAAGCGTGGATCGACCTGATCCGGCACCACACCATGATCCACGAAACCACCAAGAAGTTCCTCGAGGGCTTTCGCTACGACGCGCATCCCATGGGAATGCTGGTGAGCACGGTGGCGGCGCTGTCGACGGTATATCCGGACGCCCGAAATGTCCTCGATCCGGAGAACCGGCGTCACCAGATTGTGCGCCTGATCGCCAAGATGCCGACGATCGCCGCGTACACCTACCGGCATAGCCTGGGCCTGCCGTACGTCTACCCCGACAACGACCTGAAGTACGCGGCCAATTTCCTGAACATGCTGTGGAAGATGGTCGAGCCGAAATATGTGGCGAATCCGGTGCTTTCCAGGGCACTGTCCATTCTTTTCATTCTGCATGCCGATCACGAGCAGAACTGCAGCACCAACGCCATGCGGGCGGTGGGAAGCTCGCAGGCCGATCCTTACCTGGCCACGGCGGCGGCCGCGGCGGCGCTCTCCGGTCCGCTGCATGGCGGCGCCAACGAGCAGGTGCTGCGCATGCTGGACGAGATCGGCCGCAAGGACCACGTTCCGGCGTACATCGAGCAGGTGAAGGCCGGCAAGCTGAAGCTGATGGGCTTCGGGCATCGGGTTTACAAGAATTACGACCCCCGCGCCCGCATCATCAAGTGGACCGCGGAGCAGGTGTTCAAAATCACCGGCCGCAATCCGAAGCTGGATATCGCCCTCGAGCTGGAGAAGATCGCGCTCGAAGACGAGTATTTCGTCAAGCGCAAGCTCTATCCCAACGTGGACTTCTATTCGGGCATCATCTACCAGGCGATGGGCTTCCGACCGAACATGTTCACGGTGCTGTTCGCGATTCCGCGGACGGTCGGCTGGCTGGCGCATTGGGACGAATTGATACGCGACGGCGAGCAGAAGATCGCCCGGCCGCGGCAGATCTATACCGGCCACGAGCTTCGCCACCTGCCGGCGGAGAAGCCGGTGATCGGGATTCCCACGACGGCGTAGGGCTCGGCGGTAGTTTTGGGGACACTTCGGGCGACGTAAAGGAGTGGATCAGGGACGTTGCGGGCGGCCGGGCTTGGGTGTATGCACCCCGGACTTATCACCGTGCGTGTCGGCCGCCCAATGGTTCGAGCAAGTTCTGTGATGATTTAGGCCCGCTGGATGGCGGGCACATCGTTGCCACTTCGAAACTTCACTCTCTGATATCCCCTGGGGCGGCGATCACGGCTATCCGATCACCAGGGGGTGTTATGGAACCAGTTCCACGGTCTCCCGGTC